>ENA-UOOK01001679-UOOK01001679.1-fermentation-metagenome-genome-assembly--contig:-NODE-1679-length-28655-cov-7.852762_pt1 | contig 28655 bp, 26 predicted proteins | sample MGYA00245777_ERZ724023 | MGnify/ENA primary metagenome ERZ724023 (study PRJEB28704, sample SAMN03018312) | fermentation metagenome | biome: anthropogenic terrestrial biome; feature: soil; material... | reverse complement strand
AGTAATATAATCCTTACCCAATAAAATTACAAGTATTTTTGTTTCTAATCAATAGCAGTCTGTCGGACTTATAGCTTCTACCGCGAAAAATCCCCGACTTTGCCGGTAATTTGGTCGAAAAATGCTTAAATAGGGCATGCTGAACCGGAGGCGGCTATGCCGCCATCCGGTAAATCTCAATATTTTCATTCCTCCAGCTCTCCCAACATATCGTCGGAAAAACGAAAAACAAAAACCTTGCGGTCTCTTGTTCCCATCGGATTAGGTTGGCGGTCAGGATTGTAATCGCGATCACCGTTTCGGAAGAATCTTTCCGTCTTGCCATCACTCGACCGAGCCCCAGACGGCGTTTGCACTGTCCGAACTTTCCCTCAATCGCATTTCGAGCGGAATTATCGGCCAGTTGCTGTTTCAAAACATCTGGATCAACCACTTTCGTCGGTCGCCCAAGCTTCGGACCGGATAAACGAATGCCATGTTCCGAGCAATACCGCAGGTTTTCCCGGTTGCGAAAGAGTTTGTCAGCCAAAACAGCTTCAGGATAATGACCATTGCGCTCTTTGTATCGTTCACAGATGGTTTGCAGGTCGGCTGCTTCATTGTAGGCCTCCCACGAAAGCCGCTCAATCCGAGTGTATCCGTTTTCCAAACTGGCGGTCAATTTCGCGCCGAATTCGGTTTCGCGTCCGGCTTTTCCGCGCACAATCGGACGCACGTGCGGTTGATGCAAACTGACGATCCGATGTTCGACACGGCGGGATTTCCGATCCAGCATTTCCCGTTGCTGATCGTGAACCAAATGGATCACCCGGATTTGTTCCGCTACGACACCAACGTTTGAATTTGTTTGATGCTGAAGCACATCGATAAACTCCAAATTTCGGCGGACAGCGTTCAGCAGGAAGCGCAATGCACACCTCCGTTTGGCAACACTGCACTTCGGATGCTTGATGATTTCAAGGTATCTGCGCCGACAGATTTGCGACTTGGTACGCGGACGTGGTGAAGGATTGGCCTGTTGTTTACGCATTTGATCAATGAGTTGTTCGGTAAGTTCACGAGCATCATTGACCAAATTCAAATCCGTTGGATATTTGATGTCTGCCGGTGCGCATGTCGCATCCATCAGAATCGTTCCGGCATTTGCCGGTTCTGGCTCCTTTTTGTCGGGAGCGGGTTTGTCGCCGCCATCCGGCGACGGATCATCCTCCGGCGGAGGGCGGCGAGCCAGCTCAATGACTTTCTCATTGAAGCGATTGATCACTTCCGCTGGAAGACGCTTCCGAAAATGCGTCATCAAGGAGGCATTGAAAGGCGGTTCTGTTTGAAAATGCTTGAACCCAAGAAAATATTGCAGATACGGATTTTCGCTTACGGCATCAACCACTGCACGATCACTCAAGCCAAGGATTTCTTTGATGAGCAATGCTCCCATTGCCACGCGGACATTCAATGCCACTTCGCCACGCCCGAAACTTTTGAAGTGTTTGGCATAATCGGTTTCGAGATCTTCCCACGGCAAACGCTCTGCCATTTTTACCCATCGATTTTCGGGATTCAAACGCCCTTCAAAATACAAGCCGATTTCCGGTAATTCATCATCATGACACGATTTTCGATACATTCCGATTTGCTCCTGCACGGTTTTTCTGCATTTTTACCGGAATAATATACAGCCATATATCTCAAATGTACAGTTAAGGTTTTTACCTTTAACGATTTATCTTTTGTTCAGCATGCCCTAAATAGCGCTGCTATTCGCGCTTTTTCGCCCTTACTTCCGGCTTTGCCGGATGATTTTCTCGTTACGAAACCCTCAGTCCGACAGACTGCTAGTAATTTCGATATGAAGTGAGGGAGGAAGTTCTCCAACTGGCACAACCAATATCTGTGTTTATGTCAACGTGAAATTGTATTCGTTTCAATGACTCGTCACACAAACCTGTCAAATAAATCCTTCCCCATATCATATGTGCTTGCAATATAATCCGGCATAACCTTTTTCAGGCGATGTCGAATTTTATCTTCTTTTTGCCTTACCCACAAAAAAGCGTTCAGAAGATCCATGTCCGTCCTTAAATCCTGAACCGGAACGACATAATGTTCCCAACTCCCAAACAGGTCGGTGGCGATTCCTTTTGCTTTTACAGAATATCCCAACACCAACGTGGGCACACAAGAGGAATAAGCCGCTATTGTCGAATGTGTTCGCGCCCCAATATAAAAGCGGCATTTCCGGATGACCCCCTTCAGTTCCATTGCATTCATTTTCCTGTTTAAGATGGAAAGCCTATCTTGTTTTTCAATCGTTCCATATAACTTTTCCAGTATTGATATGTCATTGCTGTGATTCTTAAACACATGAGGAATCAACAACACGCTCATATTGCTGTTAGTCAATATCCATTGAATCAACTTCCGATAGCTTTTTAGCCCAATTTCATTTTCGCCCATGGCATATGGACTGATATTGATTCCAATGGTATCGGGAGTAATTCTATCAGAGAAATCCGTATCGCAATGAGGCAGTACAAAGGCTGGGTCAGGATGTAATATCACATTGTCTATGCCACACTGTTTCAATGCGTAATAGGTGATACTTTCCCGAGCAAAGATCAAATCATAAGTTTCTATATCTTTTACAACGGAAGGAATTTGCAACATAGCTGGCTCTATTGAACACCCCCAAAGAATGGATAGGCCGCCTTTTGCTTTTACGGTTTGATTGTATAAAGCCAATATATTTTCACCTCCGGGATAGCAATAGTGATCACCACCAATGGAGATAGCGATGGTATCTTTAAAATTGAAATGATAAAATGGTTTTGCTGTGAAGCAAAAATATAATTTCTCAGATTTGAAAATTTTATTTATAACACTGGCCAATGCTCTTGAAACGAATGGAATCTCCGATATTTGACGTGTTGGAGATTTATACAACGTCACGATTTTATCTAAATTCACCGCGACATCTTCTTCTGGATGAGCACTGAAAACAGAAATTTCCGCCGAATATCCAGACTTCCTTAAAATCTCCACCGAAGAGCGAACAATCGCTTCGCAACCACGATTGTCGCTTCCTCCATGCTGATATAAGACAAGATTCATAAAAACACCGTAATCCAAGTAGTTTTTTATTGATTGATTATTTGAGCGATGACATTGCGTAAATTAGCGGGCAATATTCTTTTCGCAACATCACGCAAGCCTTTCATATTCGGCTCGACGGCATTGCGAATTTTGAATAGAGCGTCACTCTCATCTTCCGAATCGGTGAAAACTTCAAAAATAATTGATTTCTTTATGTTACCCATTTGAGTAAATTTTGTGATTTGGGTGTTAAAAGATTCTTTATCCTTTGCCTGAAAGTATTCAAATCCCAAATCCTCGGCATAATGTTTTACCAAAACGGAAGATTTTCTGCCGTAATGGCCATCGGCGGCCACCATATCTCCTGCAACACTCCCCTTAAAGGCGGCTCCCGGATGATTATAGTTACGAAACTCGGTTCCGTTTCCATTGTTGATTAATAGAATTCGCAAATTCTTTCCGACATGCCGATTCCCCAACGCATTCATATCATAGAAAAATGCCAAATCGCCAAGAACGCAGAAGTGCAACACTTCGGGTGAAGCAAGAGCTCCACCCAATAAAGAAGAAAGACTTCCATCGATGCCAAATCCTCCGGTATTGGAAAATCCTGCGCCTATTTTACATTTGCCCAACAGATCCCAACTTCGTAGAGAGTTGAGAATTCCCAAATGCAAAATACTGTTCTCTGGCAACAGCGGAGATATTTCCCGCGCAATGTACAAATTAGATAGCGGAAGATCAAGTTCCGCGACCCGGTCACGGATCAAGCTGAGATTGTCTTGGCAAAGGGTTAAGTATCTGCCATTCAAAACCGAACGCTTCTTCTCTGAATAACGTCGAAAGAAAATCTCCTCCCTCATCTCAAAAACCCGTGAGAGTTTCTTGAATGTATCCTGAATTCGACCATCGGGAGAAACTCTCCACACCTCTGCGGATTTTGCGATGACACCTAAATCTGATGAACCGGATATTTCGCCGATATGAATAAGGAGATCGGCCTGCGTATTGGTTGAGTTGAATTGTTCCTGCGCTCCGACAAGAGCATAATCACAACGATATTTTCCCCAATAATTACTGGTCTGATCACAAAATACAACTGCGTCATGCGATGCACAAAACGCGTTAATCGCCTCGACTGCTGACTTACTCCACGGCAGATGCGCTCCGACAAAAATGGCGATTTTACCTTTGTCTGGAAAATCCGGCCATTCATCCTCCACTGTATGACGATGGATTACCGGAGCTGGAGGAATTTCCCGAATGCTGAAATCACGGCTGTAGTTCGTTTCCAAATTGATATGAACCGGCCCTCCGCCACGATGTTTTAGCTCAAGAATAGCGCGATTGGCATCAATAGCACATCCCCATTCACCGATAGAATCCAAAACAGAGGGAAGTTGAACGCTGCACAAGGCAATGTCATGCGGAAGCTGGCTTCGGTCAATAACCTGTGCCCAGCCATGACCGACAACACAGGAGCGCTGGGTTGACGTTACCGCCAGAATCGGAAGTTTTCTGTAATATGCCTCAGTAAGTCCAGGCATATAATTGCGTGATGCCGTTGCACCAGTACAAGTCAGGACAACTGGCTCGCCTGATTCGGCGGACAATCCGCAAGCCATATAAGCTGCAGAACGCTCATCGGGCGCGGAATAGATTTCAAAAAACGGATCATGTCGCATGCTGACCGCAAATGTTATATTGGTAGTCCCCGGCGATGAAATAATTTTTTTGATTCCATGTGATTTCAACAAATATATCAGAATTTGGACATTCCGTTCATTTGTATAGAATTCATTAACCATATATCTCCTTGAAAAGTTATGCATTATACCCTAAAGTATTTTCGTTTTTTCGGAAAAATCATACCACGCGAGGTCTGAAAATAAATTTCCGTAATGGACTTACAAAAAGCGACTTTTCATATTCATTCAATCCCCAATAATACATTGCCCCACAGTACAAAACCGTATATCCTGCAATCAGAAACAATAACCCGCTCCAGTTTCCCGCAGACCATCCGAAAAACATGAAAATTCCGCCGACACACACCGGAAGCACCAGCCCTCGGGAAAGCCTTAAGATAGATTTCCAGAACCGAATCATATCCAAGCCAACCCAAAAGTAATAGATATTCATAATAATGCAATTACCAACGACCATTGAAATCGCGGTTCCGACAGCACATCCCACTTCGCTATAGTCTATGCTCAATGGGATTGTAATACAAACATTGACAACAGCAATTCCTAAATAGATTATGCTGCGCATCCTGTGCTTATTTTTTGCGATAAGAATACTGATTCCCATATTTTGAATTAATGGAATGGTCGTCGGAAGCATTAACAACACAGCAACCGTGTAAGCATTGGCATAATCATTTCCGGCCCACAGGCAACAGAAGGTCTTGCCGGCAAAAACAAAACCAGTTGCAAAAAGAGCTAAAATGATGAATTGAACACGTCCGACCTTTATCATTAAGTCCGTTAATTCAGTGTTGTCGTTTGTTGTCGCAATGATTTTATTGACGCGAGGTACAAAAACAGATGAAATACTGGAGGAAAAGGTTCGGTAATACATCGCAAACTGCGAGGCTATCCCATAGATAGCAACCGCAATAGTTCCCTGTGTTCTCCCCAGAATATATTTTCCAACATTCCAGTTGACCTGATCCACCACTTCCCCGATGAAAACAAAAGATGAAATAAGAGCGATATCCTTGTACAATTCTTTATCGCATCGCCCCAGGCGCATCCGAAAATTCAACATACGAAGACAGTATCCAATATTGAATAGGCTGAAAATAATGGTTAAAATCAATGATAACATGACCATGGCGTAAACCTTATACCCCAAAAACAACAAGGGAAGCATAATCATAGGATTTAATGTGTTTCTGAGTAACGCAGTCAATTTTGCAAAAACGAAACGTTCATTGGCTATAATACAAATTTCAAAAATCTTGGTTCCAAACATAATCGCAGTATTGACAACCAGAAGGAACATCAATTTCTTGGCCGTAATCAACTCGTTGACACTTAATTTATCACCAAATATCTGATTGGAATACTGGGTTAAAAATAAACCGCAAACCAAAATTAGAAAGGCGATTATCGTAAAAATGGCATAAAAAGTTCCATTCACGGTTTCAGTCTGTTTAGGATCTTTAGAATGCTTATATTGCGTATAAAATCGCAGATAAGTTGCGCTGAATCCCAAATCCATCAACCCCAGATAAGCGACAAAAGATGTCACCAAACTGTACAGACCAAATTCGCTTTGCCCCAGTAGGCGCAGCATGATTGGCGTATAGACGATTGAAATGCCATTCCCTACAAGCAATGACAGATAGGATAGAATTACACCGAATTTTAATTGATCTTTAATAATCAATACTCCCATTTATCTGACTATTCGCTGAAAAAAACGACCGGCGGTCCGACAACATTCCGCAAAAATCAAAAAAGGATAGACCGCTTGACATAAGAAAGCAGCACACCGCTTGCCGACCGCCGAATGCTTGTCGTTGAAATTCAGTTTCATCGCTTCCCTTTTATAAATCGGATTGCGTCGGGTAACATCTGTTCCCCAGTGCATTACCGCGGGAGTTACAATCCGTGCAACTTTGATAAAACGGCATTTATTCCGTAAAACATCAATCTGCAAATTACGCATACCGGGAGTGCAAAACATCCGAATGCCGTCCGGATCAGGAATCCCCTTGATCCCATGCGTCACCATTGCAATCTGCATGAGCGGTTCATCCCCCATGGAATTCCCGGAAAATTTGATCAAACCGTCTTCCTCATATGTATTCAACAGATCTTTCGCTTGCTGAAATATGCTCGCGGCGACAGAAGATTTCTTAAAAAAATAGACGCCGCCATTAAAGCTAATCAGGTAATCAAGTTTATATTTTTCGACGGTTTCCCGGGGAACCGCAGCTCGTTTTTTCTGAAATAAAGCCTGTATTGCGGGATCATTAATTGATTGATTCCGCCCCCATACCGCGAAATCCTGTCCCGACAATTCGAAAATATCAAACCAATCGGCAATATCCCGAATGATCATCGAATCCGCATCAATAAAGATGGTTTGTTCAAATGGAGACCATTCATAAATATCCAATTTATGCAAATACCCCTTGGCACTTACATTATCAACCACAATACTGTCATCATACAACCCATTCAGCAAGTCCGCGCCAGCGGAATCCGTTACAACCACAAACGGGATATTGCAACTTGAGTTTAAACGATAACTTAATATTAAATTGTATGCCAGATAAGAGAAATATTTTCCCAAGGCAATGGTAATAAAACCGCGATGGATATCATAGGATCTATTCATAAAAATTTCCCTTATACAATGTATTGGTTCAATATCGGAATTCTTTTCAGGCAACCACTAATCAACGCACTAAAAAAATATACCAAAACCACGATCACTGGAATTCCGGCAAAAGGATAAGACATAATTTCAAATGGCTGAAGCGCTTTCACTATAATATCTAAAATAAGCACATGGCATAAGTAAATGCCGAATGACAGTTTAGATAAATAAGACGATGCATTTAAAATTTTTATCGGAATTCTTCTTTTTTTCATTATATTTTTCACCCAAATAAAGACCGCCGTGCTGATAAAAAATGTGGGAGGAATGCAATAATCATTAAAATGGTCGATCCCCTTGGACAGATAGATTCCCCCAAACCCTGTTGCCGAAATCGTAAAAATCAAAGAGAGAATTCCGAGACAATAGATGACCGCCGTTTCTTTTGCGCCGCAATGGCGAACTGTGAGATAATAACCCAATACAAAATAACCGACATATCCCCCAAACGCATCCATCTGCATCCTTTTTACAATTCGAAGCGCATCTTCCCCCACCACCGGCAGCGGAGAAATAAATTGGACACACCATGAAAACAGAAAGGTCAGAAGAAGCAAATACTTTATCAATGAAATATCTTCCATTATTTTTCGAAGAAAAGGTGTAATGATATATAATCCAATCATAACATAAATAAACCACAAATGATAATGGCCGCTGATCAGTTTCACATCAAACCGTTCAGGAGTGGAATTATAAACAAGGACATAAATACTTCCGAAAAAACAATAACTCACCACCAGGCGGGCTATATTTTTCCGATATAACCTGCCAATTGAGAACTTTCGTTCCGGCGATAAAAGAAGCGCGCCCGAGATCATAAAAAAGACAGGGACGGAAAATCGGGCCAATGAATGGTAGGTATTCGCAATCAACCATTCAAACGATATGGGGGTCTGTCTCCAATAGATCGCACTTACATGTATTAAAATAACACCGACGATCGCAATATTGCGCAGAACGTCGTAGTATGCAATATTTTTATCTTCATTCATCTTTTTAACTCTTTATATACGGTTTCCAGCTGCCGACATATCGCGGACGCCGAAAATTTCTGCCGACACTCCTCTTGGATTGTTGAGGTGTCATAAGATTTTCGGTTTTGATAAATTATTCGCATGGCATCGGATAATTGCTCAAGTTGACCGTATTCGACAAGAAAACCGCTCTCCTCGGTAATAATATCGTCCGCGCCCTGTCCTTGAGTTCCGATGCACGGCAATCCGGCAGACATAGCTTCCAAGTAGACAATGCCAAAAGTCTCCACCCTACTGGTTAAGACAAATGCATCCGATTCTGAAAACAGTTTCGGAGCATCTTCTCTTGAATACTTGCCGAAAAAATATATTCTATCGTCCTCCCGTAACTCGGCCGCGAGTTGTTTCAATGTCACATACATCTCTCCATCCCCGGCAATGCGCAACTGAACATTACTCATCTGCGGAAATGTTTCGTGAAATGCGCGGATAACATAATCTACCCCCTTGTTGGCTTTCAAATGGCAAGCGCACAGGAATGTAAATGTTTCCGATTGTGTTTTGGAAACACTTTGAAAAAAGCGGTCGGGAAGCAAATTCCCGATAACATGGGTTGATTTCTGTATTTTTAAACGATGACAGATTAATTTTTGGAAATTGCTGCCGACAAAAATGAACGAATCGCTTCGCAAAATAGTTTGGCGGACTCTTTCGTATTCGCGGGCGGTTGCGGTTCCCTGCACCAGCCCCGAATAATGTTCCGTCACCACCAACGGCAAGTTAAGCTGTTTGGCCGTGGTCAGACAATAATACCCGCAACTGTGTGAGACATGGGCATGCAATAGATCCGGAGCACTCCGTCCGGCAGCGAAATCAGCCTTTATCTGTTTCCGTATAAGCGTAAGAAAAAGGCGAGAGATAAATAAATCCTGCAGCCGGGTGAATTTTCCGGGGATTGGTACGATAACTTTATGAAAAAAAGTTCTCACATCGCCATCAATCCACTCCCGTCTCTGGTGTATGGGCTGTTTGAATATTTGAAGCACGGAGACCGGTTCGATATGAATGACGGTGACGTCATGTCCGTATGCCGCCAGCGCATGAGCTTGCTCCCGGAAAAACGATGCTGCAATATCCGTTTCGTTTTGAGGATACCAAGCAGGAATGATATAAATATTCATCTTATTCTATCTTTGAGGTTAACAACCGATTCATCAAATCCTCTAACGATATTACAAGATTATCATGATCATAACGTTTAATCTTTTCCATATCCGGATAATATTCAAGCGGTTCTTCATTGCATTTTCGTTGCCATTGTTTCAAAAGAAAATCCTTTAATATTGCAAAATCGCCCGCGCCATTTGCTTCTTCCACCGCCACGCCTAAATTTAAATCCTTAACCACGTCGGTAACTTCTGCTTTTCCTTCCGGATCATGAGTAAGGCAAACTACCGGTTTTTTGCACAGAATATATTCAAACATCTTAGCTGGCAACGCGGAAAGATTTTCCGAGGCAAGCAACAGAAGACAGTCAGCGCTGTTTTGAAATTCCAAAGCCTTCTCACGCGGCAAAAAGCCGTTATCCCTTACGGACTCTTCCAATCCATACTGACGTGCGGTCTCTGCCATGACCGAACCGCGGCCTCCGACAAAGTCGAGAAAAAATTGAAACGGATGCTCCTTCTGAATTTCCTTGACCGCTCGGAACAACAGATCAAAACGCGATCCGGCATACAGAGAACCGGTATAGACAACATGCAATTTGTTATCAGCAATAACGGTTTTATTTCTCTGGTCGCTGAGCGAAAAACCATTGGTAAGCACCGAAATTTTTGATTCCAAATGCGGAAATAAGCTCTGCAAATACCGCTTCAAGCCTTTGGTAACCACCGTAATGGTATCAGCATGGTTCAATACCTTGAACAAGATCGCCTTCGCCAAATGCGTATCATCATTTGCATCAATCATGAAGGGCAAATCTCTGAAATCACAAACCCATCGACATTTTAATTGCTTTTTAAGTTCATAGCCGAAGAGCATTTCAATAAACGGACATGCGGAACTGATTACGATATCAATTTTTAAGTCGGAAGGAATGGCATTTCTGCATATCCACTTTGCATAACTGCGGGCTTTTTGTTCTGCAGAAGCATAGAATACACGATTTTTTATTTTTCGGAGAAACGACTCGCGGATTTTTTGATTCGTTGCCGGCAAAGATTTCGCCGTGGGCTTGGTTTGCCAATCATTTCCAGCATCGCCCCCAAAATACCTGCTCGCAATTTTTTCATAAAGAGAAAGTTGATTGCATCGAATCAATTGCAGATTGTCTTCCTGTGTCATGGTAATCTCTTCACTGTTATTATCCAGCGGTTGAGTAACCACAATGACGTTGTGATGTTTGGCCAGCCGCATTGCAAGATTTGTCCAACGAACTGACCCAATCGTTTTATCCTGTTTGTAGAACGGCGTGACGATCAATATATTCATAAATGAGCTTCCCCTATTAATCTTTTATACAATTTCATTACAATGGCATAAAAGGCTGGGCATTCCGCAAGAAGAAATGTTGCGACTTTGGTTGTTTTTTCACAAATGTCACTGACTAAAATTTCCTTCAGATGAGTCTTTATGAATGATCGGATTTCTTGTTTTTCCGTAATATATTCCGGTTCATCGTACAAACGATTATATAATCCTATATAAAAGAGAACTTGACGGCGCAGGGCGAATATTTCCAACTCTTGAGATATCACCTGACATTCTCGTCGAACGACATCCCAATAGAATGCGGAATCAATTCTTTTTCTTGAGATCTTCACGTTACAGATGGCACCAGACCGTTGTTGCAAGTATCCATATAGAGATTTACCGACTAATACGACTTTAGGGAATGTTTGAAAGAGTTTCAGATTAAACGGAATATCTTCTCCCATTCTGCCTTTTATAAATCGATGAGTCCCTATCAATGACGCTTTGTAAAGCTTCCCGCAAGCAAAAGGGTCCAGCGTCTTGCCATAAAGAAATTCTCGCAAACCATCCATTCCATCGTAAACCCGGATTGAATGATCGTTGCCGATATTCTGCGTTCGCCCATCATCCCATTTATTATAATATCGACAGGCGCAGATATCCGCAGTTTCTTTTTGAAGGTTGGAATACAGCACATCCACCATTTCCGGTTCAATCGTGTCGTCACCATCCACAAAAGCTATATATTCTCCTGTTGCAATATCCAAACCGGTATTCCGGGCATCCGACAATCCGCCGTTAGGCTGATGTATAACCGCAATGCGAGTATCCTTCTTCCGTAATTCGTCACATATTTTCCCGGAATCATCGGTTGATCCATCGTCAACAATAATGATTTCCAAATTTTTGTAGGTCTGGTCAATAACGGATGTTATACATCCTATGACATATCTCTCCACATTATAAACAGGTATGATTACTGAAATTTTGGGGAACGACATTCTAAATTTTTCTTTTACTAATTTGGCTTGAGCCTTGCTTAGCGACAACATACAGCAATGCACAAAGAGCCGTGAATTTTTCTCGATGCCGCAAAGCGGTCCCCATATTCGAAACACCCCAGCCAAACATAATCGTAGCAATCAATAGCACAACAGCAAGCACACGTGCAAAACTCTGCAGTGAGTGATCCTCATCTTCCGGGATTTTCAATAAGACGTATTTCGTTGTTGCAATTACGGTAGCAATATAAAAAATCGTACTCCCCCAAAATGCAATTAAATCACTTATTCCTCGCCACATCCAAGGAACCGGCGAACATATAAAATAAAACATGCGTATAGGTGAATTGACAATTAAATCCACCGCGGGAGGCAGTCCGGCAATACCAACATCATATTCGGCATTGCTTATCCGATCTGTCGCTCCGGCTTTTTCCACAATCACTTCAGCGCTTACCTCTCCCCCTAATTTACGGAATAAAGTATTTCCCCAGTAAGATGAAATTAGCAACAGAGAAAACAACATGACAAGTGCGAGGATGAAGCTATTTGCCGTGATTCGAAATGTCCGAGACTTATTGCTGACAAAGATCATCGTTACCGCAAAACCGATTGCACAAACCGCCCCACCGATATGCAGAACGGCTCCGACAAGAGAAACTCCCACGGCGGTCAATAGATCAATAAAACTGTTTTTAACCCACCATTTTGCATATAAATATAAGGATACACTGATGCAAAAAGAGACAAACGCTTCTTGGAGAAGAATACTGTCAATTAACAAAAAATTCGGTAGGAAACAAAGTAGAGCAACCAGTGTCTTTCGATATTCGAATTTAATGTTCACAAGGCATGCGGCCTTATAAACAAACACAATGGAATACATCGATAAACAAACATTGATGAATTGCGCGGTTATCTTCTGTACCCCGATCATCTGATATAGTTGTCCAATATAGAATGCATAATCAGTCAATGCAATAAGACTATGTCTGCGACCGAATGCATATGAAATTGCGGTAAGGTGATACCCCATAGCATCTCCTTCACTATTCGGCAATACATAATATGAACGACCGAGAACATCAAAAAGTAAAATCCCCATTCGTAAAATAAATGAAAAGAACAGGATTGAATTCAATCTTTTCCAATCATCGTCATGATTTGCATTAAATAGGCACATGAGAAAAATCATTGAATTTAATAATAGCAGCCCGTATGAGACAAAGACGGCATCTGTATGCATAGTAGGCTGCAGGATCAAATTGCACAGCCAACATTCTACCAATAAAAAAGCGGAAAAGAAAATCATGATTCGCCTATGACTCACGTTGTATTTTATGAATTCTGGGATTTGTCAAGATAAAACGATTCAAGGAACTGTGTAGTTTGCCTTATATCATACCCACTATCGTGGATTATTTTGCAGGAGTTCATTTCACTTCTATCATTGAATGAATATCCAAAAATTTTGTCCGCCCACACATGGGGTGAATCCAATGGTAAAAAAAGGCACTGTTTTGTCAATGCGACTTGACGTGGAATCGTATCACTGCAAAAACAGGGTAACCCCGCTGCCTGAGCCTCAATGACGGAAATTCCCAATCCTTCATATAGGGATGGAAACAGAAAGACATCGAATGCCTGAAGATAATCTGCAACATTGCCTTTGCCGCCAAGAAACATGATATTTGAAGATAGTTGCAAAGCTTCTGCTTCTTCCTCAATCTTAACTTTCAGTGTCCCTTCACCAATCAAAAGAAGAATCGAAGATGATTTTCGCTTGACAATCTCAGCAAAAACTTTCAAAAGAAATGTATGATTTTTTTGCAACTCAAAACGCCCGACGTGTCCAAGAATGAAATAATCTTCAAGTTTCAGCCTAGCTCTCAGTTCTTTCCTAACATGTTCGTTGTATTGGAATTGCCTCACCTCAATTCCATTGTTGAGCAATTGAAACGCTGCGAAATTTCCGAACTGCCAACGTCCGGCGTCTTCACTGCAGGCAAATCCATCCGTAATATATCTTAATGTTATTTTCTTGAATAAATAACGCAAAAACATCTTCATTCCATATCCGCATGGTGCGCTATGCGCATGGCAAATTCGGCACGAAACCCCAGATTTTTGCGCCTGACGGAGCGCAAACAATCCCAATTCCGAATTGTGCGCATGTATAATTTTGTATTCAGGATGTTTTGCAAAAAAAACTTTCAGCATTCGAAGGTATGCGGGAAGCTTTTTTAGCCCAATCGACGGCATACGAAAAATTCTTCCCCCAAGTTCCAGAATTTCTTTTTCGTATACGCCTTTTTTATCACCGTGAACCAAGAAATCAAATTGTACTTGGGAGCGGTCGAGATTTCGGTAAATATTCATTACCAACGTTTCCGCACCTCCACGATCAAGTACCATGAATACATTTAAAATTCGAATCGGATATTGCATAGAGATTTCTCTAGTAAGTATATGAATTCAAAGGGAAAGTTAACATACGGACATCTTACTCAACAGAACTCTATTGACAAGATGAACCTCAAAATTCTTTTTACAGATTTCGTATGATTTTTCTGCCATTTTACAACGAAGTGCTGGGGTCTGAATCAGAATCTCCAGTTTTTCAGCCAGCGCAATACTGTTTTTAGCTGGAACAAGAAAACCATTAATGCCTTCGTCTACGGTTTCTCTACATCCTGGGACATCGGTGGTCACGATCGGTCGTCCCAGCGCCATTGCCTCAAGAACACTTCGCGGCAAACCTTCGTGATAGGACGGAAGTACATAAATTGAGCATCGCTTAAGATATGGACGAACATCCTGTGCGTAACCGCAATACTCAATATCATATTCACGGATGCATTTGTCCAATTCCTCTTTTTTTAATGCTTCATCATTATGATCCAAGCCGCCGACAAGCAGGACTTCTAATTCAGGGTATTTTTGTTTCACCAGCTTTATGGCCTCAAGAAACTCACGAATCCCCTTGCTCCAAAGCAGTCTGGCTGTCATCAACACCACCGGTTCTTTCGGTAACGGTTGCGGTGCAAAAAACTCCATATCCACGCCCGACCCACCAACCACGGAGCCGTTATTGCGACGAAGCATATTGTGAGAAATGAAAAAATTCATATCATCATGATTCTGAAAAAAAACATTATCCGCTCGCGATGCTGTAATACGATAAAAAAAAGACATGACAAACCTAACCAAAGCATCTTTAAGGCCGGAGCGGTAATATGCGTTTTCCAAACCGTTAATAAGAATATTGATATGGCTGATTTTTGCCAATATGGCAGCAATCCCGCCAAAGGCTATCGCTTTGCTCATATACAGAAAACAATAATCAGGTTTCACTTTTCTGAGAAAAATGAAATATTTCATAATCATTTTTATTCCGCTCAAGATACCGATACCTGTTCTGTCTCCGCTAACCTGTTTATATTCCGCGCCAAGATTCCGAATCGGATTCCCCATCTCGTACTCTGACTCAATTGAAACACAAATAACACGATATTTTTGAGCCACAAGTTCTTTAATAAATGCCCCGCGAAAATTAACCAACGAAAGCCCATTTGTCGCAACGATGCAAAATGTTTTCATATAATCAAATTGCACCCTGTTTTTTATATGTAAAACGAGAAACGGTGATGGCATCGAAAACGAAGTCAAGTTCTGTGAACCCATATCGTTGATCGATGGTAATCGGAATCATATATCTTGAAAGCCAGTATTCGGCGGAGTTCTTTGGCATCTCATCGCAAAGATAGCTCCACCAGTGTCCCTGAAAATGCTTCACATTCTGAAGTCGATCTAAAAGGGTGTCGTCTTCCACAACCAGCGGATAAACCATCGGAACAGAATCGTTGTCAATGAACCGCAGCGGATCAATCCGGTTCATTCCGGCAAAAAGTTCCGCCGCATAGCGAAAATTAACCTGCCTTTTCCTTATGATATTCTGATAGTCCGTCCCATCAAGAATACGATGCGTCAAACTCGACATCAGCATCACGTCCTCGGACTCGATCCGACTTTCGTTTTCCGTTCTGGAGCTGTAGGCTTTTCCTTCACAGCCGTATTCGATCCGCTGAAGAAGAAAGAGCGATGTGTCGGATGAAAAACACCGGGGATACTCATCCATGTGTTTTTCAGAATCCGGTCCGATGACATAGGCTCCGTCCGGGACACCAATGAATTTTCGACAGGAGTAAACATTCAACGCATGTTCCACTGGAGCGGCGAAAAACGCCTGACAGTTGTCTATAATCACATGCTCATACCGGGAGGCAAGTTTCTGCATTCGCGCAGAGGACATCATTCCGTAATAATTGACCAGCAGCACAGCATCGTCTTTGTCAGGGTGCAAATCCAGCGGCATGAAATCGCGGTCAATGCGGTAAAAAAGCGGTTCGACGCTTTTTCGTCTGAAAAAAGCCCGAACAGAATCGCATTGGTAATACGGAAGCCAAATCGACTCGCATCCAGAGACGCGAAAGGCATGCCAAAGCGCGGCTTTCCCGCTGTTCAGCCTGGCTACAGGCATTTCCCCGATTAGGTCGCCGGAATAGAATTCCTTCCCTTGCGGGAATTGCATTTCAATGAAGCTGCCGATTTCCATCGTTGTATACTTCAATTTGTTTTTTCACAGTTTCCCAATCGAACCCGCAATTGAGAATGTAGTCTATTACCGACATATTTTCCAAAAATCCGCATCGCTTCATCCACAGTTGTTTGTAATCGACCGGATGATAGTCGGTATACTGAAGCGCCACTCCCCGGCTGGTGAAATGTTCTTCCACCTGATAGGCTCTGGCACCGTTGCCTGAAATATAAGTTGTTCCACCAAGCATGACACATATATCGATAACGCGTGTTTCCTGAACGGAATGAATCTCCATTTCGGACGTCCGGTGGATTTTTACGCAAAAACCAAATTGCTTTACAATCCAAGAGGTGATCGCAACGTTCAAATCGGCCAGACTGTCGTAATCCTTCATAAGCAATTCCGCAAAGGCAGGAAAAATTTCTCCGAAATGTACAGCTTTCCCGTAGTTCATCTCAATTGTTTTCAGATGTTTTTCCTTCCATTTCAATTCATCATGGGTTTTGACCCGATTGATCGGATCGCCCAAATGCTGAATGACCGGAATCTTCAGGCGGCACTCTCCCTGCGGAGTTTTGATTCTGTTCCAGTTATGAACATTATCATTGGAATACTGCGCATCATCAAGAAAGACAAATGTGTCCGACTTGCTGATTTTATAAAACAATCCCAAATAAGGAATGTAGTCCGGCTGGTGAATGGAAATAATCATTTACAACGGATATCCTTTTCGCGATACACAAGTTCTTCTTCTAAAATCTTCGGCGCACGGCCGGAATCGCCGGGACGCAATTTCAAAAGCACAATAAACGCAGTCATGAAGAAAATTTTTATATCAAACCGCAACGACCAGTTCCGTACATAAAACAGGTCGAAATCAATCATTTGTCTTCGGGTTTCCGAATATCTCTCGTTGACGGCCTCCCATCCGGAAATTCCAGGAAACACGGACTGTCGCAGTTCTTGTTCGTCATTTGTCATGACATCCATTTCGTGAGGAAGAAGCGGACGCGGACCAATCCATGACATTTCACCTTTGAGAATATTGAGTATCTGCGGAAGTTCGTCAATGTTGCTGCCTCTGATCAGTTTTCCCCATGGTTTGAGACGAATTTCATCAGGAAGCAACTTGCCTTGCCCGTCGCATTCGTTTGTCATGGAACGCAGTTTATAAATCGTAAACAACCTTCCATTGCGCCCGACACGTTTCTGTTTAAAGAGAGCGGGAGAGCCTGGTGAAATCAGTTTTACAAAAACAATCCCCACAACAACAACCGGAATACAGAAAATGCTGACGAGCAAAGCGAATAGAATATCGAAAAGACGTTTGATCATTTGCCCGTTCATGACAAAATTCTCCTGAAAACACATTCAAAAGCTTCCGCGAACTTACATCCGCCCTGTGCCCCGCGATAGGCAGCCAGCCCCCGAAGCGCCTCCTCGCTGCGTGGATGTGGATAGGGACGCATCACACCGCGATACGCAACGAGTGCGGTGATTTTTTTCTCCAAGTATGCTTCCCCGATTTCCATGAAAATGTTCGGCTGAAAACGGTTCATGGAACTGTTGACAGACCACTCCGTCGAGGAGAGAACTTCCATAAACCACAGTTCTTCCAGCGGTTTGACTTCAGGGCGACGTTGAAAAAGACGAATCGCGGCCTGACACGCCAACGAGGTATGCATGTGATCGTTGTTGCTGTCTGCCGGATGATGTGTAATGATGATGTCCGGACGTGATTCCTGAATGGCTTTTTCAATAAACTGAACGAGGTGAAGATGAGCAACCGTATTCATCTCAATATTGGGAAAATCGCCGAGATATTTTTCCCGGACGCCGAGTTGTTTTGTGCTTGAATCCAAATCGGAGTTCAAATCCTTGTCTTCCGGGCGAAATGCGCGGGCTTTTGCCTCCGCAGACATAATGCAAAGGTCAATCCCCGCCCCGTTCTCCGCCATTTTTCCCATGGTTCCACCACAGCCAAGAACCTCATCATCCGGATGCGCCACGACAATTAAAATCGCCTTTTTCATTTTAGGCTCCTATAAAATTTCGTTCCTATTCATCTTTTTTCACGGTTTTGGAATATAGGAAGGGACCATTTCCATCACCAATGGAAAAACATCGCCCTGATTTCGGTAAGAGGTTTCGGCAAGTTTATTCAACTGATTTATGAATACCTGAAGATCAAAGTTCAAGGGTTGCGCGATGTGAATCAGCTTGTTCGGAGTGGTTCGCAAACCTTCTTCCGCCATCAGTTTTTCCTCGAATAATTTTTCTCCGGGGCGAAGACCGCTGTATTCGATTTTTATATCCACATCGGGTGTAAAACCGCACAGTTTAATGAGATTGCGCGCAAGGGAATCAATTTTTACCGGAGCGCCCATGTCCAGCACGAAAATCTCTCCGCCTTTAGCGTAGGTCGCCGCTTCCAACACCAGACGGACCGCTTCCGGAATCGTCATGAAGTAACGAATAATATCCGGATGCGTGACCGTGACCGGGCCGCCACGCGAGATTTGTTTTTTGAACAGCGGAATCACCGAACCATTGCTACCGAGAACATTGCCAAAACGGACCGCAACAAATTCGGTGCGCCCGGAAATACCGGCAAACAAATTTCTCTTTTCCTCCTCCTCCAGTTCATGACCGGCAAGCAAATTCGGCAGAATATCATAATTTCCCGTCTGATTGACTTTGTCCAAAGTCTGAATCACCATTTCGCACAGCCGTTTGGAGGCTCCCATGATATTGGTGGGATTCACCGCCTTGTCAGTGGAAATCAAAACAAAGCGTTTACAGCCGTTGAGCATCGCCGCACATGCGGTTTTGTAAGTGCCGCAGACATTGTTTTTGATGGATTCAAACGGACTGTTTTCCATCAATGGAACATGTTTATGTGCAGCGGCGTGAAATACTATTTCAGGTTTGTAAGTCGAAAACACCTGTGAAATTCTCCGCGAATCACGAACCGACCCGATTAGAACCGTCAAATTCAACTGAGCGAAATCGTGTCTCAACTCCTGCTCAATATCATAAGCGTTGTTTTCGTAAATGTCAAAAATGATCAACTGCTTCGGATGGTGTCCGGCGATTTGACGGCACAACTCACTGCCGATAGATCCGCCTCCGCCGGTAACAAGAATCACTTTGCCGCTCAGATTTTCAAGAATGCCGTCGATATTCACTTCGACCGGATCGCGCCCCAACAGCTCTTCAATGGTCACTTCACGCATTGAAGTCAGGCTGACGTCTCCGTTCACCAGCGAATAGATTCCCGGCAGGATTCTCAACTTGCATCCGGTCTCTTTGCAGATGTTCAGGATATCCTGCTTGTCGCTTGCGGAAATCGTGGGAATCGCAAGAAGGATTTCTTCAATCCCATATTTCTTGACACTGAGCAGAATGTCGTCCCGCCCGCCGACAATCGGAACTCCACTCATACGGCAATGCCATTTCCCTTGGTCGTCGTCAACAATACAGCAAATAGCAATATTTGTATCATCATTCGACAGGATATCGCGCAGAATAATTTGTCCGGCAGCCCCTGCGCCGATCAGCATTGCCCGATGTTTCATGCGCCCTGATTTCGTGATTTTTTTTGTTTTTAACCCCAGAAAAAAAAGGAATCGGTAAGAGAATCGACAGGACAGAATCAGCCACAACTGTAACCAGCCGCCGATGATATAATAGCGCTTGGGCAAATCAAGGGAAAAACATATTCCAAAAATAAAATAGAGCATAGCAGGCAACAAAACGGCAAAAGAGAATGTACACAATTCATAATAACTCACCTGACGCCAAATGCTGTTATACAGTTTGCATTTGCTGAAAATAATGATGCAAACAATAATATAAATGGGAATATATCTGAGATAAGCGTCGATGCATGCGATCGGGATTTTGACGTATTCGCATCCGTAGCTGATATACAGTGCGGCATAATAGGATGTGAATATGACAAATATATCAAACAGAAGAAGACCGGCTCCAATGAAATACCATTTGCCGGGATGAATAATTTTTTTCAATAAAGACATTATTTCAAATTCTTTTCTTGAGTCAAGGGCTTTGCCATTCAGAAGATTCAATGCAGGTCTAGATTATTGAAATACCACTCAGTCGCCTGTTTCAATCCGGATTTAACACTGAATTCCGGCGCATATCCAAGTGATTTTTTTGCTTTGTCAATATTGGCAAGACTATGAGGAATATCTCCAGTTCGATGCGAGCCGTAAACAGGTTTAACCTCTGCGATTTCCGAATCATAGAATGAAAGATTTTCCCGTAAATACTCGAACAGCTGATTCAATGTCGTACTTTCGCCAAACGCCACATTATACACTTGATTGACCGCTTCTGCCCTTTCGGCCAACAATGCCAACTGGTTGGCTTGAATGACATTGTCAACGTAGGTAAAATCCCGGCTGTAAGAACCATCGCCATTGATGACCGGACTTTCATGCTTCATCAGGCTTATCACGAATCGAGGGATCACTGCGGCATATGCGCCAAACGGATCTTGCCGTTGTCCGAATACATTGAAATACCGCAAGCCAATGGTGTCAATTCCATACAGGTCGTGAAAGTTTTTTGCATACAATTCATTAACATATTTTGTGATCGCATAAGGACTCAACGGGTTGCCGATGTTTTCTTCAATCTTCGGCAGTGTTTTACTGTCTCCGTAAGTCGATGAACTGGCTGCATAAACGAATCGTTTCACTTTTGCTTCCTGCGCGGCGTAAAGCATATTTACGAAACCGAGGATATTGACCTCCGTTGTCACCATCGGGTCTTTTACGGATCGCGGAACGCTGCCAAGCGCAGCCTCATGCAATACAAAGTCAACACCATCAACAGCGCGTCGGCAATCCGCAATATTACGAACATCGCCAACAATAAGGTTGAATTTTTTTTCACCAGCAAAAGGAATCAGATTTTCCATTTTTCCGGTAGAGAAATTGTCCAAAACGACAACTTCGTTTTCCTGTTTCAGCAATACTTCTGCAAGATTGGAACCGATAAAACCGGCTCCACCGGTAATTAACACCCGTGAATGTTTAAGAATATGTGTCATCACAGTCTTCCATCCACAATTTCTTTCGGAAGCAATCCCTTAATATCAAAGATTACTGAATCTCTGTTGCGATATTTGACTACATCCACATTAGTGAATTCTTTGTGAGACACGGCCAAAACAACGGCATCATAATCTCTAATTTGTAACGCATCCAACTGGGTTGTTGATTGGAGACCATAGAATTTTTCAACTTCGTCGGGAACAGCCCATGGATCGAAAATGTCCACATGACATCCGAATTCCTGCAAACCGCGCACTACATCCACTGCGTGACTGTTGCGAATATCAGGACAATTCTCTTTGAACGTGATCCCCAGCTGAAGGACTTTCGCGCCTAAAACTTTGCGGTCTTTGCGGATCATCAGTTTGACAATTTCGGCGGCAATGTATTTTCCCATGTCGTCATTGATACGGCGTCCGGCAAGGATTACTTCCGGGAGATACCCCAAGGCCTGTGCTTTGTAGGTCAGGTAATACGGATCGACCCCAATGCAGTGACCGCCGACCAATCCGGGCTTAAATTTGAGAAAGTTCCACTTGGTTCCGGCCGCCTCCAGCACCTCGTTTGTATCAATCCCGATCAGATGGAAAATTTTCGCCAGTTCGTTGACAAATGCAATGTTCAAATCACGCTGGCTGTTCTCTATGACTTTCGCAGCTTCCGCGACTTTCATACTACTCGCCTTGTGAGTTCCATTTGTCAGAATACTGTTGTAAAGTGCATCAACGGTTTCCGCAGCTTCCAGTGTGGAACCGGAGGTGATTTTCCTGATTTTCGTCAGCGTGTGTTCCTTGTCGCCGGGATTGATGCGTTCCGGGGAATAGCCGCAGAAGAAATCCTGATTGAATTTCAAACCGCTGGATTTTTCCAGAACCGGAACGCATTCCTCCTCCGTACAACCGGGGTAAACCGTTGATTCATAAATCACAATCGCCCCTATCTTCAATGCCTTGCCAACAGTTTCGCTGGCCTGGTAAAGCGGGGTGAGATCGGGGCGGTTGTATTTATCAACAGGAGTCGGAACTGTTACAATAAATATATCACGGTCCTTCAAATCATCCTGATCGTTGGAATAACGGAGACGGGTCGCGCTTTTCAAATCTTCGGATGAGGTCTCCAAGGTTTCGTCATTTCCATTTTGAAGTGCCTGTAACCGCGCTTCTTTCACATCAAAACCGACCGTGTCATATTTTTTCCCATATTCCACGGCCAGCGGCAAGCCGACATATCCAAGCCCAATGACAGCGATTTTGATTTCACCGGATTCTATTTTTTGCAACATACGAACAACTCCTCAAAAACTGGTCGCGGTGAACTCGTAACCGTTGACACAGCCCTGCTCGTTGAACTTGATCATCAGTCCGGCAGACTTGTAGGAGGATCTGCGAGCTCCGACTTTCGAAGACGCGCCGATGCCAGCAATGCCGCCGCCTTTGGAAAGGCTGTTGGGCTGATACGGGAAGATCGCGGCAAAATTGCCCTTGGCTTGGAATCCGACATCCGTCTGACGGACCGCGACGCGCTGGTAAACCCACGTTTCGCCGTTCAGCTCGTTGCCGAACACAAGCCCCGGAGCTCCGATGGATTTGAAAATCTCGTTCTTGGTGGTTTTGTTTTTGACGATGTTCACTCCGAGGGTGGAAATCTCATCGGCGTTGGCGGCTTCGCCAAGCGCGGAATTCAATTCCTTGACACTCGAACAGCCGGAGAAAAACAGCATGGCGCTCACGCCTATGCAAACAGCAAATGCAAACTTTTTCATAGTGATCTGTCCTTATTGTTTTGTTGACGCTGTGTAAGTCTGGTAGATGGAACCATTGTTCTTGCGGAGAAAAATTTCCTTGCGGAGAAGTCCGAAGAAACGGTTGGCGAACACGCCCTCCGCCACCGGCACGCCCTCGCTGTCAAACCGGGCGACCATGCGCACCAATGTCTGCGTTTTTGCAAGAGGTTCCAGCGTGACGGAAACATCGATTTGCTTGTAGGCATTGGTGCGGCTGAAGAATCCGCCGAACGAATAAGCTGGCGGAGTGCCAAGCTGGGTGAGAACAAATCCCCCCTTGCTGTTTTCGAACTGACGCTCGTAAGTGTTCTGCCAGACCCCGTAAATATATCCGCTGTTTTTGTCGGCCTGTTTGAGAATAAAACCGTTCAGTTGAAGCGTGGCAATCGTTCCATACCAGACATCGCTGTAAGTCGCGCCGAGCTCCTCTCCGATATTGCGGATGGTCAACGCCCTTTGCTGCAAGCCGTTCATGCCGGTACTGGTGTTGACGGGCGGCTCCGAGGAGACGCATCCGGCCAGCATCAACCCTGCCGCGAGGGCAGTTGCCGGTAAAAATATTTTGTTAAACATAAAACTATTCTCCCGCGATTAGAACGATGTAACCAACATTTTGTAGGATGCGACTTTCTCTTTCGCGTCAAAGCGGATGACGAGCGTCGCCGTGTGAACGGAAGTCGTGTTGGTTCCGACACTTCCGCTGATTTCCACACCGGCTTCGCCACCGCCGTGTCCGGGATCGCGGTTGCTCCAGCTCGCATCGTCAGAAAATCCGAACAGCGTGGCGAAAAACGCGCCCACTCCGTAGCCCTGTGCGATTCTGCGGACTTTGATCTGGTCGTAAGTCCAGATTTCACCGACGCCGCTTTCAAGGGCGACCACGTTGGGCGCTCCGAGCGATTTGAAGATTTCGTTCTGAGTGGTTGTGCCCGTCTTCACCGTCATTTTCACTTGACCGGCGGTAAGGCGCAGATTGGCATCGAACGGTTCCGGCGACAAATTGGTTGAGCAACCGGTCATCAGAAAACCAAGACCAGTGACCGCCGCTGTCGTCAACAGCAGAGTTTTGTAACGCTTCATGTTTTTGATCCTTCTGTTATTTTACTGTCTCTGTTTTCTGATAAAGACAGCGGTTCATGGGGGATATTTGAAATCGAAATTACAACTCAAAGCTGATTGAATATTTCCTTTGCGTTGGGATCGGTAGTCTGATCCGCGCCGGGAGTGCTTCCTTTCACCGGAAAAACTCGCGGAGCGGTGTTTCCTGCCTCTTTTTTTGCTTCGGGAGTGACCGGCTCAAGCGTGATATTGACATTGTTTTCATTCAACTGCCACGCGTTGTCGAAGCACAGACCGAACGCGGGAAGAATGAAAATAGAAGTCCACGCTTCGATTCTGCCGAGTTTGCTGAGCGAATAGTCAATCACATAGAGCTTGTCCCGGTAGCCATCCTTGTAAGCGGTGATCGCCAGTTGTTTGCCTGTCGGCGCTTCGATAAAGATGGGGGACTTGTTGTCATAGGCGACGCCGTTGGCAATTACTTTGGCGTCTGCCGGGACAACATCAACTGTCACAATCTGGGTCCGGCAGCCACACATAAGCAACATGATCGCTGCAAATCCAAAAAACATCGTCTTGAACATTTTTTTATCTCCTAAGTTGTTTTTTTAGTCGTTTTTATAAATGAAACTGGACGAGCTTCCGAAAGGACCGGCCAGACCGTTAAGCAACTGAATGCTGGGCAGAATCTGGCGGATTACCACATTCCATTCGCTGATCGGGTCACGCGGCACGAAAACAATATCTTTCGGCTTCAAGGCAAAATCCTTGGCGCGTCCCAGTTGCAAATCCTTGATATTGATTGTGTAGACCACCGGGTTCTTCAAGCCGCCGCGTATAACCTTGAGGTCATTGGAATTGGTTTCTTTAAGTCCGCCCACCAAACCGATAGACTGAAGCAGAGTCAAATTCGGTTGATACGGGATGCAGTCCGGATCGGAAACTTCTCCAATGACGGTAATCTTCCCGCTTTCCAGCGATGGAATGTAGATATAATCTCCGCTCATGATTGGAATGTTGTAAAGCGGATTGCCCTCTTCCAAGGCTTTGACGAAATCGACCGGAAGTATCTTACCGTCACGGGCAACATAAGCGCCGGTGAGGTCGGCAAGAATAAATCTTTCGCTGTTCGCGCCCGTGGTTGTCAGCAACCCCTTCGCCATCGCCATCGCATCGGTCAGACGGAAGGAACCAAAGACGAACGGATAAATTCCCGGTGCATTGATACTGCCGCCAATGGTGAACGTATAGTTTTTCAGGGTAATCGGCTCAAGAACCACATTACATTCGCGGATGTATTTTTTATACTTTCCATTCAGCAATTGACTTGCTTCGGGAAGTGTCAATCCCGCAAGTTTCACGGATCCGACGGGGGCAATGCTGATTGTCCCATCCGGCATGACAACAATCTGCGGACGGCTCAACGTCGCCTGTCCTTCCACGACGACTGCGAAAGTGTCGGCTGGCGTGATCCGGTATTCCGGCGGAGTTGCCCGCTGAAGTTTTTCAAGCTCGGCGTATTCCAATTCCCGGTTAACCGGAGGTTCGGGTCGAAGCGAGGTGTTGTCGGGAACAGCCACAGGCAGGAATGACGTATTCTGGCAACCTGCGAAAAACATGGAAATAACGGCTGCGAACGCACCGATGAAGAATCTGATTTTTGAATTCATCGGGCAACCTCCCGGATGAACACATCGCAGGAATTGCTGTCAAGCAATCTTTCGATGGTATTTTTTCTTTTCTGTTCACGTTCCAGCATTTTCTCTTTTTCCTCAATGATCGATCCCAGCATCAGCGCCAGTTTTATTTGCTGCAGGTTTTGAATATTTTCATAGAAATACACGACGTCACTCGGGAGTCCGGTCAGCTTCGGCGGTTCGGCGGTCATCCGGTAGAGGTCGGGCTTCTGCTTGGCAAGCTGCTGTTGAATCTGAGCACTTTGCCGCTCCAGTTCAGCCACTTTCCGTCGCATGTTTTTGATTTCGGTATCGTCGTCCGTCCGGATCTGAAGCGCGAGATCCAGTTCCAGTTGAGCCTCGGAGCGTTTCAACTCCATCCGGCTGACATATACGCCGTATGCGGTAAGAAATTGATTTTGAGCCTCGACCAGTTGATCGTTCAAAGCCTTCATTTCGATTTCCGTATTCAACGGACGCAGTTCGTTTTTATCCTGAAAGCGCAATCTCAACGTGTTCAGGCTGCAAAGCTCTTTTTCGAGTTCTGTGATTTTTGCTTCACACCCTATCAGTGTTTTCCGGCTCCGGATTTCCCAGTTTTTGCGGTAATGGTTGAGAAAATTCAGCGTCAATGCTCTGGCAACGCGCACGGACCGTTCCGCATTTCTGGTGTTCGCTATGATGATGTAACTGTTGTGAGACGACAGGCGCTCTTTGACATCGACCGATTGAACCATCTCGTTATAGGACGCCTCCCAGCCGTATTCTTTCGCTATCGGCAGCAGAACATCTTCGCGGGTAATGTGACTCAATATCATGGAGCGCGTAAGGCAGGTTGCCTCAGCGGAAGTGGAATCAACATCCATGTTCGACTGACGGATGGTAACCATGCCGCCGAAATCCGGCTCCTCCTGAAATGTTTCCGTCACATAATAAGCCACTGCGGCCATGCCGCCGATCAGAACCAGTAGAAAGAACAGTGAAAAACCTGTGCTTTTGAGGATTCGGTAGAGCTTGTGTCTTCCCATTTTACACCTCCTCCACGCCGTTCAGAATTACACCCGAAATGTCCAGATTGGCGCGTTTCAGTGCTTCCACGGTCAGTTTTGCAGTTTCAGCCTCGGTTTTTCCGGCTCGGACCAGCAGCAGAACCGAGTCCGCCGTGCTGCCCGCCGATACGATGTCGGCGGTCCCCAGATGGCAGGAAACGTCGAGAAACGCATAATCATACTGTTTTTTCAGTCTCTCCATTAACTCCTTGAACTTTGGCGAGATCATCAGATTGGCGGAGTTTACATTCTTGTCGCCACAGAACAGAACGTCCATCTTCAAATCGTTCAGATTGCGCTTGACCACATGGTCGAAATCCGTTTCGTCCCGGAGAATGTTCATCAATCCCTGTTCGTCGGCCTGACCGAAGTAGCTTTGCAATCCGCGTTTGCCGGTGTCACAGTCGACCAGGAGCACCCGGTATCCGGCCTCGGCAAGTGCCGCTCCAAGATTCGCCGTGCAGAAGGTCTTGCCCTCTTTGGCATGGGAACTTGTTACCGCGATAACCGAACCACCCTCTTTATCTCCCGGCTTCCGGTTTATCAGGTTTACCCGGAACACCCGGAAATCCTCCGCTATCTGCGTTCTGGAGTCATCCGTCGCGGCCTTGCCGTTGAAGAGCAGCGGATTGTTCTGATCCAGTGTGTATTCCATATCCTTGTGCACTGTCCCAACAACCGGAACCTTGAGTGCTTCCTCCACTTCCGAGGCCGTCCGAATGGTCCGGTCAAGTATTCTCGCCACAACATATGCCATGAAAGCCAGCAGAAAACCGGCGGCGAATCCACCCAGAATATTGCGGGAAATATTCGGAGACACCGGGCGGAGCTGCAAGGCCGGTTCCTCAATGATCTGCGCGTTTTGAATCCCCACGAGCTGCTTCACCTTGGCAATGAATTCCCGTGCGTAAATATTTGCGACTTCCTGACTGTAAAGCGGATCGTCGCTGTCAATATTGATACGCATGATCCGTGATGCCTTCACCTGATCGGCGGTAGCCTTATAACGTTTTTTTTGCCATTTCCCGAGTTTGGCCAGTTCGTCCTCGACTCCCTCTGTGATAACATCGAAATTGATCAATTCCCGATAATCGCCGGACAACTGGGTTCCAAGCGCCAGTTGCGATGCCGTTTCTCCAAGTCCACTGTCGCCGGTCATCGCTGCCATCCGGTCGAGTGGCAAACTTTCCGTCACCCGTCCGAAATACAGTGATACCGATGAGCGATAGACCGGGCGGATGAACAGTTTGCTGCAAACTCCCGCCGCCATTGCCATCCCGCATGCAACGAGAATGATGATTCTCCATCGTTTCCGGAAAATATCCCAGAAAAACCAAAAATCCATATTTTGCATCAGATACCAACCTCCTGTATTTCTATTTTATAGTTTCAATATCGTTATTGAATATTACTATTGCTCCGAAACTTAACTACTTGTAATTTTAACTTGCATATTTGACTGACTC
>ENA-UOOK01001678-UOOK01001678.1-fermentation-metagenome-genome-assembly--contig:-NODE-1678-length-28687-cov-46.368713_pt1 | contig 28687 bp, 20 predicted proteins | sample MGYA00245777_ERZ724023 | MGnify/ENA primary metagenome ERZ724023 (study PRJEB28704, sample SAMN03018312) | fermentation metagenome | biome: anthropogenic terrestrial biome; feature: soil... | reverse complement strand
GTTATAAGTGCATGATCAGGGTAATACTTAAATGCATCTTTACTTGCTACTTTTAAGTTTCCTTGAGAACTTACAGTTTTAGGCACTATAATTCCATGATTAAGATTACTTCCATCACGACTATATAATACACTTATTTGTAAATTTTCACCAGCATGCTCAGCTCCAATGTTAACAGTACAATAAGTTTTAGCAGATAATGAACTAGCAGTACTGAAAGTACCACTTAATATTTCATAATTATTAACATTATCATTAACATTATTTTGCACAGTATTTTCCACATTATTATTGTTATCATTACGGTTTATACCGAAAAATGAGTAAAAATTATCCATAAAACTATAAGTTGCACCTAAAGTACTATCACATGTTCCAATGAAATTATAAGTACTACTGGAATCTGATTGCCAAGAGTATGGATTAAATTCACTTGGTGGAATATACATTATTTCTGCAAGACCTTCATCAAGTAAGATTTGATTTAAGTTTTTACCATCAACTATAACAACTGCTAAAGTACGACCATACTTATCCTTATTTTTACTATCATCAATATCTAAACTAACAGTTTTATCTAGACATAATTTTTTAACAAAATTCTTGGAAGTATTGTATCCTTCAACTCCACGTTCAGGTGTGTTAACTCCAACAAATCGGACTTTCCCAACACCAGAAACATATATAGTGTCCCCGTCAACTACTTTAGTACAAGTACCACTTACTTCACTATTACAATCAGTATCTGAGTATTGACTTAGAATATCAGAAACACTCATACTTGAATATTTACTTTCAGGTATTGTATGTGAAAATCCTGTACCTTTATAATAATAAGCACTAACAGTAGATAAAGCACTAACCGCCACAATCATTATAATTAATATTGCAAGAATATACTTTTTTTCAATTTTTATTATCTTTATCCCCCCTTTAAGAATTAATTATGTATATGATTAAGTATATTCTTTTAAGTGTAATATAAACTTTTTTAAATCTTTCTACGGCACTGTCAAAAACTTAGTTGATATTTGTTTTCTCGTTTTTATGTACGAAAATTTTGGTTAAAATTTAAATCAATGAAATAATGATTTTTTAATTCTATGAGTTTTTGTAGTACTAATTAATAATAATTCACCTTAACATGTAAAATTAAGCTAATATATTAATTGTACGATACTTAAATTAAAATTTAAACATTATTATATGAAAAAAATATAACTCCTAATATTTTTTAAAAAATAATATCAACTAAGTTTTTGACAGAGCCCTTTCTACTTCAAAAAGTAAATTATAGTCTTAAGTATAAAACTATTAAAATAATTAAAAACAAAACTATTAACTAATTACTAATGATTTAATTATGGGAGTTTTGATAATTTTGCGCATATGCCTTTATGGATCAGGGACTAATAAAATTAATAAGGAATATAAGGATAAAGGTTATCTTTTAGGTGAGGAAATAGCTAAAAGGGGACATACTTTAGTTTTTGGTGCTGGAGATGATGGTATGATGGGTGCTGTATCTCATGGAGTGAAAGATAATAATCAAGAAATTATAGGTATTGCACCAGATTGGATGGAAGATTTTGAGGGAATGAATAATAATTGCACCTGTAAAGTATTAACTAATAGTATGCAGGAACGGAAGAAATTATTCTTTGAAGACTCTGATGCATTCATAATAGTGCCTGGTGGTTTAGGTACATTAGATGAATTTTTTGAAATCTTAACTTTAAAGAAATTAAAAAAACATGATAAACCTATCATAATTTATAATATAAACAATTATTACAATACTTTATTTGAAATGTTAGATTTTATGGTGAGTGAAGGAACCATAAATCAAGATAATCTTAATTTATACCAAGTAAGTACTACTGTTAAAGAAACTCTTGATTTAATAGAAAAAACTTTGTAATCTTAGAGGGGGGGATTTTTGCATGGTTGAAGATGAGGATGAATCATTACAAAATAGTTTAAATGAGTTTAAAAATGTTTTAGAGCTTAATTTAACTGATAATGAAGAGGAAAATCGGAAGTTTTTAATAGGTAAGATAAAGGAATTAGATGAAAAACCTTATAATGAATTGAAAAGGGGTCAAATTGATTTAATTAGTAAATATTTCCGTTATGAAAAAGGTAAATTTCCTGCACCACCATGGTTAATGTATCCTACATATTCAAGTTTCACTATAGGTTGGAGGATGGGTTCTGGGGAAAATTATAGGACTAATTTTTTCATGGCCTTAAGAGATCAAGAAGAGTTTGATAAATATTTCCCTAAACCTCCTAATTGGAGATTTACACGTATAGAAGAATTCTCACCTAATATTCAAGAATTAAAAAGTTTACCCTTGTTTGGGGATTGTTGGAATAAATATGGAAAACCTTTATACACTTTAAAAGGATTAGAAGAGGATTACTACTTAGATGATAATATTAATATTTGGGATAAAATAAGTTTAAGTGATGATTTATTTGTCATTAAAAAGGACTTAATACATAGCACAGAATATGGTTTTCATTATAATTCTTTTAAATTTACTTCAATAGCTCATGGTTTATTAGCTTCTAAAATTTTATATTTTAATAATCATGTGGATATTAGAAGTTCTTATGATGAATTGAAAGATTTAAATATTGAATTTTCCCAAGAAGAAGAGGAAATTTGGGAAAAAATCCAGTATACTGTTTTTTTAAATGTATTATACTATAGTGCTATGAGTAATGAATCCTTGAAAAATAAATTATTTAATACCAAAAATAAAGTTTTAGCATATTTTCCAGGATATGATGATCCTATTTTAGGTGTTTATTTTGATGGTGAAGAGTCTGTTGGTGACAATTTAATTGGTTTTGCTTTAATGGAAGTTAGATATGAACTTATGAAATTGTATGAACACGTAGATTTAATAGATTGGGAATACACTAATTTTATAGAAAAATGTAACTTTTATATTTTTAATCCTTATGATAATGAAAAGGATAGTATTAATTTAAGTGATGAACAGTCACCTGAATATAAAATTTATGAAGCAACATATAATAATCTTAAATATTTAGTAAGGGATGTGGATTTAAGTCCTGAAATTGAGGATAAATATGTTAAAGGTGAAATTTTACAAGAGAAAGGTTTTACTGATGCAAGTTCTAAAATTGGGAAAATAACTGCAAGTCATAGGTTCTTAATATTATCTAATCAGATGAAAGATTTATCTAGTTTTGAACATGATACTGATTGGGGATTGTATACTGCAGCTAATGATAGTAAATTTAAAGTTTTAGATGTTTACGAGTATAATGGTAAAACTCAAATTACTTTACTTCATTTATTAGACTTATGGGAGATTTTTAAGGATGATACAACTATAAATGAGGATGTTGTTGAATCTGCTAGGGAGAATTTCAGGAAATCTTTTAACATGGAACCTGTAAGTTCTCTTATGAGTGATACTTGGAAGGATCGTTGTAAATATCCTATTGGTTTAGATAATGATGGGAATTATTTTAAATTAGATGATTAAAGTTTTTATTTTATGTTTAATTTTTCTTTAAATAATTTTTTAATATTTTTTTTGGTTTCTTCACTGTAATATTGATTATATTCATCTGTATTTACTGTATACATTGCTAGTTCATAGATAATTTTATTTAATGATTTTCCTTTTTTTGTTAATTCATATTCTATATTTTTAGGATTTTCTGGATCTATATTTTTTATGATTAAGTTGTTGCATTCCATTTGTTTTAGGCATCTTGATTGGACTTTATTTGTTAATTTTGGTTTATTTTCTTTAAATTCATTAAAATGTTTTTTTCCAAACATCATATCTTTTACTATTTGTATTACCCATTTTTTTGTTATTAAATCTAGTGACATTTCTACTGGGCAGTACTTTATTGTTTTTTCTATGTTTGTCATGATTTTCCCTATTATTTTTTTTATTATTATTCATTATAATTTTTATAGTTTAAATTATTTTAGGTGTCTATTCTGTCACCTAAATTGTTTTATTTATTATTTTTTCTTGGTTATTTTCTTTATTTCACTTAGTATTTGTTTTAAGTATCTGTTTAGTCACTTTATCTTTATATATGTATTTTTACAAATTGAATTATAACAATAGTTAAAAAGAAAATGATTTAGTTTTTTAATTATTGTAAAAATTTAAAAAGAAAAATATTTAAAATATATCTTATATTTTTGGAGGAATTTAATATGGCTGTAAAAGCATATCTTAATATAATAATGAAAATAGATGAAGAAAACCGTCCGGCAGCAGCTAAAGTTTACAATACTTATCGTCAACCATTTTTAGATGATATTGAAGGTGCTTTAACTAAAGAATTATTAATTCGCGATGAGGATATTGAAGTTGTACATGGATTTGATAGTATGGAACATGCACAAGCATATCTTGAATCTGATTTATTTAAAACTAAAGTAGCTCCAGGTCTTAAACCTACTTGGGTAGCTGATCCTGATATCCGTTTTTATAGTGTTGCATAAGAAAATTAATTTTTTAAAAAATTTTATAAATCAAATTTTTTTTAAAACAATTAAATTCTAAATTTTGTATTATTTATTAAAAGTAATAGAAAGTATAAAATATTTTGAGGGGGGGGATAAATTTATTCTCTCTCATTATAATATATTTTTCTCAATTAATTATTTAATAATTTTGAGTAAATATTTTAAAAATAGTATTATCTTTTTAATTTTTATGTTTATTTTTTCTAGTTTTATTTCATTTTATTAAGCTTTTGGGTAATTCTTTTAATTTTTATGTTTTTTTTACTGGTAAAGTTTATATATTAAGGATTATAAACTACTATTTACTCAAGTATATTTTATAAAAATTAAATTAAACTTTAATATTTTTTTAGATACTATTTGAGCATAAGAGAATATAAAAAATAAAGAAAAAAAATTAAATAAAAAGCATGTTTTATAAAAAAATAAGTTTCTAATCCCAAAAAAAAAATTTATACAAAACCTATTTTTTTATAAAATACCTAAAATATTTAATCAAAAAAAATATTCGGATAAAAGTAAATCCAACAATCTAATTAAACCTCCTTAGCTTATTTAATAAATTTTTTTCCATTATAATATATTCTCTAAAAAAAAGAATAATAGGATATGTGAAAAAATGAAAATTTATTCAAAAGAAAAAAACATTAGAGACCCTTCTGGTAAAAACTATCAAAAAAATAGTAAAGCTCCTGAAGTAAAAACCGGTACAATAACACAGCCCATTATAAATAATAAAGAAAACAATACATTCAAAAAAGATGATGAATTAATAGTTTTCTACTAAAAAAAAGGATTATTGATAAAAATGTTTAAATATAATACTGAGCAAAAAGTTGTAGAAGTTGCTGGACTCAAATGTGGTGGACAACCTGGAGAATATCCAACAGTACTTGCAGGTACAATCTTCTATGCTGGACACAAAATCATAAAAGATGAATTAACTGGAGAATTCGATAAGGATGCTGCAGAAAAACTAATTAAAGACATGGAAGAAATGGAAGATACAACAGGAAATCCATGTATAATACAATGTTTCGGTGCAACACCAGAAGCAATAGAAAAATATTTAGAATTCATCGGAGACATATCAGACAAACCATTCTTAATAGATTCAACAAGTGGAGAAGCAAGATCTGCAGGAGCACAATATGTGCAAGAAGCAGGATTAGTTGACCGTGCAATCTATAATTCCATAAATATGTCATTAGAACAAGAAGAACTAGATATACTAAAAGAAACTGATATTAATGCTTCAATTATTTTAGGATTTAACCCAATAGACTCTGGAGTAATGGGAAAAATTGATATTTGGGATAATGGTGGTTCACCAATGGAAAGAGGATTACTAGATCTAGCTAGTGAATGTGGAATAGAAAAGTTTTTCATGGACACTGCAGTAACCCCTATAACACAAGGTGGTGGAGATGCAGCAAGAGCAACATTTGCTGAAAAAGATAAATGGGGATACCCAGTAGGATCTGGAATCCATAACATTCCATCTGCATGGGACTGGTTACGTGACTTTAAAAAGAATGTTAGAAAAGAAGCTTTCCATGTATGTGATATTGGAGCAGACCTTTTACAAATTTGCGTAGGGGGAGATTTCTGCCTATTTGGACCTATAGAAAATTCCCTAGATTTATTCCCTGCAGCAGCAATGGCTGATTCAATGTTTGCAGAAGCAGGAGCACAATTAGGAACTGAACCTGTGGAAAACCATCCAATAAACAAACTATTCTAATAAATTATAAAATTTTTCTTCTTCTATTTTTCCTTTTTTAAATTCTTTTTTCAATATTTTTACTTAAATAAATTTTTCACTAAATCCTAGTTTTAAAGAAACAAAAGACTAAATAAATTAGTTAATAGGAAAGGAATGGAGAATTAAATATAAAAATATTTATATAAAAAAATACAATTCTATAATCATGATGTGTGAATGTAGATATTGTAGTTATATTTATCTTTCTGATGTTGGGGCTCCTGCTTTTGGTATTGAGCCTGGAACACTTCCTAAGGATTTCCCATTACAGAAATGTCCTTATTGTAACAGTCCGGTAAACATTTTTTATATTTGTTATGATAGATAAGGGAATTTTAATTTTTAACTTTTAACTTTTAACTATTTTTTTTTACAATTATTGTTTAAAATTTATATTGATTAAATTCAGGTTATATTCGTAAATTTTAATTTTTTCATTTTTAAAATATTCAATCTTAAATTTTTTTTTATTTAATTTTTTTGGATGGGGGGAATTTTTGTTTTCCTATACTTTTTATGTCGTTATACCAATGTATAACGACAAGTATTTTTAGAGTAAAAAAAATACTCCTAAAACAAGGAAAATAATTTAGTACATATAGGGTAATTAGTGCCATTTCACTAATTTGTGAAGATTATGATTTTCAAAGGAATTTCCCAAAACATTTTTTTCTAGATCTAAAAAACACACTTTCGATTACAATTTTCCTTTCACTTCAAGAGGAGGAAATTAAAAAGAAAAATAAAAAAATAATAAAATTTTTATCTTAAACAACCAATAGGTAAAATTTTAATACCATCACTACGAGTATATGCAAATTCACCACCAGTAATAATAGCTAAAAATTTAGGTTGACGCATATTCCTCTCATTAATTAAACTCTTTAATTTAAGTAAATTTTTAGAAGCCTTTTCAATCTCATTACTACCTAACTTAAATTCAATTAAAGCATAATCACCATTTTTTAAATGTAAAATACAATCAGATTCTAAACCATACCTATCATGATAATAAGAAACTCTACCCCCATTACTATGAGTATAAACACTTAAATCTCTAATACATAAGTTTTCAAAAATAAAACCAAAAGTATTCAAATCTTGAATTAAACTCTCAGGACTTAAATCTAATGCAGCAACAGCAATAGATGGATCAATGAATTCTTTTTTATGACTAGTTCTAATTGCAGTAGAAGATCGAATATTAGGTGACCACGCAGGAATATCTCTTATAACATATAATCTTTTTAATGCATCAATATAAGAATAATAAGTAGGTTTACTAATATCTTCATAATTAGCATTAATATCTATTAATATTGTTGAATTTTTAGCTAGTGTAGAAATGTTACGTGCATATGATTCCAATATAATCCTAACTTTATTAGGATCACTTTTAACACCATTAACTTTAGAAACATCACTTTCACAAATATTGGTAAGATAAGATGATACAACAAATAATTGACCTTCTCTTGTTTTTAAGTTTAAACTTTCTGGCCATCCCCCACGGCAAGAAGCATAAATTAAATCTTCAATTGATAAATTTGATTTAATACCTTCAATATTTAAATCAGGATCTTTAAATAAATCTATTATTGAGATTTTTCCATTAGATTCATTACTTTCAAATAATGTCATTGGCCTCATAAGAAGCCTATGAATCTTTCCAGTACCGGAGTGATAAATTTCTGATTCATCAACACTTGTAGAACCTGTTAAAATGTATAATCCCTGTTCATGTAAATTATCTACACTATTTCTAACTGCATCCCATAAAACAGGTGCCATTTGCCATTCATCAATCAATCTTGGTTTTTCACCTTCTAGTAATAATGATGGTTTAATTTCTGCCATTTTTAAATAGTTTTTAGTTTTATCGGGATCTTGTAATTTAAGTATACTATTTGAATGTTGCTCTGCAGTTGTAGTTTTTCCACACCATTTAGGACCAATTATAAGGATTGCACCTATCATTTCTAAATATTTATCAATTTCTTCATCAATTAACCTTTTTAAATATTTATTCTCCATTTTTATCACTAATTAGAACTTATTAAGTAATATTTTTTTATCTTAATTATATTATACTTTACTACTTTGTGGTAATATACTTAACCATTTTGTGATATTTTATTTAACTACTTTGTGATAAAATTAGAATCTAGCTAGAGTATAAATTTAAATAATATATAAATAATGATTGTGGAATTTAAATTTTTCAATGCATAAGACTTAAATTTTTAAAAAGAGTAATTTAATATTTAAATAATTTAAAAAAATGGAATTATAGGGTTTATTTTAAACCCCATAGAATTTATTATTTATTTTTCTGTTATACTATTTATTATATAATTTACTGGGTTTCCTGGTTGGGTTGCATCCCAATTAGCATTTACATTGTCTTGTACTATAACAAATATTTCAACATTTTTATTTTTTACTTCTATATTGTATTGGTATGATACTGTGTCTGATCCTGTATCATCTAATTTTATTTCATTTACTGTCCAATTACCTATTTTAATATCTTTTGAACTTGAATGATAACTTGATGGTATTGCTCCAGAATCGTCTCGTATTGTGTACATTGTGTTATTCTTATCTTTAAAAGTCATTCCATGAGTATCTTGTGATTGTGAATCTGTTCTTTGTAAGTCATCTGAATGTTTGAATGTGAAATCTGCAAATTGCGTTTCAGTTACATCTGCTGCATATACACTAGTTAGTACACTGGTTATTAGTATTAGGCTTAGTAATATGATTCCTATTTTGGTTATTTTATTGCTCATCTATTTTTCACCATTTGATTTTTATAGAATATATAAATTTTTAGGTACTAATTCTTTAAAAAAATAAATAAGAAATTAGTGTAGTTATATCTATGTTTTATAGATTAAATACTTTACTATAAACAGTTCAAAAAATTAATAAATAATTATATAAACATTTAAACTTAAATTAATAAATTAAACTGTTGATATAAAATTAATTTATAAAAAAAGAAATATAAATTGAATTATTCTTAAGTAGTATTAGAATATTTTAAGTTTTTGATTAAAATCATGTATTTATATAAGTTGATGTATATGTACTTATACTATTTTAGTATTTTCTCACTTTTTTATAGGATCCTCCTCATATTTTTTGGATATTTAATTATTAAATCTTTGGTAAATAGTTTCATCTTATTAAAACTATTTTATATTATTACTTTATTTGTTACTATTAATACCATATTAATAATATTATTTATTTTATTAAAAGTATTATCTTAATAGTAGTAATATTTATTTTATTAAAAGTATTATCTAATATTAGTATTATTTATTTTATTAAAAGTATTATTATAATAGTAGTAATACTTTTTATATTAAAATTATTACTTATTTAGTGGAGAAGTAATAGGGTGTATAAATTAAAAAATAATACTATTAGTATAATAAGTATTAATTTTTTGGATCTTATTAATTTTTAATACATACATTAAATTTTTAAGAAATCTAGTAAAATTAATACTAATAAGTTTTAAAGTATTATTTTTAAGGAGTAATCCTTTTTAGATATTTTGTATTACTAAAAATTCACTTTAAAATTAGTAATATTTTTTAAGTTAATAGTATTATTTTATAAAAGTAATACTTTTAAAATTAAGAATATTACTTTAAGAATTATAATACTTTTAATCAATTTAGTATTAATTAAAAAAGTAATATTTAATTCAAATTTTGTATTAAAGTAGTTCCTAGATACTAAAACAATACTTTAGTAAAAATGTTTATAAAATAGCAAACAATAAATTAGAGTTAAAATCTATAAAATTGGAGAAAATACTAAAAATAAGTAAGTACATATACATTAACTTAATGAAAAACACTAATTTAAGAAAAAAATTTAAAAATAAAAAAAATAAAAGATTAAAAAATACACTTAACTAGTAACAGTTATAGTAGTACTTGCACTAGAAGGTTCATATTGACTAGTACCAGAATAACTACATTCTGCACGATAATTTCCAGCATATAAATTAATTTCTAACTGATACTCACCATTAACATCAGTACTTGCCCAATAAACTTTACTTTGACCATTACTATTAGAAAGCTTAATAGCAATATGCTGACCAATTAAAGGAGATCCAGCATAATTAGTTAAAACTCCAGTAAAGTTCATATTAGCACCATAAGGTTCAACAAACTTATTAGCAACTAAAACAGTAGAGTTTTCAGATTTAGTAACAACAATATTCTTAACACCAGTACTTACACTTTGATAAATATTAGCTCCATCAAAAGATGCTTGAGCAGTATATTCACCAGGATATAAGTTAATTTCTAATTGATACTCCCCTTTATTATCAGTACTTGCCCAATAAACTTTACTTTGACCATTACTATTTGAAAGTTTAATAGCAATATGCTGACCAATGATTGGATTATTAAAAGCATCAACTAACTTTCCAGTTAAATTAGCTGCAACACCATAAACTTTAACTAAATCATTACATGTTAAAGTACATGAATTATTAACAAGTATAGTACTATTAATTGTTGTAGATTCAGAACCTGTACTGTAAGTAACAGTTATATTATTTAATCCATTAGTTTCAGGTAATAATATATTAACATTTGCGATTCCATTAGTCACATTAGAAGTATAATCTTTACCATCAACAGTTATTGTAACAGTTCCCGTATTCGGTAAATTACCATAAATATCAGACACATTTACTTCTACAGTAGTACTAGCTTTAGGAATACCAGTAATGCTTGGAACACTTATAGCATAATTATTAATGGGTAATGTGAAAGCTTTTAAACAAGCTACTTGGCCTGCTTTATATGAGTGTCCTGGTACTACATCAATATATTCTGCAAGATCATACCATGTTTTACCATCATAACTGAAATAACTTACACCAGAAATAATAGGTGTAATAGTGGTTTCATTTTCTTGGATTGGAATATTAGCTGAACTACTATTAGTTCTAATATTTAAATCAATTGCAAAGTTATCTCCTTCATTTAAAAAGATATCAGTATTTAAAGCAATAGTATGATATCCTTGTAGGCTGTAACCTGTTTGAGTATATACTAATTCATCATTTACATAAATGTAAGCTGTATAATCTGTATTTTCATTAAAATATGTACTGAAAGCTTTAAGATTATCATTTCCAGTACTATTATAATTTACACTATACCAAACATTATTAGTTCCAGTTACTAACCAATCTGTCATCATTACATAGTCATATTGGTAATTTTTATAATATTTATTAGTATTATTCAATACAAAAGTGAAACTATTAGTTTTACCTACTTGAGCAAACATAGTATCATAATAAGACACATAGAAGTATCCACCATCACCCCAACTGGTTCCCCAACTATTTTTAACTATAAATGCACCATCACCTGAAGGAGTGTTTCTAAAATTATATCTACTATAATTATCATCCCAACCTAAAATACATACTGCATGATTAGCTGAAGAGCTTCCAGTATAATAGTAAGTATTATGGTATAAAATTGATTCATCCATGTAAATTGAAGCCGCAACTGCCCCATAATTTAGTATAGCAGATTTTATAGCATTATTATCAGTGTAACTTGTACGTGTGAATGTTAAAATATCTTGAATATTGAAGATATTATTTAGAACACTAGAAACAGTAGTATAATCATTATAAGTTTCTGTTGATTCATTAATAGGTCCTAACCAACTAGCTAGATATCCATAAGCCATTTCAAAAGTTCCACCACTATTTGGAACATTATTATTGTATTCATAAATACTGTAAAGTGCCATTAAATTTTTCATATTAGATTCAGATAAGTCATAACTTGAATTAGTAGCTTTTAATAAACAAGATTCTAATGCAGCGTAAGTTGCAAAAGCCCAACAACTACCACTAGTTAATTGATTTTTAACAGAAGTAACTAAGTCATAATTTCTTAAATCATAAGAATCAGGTAATGTTCCATTGAATAATGTGTAATTTGCACTAATTGTTTGACTTACATTATTTGAAATGCTTACTATAGGACTGTCAGAATTGTAGAAATCAGCACCATAAACTGCTATATTTCCAGTATATTCATTATTTAAATCAGTATAATCATTATTTAAGAATGAAAAGACTGCTCCACCATAGACTGCAGTGCTATTTTCAAATTTGTTTTTTTCTAATTTTAAACTAGAGGCATTAATTACATAGAGTGCTCCACCATAAATAGCAACATTTGATTGGAAGTTAGTTTGGTATATGTTTAAATTAGAGTAAATATTGTAAATTGCACCACCATAATGGTATGCAGAATTACCTATGAAATTACAGTTTTCAATGTTTAAAGTATTGTTTAATTGAGCTATACCTCCACCTATTTGAGCCACACAATCAGTGAAATTAGTATTGCTTAAACTAATACCTGTTTTTATACTATAAATTCCACCACCAGTACTGTTTATGGAAACACAAGCATTGAAATTAGAGTCATCTATAATAAGATTACTGTTTTCAATTCCTATAGCTCCTCCCATTAAGGTAGATCCAGAATCATTAAAAATAGTACTTACTATTTGCATTGAACCTTCATTAAGGTATATACTTCCACCATAAGTTGCTACATTACCATTGAAATTAGAATTTTCTATTATAATCTTATTGTTTCTGATTCCATATATTACTCCTCCCCATTTTGCAGAATTATCTGTGAAAGTTACATTATATAGTTCTAAGTTAGCATTACTGTTTAAAAAAATACTTCCTCCATTACTATAAGAATAACAATCATTTATGATTAAATTTTTCAAAATTAAAGTTGCATGGTTAACATTGAAAGTTCTGACGGAATCTAAACCATTTATTGTGTATCCGTTACCTTCGATTGTAACAGTTCTTCCAACACTTATACCATTAGTATAATAATTAATTTCATTATTACTTACTGTAATATTGCTAGTTAGGTAGACTATACTATTTTGGTTTATAGCATTACTTAAATCAGTGAATGTACTTATACTGGAACCAATATTTGTATTTGAGTTATTATTAGAACTTATTGTACTTGTATTTTCACTATTTGTTGATAATAATGTTGTATTATCATTATTACTTATTGCTTGAGTTTCAGAGTTTAGATTTATACTTGTTTGATTATTTGTAGTATTATTTATGTCTGCTGCTGATACTGTGCTTATACAAATTAAGCTGAATAAGATTAATGTAATAAGTATTGTTAACGTTTTATTTTTAGTATTCATTAATTTTTTTCCCTCCTTTTAGCATTTAACAATGTATTATTTTTTTGATTAAATTGTAAAAATTTTTTTAATCATTTATTGTATAAGTTTCTATTATTATTTATTTTTTACTATAAGATTTCCGCTTCTATTCAAGATTTTAAACATTTTAATTAAATTTTTTCATTAATTTTAGGGTTTAAATATTTTTTTTAATAATTTTGGATGTGGTTTTGTTTTATTTTTTGTTTCATGTGTTCATGGTCTGTGTGAATGTATTTGTCTGTGGTTTGACTGTTACTGTGTCCTGCTATAGTTTGTACTTCTGCTACTGTTAATATTTCTGCGTAGTGGCTTAGTGCTGTGTGTCTTAGGATGTGTACGCTTACATTTTTATAGTAATTTATTGGGCAGTCTATATTGTTTTTTTCTATTTGTTCATCTGTTAGTCGTGCATATTTTTTGACTATTTCTTGTACTGCTCTTTTCCCTATTCTTTTGTTGGAGTGATTTGTGAATAGTTCTTCTCTTGTTTTTTCTTGTTCTGCTTTGTTTCTTTGTATTATTTTGTGTTTTTTTCCTTTTTTGTTTTTTCTAAGTTTGCTTATTCTTTCAAAGATCATTTCGTTTATGTTTATTAAGGTGTCGTAGGTTATGAATGTTGTACGGTCTTTGTTTTCTCCTTTTGTTGTTTCTGCTCTTAGGTGTACTTCTATTATTTCGTTTCGATCTTCTGGTAGTGTGTAGAATCCTTTGTTGTTGAGTGGGGCTTGTATGTCTGTTTTGTTTAGGTTTACGAGTTCTTTTAATCGTATTCCTGAGTCTAAGAATGTTTTTACTATGGAGTAGTCTCTTTTGTTTCCGGTTTCTTCGATTGTTCGGAGGTAGAGTTGGGTTTGTTTTCGTGTGAGGCTTATTTTTTCGATTCTTTTTTTTGCTGTTTCTGGATCTTCGGTTTTGACTTCTATTATGTCTTTCATTTTTATGGGTTCGTGTTGTATTTCTTCTTGGACTTCTTCGGAGTTTATGAATTCTAGTATGTTCATCATGTAGGTTTTGACGGTTGTTCTTTTGTTTTTTCGTGTTTTTAGGCAGTGTCGTCTGTAGTGTTTGATTTGTTTTTTGACGTTTTTTGTGTTTAGTTCTGTTATTTGGTTTTGTTGGAGGTATTTTATGAATTGGTTGATGTTGAAGGTTTGTTTTTTTGTTGTTTCTGTGGTGAGGTTTTTTATTTCGGTTTTTTCTTCTATGTAGTCTTGGAGGTATTCTGGTAGGTTTTGTGTTTTTATCATGTTTTTCCCTTTTTGTAGGTTTTCGTATATTATTATATAAAATATACGTTCTCTTTATATATAAATTTTAATGTTGAAACCCCAAAATACGAAAATACAAAAACGATACAAGTACATATACCTCAACTCATAAAAATATACAAGTTTCTTAAAAAATAGAAATTTATGAAAAAAATCAGAGCATGGAAAATATTTAAAAAATTTATACAAAACCAAATAAGTATTAAAACAAAAATAAAAAATAAACATCCCAAAAAAAAGGATTAAATATTAAATTCAATCAAATAAGATGTACCCTCAGAAGGCAATAAAAATATAGAACCTTCAATCTGTTTAATTAAACTTTTCATAATTAAAAAACCAAAATCCTTAGGATCATCAAAATCAACATCTTCAGGTAACCCAATACCATTATCCCCAATAATTAATTTAATAATATCCCCATTAGTTTTTAAACTAATATTAATAATACCAGATTGATTATTAGGAAAAGCATAATTTAAACTATTATTTAAAATTTCAGAAATAATTAAACTTAAAGGAATAGCATTATCCATACTAACCTTAATATTATCTAAATTTAAATCCAAATCAATATCAAGATTATCATTATTTGCAAGTAAAAATCTTGCTTGCTCTTCAATATAATCTTTTAAATTAATATGAGCATAATCCTCAGATTGATAAAGTTTTTTATGGACAATAGCCATAGTATTAATACGATTCTTTGTAGATTCTAAAGTTTCTTGAGGAGAATCAGGTTTATAACGCATATTCAAATTTAATAAACTTAAAATGATTTGTAAATTATTTTTAACACGATGATGAACTTCTTTTAAAAGAACTTCTTTTTCCTGTAATAAATTTGTAAGCTGTTGAGTTTCCTTAATATTTTCACTAATATCCTGAATATACCCTACACTATTAATTAATTGCCCCTCATCATCTGATTGACAATCAATATAAATTTCAACATCTTTAATATCCCCATGGGATGTTTGAATTTGAGTCTTAAAAAGAACACTATTACTATTTATAATAGAATCAAAAATTATTTTACTAGTTCTTTCCCTGTCATCTTTAACAATAAAAGAGCGAATAATATCATTAGTTAAATCTAAATTTTCCTTCTTTTCCCCTATAATATTAAAGAATTCATCACTCCACTCATAACCGTTCTTATAATCCCAATAAACATACGCAATTTTACTAATATTTGAAACTAAATCTAAAGTACTCAATAATTTCTCAGCTTTAATCTGATGATTAACACCTTCAGTAATATCAAATGCATAAAAAAGTACTGCAGGCCCACCATTAAAACTGGAAGGTTGCATTGTAGCTTTAGCATAAACTGTACTACCATCTTTATGTTTAATGGTTAAAACATCAGTATAATTAAAAAGTTCCTTATTAAGTAATTTAGAATAAACTTCATCAAATTCATAAGGGGAAGATTTATTTTTAAAACGTGGATTATTGAAAAAATAATCATTACCTAATAATTCTTCTGGTTTATAACCTGTAATTTTCTCATTAGCTTTATTAGCAGCTACAATTTTTTTATTCTGAATAATCATTAAAGGATCAGGTGCATTATATAATAATCTCACATCATTTTCATCCATAAATTTAGTTTTTGAATTAGATTTAGTCTTAAAAATACAATAAATCTTATTATTATATTTAAAGATTTTTTGCCTAGATGATGCAATTAATGAATCTTCCACATAATATAAAATTTTTAAATTTCTGGTTTTACCAGTTACATAAACTTCATCTAATATTTTCTTAAACCCTAAAATATCCATTATGGGAAATGTTTTTAAATAAGATTTATTAAATAAATCAATATCTTTAGTTACCCCATCAAAATCATTATAATTAAAATTAGCATCTGGGCAGGTTAAAGCTGCAATTATTTTACCTGCTACATCAAAATCATTATAATTAAAATTAGCATACTGCATAATATAATCATTTTTATATGGAATTAAAATACTAATTTTATCATTTAAGTTATCAAAAAGTTCACTATCATTATAAGGTTTTAAATCTTTAATAACAGGTAAACTAGGTATAAATAAGTAATTTTCATCAATTTCTTTATTTAGAATAACATTATTCTCTTCATCGAATAATTGGCATTTTCCCTTCATATTAAAAAGCACCTAAAAAAATAAGCATTTTCCATTTTTTACAAACAATAGTGTAGAGTTTAAACTTAAATTAAATCAGATATCATTAAACAGTCATATCTTTAATAAAAATATGAGTTTTAGTTTGTTTAATTCTTAAATTCTTTTTATGTATTAAAAATATATTTTATATTATTATGTATTTAAACATATAAATATATATTTTTTTTCATTTTTTTATTTAAAAAAAAAATACATTTTTTAATAGAAAAACTTTAATTTAAATAAAAATTAAATTATAAGTAAATGGAGTACTTGATATAATGGCAGATTTAGAAGAAATAATAAAAACAAGAAGAAGCATACGAGAATATTCAAACCAAAAAGTAGAAGATGAAAAAGTAGAAAAAATATTAAAAGCAGGAATGCAAGCTCCAGGAAGCAGACTAGGAGCAGAACCCTGGGAATTTATAGTAGTTAAGAATAAAGATACCCTAAAAGCAATTGGAGAAACATGTCCAAGAGTTACAAATTCACAAGTAGCAATAGTACTAATAGCAAATATAGAACGAGCATTCTATAAAAAGCATTGGCAACAAGATATGAGTGCGGCAGCAGAAAACATGTTACTGGAAGCATGTAACCTAAACTTAGGCGGACTATGGAATGGAGTAGCACCAACTGATGAAAAAATGGAAAAAATAAGAGAACTTTTCAATTTAAATGAAAACATAAAACCATTCTGTATAATATCCTTAGGCTACCCTGCAGACGGATTAGAAAATAAATTCATGGACAAATATGATGAAACAAGAATACACTATGAAAAATACTGAAAAAAATAATTACGATTTCACAACAGTGATTAATAGAGATAATACTAATTCATTAAAATGGGATTCAATAGAATCTGAACTTCCAATGTGGGTAGCTGATATGGACTTTAAAACTGCCTCTGAAATACAAGAATCCCTAAAAAAAAGAATAAACCACCCTATTTATGGATACACAACAGTCCCCAATGAATTATATGAATCTTATATTCAATGGTGGGAGGATAATTATCATATTAAAATGAAAAAAGAAGAATTATTATATGCAAGAGGAGTAATGCCTTCAATAATAAGTATAATACGGAAATTAACTAAACCCCTTGATAATATTGTAATTCAAACACCTGTATACAATGCATTCTTTAATGTAATATTAAATAATAATCGAAAAGTTTTAGAAAACAAATTAACTTATAAAAATTACGAATACAGTATAAATTTTAAAGATTTAGAAAATAAATTAAAAAATCCTAAAACAAGTTTAATGTTACTATGTAACCCCCACAACCCAATTGGTAAAATTTGGGGGAAAAATGATTTAGAAAAAATAGGATCTTTATGTGAAAAGTACAATGTAATATTAGTATCAGATGAAATTCATTGCGACTTAACATATCCAGGTAAAACTTATACTCCATTTGCATCACTAGCTAGTTCCATAGTAGATAATAGTATTACTTGTATATCTCCTAGTAAAACATTTAATATAGCTGGAATCCAAAGTGCAATGGTATATATTAAAAATAAGGAATTGAATCTGAAAGTAAGTCAACAATTATATGCGGATTTTTCTTCAGAACCTAATATTTTAAGTGTAGAAGCTACAATTACAGCTTATACCCAATGTAGAGAATGGTTAAACCAATTAAAGAATACATTATTAGAAAATAAAATAATTGTGGAGGATTTCTTAAAAAAGGAATTACCTAGTATTAAATTAGTTCCTGTGATGCCACTTACTTATTATGGTTAGATTGCCATGAATTAAACATTAATTCAACTGAATTATCAGATAAAATCCTTAAAAAAAGTGGATTATATCTTTCTCCTGGAATAATTTTTGGTGAAAATGGGGATAAATTCTTAAGAATGAATATAGCTTGTCCAGAACCCCAATTAAAAGATGGATTGAATAGATTGAAAAAAGGTATTTTAGGATAATAATTTTAAATATATTTCTTTTATTTAGATTTATGGACATTTTTATTAATGTTTTTATTTTTTATAATTTTTATTAATATTTTTATTAATTTTTTCATTTAAAAAAATTGTTTTTTGAATGTATTTTAAACTAATGCTTATATAAATTAGTTATTATAAGATTTTAAACATAATGATAAATCATTATAGTTTTAATTAAAAAATTATAAAAATAATTAATAATTAAAAAATGTTCAATTTAATAAACTAAGTATTGTGAAATTAATTTAATAAACTTAAAATTTTAAACATAAAATATAAAGATTTATTAGTTAAGAGAAATAAAACATTACACAATTAAACTTTAAAAAAAATCAAAAATGGGATAAAACAAATTTTTTTAAAAAATAAAAAAATAGGTATAAAAAAAATGGTATTAAAAGGATTTTTAAAAAATGTCCAAAAACTTATGCATGATGATCCAGGGACAATATCTAACAAACAAATAATCAGACAATTATCATGGTTACTATTCCTCAAAGTATATGATTATAAAGAAAAAGAAAGAGAAGCATTAAATCCTCAATATAAATCAGTGATCCCTGAAAAATATCGATGGAGAAATTGGACTATAAACTTAGAAGATGATTCTAGTTTAACTGGAAGAGAATTACTTAAATTTATAAATGAAGAATTAATACCTTCTTTAAAAAAAATTGAATGCAAAAAAAATAGTCCAATGCACGAAAAAATTGTATACTATACAGTAAAGGACATTAAAAACTATTCTAAAGATGGATACATATTTAAAGCTGTTATAATTGAATTAAACAGTATAAAGTTAAGTAATAAAGTAGAGTGCGATCAAATCGCACATGAATTTAAAGAAAATTTAATGGATTTATTTAGAAACACAGGAACAAAAGAATTCTTCACACCTATAGGTATATGTGACTTCATAGCAGAAACTTTAAACCCAAAAATTGGTAATGATGTAATGGATTTCTGTTGTGGAACAGGTGGATTATTAAATTCAATACTTGAACTTCAATCTAAACAAATAGAAAGCAAAGAAGACTATGAAAAATTTGTTAATTCAATATATGGTATAGAAAAAAATTCAACATTTTACATTTTATGTATTATAAACTTACTATTACATGGAATAAACGAACCCCACATATATCATCAAGATGCATTTGAGGATAAAACATTAAACTTATTATCAGATAAAAAATTCAAAACAATAGTCTTAAACCCTCCATTTGAAGGATCAACTGATACTGATTGGGAACATGAAATCTTAGAAAACAAAAAATTAGAAGATAATTTCCTAGAATTAGCAATGGAATACTTAGATGATTATGGACAAGCAGCAATTATAATGTCTGATGATTTCTTCACAGAAACAGGAGTAAACAAAAGACAAATAAAAGAAAAATTATTTAAAAAATTCAACTTACATACAATAATAAGATTACCCCCTACAGTATTTGCACCTTACTCAAATGTAAAAACAAATATATTATTTTTCTGTAATAATGGAACAACCAAAAAAACATGGTTCTACCGTTTAGACTTACCTGAAGGATATAAAAGTTTTAGTTTAAATAATCCAATAGAATTAAAACATTTTAAAGAAATAGAATCATGGATTGAAAATAAGCATGAAATAGAAGTAAATGGTAATTATAAAGCAAAAAAATGCAGTATAGATGAAATTAAATTAAATGAATACCGGTTAAATTATTGTAATATACCATATGTTAAAAATTCCCTACCTCCTGAAGAATTAATAGATAATTACTTAGAAAAAACCGAAGAATACTCTAAAGAAATTAATAAAGCTTTAAAAAACATTAAAAATGAGTTAAATAAAGAAGAATAATGAATTTTAAATAATAAAATAGATAAAGGGATAGATTTTTCATGCTTTACAATGATTTAAAATTTTCAATTCTAAAATCAGCAGTAACCGGCCAATTAGTTAAACAAAACAAAAACGATACACCTGCCGAAAAATTAATTGAAGAAATTTTAGAAAAAAAGAAAAAATTAATTCATGATAAAATTATAAAAACAGATTCCACCCAATCTTATATTTATAAAAGAAACAATTCTTATTATGAATCAATAAATGGGATAAAAACACGAAATATTGAAGATATTTTACCATTTAAAATACCAGAAAGTTGGTATTGGGTTAGATTAGGAACTATTGTTCAAGATTATTACCGAATGAGAAAATCTATAAGTAAAAATGGTAGAAAAAATCAATTAAATAATTATCCATATTATGGACCTAATGGTGTTATTGATTATTTAACTGATTATATTTATGATGATGATTTTCTTTTAGTTGCAGAAGATAGTAATGTTTTTGAAACAGAAAAAAATTATGCTTTCACAGTTAACGGACGATTTACGGCTAATAAACATGTACATGTTTTAGATTTTAAACCAGCATTAAACAGATACTTAATGTATTATTTAAATGCAGTTAATTTAAGATTATGTGGATTTATAAGTGGATCTAATGTTCCAAAATTAAATAAATCTAATCTTTATGAAATATTCGTCCCATTACCTCCAATAGAAGAACAATACCGTATTGTGAAAAAATTAGATAGTTTAGGAAATGATTTAAAAAATTATCAATATTATCAAAAAAAATTAGATAATTTAAATGAAAATATTTTTAATGAAATGAGATACTCCCTATTAACTACCGGATTAAGTGGTAAATTAACAAAACAGAACCATGAGGATAAATCTGCTATCCAACTCTTAGAAGATATTAGAGAAGTTAAAAATAAGTTAATTAAAGATAAAAAAATTAAACCTATGGATAAGGAATCTTTAATTGTTCGTATAGATGATCATTACTATGAAAAAGTAAGTCAAAAAGAGGAGTACTTATTAGATAATTTCCTACCTTTATCAATACCAAGTAATTGGTGTTGGACTAGATTATACAATTATGTAGATATTCGTTATGGTGCTCATAAATCACCAAAATATGTTAATAAAGGTTACCCTTACATTACAAGTCAGAATTTAAAAGAGGATCATATTGATTTTAATGATATTAAATATATTACAGAAAAAGATTATGAAAAAGTAAGTAAAAACCTTAAAATTGAAAAAAATAATATACTATTTGCAAACATGGGAAACATTGGAAACCCCCAATTATTAAAAGAAGATATGGATATAGGAATGAGAAACATAATACTATTCAAACCATACCTACCTAACCAAAATATGGAATTCTTATACTACATTCTAAAATTAGCAGAATCAAATATTAGAAATTATACAAAATCAATAAATAAATCCTATTTTGGTGTTAACTTTATTAAAGAATATTTAATACCAATACCACCAGTAGAAGAACAAGAAAGAATTGTGAAGCTTTTAAAAAATTATGAAAAAAAATTTAAAAATAATAATTTAAATAATAATCTTAAAAAAATAATAATGTAAAGAAAGTTTAAAAAAAAAGTTTCACTTAAGTTCCAACATGAAATTGTTTATTTAAACTTTTTAATTTTTTAATAGCAGATAAAGCAGCAAGTTCACTAGTTTTAGGGTTAGCTTTAATTGGTTGATTACATGTAATAGTTTTAAATTCACCAAAGCTACCAATAGCATGAACTTCATGAATATTTCGATCCACACTAGGATCAACAATTACTTCAACATCAATATCTCTTTTACATGATAAACTAAGTGTAGCAGCCACATTCATATTTTTAGGATACTTAACTACCGCTTCAGAAGCTTTACCTTTAAATAATGTTTCACATTTATCAGTTTCTATCCCTAAAGATTTAGGTGACTTACGAGTAGTTAAAGTTAAACTAGAAATCTCACCAATACAAGCAGCTTTTAAACCATCAACACCAATCACAGCACCAGATGGAGCATAAATATTAGTATGATTATTTTTACTAGTTTGAATCAATTCTTTTCTAAACTTTTCGTCCATTAATGCACCAATACTCATATTCATAAGATTGGCATGTTTAACAATTTCTACACCATATTGTTTAAGAAATTCTTGAGATGCTGCTTCTAATACTAAATCAACATCATTTAACATTTCAGATAAGTTTTCACACAAAATACCATTAGTTTTTTCAGTTAACTCTTCAGCTTTTTCAGTGTCCTTATCAAAGAAATATTTAAACTCAATATTGTCTTTAGGTTGAATGTGATCTATTATGATATTAGCTATAGCTCCACATCCAATTACTCCAACTTTCATATTTAATCCCGCTTTAATCTTGTTTTTAATTTTAATAAAGAAATTGTAATATGTATTTATAATGGTTAAGGTGTTAATTTTTATAATATTTGAAAAAAATAGTTTTTTTCTAAAATTTTTTTATAAAAGAAAATAGTTAAAGTTAGAAAAAAGTTTTTTTAGTAATAAAATTTTTTTCTATTTTTTAATAAAATAAGAGGTGACTTATTTTGAAATTTAAAGTTTTTATATAAAGGTATGATTTTTTTATAAAGGATAAAATTTCTTTCTAACTAATAACTTTTATTTTCTTTTAATCATGAAAAATTTTTTATTATTCATCAAGTTTTGGTATTCCTGTTATACGTATTCCACCGAATTGGGATTTGTATTTAATGTTTAATCCAATAAGTAATGGTGTTATTGTTTCAATTAAATGTGCTTTTTCAAGTTTACCAACATCAATTACTCTTACTCCAGGTAATTTGTTAATGATTTCTTTTGCAGCGGCTTTAGCTTCTTTATCATCACCAGCCATTAAACAATCACAGTCAATATCATTAGGGATGTTTAATAATAGGCTGTTACTTATATTGTTAAATGCTGCGATAACTTTAACATCACATCCAGCAAGAATGTGTGCAGTTCTTTCTGCTGCAGATCCTTCATATACATCAAGAATACAGGATGCTTTACCACCAATTGCTGCTTCTAAAGGTGCTGTAGCATCAATTAAGATTTTACCTTCAACGAATGGTTTAATAGTTTTTAAGGTTGCGGTTTGAGCTACTAATGGTACAGTAAGTATAAGGATGTCTCCTGCTTTTGCTGCATCTTCATTAGCCATACCAGTCATATCAGCAATATCATAATCTTTTAATTCTTCTTTAGTTTCTTTAACAATCTTTAAAGCTTTATCTTCTTTACGAGAACCAACAATAACAGGTTCACCAGCAATAGCTAATCTCTTAGCAATACCTAATCCTTGAGGACCAGTTCCTCCAATTACACTAATCATAGAAATTTTTCTCCTTTACATTTATGAAATTTGATATTATTATATATTTTATTATATTTAAAAAGGGGGTATTAATAAATTATGTTTTTTATTAAATATTTTTTAGGGTTTTTTTGAAAAATTCAATTTAGTATAAAAAGAAAATTTGGAGAAAAAAATTGATTTTATTAAAAAATTATTGTGGAAAGAATTTATTTTTCTCCAAATAAAATTCTATTTATTCCTTTTTATTAACTAATTTTTTTGGTATTGATTTGTTTATTTTTTAGGGTAGAATCCAGATGGATTTTCGGATAAATTAATCATTATATTTTTCATTTGAGTATAATGATCTAAGATAACTTTATGGGTTTCACGACCAATACCAGATTGTTTCCAACCTCCAAATGGTGCACCAGCAGGTATTGCATTATAAGTGTTTACCCACATACGTCCTGTGTGAATACCTTGACAAACACGCATTGCTTTGTTAATATCACGTGTCCATACTGCACCACCAAGTCCGTATGTACTGTCGTTAGCTAATTTAATAACTTCATCTTCATCACTGAATTTTTGAACTACAGCTACAGGTCCGAAAATTTCTTCTTGTGCTACTCTCATATCGTTAGTTACATCAGTTAAAAGTGTTGGTTTTACAAATGCACCTTTAGATAAAGGTCCATCAGTGTATCTTTCTCCACCGCATGCAACTGTTGCTCCTTCTTCTTTACCAATTTCAATGTATCCAAGTATTTTTTCTACTTGTTTTTCATTGATTTGAGAACCCATTTGAGTGTCTGCTTTCCATGGCATATCTACAGTTATTTTGTTGAATTGATCTACAGCTTCTTTAATGAATTTATCATAGATGTCTTCTTGTACAAATACACGAGATCCTGCACAACATACTTGTCCTTGGTTAAAGAGGATACCTAATTGTAATCCATCTATAGCCATATCCCATTTACAATCATCAAAGAATATGTTTGCTGATTTACCACCTAATTCAAGAGTACATGGGATTAATTTATCTGCACTTGCATCAGCTACTCCACAACCTACTTCTGTAGAACCTGTGAATGCTAATTTGTTGAAATCAGGATGGTCTAAAATGTATTGTCCAGATTTGGAACCTTTACCAGTGATTACATTAAATACTCCTTTAGGTATAACTTTTTGTGTTAATTTAGCAAATTCAAGTACACTTAATGGAGTGGAACTGGATGGTTTGAATACTGTACAACATCCTGCTGCAAGAACTGGTGCTAATTTCCATGCTGCCATTAAGAATGGGAAGTTCCATGGTACAATTTGTCCTACTACTCCTATTGGTTCACGAAGTATGAGGGATAATGTATTATTATCTAACATTGTTGCAGATCCTTCTTCAGCTCTTACTGCTCCTGCGAAGTATCTGAAGTGGTCTGAACTGAATGGCATATCTATAGCATTGTTTTCTCTAATTGGTTTACCATTATCTAATGTTTCAATCATTGCTAATTTTTCTTCATTTTCATCTATGATATCAGCAATTTTCATTAAGATTTCTTGTCTTTCAATAGGTTCTACTGCTTTCCAATCTTCAAATGCTGCATTTGCTGCTTTTACTGCTTTATCAACATCTTCTTTTGTTGCTTCTGCACATGTGGATAATTTTTCACCATTTGCTGGGCTGAATGTATCAAATGTTTCACCATCTGATGCATCTTGCCATTTACCATCTATGTATAATTTATAATTATCTGCTGCTGGGTTTTTTACCATATTTAATTCCTTCCTTATTTTATTACATTTAGTAATCTAATTCATCTAATTTTCCGTAGTAAATACTATCTAAAACTTTTTTGAATAAGTCTGCAGTCATTTCTCTTGGGTTTGCTCCTGTACATGCATCTCCCATAGCGTTTTCTGCGATTTCATCACGTTTTGCTTTGTATTCATCTTCAGGAATTCCGTATTCTTGTAAGCTTGTTGGTATGCTTAATTTTTTGTTATATTCGATTACTTTTGCACAGATTTCATCTACAATTTCATCATCAGTTCCGGTCATTCCTAAGTAGTGACCTATTTCTACATATCTTGTTGGATCATCATTTGCATTGAAACGTGTTGCATATGGTAAGTATATTGCGTTTGCACATCCATGTGGTATTTCTTTTTCAAATATTACACCAGTTTTATGTGCTAATGAGTGTACAATACCGAGTAATCCGTTGGAAAATGCTATACCTGCTTCTGCTTGTGCATAGTGCATTTGTTCACGTGCTTCCATGTCTCCAGCATAGGAGTCTGGTAAGAATGTTAATACTTTTTTAATTGCATCTAATGCTAATGGGTCTGCGAATGGTTGGTGAGTTGCTGCAGTATATGCTTCGATAGCGTGAGTTAATGCATCCATACCTGTGTGTGCGACTAATTTTGTTGGCATTGATCTTACTAATTCTGGGTCGATAATAGCTATATCTGGGGTTACTTCGAAATCTGCTATAGGCCATTTAATACCTGTTTTGTAATCTGTGATTACACTGAATGCTGTTACTTCAGTACCGGTTCCACTGGTGGTTCCGATTCCTATGAAGTGTGCTTTGTTTCTGAGTTTAGGTAGGCCGAATGGTACACATGCTTCTTCGAAAGTGAGGTCTGGGTATTCGTAGAATATCCACATTGCTTTTGCTGCATCTATTGGTGAACCTCCACCAAGACCTATAATCCAGTCTGGTTCCCAATCTTGCATTATTTTTGCACCTTTTTCTACTGTTTCAACTGAAGGGTTGGATTCTACTCCTTCGAATAATTTAGTTTCGATTCCTGCTTCTTTTAAGTAGTCTTCGATTTTACCGAGTGTTCCGTTTCTTTTTACGGATCCTCCACCGATGACTATTAAACATTTTTCTCCTTCAATATCTTTTAATATTTCTAATGCGTCGTCTCCAAGGTAGCAATCTCTTGGTATACAGAATCTCATCATTTTTTATTTCCTCCTTAATATATTTAGAACTCATTTTTTTCCTGGGAAAAACTTTTTAGGTTTTTCTTGGGATTTTTTTGGAATATAATTAAAATAAAAATTTTTACTCAAAAATTTTTTTTATGGTAGTTGATTTTTTAAAATTTTTCTTTTATCAACAAAATCAACTTTTTTTTGAGTTAATTTTGTGGTTAGGAATTTGATAGAAGATCATTTTTTTCTACTTTGGTTTTTGAGTTTTTTTTATTTAATTATATGTAATAATAAGTATGCTTTATTGAGTATATAAAGGTTTTTTTAAACTCCAAAATGCGATTATTTATTTTAATACTTAGCTTAAAATTTAATAGTTATATGTATAGTGATTTTAGATTTTTATAATATATTGTATAATAGTAATATTTTTACTATTATAAAGTATTATTTACTAAATTAAATTTAAAATCTAAAACCATTTAAATTTAATATTTCATTAAAATAATAAAAAGTTTTATTATTAAAATAAAATAATTGTACCTAAAATTAATAATATTACTCTTTATCTTAACTTTACAATTTTTATAAATTAAAGTAAGGTTAATAAGTTTAAATCATTAATCTCACGAAAAAAGTATTAAATTGAAATTTCATCATATATAAATCTTATTTTAGATCGTAAAAATCAATTATATATTTATATAATTAGCTTAAATTAAAGTATTAAATTGTTTAATTTTTTATTAAAAAATAGGTTCAATATAATAGAATAATACTAAATTTAAAATAATGATTAACTCAATTTTTTAACATAAAACAGTAAAAGATAAAAAAATATAAATAATTAAATAGTTAGCTAAAAAATATTTATAAAATCATATAGTTAGCCAAAGTATTAATAGACAAAAGATTAAAGTAATAAAAAATAATAAAAAATGATTACCATTAGTTTTAAACAAATATATAAATAAAATGAAATAAAGTATAATAAAAAACATCAAAGTATAAAAATAAAAAAATAATCATACAGTTATCCAAAAATTCAGTAAACAAAATTTATAAATTTATAAATTTTACTTAAAAATATATAATATAAAAAGAAAAAATAATAACTGTAAAATTAACTTTACAATAATTAAAAATAAATTAATTAAAAAAATAATTAGGATAAAGGAATAAAAAATCATGAATTTAAATACAAATTTCGATTATACAGACAAAAAAATTATAATAATAACAGTATTCTGTGTAAGCTTCATAATTGCAAATGTAATAACAGTGAAAATATTAAACTTAGGATTTTGGGGATTAGATGTACCTGCAGGAGTACTAATCTACCCATTAGTATACATATTAACCAATGTAATAACAGAAGTTTACGGAGAAAAAGCAGCACACAAAACAATCGTACTAGGATTATTAACAAACTTACTATTTGTTGTAGTAACAACAATCGCTATGATCATTCCAGGACCAGCATATTATACCGGACAATCAAGTATAGAATTCGTATTCACACAAACACCAAGAATACTACTTGCATC
>ENA-UOOK01001677-UOOK01001677.1-fermentation-metagenome-genome-assembly--contig:-NODE-1677-length-28704-cov-12.776537_pt1 | contig 28704 bp, 27 predicted proteins | sample MGYA00245777_ERZ724023 | MGnify/ENA primary metagenome ERZ724023 (study PRJEB28704, sample SAMN03018312) | fermentation metagenome | biome: anthropogenic terrestrial biome; feature: soil... | reverse complement strand
AGTTTGATATTGTCTTTCTGATGAAGCCCAATGCTTGGTTCATCTAAAATATACAATACATTAACAAGCTGTGAGCCAATCTGGGTTGCCAATCTTATTCTCTGCGATTCTCCTCCCGAAAGGGTGCGTGTTGAACGATTCAAGTTCAAATAACCTAAGCCTACGTCCAATAGGAAATTTAGCTTAGTGTTTATTTCTCTTAGTATTTCTTTTGCTATTTCTTGCTTACGCTTAGGGAGTTTATCTAAAATTGTTTCCGACCAAAGCGAAAGCTCTTTAATATCCATATCTGCCAATTGGGCAATATTCTTATCTTCTATCCTAAAATGTAGCGATTCTTCTTTAAGACGAGTGCCTTTACAATGGGGACATTTCACCTTATTCATAAAACCGCTTGCCCATTTCTGAATTGAAGCGGGCATATTCTCACCCATTTGAGTGTTAATGTAGTTTACAATACCTTGAAAGTTATCCTTACTCAAAGATCTTATACCAAGATTAGAATCATACGTTTCAAGCTCCATGTCCGAACCATAAAGTAAGATTTGCATAGCCTGTTCACTTATGTCTTTTATAGGGGTATTTAGAGTGAAGTCCATCTTTCTGCCCAATGCTTCCAATTGTTTGGTAAACCATGAGCTCTTATTGGGGATTCCAAGTGGAACTAAGCCACCTTGGTTTAGAGATTTATTATTGTCTGGAATTAGTTTGGCTAAATCAACTTGAGTTATCTCTCCCAAGCCACTGCAATAAGGGCAGGCACCATAAGGAGAATTGAAAGAGAAAGTATTAGGTTGTGGTTCTGGATAAGATATTCCTGTTGTTGGACACATTAAAAGGCGAGACAAATAACGAACTTGATTAGTCTGTTCTTCTATTAACATCATCGTTCCATTACCTTGTTTGAATGCAACTTCAACAGATTTTTTTAGTCTTGAAATATTATCTTTGTTAATCTTTAATTTGTCTATAACTATTTCAATATCGTGAATTTTATACCTATCTAACTGCAATCCAGTTGAAATATTTAATACCTGTCCATCTACTCTAACTTTTAGAAATCCTTTCTTAGCAGTTGAAACAAATAATTCCCTATAATGCCCTTTTCTTCCCTTAACCACAGGTGCAAGTATCAATATAGTTTTATCAGAAAAGGAAGTTTCTATTATTTCAAGGATTTGTTTCTCTGAGTATTTTACCATCTTTTCTCCTGTATTGATTGAATAGGCATCAGCTACTCTTGCATAGAGAAGACGAATAAAGTCGTATATTTCTGTTGTTGTTCCAACGGTTGAACGAGGGTTTTTATTGGTTGTTTTTTGCTCAATGGAGATAACAGGAGATAATCCAGTGATTTTTTCAACCTCTGGTCTTTCCATTGATCCTATATAGTAGCGAATATAAGCCGAGAAAGTCTCTAAGTATCTTCTCTGCCCCTCTGCATAAATGGTATCAAAGGCAAGAGAAGATTTTCCACTGCCACTTAATCCGGTTATTGTAACAAGCGAATTTCGTGGAATGGAAAGCGAAACATTCTGTAAATTATGAACCTTTGCTCCAAATATTTCTAATTTATCTTCATTCATTTTTGCAGTAAATAATTTGCAATATTACTACTTTTTTACAAGGTTTTTATTGTATGGAAAGTATAATTATTTTCAGAATAAAATGTAGTTATATTTGTAGTATTAAAAAAAACACTATCTTTGTGGTTCAAAAGATTAAGTTTAAGTTAATTATTATAGATCATTAAAACTCTAATTTAAAATGAAGAAAAGTTTATTAATCATTGGATTATTCGCATTAGCAGTAGTGTTTGGTTGCTCAAACGAGAAAGAACAACAAGCAAGAGAAAAACAAATTCACGATTCTTTTGCTCAATTAATGTCTGCAAAAGACACAGAACTTGAAGGTTTGTTTCAAGAACTTAATGAAATTGATGCTTCTCTAACAGACATCACAAATCAATATTCAAAGGTTTCTTCGGTTGCAAATACTTCTGGCGAAACGTCAAAAGACACAAAAGCAAATATTAAAGAAAAAATCCAAACCATCAACGACCTTTTGGCAGAAAATAAAAGAAAGGTTGCAAATGTTAATTCAAGGTTGCAAAAGAACAATAAAGAAAATGAGCACTTAAAGGCTTTTGTTCAGAATCTTGAATCAAGAATTAAAGAACAAGAAGAACAAATTCAGGCTTTAAACTCTGAATTGGCAAAGAAAAATGCTCAAATTGACAACCTCAACAAAGATGTTGCCGATTTAAATGAAAAAGCAAAGCAAAGAGATGCACAAATAATGAAGATTGAAGACGAGAAAAACTTAGCATACTTTGTTATTGGCACAAAGAAAGAACTTATGCAGAAAAACATAATTGACCGTAAGGGAGGCTTTATTGGTATTGGTCGTTCTTCAGTTCTTTCAACTGATGCTGACTATTCTAACTTTACAAAGATAGATATTCGCAACACACAAGAGATTGCTCTAACAGGAAAGAAGATTGAAATTATCACCTCTCATCCTGCGTCTTCTTATTCTTTGGAAGGCGATCAAAAAGCTCCAACTTCAATCCGTATTATAAACCCAGAAGAATTCTGGAGAGGAAATCGTTGTTTGATTATTAGAGTTAATTAATATTTAATTCAAGAAATAAAAAATTAAAACGAAGATTCAGAAAATTAAAACGAAGATTCAGAAAATTGAATCTTCGTTTTATTTTTTTATTATCAAGAGATATTATTTTAAAATCAAGTTTGGCTAAAATTAAACACCAACTTTTTGAATTTATCTCAGAGATAAATTAATTTTTCTCAACTCTTTCTTCAAATAAAGCTTATTTAATTTCTATTTGTTCGTGTTTTAAATCTTTGGTCAATTGCTTCCACGAAAGGGCATCTTTTTCAGGGATATATATTCTTAATTTCTTGTTGTTTTTGTTGTGTATTCTGCTTGCTCTAATTGCAGGATTGAGGTTTCTAAAATGACTATATTTCACTCCCATTTGATTTGCAAATGCATAAAGGTCGTTAATTGTTGTATCAATTATGATTTCGGTTGTTGGAATTGGCTGATAGGTGTCTTTTTTTCTGAAATAATAGCCATATTGTTGAGGATTTTCCATCACAAGCTTATATGCTATTATCCTATACACATATCTTGAAGTCTCAGTATTAGTGTATAAGTCCCAATAATTATTACAGCCTTGGTCGTTTAAGCGTGTCCTTACAGCCCTTTCGCCAGAGTTGTATGCAGCACAAGCAAGTGCCCAATCGCTAAAAACTTCCTTTTTCTCTTTCAAGTATTTTGTTGCTGCAAGTGTTGATTTCTCCAAATCGTATCTTTCATCCCAACCATCCAATGTATCTAAACCATATTCTTTTGAAGTAGAGAGTAAGAACTGCCAAATACCTTCAGCTTTGGAAGGTGAAACTACATTTGCCAACCCACTTTCTGCAACAGCCAAATATTTAATATCATCTGGAACACCTTCTTTTTCTAATATTGATTCTATGATTGGAAAATACCTTGGGGCTCTTTTGAGTATTAGAAAGGTGGTTGAATGATGGTACATAATGGCTGTTAGTTCCCTATCCAAAGCCTCTCTTACAAAAACATTATCCAAAGGGATTTCTTTCCCACAAAATTCTACCTTATCGGGAATTGGAGCTGCAAAATTCTGATAATTCTGCTTTACAATTGACCTGTATTCGTTTTCTGTGTTAGAAGGAAGGGTTTTTGCCATAATAAAAATCCCTAAAACAATTGCACTGATTGATAATGTAATTGCTAAGATACTAAGTTGCTTTGTCCAATTTTTTTTAATCACAATTAACTATTTCTTTTTTCCGTTATTAATGCAAAGGTAGTAAAAGTTTGATATTTATTTGTGTTTTCAAGCTTTTATCTTACAATAATAGCATAATTATTATTATTTTTGTACTTTATTTTAATAATCTATTATTTTATTGATATGCTTAAACGTTTTTTTGTATCCTTATTTTTTATTTTTCTTTCTTTTATCTCTTTTTCACAAGTTATTTCAGACCAAGAGCGTAAGGATATTATTTCCGATATTCAAAAGCAAATACAGATTATATCCGCTTTTTCTTCTGAGAATATTGAAATGATGCCTGTTTATATTTTCCAATTGCAAACAGCCGATAATATATTAACTAAGTACGAAACTTATAAAGCGGATAATTTAATCTATGCAAAGTGGTTTGAATTGAAAACATTGGTTAAACAAAATAAAGAAATGATAGAGTTCTTAGAACCAAGAGTTGGTGATTTACTATATCGTAAGGCTATTAGTTTGACTGCAAACAATGAAAAGGCAAAGGCTTATGAATATCTTAATAAAGCCATTGCCTTAGATAATAATAATGTGATGGCTCATTATGAACTGGCTAAGATTAGTTTGGATAGTGGCAAAGTTGTTTTAGGTACAAATCGTTTGACTAAGATACTTTCTCAAATGAAGCCAGATAAGGAGGAGGAACTTTTATGTCAGAACCTAATTGCTTTTGCTTATGATAAAAATCTTTTGAAATCTATGGCTCTAATCAATCAAGGCAAGTACGCTTATGCAGTTGATATTCTTACAGAGTTGGAAGCCTATTGTGAGGTTGATATTTATGGGATTTGCAATAAAGCCTTAGTGAAGAAAAATCTTGATTTTTGCAAAACAGGAATTTATAAAGATCATCTGGATGTAACAAAACGTGCAATGGATATGGGAAGAAACGATGTTGCAGCAGATTTTGTTCAAAATACTTATGATTATTTCCAACGCAATAGAAGGTCTATAACTGATACTACAAGTTTTGAGGGATTGGTAAAAGGTGTTGTGGATTCTTATATTTCACAAATCAAAGAGCTTTCTTCTGCAAAGACCAACGAAGCAAAGATTGATTTAATAAGAAAGACAAAAGAACTTATTGCAATGGTTGGAGGAGCCTACGAAGCTGAGATACTTCGTCTTTTGGCACAATTGCAAGGCAGCAAAACCCCTGTTGATATGAAGCTTGATTCAATAGAAGATGCCGCTCCTTCACAGGGATATACCGAAGAGTATGCAGAATATGTTAAAGATAGTGTTAGTGATGCAGAAGAAAAGGTTAAAGAAATAGAAAAAGAGTATATACCTTCTTCAACCAATAAATTGCCTGAGAAATCTCTTGCTGTTGAGACCACCAAAGCAAAGCCTTTGAAAAAAGAAATAGAAGATAAGTTTTATGAAAGCCGTACATTTATGACGGTTAATAACTACGATATGGCGTTAGATGTTTTAGAGAAGGCCAATCGTTTAGCTAAGATAGACGTTGAAAAGCAGGAAGTGGAGAAGATGTATACTACTGCTATAAGAGAAATAACTGCAAGGAGGATGTCAGCTGCCGAATACGCAATATTTCAGGGAGAGGTTCAGAAAGCAGACAGCTTGGTTACAAGAACAAATGATTTAATTACAACCTATAAGATGCAAGAAGACCCAACCGTAATTAGAATAATGAATAGTTATTTACGGGTTATTGACAAAAAGGTTTGCCAAAAGAAACAAGACGAGGTAGATGGTTATGTTTATAATATATTGGATTGTATTAGAAGAAATGATTTCTATAAAGCAGATGAGCTAATATCAATTGGTATGCAAATCAAAGGCTCTTCTGAATGCCGTTTGGATAAACAAAAACTCCGCCAACTCAAACGCCAAATTGAAAAACCCTTAGAGTATGTTGCAATGCGACAAAACGTAATGACAAGCCTTGAAAACAAAGATACCTCGCATTTTATTAAGACTTATGCAGAATTGGAGCAATTTTGGACAGATAACTCCCTAATTGAAATGAGTGTAGAACATAAACCTCTAAGACAAATATTGGTTGCAATAGATAACGATGACTTAATTATAAAAAGCATAGAAGAACTCATAAAATACCGTTTATACTTTGGTTCCTTAGAAGCCTTAGGAGCTTTAAAAGATATGGGATACAAAAGGAAGCATACAAAAAAAGTACAAAAGAATATAGGAATGATGATGTCCTTAGACCTAGTCAATCGTCCTGAAAAGATAAGAGAAAGTAATCGTATTGATGATAAATATAAATCAGATAAATGGTTTAAATATTTCTATAAAAGCTACAAAAAATATTTAATTAAATGGGCAAAGAAACATTAAAATGCCAAAGGAAGAAAATGGAATAAAATATTTTTCTTTGCTTGAAGCTCTTTCAAGCATTCAAAGAACCATTCTCAATCGCTATACTTCTTGCTTTTGGGTTAAGGCAGAAATGATTAAACTCAATCATTATGTTCATTCAGGGCATTCCTATCCCGACCTTGTTGAGAAGCAAGAAAACAAAATAGTAGCCCAAACAAGAGCATTAATATGGAAAGACGACTTTGAAAGAATTAACAGAAAATTTATTTCAATAACCAAAGAACCTATTAAAGATGGAATAACCATACTATTATATTGCAGGGTTCAGTTTGATGCTTTGTATGGATTATCTCTAAGAATAATAGATATTGATCCACTATTCTCTCTTGGAGAGCTTGAAAAACAACGATTAGAAACAATAAAAAAGATAAAAGACGAGAACCTTTGGGATAAGAACAAACAACTACCACTCCCAATGCTTATCAAACGAATAGCAATTGTTTCAGTTCAAACAAGTAAGGGCTATTCCGACTTTATGAATATTATTGCACAAGAAGACCAAAGGTATAAGATTTTCACTATGCTTTTTCCATCACTATTGCAAGGAGATAATGCCGTTGAGAGTCTTATTTCGGCCTTAGATACGATAGAATTGGTAAAAGAGCATTTTGATGCCGTTCTAATAATTAGAGGCGGCGGCGGAGATATTGGGCTTTCGTGCTATAATAACTACGATTTGGTTAAACGCATAACAATGTTCCCATTGCCAATTCTCACTGGTATAGGACACTCTACCAATGAAACTGTTAGCGAAATGGTTTCCAATAAAACAGCAATTACTCCAACTGATTTAGCAGACTTTATCATATCTCGCTTTAAGGCTTTTGACCAAACACTACAAGATTTGAAACAAAAGCTCATAATGAATGCTAACATCCGTCTTGAAAAAGAAAACCAAGTGCTTCAACAATATAAACAGATACTACAATTACTTGACCCAAAGAACTTACTTAAACGAGGCTATTCCATAACATATTTAAACGATAAAATAGTTAAATCGTATTCCGAATTGAAAGAGGGAGACAAAATCACAACCCTATTTCAAGAAGGTAAAGCAATATCAATTGTAGAAGACATCAAAAGAGAATAAGATTATGAAAGAGAAAACCTATACCGAAAACTTTGAAGCCCTAACTAAGATTGTGAAAGAATTGGAACGTGGAGATATAGCCATAGATTCAATGACTCAAAAGATAAGTTTGGCTTTGGAGCTATTAGAAAAGTGCAAGGCAAGTCTTCAAGTTGTTAATGAGGATGTCAATAAAATAATGGAAGAAATAAATATTGCTAACGAAACACAGGAATAAAAAAAGATTTTCTTAGAATCAAGTTTTAAAAAATTAGAATCAAGTTCCAGTGAATTGGAATCAAATACTAAATTTCTGAAATCAAGTTCTATTTTCTAACATTAAAACATTGCTGTTTTAAACACAAAAAGTCTATGAATTGATTGCTAATTAATAATTCTTTAAGCAATTAATGATTTTTTGAGAAAGGAAGTATGCAAGTTTATAGTATGATTCCATTGTCCAGCCTGCAATATGAGGCGAAAAGACTGCATTAGGCATTTGGAGTAATTCTATTAAATCTTGCGGAATATCATCTTTGGGGCATAGCTCACAAGTAAAGGCTTCATATTCTAAAACATCTAAACACGCACCTAAAACTTTGCCCTCCTTCATCTTAGAAACCAAATCTTTGGTTTTAACAACCTTTCCTCTGGAAGTATTAATGAGATATATAGATTTTTGAAATTTTGAAAGAAAATCATAATCTACCATATATTTTGTTTCTTTGGTTAAAGGGACATGAAGTGATAAGATGTCAGTTTCTTTAAAGAGAGTTTCCAAAGAAACTTGTTGAGCATATTCATTTGAATAGTTATCCTTATATTTATCGAAAGCTAATACCTTGCAGTCAAACCCTACAAGCCTTTGAGCAAAGGCTCCACCCATATTTCCATAGCCTATTATACCTATTGTTTTACCTTTTATTTCTAAGCCTCTGTTTTCTTCCCTTTGCCATATACTTTTACGCACTTGATGGTCGGCAATAACCATTTTATTAAACAAACTTAGAAGCATTCCAACGGCATGCTCACCTACTGCATCGCGATTGCCCTCAGGAGAATTGAGGCATTCAATACCTTTTTTAATGGCATAGTCTGTGTCTATGGCGTCCATACCTGCCCCTACCCTTGCAATACATTTTAAGTTTCTTGCCCTATCTATTATTTCCTTATCTATCTCTATTTTACTCCTTACAACCAAAGCATCATAGTCTGCAATATGTTCTAATATATCTTCCCTATTATAGTCAGGCTTATGGTCTATTTCAAATCCCGCATTAGTGAGATTATCAATAAGAACTCTATGTGTGGTATCAATGATTAATATTTTCATATATGCAGTTCTTTATATTTATTAATATAGTTATCAAAGGCTTCTTGATTTCCATTAAACGTATTTAAATCTACATCTGTTTCTATTCCATTTACCTTTCCCTTATGAGAATATTGCCAGAAAGTCCAGTGGTCAGTTTGAGGTTCATTGCAAATACGACATATCCATATTTGATAGTTATCGAAATAGCCTTTAATATATTTTTCATAGCCCTCAATATTGGTGTATATTATGGGAGAGATGGCATATTTATCTTCTACTTCCTTCAAAAAAGCACTTATTTCTTTTCTTATTTCTGTTACTTTTGAGAAAGTAAAGTAGTTGCCATGGCGTTCAACATCCAAAACAGGCGGAAAGTCCAATTGGTCTATTGCAACATTATTAATAAAATTTTTTGCTTGTTCTTTACCCGATGAAGCAAAGCGAAAAAAGTGATAAGCTCCAATAAAAAGTCCGTTTTCTCTTGCTCCAAGATAGTTCTCTTTATATCTCTTATCTACAAAGTCTCTTCCTTCGGTTGCCTTTAAGAAACAGAATTGGATATTATTATTTGCAACCTTTTCCCAATTGATTTCCTTCTGATAAGATGAAACATCTATCCCGTAAACCTTATACTTCTTGCGATTTATCTTAACCCCCTCACAAGCATAATAGTTGCGGTAATAATCTATTGCGTATTTGTATATGATATTAGCAGAGAAGACAAGTATTATAACTAATACTATCGCTATAATCCATCTTCTGACCCTTTTCTTAGTTTTCTTCCTCATTCTACTCTCTCAGAACATGAAGAAAGAATTTTATTCTTCATTTTCTATCTTTTTGAATAACTCTTTGTCTTTTAAATATGGTTCTAATGCTTCTATGCTCTGTTTGTATTGTTTGTGAATTGAGTAGTTTATTGGTTTATTCTGCTTCACATTAAACGAAATTGAGTCTGTTTCAATATTAAAGTCGGTTTGCTTTAATTCATTTAGACTAAATTTCTCCATATCTTTACTAAATAACGATAAGAAAGCGGATAAATTGGATTGATTAACTGAAAATATATCATCAAAACCTAATATTTTTCTATTTTGATAGTCGTAGATAATAGTATTATAGCTTTTGATAGTGTCTTCTTGGGCAAAACAAATTGTTTTTTTAATCAAACAACTGTATAATTGCCGTCCATGAAATACAAAATAGGCGGGACGCACCTCAATAAAATTACTTCCCTTTGTATTATTCCTTTTCTTAACTTGGTCAACAAAATCTTGCATTTGCAAACCAATGTCATCTACGATAGGTTTCACATAATTGGTATTTTCTTTCACTCCACTCATAGGAATAAGTAACCCTCCATATATTTTATTTATAGAATCCTTTATTTTAATTCCACTAAGTGCGTATGCTTGAGGGATAACATAGTTCTCTTTTAGCTCATATTCTACCATCTTTTGCTTTACTTCTTCTTTCTTATTGCATGAGATTATTGCAACTGAAAACAATAGAATGAAAGACAGAGTTATTAATAATTTGTTCTTTGTCATATTTGTTTTATGTGTTTGCGTTATAATTTGAATTTGCTTATTAAAATATTGCACAAAAGTAATAAAAAAAGGCAACCTATTAATCAAGTTGCCTAATTTAATATTATTTCTTTTTCAATCTCTTTTCCTTTTGAAGAGCTTGGTCTATTAAATACAAGATTTGACCATTAACACTCCTGAATTCGTCTGCTGCCCATTTCTCTAAGGCCTCCATCTTTTCAGGATCAATCCTAAGAATAAAGGATTTAGTTTCTTTTTTCTTTTTTTCCATCATCCTTCTTTCTTTTTAAGTTTTGTAAGAGTTTCATCTAAAATATTAGGTAATTGAGTTCCTATTACAACTCTTTTTCCTCCTTTTATTGAAAGTTCTAAAGCTTTATTCCCATAAATAGTGTAACAGACGTTTTTATTATATGTAAATCTGAAATTTTTAAAGCGAAAGATGGACGTTTTTATTCCCCAGCCTCCAAACTCTTTTATAGGATTATATCTTATTACTTGGGCACTTTCAATGCTTTCCCAACTATAATATTTATATTTTAACTGAAAAGGGAAGTATTTAATGTAAACTCCTTCTTCATTGATATGCGTTTTTAGATAACTTACAAAAAACAGAACAGAAAACAGGATAACAAATATTGTTATAAAAATCAGCATTTCATTATCCATAGGATTATCCCATAATGGTTTGTTAAGAGCAATTTGTAAGACACTTAGAAAAATAAATATTACACAGATAATTATTAAAGGTACTCTAATCCACCATAAAGGTTGATATTGCCTTTCAGTAAATTCTATTGCTTGTTTGCTTACCATACCTTAATCATATTTATAAACCAAGAATATCTATACAAATATAGCTTTATTGATGTAGGGTTCCAGTATTTACAACAGGTCGTGCCTGCTCGTCAGCACAAAGAACAACTAAAAGATTGCTTACCATAGCTGCTTTTTTATCATCATCTAACTCTACAATTTCTTCTGATGAGAGTTTGTCCAAAGCCATCTTTACCATAGAAACAGCTCCTTCAACAATCTTCTCACGAGCTGCTATAATGGCTGTTGCTTGCTGACGACGAAGCATTACTGCTGCAATTTCAGGAGCATAAGCCAAGTAGTTAATTCTTGCTTCCACAACCTCAATTCCTGCAAGAGTTAATCTCTGATTTAATTCCATTTCAAGCTTATTATTAACCTCTTCTCCTCCTGAACGAAGTGTAATATCGTCATCTAACTCATTATTATCGTAAGCAAACTGCCCTGCAATGTCTCTTAGAGCTGCATCGCTTTGTATTGCAACAAATTGTTGGTAAGAGTTCATTCTCTCGTTCATCTTTGATTGAGAATCGGTTTTGTTGTCAATATCAAACATAACCTTATAGGTATCCTTAATACGCCATACTAATATAAGTCCAATCATTACAGGATTACCCTTTTTATCATTTACTTTAATTGGCTCAATATCTAAGTTTCTTGCTCTAATAACGAGCTTTTTCTTAACAAAGAAAGGATTAACCCAAAAGAATCCATTATGTTTTAGAGTGCCTTTATATTTCCCGAAGAATATCATTACTCTTGCTTCATTTGGTTCAATCATAACAAAGCCTACTGCTGATAAAATAAGTAGTAAAAATAAAATAATTTCACTTACTACTACAAGTCCTTCGTTTTTGTCAATAAACTGAGCTACTAAAATCATTGCTGCAATAATGATAATTTGAATAAATATCATTATAAAACCAGAGATTTTAAACCCATTAAAGTCTTTTTCTTGTGTTGTTGTTTCTGCGCTATTTGTATTCATTTTTCAATAATTTTTTAATTAATAATAATATCATTTTGATATTGCAAAGATATAATAATATTTGATATTAAAACAAGAAAAAAAAGAAAATATTTTAGTTTTATTTTCTTTCATACCGGTAAATCAGCACATTATATGTGTTGGACTTTATTCTATTTTTTAAGTATTTGATTATAATTTATGGATACTTTATTCTACCGAACTGAGATTTGATTTCCGTAAAATGAAACTTGATTCTAATTTGCTGAAACTTGATTCTAATTTCTTAGAATTTGATTCTAATAGCGCTATTTTGTACATTATAATCTGACTACAATGCACAAACGTATTGGTTTATAAAAATAAATAAGAGGGTTCTTGATTAGAACTTGGCTTAATAGTCAGATATTCAGATATTCTTTAATCCTTTTATAAGCTATTTTGAGCTTAAAAGCTTGTTAATAAAAAGGACTTGGATTTATTTTTCATCCGAGTTCTGTAATTATAGACTCTATCTTCTCTTGGGCTTTTGCTGAGAGTAGGGAAAAGTCTGCTTTGTTTTGAAGATGATTAAAGACTCCGAAATAGAACTTAATTTTTGGTTCTGTGCCAGAAGGTCGAACGGATATCTTACTGCCGTCTTCCAAAAAGAATTGAAGAACATTGGACTTTGGAAAAGAAAGTGTTTCTTGCTTTTGAGTTCTTATGTTTTTAGAGATTTGCGTTTGGTAGTCTTTTATTTGCACAACTTCAAGTCCTATTAGGTTTTTAGGAGGGTTGTTTCTGAATGAGTGCATCATTTGTTGTATTTTTTCTGCTCCTTGTTTGCCTTTTATGGTTATTGAAAGTAGGTCTTCTTTATAAAAGCCGTACTCTACGTATATATCAATTAATATGTCAAAAAAGGTTTTGCCTTGCTCTTTTGCCCATGCACATATCTCTGCAATTAGGCAACAAGATGAGATTGCGTCTTTATCTCTTACAAAATCACCTATGGAAAAGCCATAACTTTCTTCTCCTCCGCATATATATTTTTCCTTGCCTTCTAATTCTAATATCTTGTCGGCAATAAATTTAAAGCCTGTGAATACATCATAATTCTTAACTCCGAAACTCTCGGAGACTTTCTTTATAAGTTCGGAAGTTACTATGGTTTTAATAGTATATTCATTGCCTTTTAGCTTTCCTTCTTCTTTAAGGCGTTTTAGAATGTAGTATGTTAAGACTGTTGCGGTTTGATTGCCATTTATAAGTATGAAATCGTTGTTTTGATTTTTTACTGCAATACCTACCCTATCGGCATCAGGGTCTGTTGCGAGTAGTATTTCAGCATCAATTTCTTTTGCAAGACTCATTCCCAATTCCATTGCTGATTTTTCTTCGGGATTAGGGCTTTTGCATGTTGGGAAGTTACCATCTATGACGGCTTGCTCTTTTACTATATTAATGTTTCTAAATCCGAACATTTCTAATGCTTTTGGCACCATGGTTATTCCTGTTCCGTGCAAAGGGGTATAGCATATCTTGATATCGGAATGTTTTTTAATCAAATCTTTATTTAACGATAGATTAAGGACTTCTTGTAAATAATCGTTATCAAAGCTTTCATCTATTATAGTTATGTTTTCGGCTTTGGGCTCTGCTTTAACCTGCGAATAGTCTGTTATTTTCATTACCTCATCAATAACAAGAGTGTCGTGAGGAGCAACTAATTGTCCTCCATCATTCCAATATGCCTTGTAGCCATTATATTCTTTGGGATTATGTGAGGCTGTTATCATAACACCTGCATCACATCCTAATTTACGAACAGCATAGCTTAGTACGGGTGTTGGTCGTAGTTCTTTAAAAAGAAAAACCTTAAACCCATTTGCTGACATTATGTTTGCAGTTATTTGTGCAAACTCTTTACTACTATTTCTGCTGTCAAAAGATATTACTGCTTTTATTTCTTTATTTGGATTGCATTTGATAATATAATTAACAAAGCCTTGGGTTGCCATTGCTGTGGTATAATTATTCATTCTATTGGTGCCAATTCCCATTATACCTCTTAGGCCTCCTGTTCCAAATTCCAGATTTCTATAAAATGATTCATTAAATTCTTCAATATTATTTTGCATCATATCTTTAATGACGTCTTTTGTTTTTTGGTCTATTGCTTTACTGCATAACCAATTATCCGCATTTATTTGTGCAGTAGTGTCAATGTTTGCCATAATAGTTTTGTATTTATTTAGCCCTTTTTAAATTATTTCTTTGAAGTCCTCTTTCTAACATTAGCTTGTTTTAGTTGAGGATTTTCTATCTCATCTGCTTTTTGTGTCCAGATTTTAGCTTGTTTTAAGCCTTGCTTTCCTGCATAACCAGAATTATAGATTGATGCAATTGCCCTGCATGCTGTTGGGTTTTGAGTGTCGGCTGATTTTTTATAATACTCAATGGCTTTTAGGGTGTCAGCAACAACTCCATCTCCTTTCAAATAAGCTTCTCCCATCATATATCCTATTTCGCTATCATATTCTGAGGGTAAGGTTTCCATAATTGAGAATGCTTGTGGAAGGTTTCTTGATGTACCTTCTCCATTATAATACATCATTGCAAGAGGATAATCTGCTTGTTTAATTCCTAATTGTTTTGCTCTTTGAAGGTTTTGAAAAGCTTCTTTATAATTGCTTTCTCCTTCATGTTTGTTTATCATTGCTTCTACAAAATAAGAAATTGGGATTTGTTTAGAAAGAGGTTCTTTATTTAATCTTTTAGCCTCTGTTATGTTAGGGGCTAAGCCTTCGTTTGCAACATATAAATATGCCAATGAAGATTTGGCTTCAATGTCATTTTTTTCAATTGCCTTTTCGTACCAATACTTTGCCTGAGAATGATCCTTTAACACAACTTTCCCATCTCTATGATAGTCTCCTATCTTTCTGCATGCAAGGGTTTCATCCCTATCAGCACATACCCTATACCAAAGATAAGCCCTACTATCACTCTTTGCAACACCTTCTCCTTTCTCTAATTTTTGTGCAACTATCAATTGAGATATAAAATGTCCTTTTTCTGCTGCTAAAAGATAGTAATTAAAAGCTTGCCTCAAACTAACCTTAGTGCTAATTCCTTTTTCGTACATTTGTGCTGTACGATACATTGCTTCAATATGATTTTTATTAGCAGCCCTTTCAAACCATATTAGAGCATTGGCTTGATTTTGTATTCTCCCTATACCAGAATAATACTCCTGAGCCAAATCATACATAGATTGAACATTACCATTCTTTGCCTTTTGTTCAATGTTTTGTGCAAAGATTAAAGGAATAGCTAAAAAGAATGCTAATATAAAGATTATTGTTTTTCTCATATCTTCATTATTTTATTTTTCGTATTTCCACATTTGTTGTTCTGTCCAGTACTCATAAGCTTTCGGATAACCATTACTAAAAGCTAATTTAATATAATTTATACCCATTGCCTTATCTTCTTTAATAAAATCACCCTCAAAAAGCATTTGTCCAATCTTAAATTGTGCTTTTGCCAGATTTCCTTCATCGGCAGCTTTCTTATACCAATTGAAAGCATTCTTATAGTCTCTTGTAACACCTTGTCCATAATAATTCATCTCTCCAAGGCAATAATAAGCTTCTGCGTTCTTAAATTCAGCACTTCTTAAAAATAAAGAATAAGCCACAGAAGGCCTACGTTCGGTTTCTATGCCATAAAAATAAAGCTCTGCTAAGGCTTGAATTGCTTGTGGTTGATTTTGTTCGGCTGCTTTGGCATACCAATATAATGCTTTCCCTATATCTTTTGGCATTCTATCTGCTCTGTGATACATTCTCCCTAATCGATATTGGGCATCTTTATCACCAAGCTCTGCGTCTCTAATATAAGTCTGCGAAAAGGCTGTTGTACTAAATGCAATTAGTAAAACAAATATTATTCTCTTAATCATATTCTGAATTTATTTTATAATGTACTTCTTTTTAGCCTAAAACGAAAGGCAAAGGTATAAATTTTATATGTATTGTACAATTACTTCTTTCATAAATTTCTTTTCTAAGACCTCTTCTAATCGTTTGATTGTTGTTCTTCTTATTTCTATTTCAACACCAAGAGAAGGGTCGTGATGGGCCTGATTAATCTTTGTTCCAACCATAATAACTATTTCATCACTATCTAAAAGAAGTTTAATAATTCTATCTGCTGGACCATCTCTAAGGTTTAAAGTAGATTCTGTGTTGTGAGAAAGAATATTTACAACCTTATTTAAAGTAAGTATTCCCTCTGTTACCAAATCAATTCCCTCCATCTTGGACATAGGAGGTAGTGTTGGGTCAGAGGACTCAATATAATCTTCAACCTCAATGCCCCATTCTCTTGAAATGATGTCTGTTGTGGTTGCTCCACATAAAATTTTCTTGCCATCAAAGTTCTTTACACGTTGAGCATATTCTTTATCGCTCTCCTTATTAAAAGGAGGGCCCGTTGCAATTAAAGTTTTTCTTGCATCTCTAAAATAAATAACCCCACAAGAAGTATCGTCCTTTGACTTAAAATTATCGTTACTATACGCCTTATTGACTACCCTTTGAGCTAATTTGGAGGCCGAAATATGACGTTCATGAATAATTGTTTCTTTAACAAATTCCACATAATTCTCCCTTGTCCAACCCAGCATCAAATTGCCTGAACCCATTCCTGATTGAGTTACACCATCTGAAATAAAAACTATTCTATCTTCTTTTTCAGGAATAAATTTGCAGGATTTTATTTCTTGACTTCTTCCAAAAGAATCCAAACTTTCAAGACTCAATTCCTCCCACTCTATTTCAAGGATATTAGCTCCACGCATAACCAAACATAAAGGATTATCGTACTCCAAAATACTCACCTCTCCATTATCCACATCAATAATTGTAAAAGTAGCATAACTTATTTTCCTTTCACTACATACAGGCAATGTACGCATAATAATATTCCCTATTGTTTGAGCGTCTTTATGCTCTTCTGCAAAATTCAAAGCCATTGAAGCAGTTAGTGTTCCCAAAACATTTGCCTTAACTCCATGCCCCATTCCGTCGGCTAAAACAGATATTAGCCTTCCCTCGGCTTTCAACCTTTTTGAAATAAATACATCTCCACAAATGTATTCTCCAAAATGATTTCTTTGGCTTGAAGATACTTCAACATAATATTTTGAATCCATGACTCTATTTTCCTGATTAATCGAATTTCTTATGCATTATTTCTTTTAGGGTGGTGTAGGATAGGGAATTGGTAACCCATTTTTTCTCTTGTGTGATAGATTCCAGCATCTGGTTAGCCTTAATGGAAGATTCCGAATCGTTGAGTTTTTGAATAAAATCAGTGTATTCTTTCAAATTACCAGAAAACAAATCGTTGATAAACATAAACTTCTCATTCACTCCAATTGAATTTCTTAAATCAATGTGATTATTCTTAAAACGATTAGATATATCCTCTTGTTTTGTTGAAGTTGAAATATTGTCAAATATTGACTTTTGTTGCTCGTATCTCTCACCTACCAATTTTTTAGAAACGTCTTGATTCTTAGGCATCTCTTCATTCAAATACCTCAACACAGATGGGGTTTCTTCATCCTTTTTTTCTATAATTGGTTCTTCATTTTTTGCAATTATAGGTTCTTTTTGCAATTCTTGATTAGAATTAACCTCGGTATTATCTTCAAAAACCAAGTCCGAATCTCTTGTCATGTGAGACTCTAAGCTTGCATCCTCAAAAGTATCGTCGTACTTGAAATCAAATTCTTCCGAAGGATGTATCGTTTCCAATGCTTTTTCTTCCTCACTCAACTCATTATTTGGTTGAATCTGTGGTGGAATTTGTTCTTTTACCTCAGCTTTAACATCTTTTGTAATAGTAATAATTTCAGGTTTTGGCATTTCTTTAACAAAAGCTTTCAATTCTTGGGTAAGAGTTTCTTTTACTGCTAATTTAACAAATTCTTTTATCTCTTGTTTTTCTTCTGGCTTAATGGATACAGGCTCTTGTTCTAATAATTGAGTATCAATATCGCTAAAAAACAAAATAAAATCATAGGCATTTCGTAATTTTTCTGACAGAATATCTAAATCTAATTGCGATATATCCTCTTTACTAACAATCTTTTCTGTAATTTTATTAATTTCAGAAACTGCTAAATTTAATTGTTCTTGAAACTTATTCATATTTGCATTATTATTTTAATGGTTATTAATTTTCGTGTAAAAGTAGTAATATTATTTGAATTGGTGTATATTTTTAGAAAAACAATTTAACAAACGTATGTCAATAAGAAAATCTAAAACATAATAATTAGCTCAAAAAAGACTTAGTTTTTGTTAGAAAGAAAACAAGTGTTGAGTTTTTAAATTAAAGATATAGAAAATTAGAATCAAATTCCAGTTCAATAGAACTTGATTCTAATTTTTTATCTCTTTATTATAGAATAAAAAAAAGGCTACCAAAATTGCTTTTGGATAGCCTTTAAATATTATGAAAAAATAAACCTCTTAGTTGTTTACAACATTTTGGAATTCAAGATTAGAAACGTAGCGACGGAATTCAATGTCATTCTTAGCTTTATACTTATAATCTGGTTCTTGTTCGCATGCTTGACGAAGATTCTTAACTAATCCCGGAACATCATCTAAACGTGCATAACAAACAGCTCTTAAATAATTCACCTCTGCTGTTTGGTCCATACAACAATCAAGTGTACGGATTGCATTTCCTGTATTTCCTGTCAGAAGTTGGAGTAAGGCAAGGTTATAAATACATTTTCTACCATCTAATTTTTGTGCTGCGGCTTCATAATCGCCCTTCTTTATATCAATTATTGCTTGGTTTACTTGGGCTTGTTCATTTCCTAACTCAACAGCCTTTTGCATGTGCATATCTGCTGTTTTAACGTCTTTAAGTGCCAAGTATAGTAATCCTAAATTATTTTGTACTGTTGGATTATTTGGAGATAATTTGTCTGCTGTTTCAAGATAGCGTTTGGATTCATCTAATTGATTTAGGTTAATTGAAACTGCTCCTGCATTGTTCCAACCTTCCCATTGCGAACCAAAACGTTCTGTTACTGATTTGTAAATGGATTGTTTGTTTGCATAGTTAGACGTAAGCGATGCTGCATACATCATCTCGTCATAAGTTAAATCGTCTGGGTTTGTTACGGCCATTTTTGCTATTTCTTGGTCAGTCTTCTGTATGCCTGAGAAGTTAAATGCTATCTCTCCACGACGTAGGGTCGGAAGAATGTCCTGTTCTATTTGGCGAAAGACTACTGACATATTTCTTATTTCTTGTTCTCTACGAACTTTGTCTGGTTGTGATTTTACAACATTAATAACAGTATTCTTTTCTTTCAATGAACTTCCTTCAACTAAACGAATAAAATTATCCCAGTCTTCTCCCTTTGCATTGGTTTGTATAACCACATCTTTCTTTGCATCTGCAATATAATTATTAATGTCATTTTGCTTAATATTCTCTGCCTTGGCTCTTTCTGTCAGTGCTTCGTCTAAGATTTGGTTTACTAATTTAGAGGTTGTTTCTGCTCTTTTCTTAGATAGTCCTATATTAAATGATTCTTCTCCTTCTGGCGAAGCCCATGCATTAACAAATATTTGGCGTGGAACAGAATTATTTGCAATATATGATTTCATGTTATCAACTGCTCTTTTAGCATCATTCTTTTTATTTTGCTCGTTATTCCAGTTAAGGTCGGCTAAATTAACAGTAAAATATATATTTGCAGACATCAATTCTGTTGTTTTTGGAGCATAATTATGTGAAGCTATAGAAAGATCTCCTCTTGTATCTACCCTATTTGAAGTAGAGTTTATTCCTTGTGAAATCTTAACATTGCCCAAATTGATTGCCCCTTTGTTTTCCAAGGCTTCTGCTTGGGTAGCGTTTGCCTCATTAACTACTTTTGTTTTGTAGGCAACAGGATTAAGTGTTAGTTGGGCATTTTCCATACCTTCTCTATATTGAACAGTGTCTTTATAAACAAAACGTCCTCCTGTTTTCTTGTCAATTGCTTTTCCATTACCATCAACTTTATTCCCTTTAAGGTTCATTGGAGAAAGGATAACTTCTCCTGTTTCCCAAGTTAATATTGGTTGCATATAAACAACTGCATTCTTTTGGAAATAGCCTTCTGGAATATTTCCATTAACTGTAACCACAACCTTATCTCCATGTGCCTCTAATGGGTTAGGAGAAACTTGATAACGGACTTTATTATGATTCTTTTGCATATCTTTTATGCTACCACAAGAGGTTGCAAATACCACTAAAAGACCTATCAATAAAGTGCCTAATAACGTTTTTCTCATATCTATTATATATTAAATTATAATTTTCTTTTTCTAAACCTAACGTAAAATACTTTATTTACAATATGCAAAAATATTAATATTTTATGACTAAACGCAAATTTCTTGCAAAATTAATGCATTTTTGTTCTTTTTATGATGTATGGAAGCAAGATTTGATTAAATCCTTTGTTAATATCTGCTTCAACAAAATCAATTCTTATATTTTCGCAAGATGTCTTAATGCTCCTTATTTTGCTTTCAATAGCTTCTTTATATGCTTTCCTTATTTCCTGAGGATTTAGTTTTATTTCTTCTGAGGTTTCTATATCTATGAAACGATAAGGACGATTATTATAATCTAAGTCTATTTCTTTCTGTTGGTCGTTTACATAAAAAAATATTACTTCATGCTTAGAATGTTTAAAATGTTGAAGAGATGAAATCAGCTCTTTTTCATCACTTTTTAAGGATAATAAGTCTGTGAAGATAATTATTAACGAACGTCTATGAACCTGTTCTGCTAATTGATGTAGTATTGGAGCAATGTCTGTTTGAAGTTTATTGTCTTTATTGTATGGTTTCAATAACTGCTCTAATAAAGTAAATATATACTTCTTATGCCCAAAATTTGATTTAATGTCAGTAATTAAGTCTATTTTGTCGGAAATTAAACTTAGCCCAAAGGCATCTCTTTGTCGAGAAAGCATTTGAACAAGAACTCCACAAGCATAAGATGCAAATGTAATCTTATTAGGATTGGAAAAAGAAGACTCTTTGTCTATTGGAAAAAGCATAGAAGAGGAATTATCCACAACTAAAAGGCATCGTAGATTAGTTTCCTCTTCATATTTTTTTACAAAGAATTTATCTGTTTTAGCATAGAGCTTCCAATCAATGTTTTTTGTTGATTCGCCTACATTATAGAGTCGATGTTCTGCAAATTCTACAGAAAACCCATGAAATGGACTCTTATGCAAACCTGTTATAAAACCTTCAACATCTTGATTGGTTACAAATTCAAGCGAAGGGTATCCGATTATATCTTCTATCTTATCGGACATCTTTTGATTTTATAAATGTTTTTCTATTATTTCAACAAATTTAGATTTTGATTGAGCCCCAACTAATTTATCAACCATTTCGCCATTTTTAATAAATAGAACAGTCGGAATATTTCTAATAGAATACTTAGATGTAATCTCTGCACAAGAATCCACATCAACCTTAGCTATAAGAGCTTTTGATTCATATTCTGCGGTTAATTCGTCAATAATAGGGGAAATCTGACGACAAGGACCACACCATTGAGCCCAAAAATCTAAAACAACCAATTTGTCTGATTGCATAACTATGCTTTCAAAAGTTTCATCAGTTAATTGTAATGCCATAATACTATTATTTAATAATGTTAATTTGAGGTGCAAACATAAAACAATTTCTTGACATAATAGCAATAGAAATTTGTATAATTTCAAAAATGAAAGTAATTTTGCAGCTTTATAATTAATAAATACACATAATTACAATGAACGAGAAAAAATTAATATTAGCCATTAACCCTGGCTCTACATCAACTAAGATAGCCGTTTATAACGGAACAGAACAACTATTCCTTAAAAACATAAAGCATACCTCCGAAGAGATAGCTCAATTTGCAAAAATTTCTGACCAATATGAGTTTAGAAAAGATATAATCCTCAAAGAAATTGAGATGGCAGACTTTAATCTTCAAGAGTTCAAAGTAATTGTTGGACGCGGAGGCTTAGTAAAACCTATTTCTTCTGGTGTTTGGGCTGTAAACGAAAAGATGAAACAAGACCTATTAATTGGAAGAGAGGGACAACACGCTTCAAACCTTGGAGGATTAATAGCATTAGATATTGCTCAACAAATTCCAAATGCACGAGCTATTATTGCAGACCCAGTTGTTGTTGATGAATTAAGCGATTTGGCAAGAGTAAGCGGACATCCTTTAATGCCACGAAAATCTGTCTTCCATGCCTTAAATCAGAAAGTCATTGCAAGACGTTATGCAAAAGAAGTAAACAAAAGATATGAAGATCTAAACCTAATAGTTGTTCACTTGGGTGGAGGAATTAGCGTTGGAGCTCATAGCAAAGGTAAAGTAATAGATGTTAATCAAGCATTAGATGGAGATGGTCCTTTTTCTCCTGAACGCACAGGCTCACTTCCGGTTAATGAAGTAATAAAAATCTGTTTTAGTGGCAAATATTCAGAATCAGAAATAAAGAAAATGGTTGTTGGACAAGGAGGATTTGTTGCTTACCTTGGAACAAACGATGCCTATAAAGTGGAATGCGATGCAAAAGATGGAGACATAAAGGCTGCTTTCTATCAAGAAGCAATGGTATATCAAGTTTCAAAAGAAATAGCTGCAATGGCAAGTGTTTTGAAAGGAGAAGTTGAAGCCATTCTATTGACAGGAGGCATTGCATATAGCAAGCCATTTGTTGATTTAGTAAAAGAGCGTGTGGAGTTTATTGCCAAAGTACATACATATCCAGGTGAAGATGAAATGGGAGCATTAGCCCAAAACGCACTTATGCTAATCAATCAAGAGGTAGAGTGTTTGGAATACGTTTAAGCTAATTCCAACTCCAACTTTTAGTAAAAAGATAATACATTCTTTTAAAGAAAAATCCTATCTTCTACTTATTGAAGAAAAAGATTAGGTAATAAAAAATTAGAATCAAGTTTCAATAAATTAGAACTTGATTCTAAATTTTTATCTCTTGATTCTAATAAAATATCTTTTGATTCTATTAGCTGAGAAGTTCTTTTACTAAGATGGAAACTATTTTATTGTCGGCTTGTCCAGCAAATTGCTTTTGTGCCTCAGCCATAACTTTTCCCATATCCTTAATGGACGTTGCCGAAGTTTCTTTTATAATAGCTGTAAGCATTGTTCTGATTTGCTCTTCGGAGAGTTGCTTTGGCAAATATTGTTCAATTACCCCCAATTGAAAGATTTCTTCATTATAAAGGTCTTCACGGTTCTGCTCCTTATAGGTCTGTGAAGCTTCCTTTCTTTGCTTAACAAGGCGAGAAAGTGTTTGTATTTCTTCTTCAGGTGTTATTTCCTGCCCTTGTGGTTTGCTTGTTTTAACCAAAAGTACGGCTGCCTTAACTGCTCGAAGGGCTTCGAGTTTGGCTTTATCCTTTGCAAGCATTGCCTGCTTAATGTCGGAATTTATTCTTTCTTCTAAACTCATAATGTTATTAATTATCAGGTGAAATAGAAACTATATATTACATTTTAACATACAAAGATCTAGGGATTAGTTTTAATATTATAGCAATAATTAACCATCTTCTTGTAACATATACAACTTTTGATTGCTTGTTTATTGCTTTACATATTTGATTTGCTGCTTTTTCAACCTTAGCAACCCAAAATAAGCCTTCTCCCTTTGCCATTGCTGTATCAACCAAACCAGGTCTAACATCTGTAATAATAATCTTCTTATTTGTCTTATTTAATTTTTGTCTTACTCCTTCTAAATAATTTATTTGATATGACTTAGATGCATTATAAGAAGGAGCTAAAGCACTACCTCTAAGTCCTGCAATAGATGTTAATGCAACTAAATGACCTTCACCTTTATTAATGAAATAATTAGTTGCAAAGTCAACAATAGATGTAAATCCAAGAATATTTGTTTTTATAGTTTCTTCTTCAAGTTTGAAATCTAATGTTCTATTTATATCTCCTATTCCTGAACATATAATAAGTAAATCTAGACCTCCTAAACTATCTATCAAATGCTTTATCTTTTTAAGTGTATCTTCTGTATTCTTAACATCAATAATACAAGGAATAAAATTATTAGGATGATCTTGTTTCATGTCTTCTAAAATTTCTCCTGTTCTTCCTGTAATCCCAACAAGGTAATTCTCCTTTGCAAATTTCTCTGCTATAGCTTTCCCAATTCCAGATGTTGAACCTATAATTATAGCTTTCATATTTTAATCTAACATTTTAATCTAATTATTATATATTTTATTAATCGTTTGCCCCAATTTCTTTAAGGTTCTCCTCAATCATTTCTCGAAGCATCTTTATTATATCCATATTATTTAAAGACATTCCGTCCAAAGCCTCTTTGACTTCAAGGGTGTCAAAAACAAAGGTATCAATATCGGTTTGGTAGTTGAGGATAAAACGAATTTCTTCATTCTGTGCAAGGGTGAGAACAAAGACTCCTGCCAAATCTCCCATTGGAGGACGGTCGAGATGATTATGTTCAAACCAAAAGCAGAGCTTGGTTCCTTTCCCAAGCTGACTTTCAATGTTAAATCCTCCACCACAGTTTTCAGAATTCATTTTAATTAGGGGCAAGCCCAAGCCTACCTTTCTGGTTGTTCGGGTTGTGCTGTAGGGGTCGGTAACTCTTGAAAGGAGTTCCTTGCTCATTCCTCTCCCATCGTCAGTTATGGTAAACTTAAAGATATTCTCTTTTATGCTATCTTTAATATCAAGGGTTATAAGTTTGGAATCAACCACTGTGGAGTTTTGGAGAAGGTCCATAACATGGAGCGAAAGGTCTTTCATAGCTTATTCTATTATTGTTTCAACATAACGTCCATCCTCTCCTCTGATTGCTTTGCGAAATTCTTCAAAGGAAAGTTCTTCCATAATCAGTTTGCAATGTGTTTCTCCCAAGCTATCTATCAGATGAGCATCGGAGCTTTGAATGAATTGGAACTTTTTAAGGTAGGCGTTCTTTTTAATAAAATTTGTTTTGGATACGTGACGAGATATTTCAAAAGCGTCGGCTTTAATGTCGGGAGGAATAAATCCGAGTTGTGAGATAAGACTATTGGCTCCTTTATTAACGTGTGCAGGAATAAATAATCCGTCTAAGGAATGGACTTTCTCGTAGATTTCGTCTAAGTCAGCATCAATTGCACTTATTAAGAGGTATTCCTTTTGGTCAATTATCTCTTCTTCTTCATTAACCACAAGCTGATAGCCAAACTTATCCTCATCAAGCTCTATATTGGGGAGCTTTTGGTCTAACCAAACCTGAAACTCATCTAACTCTTCATCTTTTTCAAAAAAACAAAGACAATGTGCCTCTTCCTTTGAAGTTACCTCTGTTCCCATAAGTACAAAAACTCCGTTCTCTTTACCCAAACGCTTGGCTAATTTGCAGTGAAGAGTGCAGTTATGGTCTGTAATCCCAATGCAGTTTAATCCTAATTCCTTCGCTTTTGCAATTATGTTTGTGGGGCTCATTTCTAAGTCTCCACAAGGCGAAAGAACAGTATGGATATGCAAGTCTGCTTTGAAGGATTGCATAATTTATTTTAGCAATGAGTAAATCTCTCCTGTTATTTCAAAAGCTTCTTTTGAAGATGAAAGAATTGGGATAGCTTCCTCGTTGCTTTGTTCAATTGTATCTGGGTTTGGCTCAAGGTCTTTTACCAAGATAATGCATGCAAGCTCTTTCAAGGATGCAATTGCCATAATATTCTTGTGTGTTTGCAGGGTTATCCAGCACTGATTCATTTCAGCGTTTCCCATAACATCACTCAATAGGTCAGAAGTGTATCCACCTTCAATAACCTTATCCAATCCTTCCTCTCCAGAAATAACCCTTAGGTTTAATTTCTCTTTTAATTCTTTTACGGTCATAATATTGTTTATTTTTTAAGACTTTTCTTGTGTTTTTCTATTTTTTTGATTGCCCAATCATAATGGCTTGATGTTGCAGAGACACAATAGCTTCCTAAACTAGTTGAACCAGTCCAATCAAAATACTTTTTAGTAAATAACTCTTCATTAGAGAAAGTATTGATAATCTGTATTACCTCTAAATGGCTTTGTTTTATAAGTCTTATACTTTCTTCATAAGGTGTAGCCTTATGCTTTTCCCAAAACTTAATATTCATCTCTGGATATGTTTTCCAATTATATGGTTCAGGAAGGAAGTTTACTCTTTTACCTGATTGATTAGAATTAATCCAATTCAGTAATAACATATGCCATTCAAAAAGATGTACTAAAACATCACGTATATTCTTGTCCCTATCCTCAAACAAGAATAATAACTCTTGTTGTTCTTTGGTCATAGAATTAATAAGAGCAAACATCTTATTAAAATTATCTTCCCCTGCTTGTATTAATTGTTCTTTTGTCGTTGGTCTTGCCATGGATATTTTTATATATAATAATTATTTCACGCTTCAAAGATAGAAACTTTTATTGAAAAGCAATGAATATTGATTGAAGAACTTTATTATGGAGCTCCTTAAAAGAAGCGATGAAAATCATATATCATTATTCCCATATATAAAATTATTTTTCTGCAGTAATATTCAATTTGTAATTGGTCTAATTTCTTTTTTTTCTTATCCTTTACAATTTATATCACATTTTCTACATTTTTGAGCATAAAAATCACAATTTATACCACTTTTTCTACATTTTTGGACTAAAATTCACGATTTATACCACATTTTCTACATTTTTGAGCATAAAAATCACGATTTATACCACATTTTCTGCATTTTTGGACTAAAATTCACGATTTATACCACTTTTTCTACATTTTTGAGCATAAAAATCACAGTTTATACCACTTTTTCTATATTTTTAGACCAAAAATCATGATTTCTTACAAATATTCTTCTCTGCATGTAACAATTATTCTTATGTTTTAATGTTTAGAGATAAATAAATCACTTAACTTGAGTAAGAATTGTTCTTGCAGCTGCTTTTGGATTATTTATTGTATCGCACCCATTTACACAACCACCAGGACAAGACATTATTTCAATAAAATTGCCTGGACATTCTCCCTTTTGAGCATATTGTTTGAGTTGGCGGATATTTGATTTATTAAGTCCATCAATCACTATTTCATTAACAATGGAGGCATCAGGCAAGGTTTGCTTAACTGATTCAACAACTCCTGAAATCATTGCATAACCTCTTCCATGTCCTGAGATTGTTGAATCAAATTCAGTTATTTCACATTCATCAATATTAATTTCAGCAGCTTTTATCAATGCTTCAAGCTCTTCGTAGGTTATTACAAAATCAACCTCATCTGTTCTGAATGCTTCACTTCTTTTTCCAACACATGGACTAAAGAAAACTGTTATTGCATCAGGATTTTCCTTCTTAACTAAGTTGGCTGTATAGACCATTGGAGAGGAGGTTGTGGAAACATAGGGCTTCATTTCAGGAATATGTTTATAGACTAAATTCATCCATGAAGGACAGCATGAAGTTGTCATAAAAGGAGCTCCTTCGTGCAAACGTTCTATTAGTTCTTCTCTTTCGTTTTCGGTTGTAATATTTGCACCCTTTGCAACTTCAATCACCTGGTCGAATCCAAGTTGTTTGATTGCAGAGAGTACCTTTCTGTAATCGCTCTTGAATTGTCCTCCTAATGAAGGTGCAACAATAGCCACTACTTTCTTCCCATCAGTTATTTCCTTAAAGACATCCACCATAAAGGTTTTTTCCATAATTGCTCCGAAAGGACAAGCAACCATACATTTTCCGCAATATATACATTTATCAGGGTCTATATGCTCAATTCCATTCACATCTTTTGTTATTGCATTGACAGGACAAGATTCTTCACAAGGAACAGGTTGATATAGTTCAAAGGTACATCTGCCGTGCAATATATGTTCTTCAAAATCATCCCTAAATCCTTCGATTCCTTTTAAAACCATATTAGCAGCTTCATAGCCTATAGCACAATCTGCCGAATAATAAACAGTTCTGGCTGTCTTTTCAATAAGATCAATAGTTTCTAAACTAGCCTTACCGTCTAATACATCCTCCAATAATTTTTCCAATTGGCCTAAGCCTATTCTGCAGGGAACACATTTACCACAAGTCTGAGAATGGCACATTTTTAGAAAAGATGATGCTAAGTCTATGGGGCATAATCCCGGAGGGCTTGCAATAATACGTCTTTCTAAATCTTTATATAGAGTTTCGACAGTTGTCTGTGCCTTATCTCTAGTAATAATACTAAGCCTACTCATCTTTTTCCTCCCTTTCTTTAATAATATTTACTATATATTTATTTAGGCAAGCAAAATTTTCTCAAGCTTGCTAAAAAATTATAGCCAAAATATTATAAATCGAATCTATACCTACTTACTAACTATTAATATTATATCTCCTAAAATTTAATTAATCTTTTCATCTAGAATGTCTAAGTTTCTTAATTATATATAAACATAATAAATTCCATTATTTCGAAAGTTCTGTTTACATTATACCATATATAATGATATCTTTTATTAAAATTAAAGCAATAACCTAACTTTTTAAAATTATCCAAAAATAGGTTATTGCCTTTTTCAACTTATAATCGTATTATAAAAATCCTAAACTAATAAATGGTCGCAGAATATGTCAAATCATAAATATCCC
>ENA-UOOK01001675-UOOK01001675.1-fermentation-metagenome-genome-assembly--contig:-NODE-1675-length-28718-cov-40.170289_pt1 | contig 28718 bp, 25 predicted proteins | sample MGYA00245777_ERZ724023 | MGnify/ENA primary metagenome ERZ724023 (study PRJEB28704, sample SAMN03018312) | fermentation metagenome | biome: anthropogenic terrestrial biome; feature: soil... | reverse complement strand
AATTGTCGGTTAATTCCTGATGATTCTTCTCCAAAGAGGAAAAAGCAGTCTTCTGCTTTTCTAATTCCGCTACATAGTTAGAAGCTTTAAGGAATAGTTCATCTTTAGTCGTCTCTAAATCAGCAATCTTCGACTGAAGTTCTTTTTCTTTATCGCTATCAGCTTGATTAGTAGAAGAAATCTCAGTAATTTTGGAATTCAAATCAGCGATTATCTTATTGCTGTTTTCTTTTTCAATGACTAGTTCCTGGTTGTTTTTCTCAAGATTAGTCTTTTCGTCATTAAGAGAAGAAATAGTAGCATTAAGCTCTTCGTTTTTAGAAGTTAAGACTTCGTTAGCTTTCTTAAGCTGGTCAATCTCCGTCTGCTGCTGAGTTTCTTGTGATATAGCCTGTAAATTGGTTTCTTTTAGAGAAGAAGCGTTAGCAGTAAGTTCTTCTACTTGCCTCTTTAGCGAGGCATTCTCAGAAGAAAGAACTTCTTTTTCGCTATCCAATGAAGACATTTTTTCATTGAGGGATTCTTTCTCTTTAGTAAGCTCTTCTACCTTAGAGAGAGAGGAACCATTGTTGTTCTGCAAATAAGTATTCTCTTTAGTAAGAGAATCTATCTTCTCTAAAAGCTCGGCCTTTTCTTTTTCTAGACCAGCTTTTTCTTCATTAAGCTGCTTGTCTTTCTCTAAATCAGTTAGCAAAGACTGATTAATAGTCTCTTTCTCTGCTTTTAATGAATTCAGTTCATCTTTTAAAGATTCACTATTCTTCTTTTCGGCAGCTATTTCATTGCTTAACTGGTTGTTTTCATCCTTAAGAGCTTGGATTTCCTTAGTGCTTTCTTCGTTTAAGGATTGACTATCAGTTAATTCTTTCTCAGTGGCAGTATTAGCTTCAATAGTTTTGTTCAGTTCAGTAACTTGGCTCTTTAAATAGGAATTTTCATTTGAAAGAGTGGCAATCATTTCCTTTTCGGAATTGATTCTTTCATTAAGTTCTTCCTTTTCCTTCTTGCTGATTTCATTTAAAGAGGCGTCTGAAGTTTCTTTGGCCTGAATCTGATTAATCCTCTCAGTAAGAGAACTCTTTTCCGTCTCTAAAGCCTGAGAATGTTGTTTCAATGAAGAATTCTCTTCTTTAAGGGCTGTTAGCTCTTTTTCTAAGTCGGCTGAAGCTGAAGTCAAAGACTCTTTTTCATCAAGCAATCCCTGATTTTGATTTTTGATGGCAGCAGTATCCTGATTTAAAGTAGCAATAGTGTTTTTGAGATCAGAGATTTCCTGATCTTTCTTGGAAGCCTCATCCTTAAGAGATGCGATTTCTTTTTCTGTGCTATCATCCTCGTTTTCTTCAACGACTTCTGATCTTTCATAGTCAACGGGAATCTCGCCATCTAATTCTTTTTCGCTAACCTTTTCATCTAATTCTGATAAACGGTTATTTAAGCCTTCGATTTCTTCTTTATCAGAAGCAATCTGTTCCTGAAGTCTATTGTTCTCAGCTAAAAGCTCTTCAACTGTGCTTTCTTTAGTTGATTCTTTTGTTGCCTCTTGCTCAATAGGATGATTCTCGGTTTCCGATTTAACTTCTTCTTGTTCAACAGTCTTAGATTCACTTATCTCATCTGTTGTAGGAGAAGCCTCTTCTTCTTTCTGAGTTTCAGGAGCGTTTTTTTCTTTTACTTCTTCGGATTCTCCATTTTCATTTTCAGCAGAAACATCGGAGGCTACTTGTTCTGGTTCTTCAACTTTTTCAGAAGCAATCCTATTAGCTAACTCATCAACGATTTCTTCAGTAAGGACTTGTTCTGTGTTATTGGAGTTAGGATAGGGATTAAAGGTGTTGTCGACACTATCAGCATCTTGACCATTGTTAGTTCCAATCCTAAGATCATTAAAAGCTTTTTCTTGATTCTCATCATCAGGTTCCATATTGACCGGATGATTTCTATCAGTTACATCAAAGATTGCATAGGTGCCATATTGATGACCTTTTCTTACTTCATATAAAAACTTTCCGATACGAAAGCTATTCTTTCCTTCTCTGATATTCATAGTAGCTAAAGCAGTAGGAAGCAAATTACTTTCATTATTTAATCCGCCAGCCATACTAGGCTTGATAAAATCGAGATTCCAACTATATTGAGAATTAGGATTGTTAAAATCCTCTTTCTTCATCGGGTGAGAAGAGTAATCATAAGCGATTTCTCTATCGCCAAAGAGCTTTTCCCAAAGCTTTAATGCCTGTTCTTTTTCCATTGCTTGTCTTCCATTCATACATCTAAATTACTAGGTATATCTAAATTATAACAATTAAGGTTGTTTTTTGGCATTGTTACTTTTAAAAACAGCGATTTTATTTTACGTTCCATAAAAAAAGCCTCCTTAATTAATTAAAATCAAGAAGGCTTACTTCAGATGATTTAATTAGTCGTTAGACATACGGATAGGAGTAATAATCTGGATGTTCTCCGCATCATCATTCTTTGCCATGAACATTCTAGTAGGAGAAGCAAAGACAAAGGAGAACTTGCTGGTTCCTAAGGCTTTGACTGCTTCAACAGCAAAATCGACATTGAAGCCAATCTCAAAGACTTCTTCCGTTTCAGGTAAAACAAAGGTAGCCTTTCTTAAGACTTCCTGAGAATTACCATAGTTAGTCGATCTAGCAGAGATAGTGACGCCACCAGCTTTAGAAATAGTTAGCTTAACCTGGGAGTTCTTATCTTCAGCCGAAGAAATAATCTTAACACGATCGGCAGCTGCTAGGAATTCAGCAGTATCAACAGAAACAGAATAAGGGAAAGTAGGAGGAATAAGACGATCAACTGAAGGGAAGTCTCCTCTTAATAAGCGAGTAGAAAGAGTAACTCCGTCAGCTGTAAATAAAGCTCTTTGATCATCAAAATAAATAGTGCAGTCACTGGCAACACCAATATTAGTAGCCATAGCCAAAGCCTTAACTGGGCAAGTGAAAGCAAAATCAGCTTCCTGGTCAGTTTCAGGAACTGCATATCTAGCCATACGATAGGAATCAGTAGTTAAGAAGAAAAGTTTTCCGCCATGAGCCATGACATTAACACCGTAGAATAGTTCCTTTGGACCTTTAGTGGCAACAGCATAAGCAGTTGTATCATAAAGCTTCTTTAAGTCCTTCAAGGAAGCCTTAAAGCCTTTTTTGTCAGTTGGGATATCTAAATCAACGTTAGGGTATTCTTCACCAGCTTTAGTAATGAGGTTGAAGTTAGTGGAATCATCAGAAATATTGAGATAGTTAGTATCAACCATATTGAGGGTGATTACTTCTCCGCCAAGCTTTGCCACAATATCTAAAAGATATTTGGCAGGAGTCTGAATAAGACCTTTTTCAATATTAAGAATCACATCATTGCCTTTAGGATCTTTTAAAGGCTGATCGATCTTAGCTGAAATTGTTCCATCACTGGCAATAACGGATACCTTGTCTTCTTGGCAGGAGATAAGGAAATTCATAAACTGACTTTCAGCAGATTTAGCAGGGATAGCTTGGTTGACATAAGTAAGTAATCTTAAGAAATCCAATCTTTTGATAGTTAGTTTCATATTTTTTGCTCCTATTTAAAATTTAGAACTCAATAATAATATTATAGTTTATTTACTGCTTATAAGAAAGAAGAAAACGCGCAAAAATCGGGGTAAATTTAAACCTCTTTTATTTTAAAATACAACTTTCTACTAAACCTCTTTTTAAATTTTAAAACATGTGTCGTTTCGGTTTCGTTTTGGATTTTAATTTTTCATTCTAATCAGTAGCTCTTATACGTATTAACTAATAATGATAATAAGGGGCGGTGGATTTGTTGATAACTCAAAGAAAATTTGTATTAAAGCAATTCTAATAACAAAGAAAATGCCGATAATTCAGGCTATATTTATGCTTCTAATAATAAAAATAATATATAAAGTTGAAATAAATCTATTAACAATCACGGTTGATAACTTAAGGCTTATCCACAGCCTATGTGGATAAGTAAAGCCCAGAAGAAGACTAAGAAAAATCCGAGAACTTTTTTAAGCTCTCGGATTATGTGGTTTTAAGACGCTTTTTTTATGTCGTCAGTTAGTTCTTTGACGGCTTTCTTTAAGGTAGGATCACTATTCATATTTTTATCTATTTTCTGAACATTAGCTAAGACTGTTGTGTGATCTTTTCCAAATTGTCTTCCAATCTCTTGATAAGGAAGATTAAGAATGGTTCTAGATAGGTACATAGCTATCTGTCTAGCTAGGGCAATCTGACTAGTTCTTACCTTGGATTTTAATTGTGACTCTGTTAATGAATAATATTGAGCAACTTCTGAAATTATTTTTCCAATATCAATCTTTCCGGACTGTAATCTTCTAACTTCATCATCTTCGAAGACACTTTTTGTAAATTGAAGGGTGATCTTACCTTCCGGCTTATGAATAGTAAGAGCAAACAGCAGCTTTGTAAAAGCACCTTCTAACTCTCTGACATTCTTTGAATAATTAAATGCTAAATAATCTAAGACCTGAGGTTCAAAGAACTCTACTTTTAGATTGTTTGCTTTGATCTTCATCTTTAAGATCTCTACTAGAGTATCTTTGTCAGGATTAGTGATTCCAATTGATAAGCCACCAGAGAATCTACTTACTAAACGGTCCTGAAGGCCTTTCAATTCAACTGGGCTTCTATCAGAAGTAATAACTATTTGTTTACCCTGAGATACCAAAAGATTAAAGACATTAAAGAACATTACTTGAGTGTCTTCTTTTCCGGCTAAGAACTGAATATCATCTACTAAAAGGATATCAACGGTAGAAAAAAAGTCTTTAAGGTTCTCAGAACCTTTGTTTCCTTTAATAAAACGAACAAATTCTGAGACAAAATCATCAGTAGTAATAAAAAGGACTCTACTATCAGGATGCTTAGACTTATAAGAATTACCGATAGCCTGTAAGAGATGAGTCTTGCCAAGACCGGATTTAGAATAAAGAAAAATCGGGTTACTTTTTCCTGGATTTTCAACTGCAAACAAAGAAGCTAAGTAAGCGTCTTTGTTGCAAGGACCTGTAACAAAGTTTTCAAAAGTGTAGGTAGAAGATATATGGCAATTCTGGAAGAACTTAGTATCGGCTTGTTCAACTGCATCCTTACGTTTAGCATATGAGAATCGGTCAGTTATTTCGATAGTATATTTAGACTCGGTAATCTCATTCAGATCATTAGTTATCATAGTAGAAAAAGCACTTCTAATCATGGCCGCATTTGATTCAGAATCTGCGACAAAAAGAGCATGGCCATTATCCAAAGACTTTAACTCAAAAGAGTCACCAGAAAACATATTATCAAAAAGCTTATGATCGGTACTTTCCCGAATACGTTCTAGTAGCTTCTGGTAGATCTCCATAACCTGGCGGTCTTTGATTGATTCGTGCATATTGATTCTTCTTTTCCATTTTAGACTATTCAAATTATAGGGCATAGAGTCTTAAGAGTATAGAAAAAGTTTTATCAAAAAAAGTTATCCACCGATTAAAAGAAAATAATTAAATAAGAATAAAAGCATAATAAGTTATCCACCAAAAAATTTTAGTGGATAACTGGTGGATAAGTAGGCTGTGGATAACTTTCCGGTGGATAAGTCAATAACTATCCACAAAATCCAAAGTTATCAACTATTATAAATAGCCTATATATACGTGATTTATGCAGATAGTAACATACTAAAAAACACGTTATCCACCAGCAGTGGAAAAGTCGATTCTCGGTGTATAAGTTGTTAATAACCTCGAAAAGTTATCTACAATGGCCATAAGTTACTAACAATGGTTATACCCAAAGATTAAAGACATCAACACCCCTTGAAGAGGAGCAGAAATAAAAACTTTGCCTTTTTTAATCTTGTGTGGATAACTTTCAAGTTTTGTAAAAAACAGGGTGTGATTTCTATTTTGATTTTGTCTTATTTCTTTCAGCTTTCTTTTATTAATCCAAAGTCTAGTTTCTACATTTCTTCTTTTTGTTTTCATAAACCTTTATAATATGGCAGTATTAAATAATAAAGGAATCTGCTAATGCCCAAAGATCAATTGAATAAGGTTAAGAAAAAAGACAAAGAAAGCCAAGAAAAAGCGACTATTGAAACTTCTATTGTTACTGCTACTTCTTCTAACGAAAACACGGTTGCTGAATCTAAACCTATAGTTGAACCAAAAACGGATGAAATCATTCTTGATAAATATGACTGTAAAGGTTGGTTTAAGAGTCTTCTCTTAGGCTTCATTCTTGGAATTGCGGTTGTCGTCCCTGGTATCTCAGGGGCTGCTATTGCTATCATCTTCAAACTCTATGATAAATTACTTTATGCTGTTGGAAACATCTTTAAGAAATTCAAAACCTGTTTCTTATATCTCTTACCTATTATTTTAGGAATCATTGTTGGCTTTGTGGTTGGCTTCTTAGCTGTTAAAGCCTTGTTGAAGATCGTTCCTTTCTCAATGATTCTGCTCTTTGCTGGTTTAATGATTGGTGCCTTGCCTTCTATTACTAACGAAATAAAAGGCAGTAAGAAGAACGGAACTAACCTCTCTCTATTAATCTTAGGTATCCTGATTCCTTTAGCAGTCACCGGATTAACTGTCTATTTATCTAGAAGCTCAATCTTTACTAATTCTACTACCACCTCCACCGCTGGCTCTATTGCTGATTCAGTCTTTGGAGAAACATATCCTATCTGGCTCTATCTAGTTATGTTCCCAATCGGTATGGTCTTAGGTTTAACTCAGGTCATACCTGGTTTATCAGCTACTGCCTTCTTAATGATGGTTGGCTACTATTCTGCTATTGTTGATACTGTAGATTCAAAATTAGCCTATTGGAAAGCCCATCCTCAGATCTTCATTATTTATCTGGCTCTAGCATTAGGATTCCTAGTTGGATACTTCTTAACCAGTAAGGTAATGAGCGGATTATTAAAGAAGAATAGAAGTCTTACCTATCACGCTATCGTAGGACTATCAATAGGATCCATTGTTACCATGTTTGTTAGTTCTGATATGTTCCAAGATGTCTATGTTAATTGGTACTATAACGGAATTGATATCAGAGATTTATTGATTGGTATTGTTCTTCTATTAGTAGGTTTTGCTATCTCCTTTGGTTTAGTCCTCTATTCCAGGAAGAAAGATAAGCAGACTAAGTCATTAAGCAAATAAAATTAAACGAGCCCTAGAATGTGTAATTCTGGGGCTCTTTTTTCTAAATGAATACTTTATTTCTTTTCTTTTTTGCTTTTACAATGAAGTTAATCCAAGACGCAAAGAAAAGAGACATAGCTACAACAAAGATAATCCAGGAAGCAATTCCGCCTAGGTTTGTTATTGGCTGGTTATTTTTCTTCACTAGAAAACTGCTGTTATCTGAAAAAGTGGATTCTTAAACAGCCAAAAGAAACTATTTATAGTATTCTAAAAAATTCTACAAAACTATTAGCTCAAAGCAATTGAGTTTTAACCGATTGTATCGAAGTTGACTATATAAGAACAATCTTTCTTGCAATTGAGCTTTCCAGAATTGAATTGAGAGGTAAAATTCGAAACGCTGAACACTGATCCGGCCTTAAAGAGAGTTGAAGAACTTGCACTATTATAATTAGACATATAAGTTCCATCAGCACTGATTCTTCTGATTTCATCAAAGCAGTTATCTGCTTCTGGAAGACCATAATTAGATTCAGCTCTAGTGCCTGCCTCAGAATTGGAAATCACTTTATAATAACTGGTTCCACTTAAGCAATCATCCGGGTTTTCATAGATACTAAATTTTGCGTCGCATAATCGATTATCGACATGATAGATTCTTCCACCATTTCCAGAAATGTGGTTTACCTCGTAATCAGAATTATCATTGCTGTTTAAGTTCGAGTCTGTATAGAAATCTAATACTAGGTATTCATCAAAGGTATTGAAAATGACTTTTCCATCACTATTTTTTGAATAGGTTTTATCATCATAAGGAATGACAATAACAGCATTCTTTTGTTGGCAGGAAGTCAAAGTTAAGGTGACATTGTTCCCATAGACGATATAAGGGTTAATCCAACCATATAATAGTTTTGAATAAGGGTTATGATCGCCAATGTTATTGTCCATCATATCAATCTTTCCTAAAGGAGAATAGCCACTATATGAGTATGAATAATAGTCTTCTAATCCTAACATATGGCCAGTTTCATGAATCATAGTGTAATATTTTTTGTTTTTGATGAAATTATAAGAAGCCCAACCAAAAGAATTAGTTACTGGGTCTTGAACAGTTCCGGTATTCTGCGTCCAATATGTGTAAGCCCAGTAATTAGTGCTACTGTTAGTATTAGGGCCAACATAGATAATCCAAACACCGTCAAGACAGCCATCATTATTAGAGTCATAGTCGCTTAAGTTTAAACCATATCGGTTCTTAGCCCAAGTCGGGAGAATAGCAGCTAATTTGGTGGTCTTATCTGAAGTAGAGAAGTCACTTTCAGTAGAAAAATCACTTAGTTCTTGTTTAGCAATACAGAAATCAGTTACAGTTCCCGTGAAATCCAATTGCTTATAACTGGATTTGTAATAGTAAGAATGTACCGACTCAAAATCTTGATCAGTAGACTTACCAAAGAAGGAGCTATATATGTTGTTCCAGATTTTTGAAGTGGCCATGCTTTCATATCCAGGGATAATAACCGGAACGATTAGCAAAGGAACCTCACCAGTAGTAGGAGTATATTTACTATTATAGTAATTATTTTGGCTGTATTGTGCAACGTTATAGGAAGAAATCTCATCTGGGGAATAATAGCCTTTATCATCTGTTGCAGAAGCAGTTTTATTGCTATTAGTGATAGTAACCTTCATCTTTTCGCTATCAGTATCAACAGAGATAGTATCATCAGTAATCTTGGTAGGACCGGTGATTGTTCTATCCGTAACAATGATATAAAAAGAAGCTGTAAGTGTGTCTTTTGTTCCTGTATAGAAAATATTAACAGGGTAGACCTTTTCTTCATTTAAGGCTACCGTTGATGCTTTTGAATCATCGATGGTTATGGTGTAATCAGAAGAACCTAATGCTGTCTTTGTCGTACATTTCTTGTTATCTGAATTAGTATAGGAATTAGTAAGTGAAACTACTAATCCTGAAGCATCAAAAGTTTCACCTAGTTTATAGGTAGTTTTGGTTGGTAAAGAAGTTACTGATAATACTTGCTTGAAGCCAGTTGAAGGACCAACAGAAATAGTAAAGTAAGTTGAGATATAACCAGTTTTACTGACAGCTATATCAAAATTACCATCCTCTAATAGAACCTGGTTATCGGTGTAGGCTTCACCAGAGCTTCTCCAGGTAAGAGTGTAATCAGTTACTTGGCTCTCTACTCCTTCAATTTCGGAATAGACAATTAATCCTGAAAGATTAAGACGGCTATATTGGTCGACAAATGTTTCATAAGAATCACTATCAACTGTTAGTTTCTTTATTACTTCCGAAGTAGAGGAAGAAGCTGAAGAAGAGCTGATATTATTAGTATCACAAGATGATAAAGAAAAGCCTAATAAAAAGATTAATCCAAATATACTCAAAGCCTTGTGTTTTTTCATAACCAAGAAGCTCCTTTTATATGTACATAATATATACTCTAAGTTTCTTTAAAACACTTCAAAAACAATAAATTATAATCAGCAAGCGATTCTCGTACATTAGAAGCTGTTAGTAGGGGCCATTACTAGGAGAGTTCCGTCTTTAACAGTAAGGGTGGCTGTTTGTCTAATAAATTCATTGGAGATTCCTAGAGGGACGCTATCAGTCAAAGTAGCATTATTAAGGGTATATTTTAAATTTGTCTCATAGACACCGTTAGCTTCTTTTCCATAAGAGAAGACTGATAGTTTTCCTTTAGCTTCTTTCTTAAAAGAAATACTTTCATTTCTTAAAAGAAATAAGACGGAAGAATTATCTGGAGTATAAAGATAAGCTTTTACTTTATTGTCTTTTAGGTAAGCTAATAACTGAATGTTAGCTAGAGTATGATCTAGTTTTTGACCTAAGCAACCATAGAATCTAATTTCTTGGTACCCTTTTGAAATCAAGTACTTGATTGCCCAAAAAGTATCTGTATCATCTTTAATCGGGTTTAGCTTAAAGATAACACCAGGGTTTTTGATTTCATTTTCATCTAACGTATCAAAGTCTCCAACTAAAATATCGGGTTCTAGTTTTTCTTTTAGGAAGTGATAGTATCCTCCGTCACAGGCCACTAAAAGAAAGTCTTTATCTAAATTCTTTAAGAAACGAGGATCGATAATTGAAGAGGCTCCGATTATACAAGCTCGGTCTTTGATGTTTTTGCTCATCTAACTACTCCTGGAAGATTAATTCCTAAATCAAGAGCCCTTTGATAGTCTTCGTTTGCTTTTTTTATATCATGCTTTTCTTCATCGATAAGAAGCATTCCAAAGAAACCTTCTAGTGGTAGTTCTTTACTGGCTAATTCAAAATATTTATAAGATAAATCGATATTTCTATTAAAAAGCTGGCCGGCTTTAAGAAGCGTAGCATATTCTAAAAAAGCATAGGAATAGTTTGCTTTGATTCCAAGAAGAAGATATTCTTTGGCTTTCTGGGCATCTTCATTTTTGCAAGTAAGATAAAGATAGTAATAGCCGTTGTTGTTACCCTCTTTGATAGCTAGAAGAGCTTGTTCTTTAGCTTCTTTAATGGAGACTGGAAACAAAGGGTGGTCAATAAAGCAGCATCTAGCTAAATAAAGGTGGTTAACACCTTTAAAAGTTGTTCCTGTACCTAAAACCTCTCTGATATCAGCAATCTTCTCCGAGGAAGTAAAAGGATTGCTGGCTTGGTTAAGTAGAGCTATTAATAGCTCTCTTTGTGACAATTTGGGTTCCATATACGTATATATTAACACTTCGGCCTTTCTTTTCTTGAAACCAAAACTAGATAACTCTACAATAGTGGAGAAAAAAAGTGATAACAAATGAACACACTAGTTATTAGGGCGTTAGCAAAGATTAATCTGGCCATAGATGTTTTTTCAAGACGAGAAGATGGTTACCACGACATTGATATGGTGACTGTTCCTTTAAAACTTCATGACTCTATTGAAATAACTCCTCTTGGAAACAAGTTTGATACTTACCTTTTTTGTGATGATCCTACTCTTATCTGTGATGAATCAAATTTAGCATATAAAGCTTTAGCTGGTATGAAAGCTAACTTTAAGCTCACTGATAATTATCGTATCTTTATTTATAAGAAGATACCTGTTGAAGCTGGTTTAGGTGGTGGTAGCGCTGATGCTGCCGCTGTCATCAAAGCCTTAGCTAATTATTTACCTAAGAGTGCTGATAAAGAAAAGAAAATTAATGATCTAGCTATCAATATAGGCTCAGATGTGCCTTTCTGCTTATATGATAAGCCTAGCCGTGTCAGAGGTATCGGAGAGAAGCTTGATCCAATCAAAGTTAATTATCCTTACTATGTTCTAATTGTTAAGCCAAACTATGGCTTATCAACCAAGTCAGTCTATGATGGCTTTGATCTCATCAAAGAAGAAATCAAGCATCCTGATATTCCTGCTTTAATTGATGCCTTAGCTAAAGGCGATGAAGAAGCCATGAAAGAAAACATGGTTAATGTTCTTTCAGTTCCGGCTATTAAAGCTTTACCTTTGATTGCTGATATTCTTGATGAACTTGAAATGATGAACCTTCCTCTTTGCGGAATGTCTGGAACCGGATCTGCTTGCTATGCTTTATCTAAAGATCATCGACTATTAGAAAGAGCCGCTCAGGTCTTTATCAAGGAAGGCAAATCGGCTTATTTAAGTCAGTTTGAAATCTAAAAATGAAAGCTTTTTACAGTTGCTGTTTCCATCTTGTTAATAAGGTTATGAAGAGGAAGGATGACAAGATTCATAAACATAACAAGTTTATTGATGGAATCAAAATATCGACTGTAAATTATGTTGGCGATAAGAGCAAGTACCATCTAATGGACTTCTATCAGAATGACAGCTCTGTAAAAGGAATTAAACAGCCTTTAATTCTTCAATGCCATGGTGGTGGATATTTCTATGGAACCAAGGACACCTATATCTATTTTAATAACTGGTTAGCTAGCCAAAACTATGTGGTGGCAACGCCTTCCTATACTCTTCTTTTTAAAGCCGGATTACAGCAGATGATGCAAGAAATCTTTCAGGCCTTTAGTATTGCTATTAGTAACATAGATAAGCTTAATGTTGATAAAAACAAGATTTATCTTACTGGTGATAGTGTTGGCAGTAATTTGGCGTTATTGTTTTTAGCTATTAATCAATCTAATGAGCTTCAAAAGATTTATGGTGTTAAACATCTTGATGTTGATATAAAGAAAGTTTTTCTTAATAATCCTGTTTGCTATGCCGAAAGAATACCGATGATGCCTAAGAAACCTCATTTTGATAAGAAAGCCCATGAATGGTTTATGAGTAAACTCTGTGGTATTGATTACCGGGTTCCTAATGACATCTATGACACTAATTCTATTGATAAATATATTAAGTATCTAAATAAACTTCCTTCTACCTTCGTTACTACTTCAACCGGGGATGGCTTTAATGCTTTATCTAAAGAGGCTTATCAGCTTCTAAAAAACAAAGGCTTTGATGTCAGCATTAATGATCTTCAGGATAAGACTTATGGACATGTCTATAACATCCTAGTTCCTATCGATGATAAGAGAAGTGTTGATATCAACAATAAGATAGTTAGCTTCCTCAATAATTAGAACCCAAACAGCACTAAAAGTTTTTCTCATTAGTATTGTTTTTATTATCAAAAAATTAGTTTTTTATGATTAATTTCTTTTACTTTTTGCCTTGGAAATCACAAAAGCAATTAAAGCCAATAATAGATAGATTTTTGTTCTTTGTCAATTTAATTTCAATCATTGTTTTGATGATTACGTTAATTTGGGTCTATAAAAGGCTAGAAATCTTTTCGATTTTGCATTATTATTGTTTAACTATATAATATATATAGAGTTCAATTATATCTTCCATTGTTATAGAGAAACTTTTTCTGATTTCATGAACTTATAGGGGTAACTTAAATGATTACTGCTGTTATATTCGATTTAGATGGTGTAATTTGTCCTACTGATGAATATCATTATCAGGCTTGGAAGAAAGTAACTGATGATGAAGGCATATATTTTGATCGTGATATTAATAATCAATTACGTGGCATTTCCAGGGAAGATTGCGTTAATGTCATTCTTAAAAGATCTAATAAAAACTATACGGAAGAAGAGAAAACTAAATTAGGTGAGAAAAAGAACGAAATTTATAAGAGTCTGCTAGTTAATGTAAAACCTAGTGACTGCTCTACTCAAGTCAGATCTACTATCGACTGGTTAAAGAAAAAAGGCATTAAGGTTGGTATTGGTTCTAGTTCCACCAATGCAGAATACATATTAGAAAAATTGGGAATGCAGAATACTTTTGATGCTGTTGTCTCTGGTGACGATGTTGATTTAGTTAAACCATCACCTGATATTTTTCTTTTAGTAGCTAAGAAATTAAATTCCAATCCTGAGAATACATTAGTTGTTGAAGATGCCTTTGCTGGTATCCAAGCTGCTAAGAAAGGCAACTTTATTGCTTGCGGTGTTGGAGAAGCTGCTTCTTATTATCAGACAGATTATCCTCTAAAAAGCATTGCTGATGTCATTCTAATTGTTACTAAAAACAATCAATTGCAAAAAAAGTAGCGCTCGATGATGAATCGAGCCTTTTTTTGTTGTAGAATAATACGTCCTCGGAGGGAAAGCATGAAGCTAAAAAATAATGCGGTCATTTACGCCTTATCTGCTAATCAGAATCTTGCTGAGCAGGTCGCTAAGTGTCTAGATACGAAATTAGCTCCCGTTCATCTTGCCACATTCCCGTCTAAAGAAGTTATGGCCTGTCCTGTCGATACTGTCAGAGGAAAACAAGTTTTTATTATTCAGTCAACTTGTCCTCCAGTAAACGATCATCTAATGGAGACTTTGATCTTCATTGATGCCGTCAGAAGATCTTCGGCTAAGGAAATCAACGTTATCATTCCTTATTTTGGCTATGCTAGACAAGATCGTAAGTCTAAACCTAGAGAGCCGATTTCATCTAGACTTGTTGCTGATTTATTAGCAACCGCTGGAGCTGACCGTGTTCTTACTTTTGATTTACATGCCGCTCAGATTCAGGGATTCTTCTCCTGTCTAGAAGATGATTTAAGTGCTATTCCGATGTTAGGCCATGTGATTTATAACGATAAAGATATCGATAAGAAGAATCTTGTTGTTGTTTCTCCTGACCATGGCGGAGTCAATCGTGCTAGAAGAATTGCTGAAAAGCTTAATTCTCCTATTGCTATCATTGATAAGAGAAGAAATTCTCAGTATCAGCCTGAAGTTATGAACATCATTGGTGATGTAGCTGATAAGGATTGCTTGATTGTCGATGATATGATTGATACTGCAGGCTCTGCTGTTGCTGCTGCTGAAGCTTTAAAGAAGGCTGGCGGTAAGAGAATCATGATGGTTGCTACTCACGCTGTTTTCTCTGATCCCGCTTATGAAAGACTTTCTTCTACTCACGCTTTCGATAAAATCTTTGTTACTGATTCTATTCCGCTTTCAGACAAGTTTGCTGATGACAAGTCTTTGAACATTCAGGTTGTGACTTTAGCTCCAATTATTGCTAATGCAATTAAAGCCATCAACGAGGATACTTCCTTATCTGAGTGCTATAACCAGTTTAACGACTAATCAGTTTCTTAAGTCAGTATAATAGTAGACAAATGTTAAGCAACTAAAGGATTTGCTAAATAGCAAGTCCTTTTTGCTTGTCTTTAAAAAAATAGAAATTACAATAATGTTAGAAGGAAACAACAAACAAAAATGACATCGGGAAAGAAAGTTCTATACATCATTGAGGAAATAACCTATTTTACGCTTCTAATTTTTGCTATAACCACATATTGTGGAGCAACTTCTTATTGGAACCATGATCAATCAAAGATTGTTATGGTTGCTTCTTGTTCAGCAATTGTTGGAATCCTTTGCGTTCCTTTAGTTGAGCACATATTAAAAATCAATTTTTCTATTTTTGTCGATATCTGTATAGCCGTTGATCTAATTCTCTCTATCATTTTAGGAGAAGCTTCTAACGTCTATTATCGAGTTCAGAATTATGATAAATTCCTTCATTTTTTGGGTACTTTGCAGTTTGCTGTGCTTGGTTATTCATTGTCAAAGTTCTTTTTAAGAGAAACTAACAAAGGCTCTCATCAACTATTATTCTCATTAATGTTTGGCTTTTTCTTTGCTATTGCTATTGAAGCTATGTGGGAAGTTTATGAATTCTCTTTTGATTCTTTGTGCGGAACCAATATGCAGAAATATATACCAGATGAATTTATCTCCTGTGTTGATGAAAAGGGAAACTTCACTTGCTCTGATGAAGAGATAGCAGCTTTCTATGCTACTAAAGAAGGACATCACTTTGCTATTATGGATACTATGTATGATATCATCTGTGATACCTGTGGATCCTTGACTGGTATTATTATCTGTGGATTAATCTTTAAATTTAAGCCTTCTTTACAAGATGAAATCATCTATCGTTCTTCTAAAGAAGAAGTTTCTATAAGTCAATTAGATACGCCTTCCGCCTTAAGCAAGGCTATTGCTGATACCAAGAGTGTTAGTAATTCTCTTAATCAGCCTCACGATATTAATAGACCATCTGAATCAAATAAGTAATTATATAAAAGCTATTGAAGAAGCTTATCCGATTTTTGTTGAAAAAAAGATGAATGATTGCTTTTTTTAGCAGCAAAGCAAAGTTGTCTTGCTTATTTTAAATGAAAAATAGGTTATAATTAAACTGGTTTCTTAGAGGGCATAGGTATGATCAATAAAAGCCTAAAATTTAAAACTATAAAAAGTGTTTTAGTTCTATCTCTTATCGGAATAACTGGTTTAGCTTCCTGCAAAAAGAGCCAGGAATCTAATAATAGTTCTTCTTCTCCTATAGCTTCTGATTCTTCATCTAACAAACCCGATGCTGTTACCTCCTTAAAGGCAATGATTTTAAGTGATCCTCAGGTTTTGGCTTCTAATTTAATCAGCAACACTTCTGAATATTAGAAATCTTATGGAAACAGTCGAATTGCTTTGACTGAAAGCTAAGGTATTTTTGATGCTAAAATTAAAGAAATTGAAGATGCTAAACCGGATGTTCTTCTGGTAACCGGTGATTTAACCTTTAATGGTGAATTAGCTTCTCATCAATATGTTGCTAGTAAACTACTAGAAGCTAAAACGGAAATTCAGAAGACTAATCCTGATTTTAGAATTGCTTTAGTTCCTGGAGAGGATGATATCAACAATTCCTCTGCTAAATCATATTCGGATGCTGTTACTGAATCTCAGCTCACTACTTTAGATAAGTTTAAAGAAATTTATTCTTCTGTTATTTATAGTGATGCCACAACTTCTTTTGTTAACTCTGATTCTCAAGCGGGCAGTCTTAGTTATACCCTTGATAAAAAAACAACTATACGTTGATAATGATGGATGATTGTCGTTATTCATCTGATAATCAGATGACTTCTTTAAAAGAAGGAAAAGGAATCATTACCGATAAAGAATTATCTTATGTAAAGACTCAAATCAGTAATGCTAGGAATAAAGGTAATGCCGTTATTGGACTTACTCACCATTCCTTAATTCCTCATTCTGATTACGATAATTTAATCTCCTATGAAATGATGACTTCCCATAGTTCTATCTCTACTTCTTTAATTAAAGCCGGAATGAGTGTTGTATTTACCGGTCATAAAGGGATTAATGATGTTTCTAGTTTAACTACCTCTTATGGTTCTTTATATGACATTTGTTCTACAAGTGGAGTTAGTTATTCTGGAGATACTAGAACAGTAGATTTTACTCATACTTATAGTTATTCAAAATCAGCTGAGTCTTTATCATTTAATTCCAGTATTAGCAGTACAACTAATGTTTCCTATTTAGATGCTGATAAAGAAACTAAGACAATAGAAGATCTTTCTTCTTATCTAAAAACTCAGGGTACTTTCTCTCTTACTTCAATTAATACCTATATTAAACAAGCTCCTTATAATTATCTCTATTCTTGTCTTCCTGATCTTGAACCTGATAGCGAAGATAAACAGAAAAAGACTTTGAAGGAAGTCTTAGCTGATAAAGGTTATACGGCTAGTAAGATTAATTCTCTTCTTCAGGAAAATGTCGGTACTCCTCTTAGCCCACTATACTTTAGTCAAGGAATGTTAACTAACTATGATTTAGCCACTGAAGAAAGCTATTCCAAAGATAAAGATGGTAATTCTTTAACGTACGATTTCTTAGTCGATTATGGAATCCATAGCAAATCGAAAAACAATACTATCAATACCTATAGAATTGTTCTTTCAAAAGAGACCTTAAATAAATTGGCGGCTTCTTCAGGCTTGACTAGCACTTTCGATTTTGATTTAGTTTTTTATCTAACTGATGAGGTAATAGAAAAACAGATCAATGATATTCTTGATCAGGTTAACGATAATCTGATTAAATCAACTACCAACTGGTCAAATATTGTTGATGCTATCTCTTCTTCTTTATTAGAGTTTAAGCTTGATGATTCTCATACGGTCTTAGAATTAGTTAATGATTGTTCTTTGATTCATAAGAAAGGATCAGAATCTCAGCCAGCCTGGATTAAGACTATTGTTGATAATTTGACTTCTGGAACGGAATCGAGCCTTATGAGTTCTTTGATTGATAGTATTAGCAATAACATTGCTGTTGTCTTTGATAATTCAGTTGGGTTCTTAAACTTTAATACTTTATTGACTGGTGTAGAAGTTCAGACAACGGGCAATAAGGTTTATGATTTAGCTATTGCTACTCTTCTTTCTGCTTATAAGGGGAAGACTTTAAGCGAAATCGTAAAAGCCGATACCTTAAAGGAAAAGGTTAGTAAATTAAAGACTTCTTCTCTTTTGAATCTGTTTGGCTTAGTTAGTGGAGTAGCAATTGATAGTTTTACTACTGATAATGATATTAGTGATGATTTAACTACTAGCGAAACTATTAGCTATGATGATCCAAAAGTCCCAGATTAAGTAAGCAAATACTGATTAATCAGCTTGCTTCTTTATATCTTTTGCTAAATCAAGCAATTGGTCTTTATCTAATTGTCTAGCTCTTAACATTAAAGTAGGATCAGAATTAGTCTTCATATAATCTAAAGCTTTCTGATAAAGCGGATACTGTTTTAAACAGTTACCGATTGTTTTGTTAGGGTCCTTGAACAACGCCTTATAGATTGGATAAAGAGTAAAAGAAACTTTCTTTTTGATATCAATTCTAATAAAGGCGGAGTCGACATTTGGGGCAGGAGAAAAAGAGGAACGATCGACTGAAGAGACTAAACTTAAGTCTCCCATAGCGGCAATAAAGGCACCTAAAGCCGAATTGTCTTTCTTGTTTTGGACATAAGTGAGTTTATCAGCCACTTCTTTTTGAACCATGATTCCGGCTGATTTAAAACCGGTCTTTAAAAGATATTCCATCAGTTCAGAAGTGATGTTATATGGCAAGTTTCCAATGAAGAGACGATCACTGGCTTTACTGTATTTATTAGGATTGAATCTCAAGAAGTCTGATTGAACTAAAGTGACATTCTTTTTGTCTTTTAGGATATCAGTTAAGACTTTAATCATATCTCGATCAGCATCAACGGCTATTAATTTCTTAGCCTTACTTAAAAGAGGCAAAGTAAGTGAGCCTAAACCTGGACCAATTTCAATTACTGTCTCATAGTCTTCAGGCTTCATGCTGGTGACTATGCGATTTATAATTCCTTCATTGATCAAGAAGTTCTGACCGAATGATTTCTTAGCATAAAAGCCATATTCTCTTAATAAGGCTTCAATTCTAGCTTTTTCACTCATTAGAGAGATCCTCCTTGATATCGGTTATTGATTTAGAAAGCATTAGTAAAGCATCTTCAACAATCTTATTAGAAGTGTATGGAATATGGTATTTTGTTATTAGCTTCATTCTTTCTGCTTTTGAGCCAGGTCCTGAAAGATTAAGTTCGTAATAGTCTTCTTCATCAAAAGAAGGGTTTTCATCTACATAAATATCATGCTTGATATAAGGCCAAAGGAGATCTTTTAGGTCTTCTATTTTCATTTCAGCAATTCCGATTTTATTGTTTTTAATAGCTTTAGCTTTATTAGCTTGGATAATTAAACAAGGCCCGATTGCTTTAGTTACTTGCTCAGTAATATTTCTTCCTGGACCATCAGGATCTAAAACTAAGACAATTTCTCTTACTTGATGGACTTCTTGTAAAAAAAGAAGGATATCTTTTCTTATAAACTTTCCACCTGTCTTCACCACAAAAAGGCAACCTAATTTTTTAAGCTTATCTTCATCGGTTACTCCTTCGCAGACATAAAGGTAACGCTTATCGTTTAAATCGGTTTTAGATTCCATAGAAATTAGCTCCGTTATTATAGAGAGTAGCTGCACAATCCTCTAAAGGAAGATTCTTGATATCGGCAATTGCTTTGATGATTAAAGGAAGATAACCAGGCTCATTAGCTTCTCCTCTATGCGGAGTAGGAGCTAAATAAGGTGAATCCGTTTCAGTTAAGAAAATTTCCATATTATTCTTACTGACTACTTCTTTTAAAACTCTTGAGTTCTTAAAGGTAATCACTCCGCCCACTCCAATATGAACCTCTATTGGAAGCTTGAGGTATTCCTTTAGGATTTCATTTGATCCAGAAAAGCAGTGGAGATCAATCTTTGGAGGCAATTCTTCTTTGATGATGTTAAGAGTATCAAAGTCAGCATCCCGAGAATGAATGACAATAGGAAGATTAAGTTTTTTTGCTAATCTGATTTGTTCAATGAAACGCTTCTTTTGATTAGCAACATAGAGAGGATCCTTATTGAAGTGATAGTCTAAGCCAATTTCACCAACCGCTTTAATAATCTCTTTATGCTCCTCAATATAACGATATGACGAGAAGAAATAATCATTGGTTTCGTTAGCAAATTCTGGATGGATTCCAAGAACGTTGTAGCAGAAGCCTTTAAATGTCTTGCTTAATTCAACAATCTTATCGAAAGAAGCAAAAGAATCACCGTTATTAAAACAGCTGACTACCCCATTTGCTAAAGCCCTTGAAACTACTTCTTTAGCATTAGGAAGAAGCTTGTTATCGTTAATGTGGCAATGAGTGTCGATAATCTTCATTTTATTTACCTAAGCAGAACTTAGAGAAAAGGGTGTTATAGATGTCTTCCATCGTCTTGGATTCACTATTTCCCATTAGATCATTAAGTAGATTGATAGCTACTCTGATGTTGTCAGAGACTATATCTATTTGATGAGTGTCAGAGATAGCTTGTCTTGCTACTTCTAACTGATTAGAGATGTTCTCTAAGAATTCTTCTTCTCTTGTACCTAAAAAGTTGCTTTCTTCTTTCTTATCTAGATTAAGCTTGTTAAGCATTAAGGAAATAAGTGGAGTTAAATCATCTTTTAAAGAACAAATAGCTATATCAGCTTCTTTCGTGTTGTGATTGATATCTTTTTTAGTGGCCACCTTTATTAAAGGCTTTCCTTTAAGGATTTCCTGAAGCTCAGTATCTTTATCAATATCATCAAAACCATTATCGGAGGTCAAAAGAACTAAATCAGAATCTTTAATAGTCTTATATGATCTTTCGATACCTAAGCTTTCAACTAAATCAGTTGTTTTTCTAAGGCCGGCAGTATCTTTAAACCTAAAGAGTAATCCGTTGATTTCCTTCTCTCCTTCAACGACATCTCTAGTAGTGCCAGGTATTGGAGAGACAATGGCCTTATCTTCCCCGACTAAAGCATTTAAAAGAGTGGATTTACCAACATTAGGTTCACCAGCGATAGCAATGTTAACTCCCTGATATTCTTGGTTAGCCCTTTTAGTCTTCTCAATAACAAGATTAAGATCTTTGATATCGTCTTCTAAAGAAGAAGAGACCTTATCTAGTTCTTCATCATAGTCATCTTTTTCATCTGAGTATTGATCTTCAACGAAATACTCTAATTGAGAAATATAGTCTAGAAGTTTAGTCTTGAGACTAACGACCATATCTGTATTCTTTCCGCTTAAAGTCTGAGTGGCTATAGTTTTTGCTCTTTTAGAATTAGCGTTGATTAAATCATTGATTCCTTCAGCTTTTAATAAATCCATTTTGCCGTTATAGTAAGCCTGGCAAGAGAATTCACCTCTTTCAGCTCTTCTAGCTCCATAATGGACGAGGGCATCTAAAAGCTCATTAACAATAATCATACTGCCATGAGTCGAGAATTCAACGGAATCAAAACCAGTATAGGATTTAGGTCCTTTATAGAAGACATACACTAATTCATCAATCATATAGACAGGGTTATTAGAATCTTTATAGACTCTTCCAAAATAGGCCCTATTTGGAATCAAGGTTTTAATATCTTTCTTAATGATATGAGAAAGAATCTCTAAGGTTTTAGGACCTGAGAGTCTAATAGTAGCTAAGGCACTCTTATATGGTGGAGTTGCTAGAGCACAAATGGTATCAAATACAAGCATATATAAATTATAACATAGCTAAAGAAAATAGCTTTTCTATTCATGAAGCAAATAATGTATAAAAATGGAGGATCTGTATCAAGAGAAACAGTTTAAATGTGTAAATGACAGAATCAATGACATGATTTTGTATTCTAATGGCAAACAGGTTGAGGAAAACTCTTTTTTAAAATAAAAAAAGACCATAATTAAGGTCTTATTTGTATTTTTGTTTTTTAAACTTATTTAGAGAAAGCGTCTTCATTGGGTCCATGATAAATTTTATCGCAACCCTAGCCGTGCTTCAATAGAAAAAATTATGATTTCGCTTTCACTGACATTTTTACTGAATTTGCCTCAAATTACCTTGTTTTAAGGATATACTCTATTAGTATTCATGATTGTAAAACTAGATTTCCTTATAGTGAATCCAAATTATTACAGTCAGAAAGGGAAAAAATATGACCAAGTCTTCCAAGATGTTTGTCGCCATTGCAGCTCTTTGTTTGTTTGGCGGTACTGTTTCGTCTTGCGGAACTACTGACGATAAGGTTATTAAGATTCAGTTTGTCCCTTCTAGAGATGCTGGTGAGTTAGCTACCTTAGCTTCTAACCTTGAGCCTATTCTTGCTAAATATGCTACTGGCTATACTTTTGAGATTACTACTGGTACTTCCTATGCTGCTGTCACTGAAGCTTTGCTCTCTGATCAGCTTGATGTCGGCTTCTTAACTGCTTCTGGTTATGCCGAAGCTACCTTAAAGCATTCTGGAAAGGTCTCAGTTATGATGACCTCTGTCAGAAAAGGCTACAAGGTTCAGGTTGATGATTATCCTAACAGTGTTGAAAATCAGATCAAGGCTATGAATGGTGATATCTCTGGATATACCTATCTTGGCGAACAGTCTAATACTGATGTTAACTGGTATACTTCTCAATTAAATGTCAGAGCTGACAAATATGTTGATAAGAACGGTGATGGCAAGATTGATATTAAGGATATGGCTGGCCTTACTATTGCCCGTCAGGGAACCACTTCTGGTGCCGGATATCTCCGTCCTTTAAAGTATCTTCACGATAATAATATGTCCATGGTTGATACTTTATCTACTGATGCCACTACTGCTGCTACTCAGATTAAGGGCTTATATCTTAAGGGATATGATGCTGCTTATGCTGCTATGCAGACTGGTGAAGTTGATGGATTCTGGGGTTTCACTGATGTTCGTTATTCTAACGGCTACAACAAGGAAGGAAACGAATACTATCATAAGGACACTGCTTTCACCACTTCTAGAGTAGTTGCTATTACTGATGGTATCTATAACGATACTATTTCTTGCCGTTCCAATCTTAGTTCCGAGAAGCAGGCTGCTGTTAAGGCTGCCTTCAAGGGCGCTATCAAGGATGGTACTACTACTACTGAAGGAACGGGTGCTTATCTTCTTTATAACCTCTATAGCCACACTGGCTATACCGATGCTAAGGATTCTGATTTCGATGGTGAGAGAGAATTCTATCAGTATTGTGTCGACAATGATCTTTTAGGCAACTAAGCTTTTGCATTTCTAGCCGACTAAGAAAGGTTTAGAGAAAAATGATAGTTTTTGATCACGTTGATAAAGTCTATCCTAGTGGCGTTAAAGGCTTAACAGATATTAATTTAACCATCAATGATGGTGAGTTTGTCTGCATAATAGGTCTTTCCGGAGCTGGTAAATCTACTTTCTTAAGAACAATCAATAAAATGATTGATATTCAGAAAGGCACGATTACCATAAACGGTATTGATGTCAGCAAAGCCAAAGGGAAAGAGCTTCGTGAAATCAGAAAACATATCGGAATGATCTTCCAGTCCTTTAACTTAGTCAAACGTTCTACGGTTTACCAAAACGTACTTTCGGGAAGAGTGGGATACCACTCTTCCTGGGAGTCGATGTTTGGTCGTTATTCAAAAGAAGAAAAGATGTTAGCTCTTCGTTCATTGAAGAAACTCAACATTCTTGATAAGGCCTATGTAAGAGCTGATCAGTTATCCGGCGGTCAGCAACAGCGTGTTGCTTTAGCTAGAGCTCTTACTCAGGAACCCAATGTTATTTTAGCTGATGAACCAGTAGCTTCTCTTGATCCGATTACAACTATTGAAGTCATGGATGACTTTAAGAGAATTAATCAGACCGAGAAGATTACGATTGTCGCTAATATGCATCATGTGGATTTAGCCAAGAAGTATGGTACCAGAATCATTGGTATTAAGGCTGGCAAAGTAGTTTTTGATGGAAAGCCTTCTGAGATTACCGATGATGTCTTGGTTAAGATTTATGGAAGATCCTTAACTCGTAATGAAACACTTGGAGACCTAGATAATGGTAAAGCCAGTGCAAAATAAGTCTAATATAGAAAAACCCTCTTGGACTGATAGACATTTTCATAAATATCTTTTCAAAAAGATTGATGTCACTGATGAAAAGGGAAATGTAATTGATTCTATTGAGAAGCCAGCTAGACTATCTTGGCTTTGGGCAGTGGTGATTGCTATTGTTTTTGGTCTTTGCTTAATTGTTGCCCCATTTAAAGCTGTTCAATGGAGTCAGTTAGGATCAATTTTCAGTCAACTTTTCACTCCTAGCGAGTGGTCTTTAAAGACTTATGACGGTTGGTGGAATTATCTTTGGAATACTGCTTGTCCAGCTATTTGGGATACTATTGAAATGGTCTATATAGCTACTTTTGCTGGTGTTCTTATTTCTATTCCGGTTTACATTCTGGCCGCTAGAAATATTGATAGGAATCCCTGGATTAGAGGAGCCGTGAAGCTCATTATGAATATCCTTCGAACTATTCCAACTTATGTCTTAGCTATTATTGCTGCAATCTTCTTTGGTTATAACGAGACCGCTGGTGTCTTTGCTATGATCTTCTTTACTCAAGGTGTAATGTTTAAGATGATGTTTGAATATGTTGAGACCTGTGATATGAATCCTTTTGAGTTAGCTCTTTCTTGCGGTGCTGGAAGATTACAGGCCTATTCTATTGGTGTTTCACCTCAGGTCTATCCGATGCTTTTATCTAATACTCTGTATACTTTTGAAATAAATGTTAGAGCCTCCGTCATCTTAGGATTTGTTGGGGCTGGCGGTATTGGCCAGATGCTTTCTGACGCCATTGAATCGACAAACTACGATAAAGTCGGAGCTATTCTTGTTCCTCTCTTTGCTGTTGTCCTTATTCTTCAGTTGGTTTCTAGTTACCTTAGGAGGAAGATTTCCTAATGGAAAAAGATAAATCGCTTATTGAAGATAAACCATTAACTAAGACTGAAAAAGTCAAAGTATCTTTAGGCAAAAAGATTATTGATTTCACTTCTCTTGATCAGGCTTATTCTTTACGTCCACGTAAATGGATTATGAATTTGGTTTGGATAACTATCATCTTAGCTATCTTAGTCTACTTCTCTTTAGATATTAACTTCTACGACCACTTCCGTAATCCTAACTGGACCAAATTCGGTCTTATGTGGAAAGGGTTGTTCAATGTTGATTGGAGTTACTTCTTCGGTTATGGGTCTTTCTCCTTTAATACTTCAGTCATCTACCAGGTAATTGAAACATTTGCTATTGCCTTTATTGGAACTACGATAGCTTCTTTGATTTCTATACCCTTTGGTTTCTTAGCTTCTCACCGTTTAATTGGCAATTGGGCACTCATCTCTGAAGTAATCTTGATTTGCATTAGAACTTTTCCAGAGATTCTCTTTGGCTTCATTATGATTAAAGTAGTTGGCTTTGGTGCTCAAGCCGGTGTAGCCGTTCTTTCTATTCATTCAGTCGGTATGATTGCTAAAATGTATGCTGAACAGATTGATTTAATTGATGAGGGTCCTCTTGAAGCTCTTGATGGAGTCGGTGCTTCTTTCCCTGTCAAACTTAAATTAGGTGTCTTACCGCAAGTCAAACCTAACTTCTTAAGCGTCATTCTTTATCGTTTTGATCTTAATATTAGAACCGCCTCAGTATTAGGTCTAGTTGGAGCCGGCGGTGTTGGTTATCCTATTGATGTCTATTCCACTAACGAACATTGGGAACAGTTAGGCGCTGTTCTTTTAGGTATCTTGATTTTAGTCTTTGCTGTTGATGCTGTCTCTACCACCTTAAGAAAGAGACTGATCCAAGGAAATTAGTTAACTAATCCAACCATCTTAAAAGAACCCTTAATTGGGTTCTTTTTTATCGGCAAAGCCGAATTTTTAATCTAAAAAAGGTTGCCTATTATAGCAACCTTTATTTTTGATTTAGAGAGTAGAACCGGAATTGTTGTTTGTATCAGCAGCTTTCTTCTCTTCATCTGCTGGAACAGTAGCAGCACCGACCCACTGAATAGTAACATGTCTCTTATGACCAGTTCCTAAGGATTGAGTCTTGATGTTAGGATACCCAGTCAAGGCCTGATGGATGACTCTTCTTTCATCTGAAGTCATCGGATCAAGAACGGCAGTGATATGAGTCTTTTCGACTTCCTGGGCATAATGCTTAGCCATAGAAGTGAACTTATCATACTTGCCTTCCTTATAGTTATCGCAATTAAGAAGAATACGATAATGTCCGCCAAAGCGGTTGAAGCAGGCAGAACGGGTTAATTCATTGATTGATCTTAAGGTATCACCGTTTCTACCAATGACGTTCTTGTTCTTATCAGTAACGATATTGAGCTTGATAACGCCATCTTCGTACTTAGCTTCAGTAGAACCTTCTAATCCAAGAGAATGCAAGCAGCGTTTGATGTAATCATCAGCGAAGACGATAACATCGTTGATTGAGTAGATACCAATAGTAATGGTCTTGCTAAAAAGCGTCTTCTTAACAGAGATAACCTGATAGTTGAGGGTCTTAGGATCACTGACACCTAAAGACTCACAAGCCTTCTTGACAGCTTCTTCTTCGGTTTTTCCTTCGAACTTGTTCATATATAACTACCTCCATAATGGCTTATCAGATTTGGACTTCTTGTCCTTCTTGTTGGAATCATTGTGGTGAGAGCTTCTTCTAATAGCGGCTAAGTCAGAACCATCGCCAGTCTCAGCCATCATCTTGTGACGAGTGTGAGTAGTGATAGCTTCGGTTAAGATAGTCTGAGCAATAGCAATGACAGCGCCTAAGAACCAGTAGATACCCATAGCAGCCGGTAAACTCCAGCCCATGATGACTACGAAGAACATCATGATATAGGTCATCCACTTCATTGACTTGTTAGGATCAATAGCGGCACCGTTATCATCTTTCTTAGGCTGAGCAGTAGGAGAGCCGAAGTTTTTAGTTCTCCAATTGTTTAACCAAAGACCAGTTAATGATGATAAGACGTTAGCAATAGTCATAAAGATAAAGATACAGATACCGACAATAGCGCCAGGAGTTGAACTATAACTAGTAAAGCATGTTGAGACGGTAGTTGTTAAGGATAATCCTAACCAGTTACCGCTAGCTAGAGCGGCTGAACCTTGCAATGCCGACCAGACGCAGATGAATAGAGGGAACTGAATAATCATGAATAGCATTGGAAGTAATGGATGGACTTTAGCTTTCTTCATCAAAGTTGCCTGTTCCATAGCTAAGGCATTCTTTTGCTCTTTATCGTAAGTAGCATTAGGATACTTTGCATTTAAAGCATTAATCATAGGCTGGATTTTTTGCTGCTTAGCCTGAGATCTACTTTGGAAGATAGAAGAAATAACGGTGATGATTCTTGCCAATAAAGTTACAACGACAATAGCCAAGATTTGTGCCCAGCCAGTATCGCCGAAGTTTTCTGAAATAACGTGAATAATATAGGCGAATGGATAGACAAACAAACCTTCAAGGAAGCCATAATCATGGAAGGCTTGACCCCAGGTTTTACCTTCGATATAGATAGTTGATCCGCCCTGAGTGAATTCTTCACTGACAGGTGAGATACAGGCAGTATTAGAGGCGATTGTCTTCTCAATTGTGCTCTTAAATAAAGTAACAAACTGGCTAGAAGGAGCTTTTAATACGCCAACTGAACTGTCAGTTAAAGCTTCTTCATACCAAATATCAAAGTTAGTCCATAAGACACCGACTTTTTTGTTTCCACTATCATCAGCGGTGATACCTGAATAGATACCGACATGTTCAGCAACAATCTTAGCTTTGCTGGTTTCTAGATCAGCTAAAGTACCATCAGTCCACATAGTATAGTTGTCATCAACGAAGGTTGTGACCTTATTGTTCATAAAGGCCTGGAAAGATTTATCAGGTAAGGAATTGATACCGTTACTAGCCAATGTTGAATAAAGGGTAGTACGGTTAGTGTTCTGCTTTGTGATTTCTTCAGCACTGACGCCGGCATCGACATCATCGGCGCTGACATTAATCGAATCAGTAAAGATGTTACCATAACTAGCGTAAAGCTGATTAGCTTTATCCTGGTTAGTGCAGAAAGATTTGGTGCAACCAGAGAGACCAAAAACAGTAACGATAGCCCCAAAGACTATCGCTAACCGCTTGATGAACGTGTGCGAATGTTTTCTCATGCTTTATCCCCTTTGGGCGATTGGCCTAGATGACTGAACAAAGCTTTGATAGAAGCCGTGTTCTCTTGGAAAGTCTTATGGATGTATCCGTGTTGGGTAATGATGACAATATCGAAAGGTTTGCTGAGAACGTCGGTGAGATTAATCTGAGCGCGAATCTGTCTTCTGACCCTAGCTCTTACAATGGCGTTTCCGATTTTAGTTGAAACGGAGATGCCTATTCGAGCATGTTTTAAGTCATTAGAGGCGTAGTAGATTGAAACCGACTCATTTTTTCCGGCACAGTGTCGTTGATCAAGGACTTTTTTAAAGTCTTCCGATTTCTTTAACCGGTATAGCTTTTTCATGATACTGGCCAAAAGAAAAGTCTACTAGCACTGAGTAAGCTTAGCTCTGCCCTTAGCTCTTCTTCTGTTAAGAACGGCTCTGCCACCCTTAGTGGCCATACGAGCTCTGAATCCA
>ENA-UOOK01001674-UOOK01001674.1-fermentation-metagenome-genome-assembly--contig:-NODE-1674-length-28720-cov-28.563126_pt1 | contig 28720 bp, 26 predicted proteins | sample MGYA00245777_ERZ724023 | MGnify/ENA primary metagenome ERZ724023 (study PRJEB28704, sample SAMN03018312) | fermentation metagenome | biome: anthropogenic terrestrial biome; feature: soil... | reverse complement strand
CAGGTTCGGAGTGGAGAAAGCGCCGACCGGGAAGCCGCTGACGACGACCACTTTATCGCCTTTGCTCAAATCGGTGGCAGCAGAGATGGCAGTTTCAACATGAGTAATCATCGTCTCGAGTGTATCAGCATGCGGAACGCGCAAAGGGATAACGCCTCTACAAATACCCAACCAGCGATATGAAGTGAGCTTTGGGGTGAATGCGTAGATCGGAACGGTTGGTTTTGCTTTACTCATCCAGAGTGCAGACATTCCTGACATCGTAAAGACGATGATCGCTTTAACATCCTGATCTTCGACCATCACCTTGGTGGCTCTCGATATGGTTACGACATCGTCGTTGTAAACCTGGCAGTCAAGAGCGTCAATGTGTCCCCATTCGTCCAGGTGCAATTCAGACTGTCGTATGATGGTGTCCATCATTTTGACAGACTGTACCGGGTATTTGCCGGCTGCGGATTCTGCAGAGAGCATGACTGCATCAGTACCATCAAAAATTGCGTTGGCAACGTCTGCTGCTTCAGCACGGGTAGGGCGGGGGTTATTGATCATGGATTCCAGCATCTGCGTGGCGGTGATCACAAATTTCCCATTCAAATTGGCAGTCTTGATAATTGACTTCTGTACAGAAGGAACAATTGCAGGTGACATTTCGACGCCCAGATCTCCGCGTGCAACCATAACACCATCGGTGACTTTGATGATCGAATCCAGGTTTTGTATCGCTTCAGGACGTTCCAGTTTGGCGACGACCGGTGGCAGCCAATCACTTTTTGCCATAGAGCGGATCGTCTTTTTGACCATCAGAATATCCTCGGCAGTTTTCACGAATGAGACTGCTACCAGATCAATGCCCAGTCTTAAACCGAATTCCAGATCTTCCAGATCTTTCTCGGTCAGGATGGGTATATCAAGGTTGGAGCCAGGAAGGTTCACACCCTTATGAGATTTCAACTTGCCACCCAATAAGACTTTGGCAAAAATATTCTTGCCATCCATGCGGGTCACTTCAAACTCGAGTTGTCCGTCATCCAGCAATATGTGATTGCCAGGTTTGAGAGCCTCATGAAGTTTGGGTACGTCAAAAGGGATGAAGGTGATGCCATCTGGCAGGTCTTCCGGGTCTGTAAAGGAACTAAGTGCGACTTCCTGCCCAGATTTGAGGGTCAATCCATCTTTACCCAGGTCACCGACCCGTAATTTGGGACCTTGAAGATCCATTAATATTGTGACAGGTTTGCCAAGTTTGTCTGAAACCTGGCGGATCAGCGCAACCATGGCGGCATGGCTGGCATGATCACCATGGGAGAAGTTCAAACGAGCGACGTCAAGTCCGGCTTGCACCATTTCTGTAAGCGTTTTTTCATCAGAACTGGCGGGACCGAGCGTAGCAACAATCTTGGCAAACCTGGTCATAATTTCACCTAACTTTATCTGGTCAAGACATCAGCGATTTTTGTTAATGCCCAATCAAGGTCAGCTTGTTCAATTACCAATGGTGGGGCGAAACGGATCACATTGTCGTGAGTTTCTTTTGCTAAAATTCCTTCAGCCTGGAGCATTTCGCAATAACGACGGGCACCACCGGCTTCTGGGTAGAGCTCAACACCGATCAGCATACCGCGACCGCGCACTTCCTTGACAGCCTTGGAATCGATCTTGCGCAATTCTGCCATGAAATATTCACCAAGTTCTGCAGCACGTTCAGCCAGGTGTTCCTCTTCCAGAACTTCCAGGGCTGCAACTCCGATCGCTGCTGCCATGGGGCTGCCACCGAAGGTTGAGCCATGCTCGCCTGGCTTGAAGAGACCCAGGATACTCTCGTCAGCCAGAACAGCTGAAATCGGGTACATACCACCGGAGAGGGCTTTCCCGATGACGGTAATGTCCGGGCGGACACCTTCATATTGGGAGGCAAACCACTTTCCAGTACGGCAGAGACCGGTCTGGATTTCGTCAGCAATAAAGAGGACATTGTGTTCTTTACAGTAATCAGCAACTTCTTTCAAATATCCATCGGGAGGAATGATGACGCCGTTTTCACCCTGGATCGGTTCCAGCATGACTGCTGCCGTGTTGGGAGTGATGGCAGCTTTGACCGCTTCAGCATCGCCAAAAGGAACAGCTTTGAAGCCAGGTGTGAAGGGACCAAACATTTCCTTGTAGAAGGGCTCAGTCGAGAAAGAAACGATCGTAGTTGTGCGACCGTGGAAGTTCCCTTCAGCAACAATAATTTCAGCTTGATACATCGGTACATGTTTGACCGTATATGCCCATTTGCGGGCGACTTTAATGGCTGATTCTACAGCTTCGGCACCGGTGTTCATCGGCAAAACCATTTCGTAACCAGTAACGTCTGCTAATTTTTTATAGAAGAGAGGCAGCTTATCGTTGCGGAAGGCGCGGGAGGTCAGGGCAATTTTTTGAGCCTGATCAACGCTTGCCTTGACAATATGAGGGTGGCAATGACCCTGGTTGACAGCTGAGTATGCGCTCAGGCAATCCAGGTAACGTTTACCATCCACATCTGTAACCCAGGCACCTTTACCTTCACATAGTACTACGTCGAGGGGCTTGTAGTTGTGCGCTCCGTATTTTGATTCTAACTCGATATATTCCTGTGTATTCATAGTTGTTATTTGCCTCCTAATAGTTTGTATAAGACTGCTTTTTGTGCGTGTAGTCGGTTGTGTGCTTCGGGGAAGAGCCTGGAATGAGATCCATCGGCAACTTCATCGGTGATTTCCTGCCCACGATGAGCGGGTAAACAATGCAAGACAATGGCATCCGGATCAGCTTCAGCGACGAGAGCTGCATTGACCTGGTAGGGCGGGAAAACTTTCTCACGCCTAGCTGCTTCTTCTTCCTGACCCATGCTGGTCCAGGTGTCAGTGTAAATGACTTTTGCATTTTTAACAGCTTCGTGCGGATCGTTCAGGAAGGTCAGTTTGCTGCCGCTGGCTTCAGCATAGGGTTTGATGGTTTCGATTGCAGAAACAGGCATATCGTAACCCTCCGGGTTGGCGATGGTGAAATTCGCACCCAGTTTGGCAGCGATCTGCATCAATGAAACGGCGACATTGTTGCCATCACCAACGTAGGTGATATTGACATCCTTGATCTGACCGAACTCTTCATAAATGGTGAGTATGTCAGCAAGTGCCTGGCAGGGATGGCTGTAATCACTGAGACCGTTGATTACTGGGATTGTCGTCCAGCGGGCAAGTTCCAGAACATGTTCGTGTTCAAAAACCCGGGCCATGATACCCTGAACCATTCCGTTCAATACACGGGCGACATCGGCAACGGACTCGCGCTTTCCCAATCCGATTTCGTTGGGGGAAAGATAGAGTGCATGCCCACCCAGATGTTGCATACCCATTTCAAAGCTGACACGGGTTCGTAATGATGGCTTTTGGAAAATCATGGCGAGCGCTTTGCCCTTGAGGACGGGATCATTGCCTCCAGCAAAATACTCTTTTTTGAGATGGACGGCGAGATCAATCAGTTCTTGCAATTCTGTGGGGGTGTAGTCAATGATGTCCAGAAAATCTTTATGCATATTAATTTACTCTCTCCTTTTTTTTTCGTCTTAACACACAAATTCATAGCTCAAATCTGGAAGCTCTGAGCGATGGTTTACATGGAGGGATTGTACCAGAGAGTTGCCACAATAAGTGAAACGAAATCAATGGAAGAGATTATGAGGAAAGATGAAATAAGGTCAGGGGTGCAGAGCTGATATATAGAAATTGATTCTTTTAATCTACTCGTTATACTGAATCCCGCCTTCAAGGGGGTTACCAATATTCTTTAGGATCTGGTCCTGCATTTTGGTCATCTCTGCCCAATCCTGTTTTTCAGCATGATCATATCCAGCCAAGTGAAGCAATCCATGCACAAAGAGCATTTCGATCTCTGCCTGGATAGCATGACCGCCTGCTCGGGCTTGTTGGCGAGCTTTTTCGAACGAAATGACGAGATCGCCAAGGTATTCCTCCCCGGTCTCCGGGTCGGTAAATGCATTTTCAAAAGACAAAACATCTGTAGGCGAGTTTTCTCCCCGCCAGGCATTGTTAAATTGGCGGATCAGGCGGTTGTTGGTGACCCTTAACGTGAGTGAGCTGTTTTTTTTCAACCCCAATACTTTGACACCTTCCTTGAAGGTGGTTGCCAGTCGATTTTGGTTAATTTCCTTGGCGTAAGATTTTGGAAGAATCAGGTTTAACATGGGTGATAACCTCGTCGAGTGTTCAGGAGGACATAGATGATGATTGATGGGCTTCAGTTGAGGCGTTAGTTTGCACCTTTTTTGGAGCTTCAGGATATTTGATACGAGGATGATAGGATTGCTTCAACGTGTTAAAGAAAGATCGCTTGATTGTCTGCAAGTCTTTGAGTGTCAGGTCGGTATTGTCCAACTGACCAGTGCCCTGGACAACTTCAAAAACACTATCAATTACTCCCTTGATTTCTTCATCACTGTGCGGGGTGTTTGCCCGCGCCCGGGCTTCTGTTCCATCAGCCAACATAAGTAACGCAGTCTCCTTGGAACGGGGAGAAGGACCGGGATAAACAAAACCATTGATATCCACATCATCTTCATCTTCAGCCAGTTTAAGCGCCTGGTTGTATTGATAGCGGGTGATATTTGAACCATGATGCTCACGCATGAAGTCGATGATACGGGAGGGTAAACGATACTTTTTCGCCAGGGCAACCCCGTCGTTTACATGTCTTATGATGGTTGCAGCTGCGACAGTCGGATCATCACTATCGTGGGCATTTATTTTGTCTCGCACCTGATTCTCAATGAAGAAGTTCGGGTTTTCCGCTTTACCTGCATCGTGATAGAGAGCACCTACCCGCACCAGCAGCCTGTCCGCGCCGATCGCATCGGCGGCTTGTTCGGCCAAATTGGACACTTGCAGGGAATGCTGATAAGTTCCCGGCGCATTGGTGAGAATGTATTGTAGCAATGGATGATCCGGGCGGGAGATGTCCATCAGCTGCAGTGCAGTTGGCACATCCAGAACAAAAGCGAAGATATTCTGAAGTAACAGAGCAAACGTTCCCGAGACGACGCCATTGAAAAGCCCTGCACCGATCAGCGTGGTTAACCCGATCCAATCGGTCCCATCACCTAGACGAAAAGCAACAATTACCGCTGCAGACAGGATCCCGATGACTACACTTGTTAAAAAGAAAGCACTGACGCGACGACCCTTACCGAGTACAAGCATACCGGCGATGGTTGGAAACAGGTAATAAAAAGCCAACTCGGCGCTGCGTGCGTGACCGAATACAGTCAGTGATACCAACAGCAGCGTAGAAAAAATACCAAATTCAAGGTTGAAAACAATCGCTAGGGTCAGACCAAAAGCGGCGACCGAGAACAAATAGGGCAAAATTGTCCTATCCATTACCAGGAACTTCATCAGGTACAAAAAGAGCAGGAAGAAAAAGGCGATCAAAAGGATCGACTTAGTTTGATTGAAAGATCCTTTCTTGTTCCTACGAAAATACATGTATGTTATTAACCCAGCTACGATCACGATAGCACCGTTGCTGAACAATAAAGTGACCTTATCGGTAGGCTCAACTAAACCAAATGCAGTCAATGCTTCGAGGTCGCCGGCAGAGACAATTTCACCGCGCCTGACCAGCACTTCCCCTGCCATGATCTGGCGGATGATCGGATTAACATCTTCGCGCGCAAGTTCACGGGCTGTTTGAGTCTGTTCTTCACTGAAAAGACTTGTGGGTGCGATAAAAGGAGAGACAATGGATATTATGAGGTCAGCCTGGTCGCTTGGAAATGAATAGTCGATCGAAGCAGGCAGGTTGCTTCTAACTGTTCCGAGCTGGCTATTGCGTATACTTTCCCGGAGCACAACTTCGAGCACACGACTGGCTTCATCGTTGATTGCCTGCCATTCTTGTTCCTCCAGATCGAGCAATTTGATATATTCTGCATCTGTGAAGTGCAGGTCTTTAAGGGATTTCATGTCCTGCACCTTTTGGGCAGGTGTGGAGAAACTATCGTTTTTTACAGTGGTGATGAAATTTAATGCATTGTCCAGTTTTTCTAACTGGGCTCGCGCAATATCAGGATCGGGAGGTAAGTAAACAGGCTGGACTGCAGCTGCCGCATTTTCACGGGCTGCATCTGTGAGAACCCGTGATTCAAAAGTCACTGAATAAGGTGCCAGAATTTCCTGCGGGGCTACTTGGCCGACAGCTACCATTTGGGTCTGTTGATTCATTAAATCAGGTAAAACCAGCGCACCAAAGGCAAGAACACAGGAAGCGACCAAAATGATGACTTTGACGGCATCCTCTGTCGTATGGCGTTTTAGCTTGTTTGACACCAGGTTTGTCATATCTCAGGCTTTAGTCAGCTCATCCTTCACTATATGGCTGGCTTCGGAGTTGGTCGCCCTGCCCTGCAATTTTGGCAGTAAAGTTTTCATTACCACTCCCATATCTTTTGGGGAGGTGGCTTTGACTTCCTTGATAGCCTGCCTGACCATTTCAATCAGTTCAGCCTCACTTAATTGGGCAGGCAGGTATGTTTTAAGTACTTCAATTTGGGCATGAGCCGCATCAATCAGATCCTGCCGATTGGCCTTTTCTGCATCTGCCAGGGCTTCGTTGCGAGTTTTGATTTCCTTTTGAACTGTCGCCAAAAACTCATCCTCAGTCAAAGGTTGACCTTTGCTCACTTCTGCCAGTTGGATGGCAGATTTGAGCATCCGAATTACCCATTTTTGGGTTTCGTTCTTTGCCTTCATGGCTGACGCCAAATCATCTTGTAGTTTTTTATGAAAATCCATATCGTTATTATACCTGTTGTAAATATTTCTACTATCTATGGAGAAACCGTGATCAAATCTTTTAAATTTTCAAAAGTGGCTTCACCGATTCCATCGACTTTTAGAAGGTCCTCGATTGCTAAAAAATAGCCGTTTTGAGCGCGGTAGTCGATAATCGCTGCTGCCCTGACGCTGCCAATCCCTGGAAGGCTTTCCAGTTCCTGTTGATTGGCAGTGTTGATATTGATGAGACTGTCGAGCGTGAACTCCTGGCTACGCTGGCTTTTTTCTAGAGTAGATTGCGATTCAGAAGATGGTATGTACAGCCGCTGACCGTCGCTTAGAACTGCTGCCAGGTTCAGAAGATCTTCTCGGGCTTTGGTGGTTGGTCCTTGTGCAGCATCGATTGCATCCTGGACAATTGAATTCACAGGCAGAGTATAGACTCCTGGAGCTTTTACTTCTCCGACTACGTGCACCTTGATCAGACCGGGAGTCGGATCGACATCGTGAGTCAAATTCGGGGTAGTGGTTACAAGCGTTAAACTTTGTGCTTTTTGTGGTATGCTCACGAGCTTGATCAATCCGCTCAGAAGAAGTCCGAGCAGAACACCAGCCACAAGCCACTTCCAGTTTTTCATACCTCTGAAGGGCTGTTCTCAGCCTTAATCATCAGATTGAATGCTGTAATTGACACTTCCAGCATATCCCTGGAAGGTTCGCGTGTGGTCAGTTTTTGTAACCAAAGATTCGGTTGGATAAGCCACCTTACCAACATAGATTTGTCCATCCAATTGGCAGCGAAACGTATATATTCATATGCGATGGCGGATACCAAAGGCAGCATCAAAATCCGGGAGATCAACCGCCAATGAATCGGAAGCGGACCGAGCAGTGAAAAAATCAATACCGATAGCAAAACCAGGGTCAGAATGAATGATGTGCCGCAGCGTGGGTGTACCAGGGTTTGCTTTGCCACTTCTTCTGGCGTCAATTCAACACCTGATTCAAAAGCATTAATCGTTTTGTGCTCCGCGCCATGGTAAGAAAAAACCCTTTGAATCTCGGGAACCCGCCCCATCAATACCAGGTAAATAACCAAAATTAGCAGCCGAAAGACTCCTTCCAGCAGGTTGCTCCACCATGAAGAGATGCTCAGGTATTTTTCTGTCAATCCTGCCAGAAATGCCGGAAGTAAAAAGAAAATTCCGACACCCAATAGTAACGACATTGCCACTGTTCCTGCCAGTGCTGCCCCTCCAATCTGTTCCTCTTCCCCGGATGCCATGTTGGCTGATTTCATCAAAAAACGGGTGCCCAGATTGAGCGAATCCCACAGACTGATGACACCGCGGATAAATGGAATTTTCATCCACCTGGATTGATAAAGGCTGGGGAGTTTCTCTTCGTAAGTTTCAATCTCACCAGAAGATGCCCTGACTGCCATGGCGACATTTCGCCGGCCCCGCATGAGCACCCCTTCCATCACAGCCTGACCGCCATAAGATGGCAGACGTAAAGTCTTGTCAGTTGGCATATTTACTCTTCGCCAAAACTGAGATAGAAACGAATCAATGCTTCAATACCCTTCAGCCAGGTTGGGTAATGTTGATGTTCGTTGGGGGAATGGATGCCGTCATCCGGCAAACCAAAACCAGTCAGAAGCGATTTGACACCCAGTTCTTGCAGCATCACAGTCGCTACAGGAATGCTACCGCCTTCGCGTTTGAAGGTAACCGGGGCGTTCCAGACCTCACGGAAAGCTTCCACCAGGTTTTCAGCTCCCGGGGCATCATTTGCAAGGTAAGCCGGTCCGGCACTGTGCAGGAAAATTTTGGTGCGTACAGTATCTGGAGCTATCGAGAGAATGTAGTTCTTCGCTAGGTTGTAAATTTCCATGGGATCCTGGTCAGGTACAAGGCGGCAGGAAATTTTTGCTTTGGCATAAGCTGGGATGATGGTTTTTGCGCCATCGCCTATAAATCCTGAATAAAAACCATTCACGTCCAGTGTAGGTCGCGCTCCCTGGCGTTCCAGAGGCGTGTAATCTTCTTCGCCATAGAGGGCAGGAGAACCAGTGATATCCAGGAAAGCCTGGTCGCTGGTTTTATTGGCGGCAATTTGTTTTCGTTCATCATCGGTGAGAGGAACAACATGGTCATAAAATCCAGGAATAGCAACGGAGCCATCCGGGTTATGAAGCTTGGCGATGATTTCAGAAAGGACGGTAGCCGGGTTGGCAACGTTTCCGCCCCACAGACCCGAATGTAAGTCCGCCTTGGGGCCGTCGACTCGCACTTCAAAATAGGTCATCCCCCTCAGTCCATAAACAAGGGTAGGCTGGTTCATACCGACCATACCAGCATCCGGATTGAGGATCATGTCGCAGCTTAGCATATCAGCATTGTCAATAATAAACTTATCCAATGAGGGCGAACCGATTTCCTCCTCGCCTTCGAGCAGGTATTTGATATTTATTGGCAGTTCCGAAGTCTTTACCACGCTCTCAAGAGCCAGGATGCTAGCCATGACCTGTCCCTTCATATCTGACGCGCCGCGGGCATAAACATTTTCTCCACGGAACTCTGGCTGGAATGGATCGCTTTTCCACTCATCCAGTGGATCAACCGGTTGAACGTCATAATGCCCATAAATCAGGAGAGTTTTTGCTTCCGGATTCGATGATCTCTTCTCAGCAAACAATATCGGGTGCATCTTGGTTTGGAAAATTTCAACCCGCTCAAATCCGAGCTCTGCCAGGGTTTTGGAGAGATATTCGGCTGCCTTCACCATGTCAACCTTATGATCCGGATTGGTCGAAATGGAAGGAATGCGCAATAGGTTTAAATATGCTTCAGTCAATTGCTTTTGATTGATATGGAAATAATTGATGGCTTTATCAGGGTTGCTCATAGTTTTCCTTTATCTCGTAAATATCTGTTGATTATATGCGATTTACCCATTTTCTATGTTAAGATTACCGAAGATAAGCCTATTTAATACAGTACATTTGTTCGAAAAAAGATATACATATCACGTATAATCAATGTATAAGTTTGAATTAATAGACAGGAAGCGTAACTATGGAAATCGTTGAACACCGGCAGGTCATGATCTTAGGCGGAGGTCCGGCAGGTTTTACCGCCGCACTCTATACTGCGCGCGCTGATCTGAAGCCATTGCTTGTTACTGGGATGACACTTTATGGACAGGCCTCACAAACGCATTGTATCGAAAATTACCCCGGATTCCCCGAGGGAGTAGGTGGAAATGATTTTGGACAACGTCTTGATGAGCAAGCAAAACGCTTTGGTGCAGAGGTCATTTATGACATAGTTCAGTGCGTTGATCTCCAACAGCGACCGTTCAAAGTCTGCCTTGGTTCAGGCACTTACACTGCTGACAGCCTGGTCCTATCGATGGGAGCAGATACCCGAAAATTAGGTGTGCCTGGTGAACGGGAGTTTACAGGAAGAGGTGTTTCCTATTGTGCAACCTGCGATGGAGCCTTTTATAAAGAAAAGGATATCCACATTGTTGGTGGAGGAGATTCTGCACTCGAAGAAGCGCTGTTTTTGACCCGCTATGCGCGTAGTATTACTATCATTCATCGCCGGGATCAACTCAGAGCCGGGGCAATTCTCGAAAACCGTGCTCGTAATAATCCAAAAATCCACTTTTTATGGGATACCGTGGTCAAAGAAGTGATCGGAGGAGAGACGGCCACACATTTGAGAATAGAAAATTTAAAGACTGGTATGCAGGAAACGATCCCAACAGATGGGCTTTTCGTGCTGATAGGTCATATTCCCAATACCAGTTTGCTCCAAGGGCAATTAAAGCTGACCGAACATGGCACGATTGAGATTGATGAACATATGGAAACAAGTGTCAAAGGTGTATTCGCCGCAGGTGAAATTGCCGACCCACTCTATCGCCAGGTAGTCACCTCGGCAGGTATGGGTGCCGCCGCTGCAATATCGGTGACGAGGTTTTTGGCAACCGCGTAAAATAATTTTAGCAAAAAAAAGCGGGCAAAAGCCCGCTTTTGGTATATCAAAATGTCAACTACGGAGTCGCAGTAGGGGCGATGCCGCTGCCCACCCAACTGAATACTCTAAAAGCGCTTATCGCTCCGGCTTCTTCATAAATTGGATTATTGGGGTCTGAGTTGATCTGTCGTGCTACCGAGACACTCCACTGGATAATATGTGCGGTTGTGTCCACTGGTCTGAAACTGGCCGGGAGGATGTATTTGGTATCGCTTACGTAATCGACCAGGATCTTTTCGTCGACCGACGTCAAATCCTGCACCACTACCCGGTACACTTCACCTGGAAATAGTGACGCAACCGAAGCCCATTGCAGCGTGACCGCTTCATCGGTCGCCGCAAAAGCAGCACCCGATCGCGGCAGCAGCGGGTTTGGCGCGGGGTATGGCGGCAGAGGCGTGGGCGTCAAGGTCGGCCCGGCAGTTGGCAGTCTGTCGCACAAGGGGATAGTCAGGCGATCGCCCTGCCTGACGACGTCGTTCGGCAGGTTGTTGTAAATACGAATATCTGACATGGATACGTTGTAGTTTGCTGCGATCGAGCTCAGGGTCATATTGGCTTCAACGATGATCGTATCGGTTTGGGTGCACATTTCCACATCTGCGACAACTGCTTCAGGGGTTGCTGTAGGAACCGGGGAAGGGGTCAGGGTAGGTTGTGGGACCTGCAGAACGATTCCGGGGCTGATCAAGCAGCTTGTGTTGAGGTTGTTAGCCAAAATGATGCTCTGAACTGACGTATTAAATTGCAGAGCAATATCCAGGCAGGTTTCGTTATCCTTGACGGTATATTCGATCGGGGGCAAAGGCGTCCAGGTCGGCAAAGGCGTCATTGTGGCAGTGTTGCTGAGGGTAGCTGTTAAGGTGGGTGTGATAGTTACCGTTGCATCCGGATTTGTTGCATCTTCTGTGGGAGCCTTCCCACCAATTGCGATGAAATACACCAACAGAGCGATCAAAACCAGGATAACGACGATAATCGCTATCAGGGCAATCAGATTGAGTTTGACTTCCGGAATGCGCTTTGAATCGATCTTATCGCTGGTTTTCTTAGCCTTGGGGGTTGATGGTTCGTTCGAGATCGTAAGGTCTGTGCCGCAAACGAGACATCGACGGGCGTTTTCTGAAAGTTTGGTTCCACATACGGGGCAATTTCGGGTTTTACTCCCCAACGGTTTGGGTTGTTCAATTTTCATCGGTTTACTCATAACTAACTATACCTGCTGCGTCTTGGTAAAATTCAAACGATGACAGCAGTTTATGTTCACTTTCCATTTTGTGTTCAAAGATGTCAATATTGTGATTTTATCACGTATGCTGGCATGGCACATTTTATCCCAGCTTACCTGGATTCCTTGAAAAAAGAGATGCGCCTGGTATTGCCTGGTGCAGAACCAGCCGATTCCGTCTACTTTGGTGGTGGTACGCCCTCGTTATTAAAGACAGCCCAGGTCAGCGAGGTGCTTGAAACACTCGATGATCTGATTGGGATAAACACAAATGCTGAAATCACGATGGAAGCCAACCCAGGTACAATCAGTTTGGAATCTTTGAAAGCTTTGCGCGAGGTGGGGGTCAACCGACTCAGTCTGGGAATACAATCTTTTTCCGATTTGGACCTGAACATTTTAGGTCGCATCCATTCTGCAAAACAAGCTAACAAAGGCATCCATTCAGCCCAGCAAGCTGGGTTCAGCAACATCAGCCTCGATCTGATTTTCGGACTGCCTGGACAGACACTGACAAATTGGCAGCAAAATCTTGATCAGGCTCTGGCAAGCGGTGTTCAACATTTTTCCCTCTATTCATTGATAATCGAACCAGGGACACCTTTTGAGAAAAAAGTTGCTTGTGGTGAGTTAGTCCTTCCGGATGATGATCTGGCAGCAGACATGTTCGAGTTGGCTATCGATTACCTACCCAAGCAAGGTTTTGAGCAATACGAAATTTCCAGTTGGGCGTTGGGTGAAGCGAACGAATCACTGCACAACAAAGTCTATTGGAAAAACCAGGATTATTATGGGCTTGGGGCCGGTGCACACGGGAAAGTTGGCAATTTTCGGGTTCGAAACGTACCCACCATCCCTGAATATATTTCTGCAATAGATCAGGCTCACCATAAAAAATCTGATTTCTCTCCTGCTTTGGAGGAGAAGCTTGCCGTAGACAAATTCACCTCCATGCAGGAGACCATGATGTTAGGTCTCCGCCTGACCCGGGAAGGGATTTCGGAAAATGAATTTCGCCTCCGCCACCAGGAAGAAATGCGTATCGTTTTCAAGGAAGAAATAAACCGAATTGTGAAATCCGGGTTAGCAGAATGGCAAACTCAGCAAGATGGGGAACACCTGGTTTTGACTCACCGGGGTATTATGCTCGGCAATCAGGCTTTTCAGGAATTTGTTTGATTATTTGTGTACGTTGATAATTGTTCCCCAGCCGTGTTTATACCATTCTTCAGCTTTGGCGACGGGCGTCGTCCAGCGGTAAATCCATTTCGCGTTTTCTGGAGATAAATTGATGCAGCCAGCGCTCATGGGCGTACCGAAATTGGTGTGCCAGAAGGTGCCATGCGTTGCCAAGCCTATGCTCATTTCAAAAAAGCAAGTCCAGGGCACCCCCATCCAGATCCTTTCTTTGATGTTGCTGGTCAAAACCGCATTGCCCATATGTTTGGAAGGCATTTTAGTCTTGATGGCATATTTTCCTTCACCTGTGGGGAAGCCGGTTGAGACTTTGGATTCAAAGACCATCGTGTCGCCTTCAAAAGCCTGTAGTCGCTGTAAGGGAATGGATACGTCGATTCGTTTTTCAGCAAAAGGAACTTCCGGACTAAGAGGTTCAAATTCTTCGTCGGGAATCAAGCGGGCATGTTCGTAGGGTATGGCTGTCCTGGTGCGCCCCAACTCGTCCTCGACACGGTACCATGGGCGCTTGTCCGGACCTTCGATGACATCTGTGACCCAATGGGTTGATAGATAGTAATACATCCATAACGGTTCCCAACCGCCGTCAAAACTATAGTACATGGACCGCGTGTAGGGTACTGTGATCTCAGCCAGCTGACCGCTCCAGCGGTTCGGTTTTGAAAGTGGCTGGTATTCATAACGCACTTCATACAGTAATCCGCTGAAAACATACCCTCCCCAACATCGATACCAAATTGGGTTCCAGGCAGGACCGTTCGGTCCAATCACTTCTTCATAAACATTGATGATATCGTTATATTGTCGTTGGTAAAGGATCTGGCTGGATTCATCAGGCTCGCTGTAGATACTGACGCCGTTTTTCTCGCCCACCAACATCAATCTCGGGTGGATCACAGACTCAGCCTCGGCATCCTGACTTTTGAAGGCTGATGCGCCAAGTCCCAGCAGGCTGAATTTGAGAAAATCGCGGCGTGTAAATTTCATCGGTTAATCAAATTGCTTGACGTCAATATCTGCTACCGAGTCGAACACATACTTGGGGTGAAAAGGATATTTATCGATATCTTCTGGTTTGGTCATTCCAGACAGCACCAAAATCGTCTCCATTCCACCGGAAATTCCGGAGAGAACATCGGTGTCCATACGATCACCGATCATAAAAGTGTCTTCGGAGTGCATGTCGTAGTGGTTCAGAGCGGTACGCATCATCAGTGGGTTTGGTTTGCCGACAAAGAATGGTGCTTTGCCTGTTGCTTTTTCAATCAGCGCCGCCATTGCACCTGTTGCCGGCACCATACCATTCTCTGATGGCCCGTTGGGGTCAGGATTCGTGGCGATAAAACGGGCTCCTTCTTCGATCAATCGGACAGCCCTGGTGATCTGGTCAATGCTGTAAGACGACATTTCGCCCAACACGACAAAATCAGGATCAACTGAAGTCAGGATGTATCCTGCGCTGTGGATGGCTTCTGTCAAACCGACTTCACCCATCACAAAAGCTTTTCCATTAGGCTTTTGATTTGCTAAAAATTCTGCAGTTGCCATCGCCGAGGTGAAGAGTTTTCCCTCATCGATATCGATGCCAGCTTGCTCGAGGCGGTGTGCCAGGTCTCGGGCAGTATACTTGGAATTGTTCGTTAAAATCGCAAATTTGCGGTCATCATCCACAAGACTCTGGATAAATTTGTCGGCTCCCGGAACCATTTTAGAACCATGCACTAAAACACCGTCCATATCAATCAAAAAGTTTTTCTTCATCGTTCTCAATTCTGTTCCTTTCCAGGTCAAAAAAACCACTGTTGATTTTACCAACAGTGGTTTTTATTATACAGCTGTGTTAAAGGTTTACTTTTTGGTCAGAATGATGCGGGCATCGACAACCGCTGCTCCCTGACCTTCTTCGTAAACAATCACAGGGTTGGCATCCGATTCGGCGATTTCGTCTTTCAGGTCGTAGACCATGTAAGAGTAATGTGCCAAAACATTTGCCAGGGCTTTCTGGTCACGTGGGGCTTCACCGCGGGTGCCTGCCAAAATCTTGGCGCTCTTGATCTCGGATTGCATCTCCAAGGCAGTGGCTTCGTTGATCGGAGCTACCTTGAAGGTGACATCTTTCATGACCTCAACAAAGATACCGCCCAAACCAAACATCAGGGTGGGACCAAAGGTGGCATCATTGACTGAGCCGACGATCACCTCAGTCGCCCAGGGAGCCATTTCCTGCACTGCCAGACCATCGATCTCAGCGTCGGCTTTGTAGGCAAGGGAGTTGTCCATAATGGTCTTCCAGGCATCGCGCACGCCCTGTTCATTCTTGATGTTGACCTTGACTGCGCCGGCATCTGATTTGTGCAGAATGTCAGGAGAGACGATCTTCATTACGACCGGGAAGCCGATTTCTTCTGCCATCTGGATAGCTTCTTCAACATTGTGCGCCAGAGCGGTGGGGGTGACGGGCAGACCATAGGCTTTGAAGACGTTCTTGGCTTCAACTTCGGTCAAAGCGTCGCGACCCTTGGCACGGGCACCGGCGATGATCTCGCGGGCTTTTGCACTATCCACATCGCTGGGTTTGTACATGCCGTTGTGAGCAGTCTGCAGCAATTCGTCTTGTTTACGCAGGGATGCCAGGGCTTTAACTGCCAGGTCGGGGGCATTGTAAGTTGGAATGCCGTGTTCGATCAGCCACTCGGTCGCTTTTTCACAGCGTTCGCCGCCGATAAAGGAGACTGCGAAGGGTTTGCCGGTTACACCGGATTCTTTTTGAGCGTTGTAAATGGCTTCTGCAATTTCCTGCGGTTCAGTGACGGAGGTTTCACAATAGAGCACAACCATGCCATCCACCCAGGGGTGTGCATAGGAATATTTGACGCCTTCATAATAACCTTCCAAACCAGCCCCGCCGGTGATATCTACCGGGTTCTTGGCGGAACCGAAGGAGGGCATGTGCTTGCGCAGTTCAACCTGAACATCTTCAGGGGCGAACTTGAGGGGCAAGCCGTATTTTTCAGCTGCATCAGTTGCCAAAACGCCAACACCACCGCCATTGGTGACGATCAGGAGGTTATCACCTTTCATGACAGGCTGCAGTGAGAGCGCCAGGGTGGTATCAAACATGTCGTTCAAGTCCTCAGCCTGGGCAACGCCAGACTGTTCAAATGCAGCCTGGTAGACCTTGGCGCTGCCAGCCAGCGAACCGGTGTGCGAGGCAGCGGCAGCCGCGCCGTGGGCAGAATTGCCAGCTTTGAGGGCGATGATCGGCTTGGTGCATTTGCGGGCAGCATCCATGAACTTGGGTCCGTCTTTGATGCCTTCGATGTAAAGAGTAATACAGGAAGTGTTTTCGTCTTCGTTCAGGTAAGTGATGAGATCAGCAAAATCGAGGTCAGCCTGGTTGCCGATGGAGATCATCTTATCAAAACCGACACGGCGGGTATAGGTGGCAGCAGCCATGGCGATCAGCAGGGCGCCGCTTTGAGAGACCAGGGCAGCCTTGCCATCAAATGGCAAATAGTTATAGAACGAAGCGTTCATCTTGTCACTGTTGGAGAGAACACCGATGATGTTCGGACCAATGATGCGCATGCCGTATTCACGAGCGATAGAAACGATTTCGTCTTCGAGAGCGTGGTCGCCGACTTCGCTGAAACCGGAGGTAATAATGCTGACACCCTTCACGCCTTTTTCACCTGCATCGCGGGTGACGGTTGCTACAAAACGCGCGGGAACTGTGATGACAGCCATATCCACCACATAAGGGACATCCTTGATGTTGGCGTAGCACTTGTAACCGAGAATTTCTTCGGCGTCAGGATTGATAGGGTAGACAGGGTTCTGGTAACCGCAGTCTTTCAGGTTCTGAACTACTTTATATCCGATTTTTTCGGGGTTGGTCGACGCGCCGATGACTGCGATGCTCTTTGGTTTTAGAACAGCATTAATAATAGGATCCACTTTTTTCCTCCGGTAGTGTATTGTTTGATTACCAATTGATTAGTATACCGCAATAAGAGCGATTTTAAGGATAGAAAACTGGAGGATGTGTACTTTTTCACAATATGAATCTGCTTTCTGTTCCCTGCCTGCCCTGCATAATGAATTCCTCATTAATTTTCCTAAATCGATGGAGTGTTTGCACTATTTGCACTGTTTGCATTGTTTTTTGATAGTGCCAGAAGACGAATTGACTGCAAATGGATATCGATTGTCAAGGTGCGGACCATATGTTTGAATTTGTGCGGGAAAAGTATAGCACATTTGTTCTGTTTTGGGAAGTCTTTTCGTTGGGTGGCCCGTCCAGCTCTCGTTTTACTGGTTTGCGTTGCCTGCCCTGGTAAGGGTCAACCCAGCAAACCCTCGGTCGACATCAATAAGACCTGTCCCCGCTCGGTCTGCCCACAGTCGCTTACAGCGCTGGGGTGCTTCGCAACACCGGCGAAAATGGGGACCGGAAGGATTCGAACCTTCAACCAAGAGGATAAATGCGTAATTCCAATTTTGTCATTAATTATTACTTTTTGTTTCGAACTGAGCCTAATTACTATCCTGGTACAACTCAAAACGGAAAATTAGATATTTAACTAAAGGGCCGCCAAGGATCATATACTTTTACCAATTGTCTGTCTTTGGCAACACAAGTATTATGAAGAATTGCATAACATTCAACATAATGGATACCGAAATATTTTACGTGTTCTGGAACATTCCTAGTATTCCCTTTTGTTATTTCACCCCTAGGTTGTCCACAATTATTATCGTTCTTTACTTTCCAATAGAAATAGTCTACAGAGGGTTGACTCCCATTAATTTCGAATTTGATTTTTCGATTTAGTTCAACTGCTCCAGACATAGGCAAGTTTTTAGGAGTATACCCGTTGCTTTGAGTTACACGACCGGAAATCTCAAATGTATAAGAATCGTCTAATAAGGTTGGAATTTTATAATCAAACAGAAATTGTTCTGACTCACTAGCACGCCTGTAAAAACAAGAGTCGACCAATGAATCAATTGAATTTCCAGAAGTCAGTTTCTCTAAATTTATCAAAAAACAATCCCTTGCCTCGATGATTCGTTCTTTTTGGTCAATAGTCAATTCGGTCAAATATTCATCAATATATCTTGAGGGATCAGCACGATCTATAATTCTTGGACTTTTAATATTCTCAGGCAATTCATAAAAAAAATTGAAAATCCCATCAAATATCTCTGCCTTTGGATTTTTTTGGAAGAATTCAACAAGAATTTGCTCAATGTGGAATGACTTTAACTTAAAAGTTTGCTCCTTACTTTCGCAACACCTCTTCCATTTTTTAATAAATTTCACGGTCTTTCTGAAATCATTGTTTAAATTATTTACATCCTGGGCTATCTTTATATATCCGCGTGGATCTGATGCAATCCAAAGCATTTCTTTGTTTTTACGAATAAGGTTCCGATAATAATCATTACGCAGAACGCCCTGATGAAGGTATTCAATCTCTGGAACTTTATAAGTGTCTTGACCGAATTCATTTTTCGACAATCGATAACCAGGAACAATATCAACGGAAAAAATCTCTTCTCCATGATTTTTAAAAAGAATTGTTACAGAGTGAGTTTGAAGATAACATTCTATTTGATAATTCGTAGGGTTCTTATATTTCGAATTAATTTTAATTTGAAGTGTCTTTAGTAACTCATAAGGATTGTGATTATTGTTATCCCAATCTCCAGCTCCAAAAATTATATCCAGATCATGAATTGGTCTTATTGAGGTAAAACGGGGATAGGACCCAATTTGAATACAGTTTTGGGAGAATAACTCTTGGAAAGCATTGTACACTTTTGAGATTAATCTTCTCTCGACTTCCGTGGGAGAAAGATTGTTAGCCGTAAATTCCCGCAATTTCGAGTTATATTCCGCTTTAATCATAGCTTGTTGTGATCATGCTAGTGAGAATATCGTTTAATAGTCTCCCCCTGAAGTTTACAATAATGCAGTTTCGTTCCGAATTTATTCGATCAAGAGTTGGTTTTTCAATTTGTCCATCGCATTGCGGAGCATAAATAATTAATGCTGAATTATCCTTTTTGAATGTTAATATGTCATCAATGTTTTCCTTAAATTCATCGAAATGCACCAAAAGCAAAGAGCAATCGCATCCTTTCTTGATGCGTTCCTTAGTAATTTTTACTATGTTTTTCTTTGAGATTATTTTTGAGTCTACAAGCAAGTCTTGTAAATCATCGAACTGTTTATCTGCAAAAATCGCAATTTTTCTGCTTGATAAACCTTTCCCTAACCTTATCCATACAGGGATAACGCCACTAAGAACTATATAGATTGCGTAAATTAAAAAACAGATGGAAATTAACGTGAATATTCCGCCTATTATAACAAAAAAAGGATGGTTAAAAAAACTATAGATAATCATAGAGTTTCCTTTTGGCTAAGTAAAAGGTAAATTTCCAGGCCTAAGTAACAAAAAATCAATTACTTATCCTTGTGTTTAGTTTTGTCGACTATTCTATATGTTTCTCCCGGTCGCTTTGTTGGAGGTAGAGGCTCACCTTTAACAACTGTAACTTCTCTTCCAGTCTTACCACCGCGAGGTCCAATTATTTCATACTGACCTGAGGTATCCGCTTTTTCACCTGGTTTTTTTGCCATTATTATCACCTCCCTTCTGTAGTGAATTCCGCGTAAAATACTTCTTTTCGAGAATAAAATTGATATTTCCCGATTAATCAACAATCTGATTAACTCGAAACTAATACGGGCGTTTCGATTTCATTTCATTAATATAGCACAAACTTTCAGTCTAATAATCGGGTTTTGGCTTTTATTATACAACATTAATACTAGATAGAATATCTACACCAGATTTATCCAAGTACGACTTGAGATCTGAAACTCAATCCTGCCAGCTTGATAGCGAATTCTATGGTTTGTCTGATCTCAAACATGTCTCGATACTTCCCTGTACAGAATTTTTTTGAAAACCTTCAACCAATTATACAAAACTTAAAATAAACTGGTGGAGTAAAATAGTTGATATTTCGAATATTTAATAACAACATTACTTGTTTACCGTTATAATGCTTCTTAGGAGGAAGTCCGAATGAAAAATAAACTCAGAATTTTTATAGCCTTAATCGTTTTAGTCATTCTCACGATTGCCTGTGGTTCAAGTGATGAAGTAACTGTAAAACCAGGAGATACCGAATCAAATGAACCTCAATCAGCAACAGTTGAGGAAACAGAACCAGTTGGATCTGTAAGAAGCAATCCTGCTCCAAAGGGTTCTATTGTTGCAGCAGACAATATGGATTTTTCTGTTTTGGAAACAATAAGACCTGCAGATGATATCATAATGGCAGGAAACCAATTTAACACAAAGCCTGAGGAAGGTTACCAGTATATATTGGTTAAATTACAGATAAAATGCAACAAAAATAGTGATGAAACATGTTCGATAAGCCCATTCAATTTCGAATTAATTGGGAATGAAGGAATTATTTACGATTCTGAGTGGATGTTAGCTGGAGTAGAAGGAATGTTGGAAAGTAAAGAATTTTATGGTGAAGCTACCGTTTCAGGCTATATTGGTGCTATCATAAAATCATCTGACACAACAATAGTTCTTACTTATGATCCATTTCTTGGTGATAAATTTTATATGAGTGTCGAATAGTTGTACAAACAGTCATTAATATTTACACGATAACTATTATAATTACTAATTTTAACTAGCAATTAACGGATCGTATTCGGCGGAGTCCGCAACTGAGGCGGATTCCGCCCTACGAACTCAAATTGGAGTACGAGGGGGGGGGTCTTATGAGTGTGGGTAGAATAAAGCAGTGCAATCAATCAGGAGAAGTTACTTATGGAATATAAAGGCTACGATCCTGACAATCCAGATATACAAAACATACAAAATGCTGGCAACATCCTAAAAAAGATCTTGATTATTCTGGGAGTAATTCTGGCTATTTATTTATTCTCAACGATTTTTGTTCAACTAAATACAAAAACAAACAAAGTAGAACCTCAACCTACCAGAACTACTGGACAGGACTGGACAGTAATAAAGTCCACAAATATTTATTATTCGCCAAGTTTTGACAGCGATACGAAAGGCGAGCTGGCGGTGGGGGACATTATCACGCTTCCAGAAGGCGTAATAAGTCTTGAGTGCAAAACAATATCTGAGTCGGGATTATCGTAACCCTATGTTATTTGCGTGTGAAAAGCTCTGGCATGGAGGGTTGGGTGCTAAAAAAGTGGATTGAATAAAACTTACAGAGTAACATCATAATGCAGGTGTTCAGGAAAGGAAACAGGCATGAAACCTTTTATTACCAAGAGCCTTGTTGAGCCTAAGGGCATTGATAAAATGCTAAAAAAAATCCCAGTAGAAAATTTTATTGTAGAAGTAAATAACCTGCTGGCAAACCATTCTCTTGATGAGATATCAGCGGGTCAGGTACGGCAACTTGCAGATAAATACAAGCTTAAGGATGCATCGCAAACATTCAAAAGTGAATTGTTGCAGATGCTAAAGGATTTCATAAGCCAACATTTGGGCGTTTGGGGCGATGAATATAAAGATTTCAGTTCTGTTCAGAAACTGCAGAATATTTTGGGCATATCCGAAGGTGACTTTGATAAGGAATATAACCCACTGGCAATAGAACTGTTTAAAAAGCAAGTTGCTTTAACTCTTAATCAGACTAAGAAGTACAAAGAGAGCGATCAACAATTTGAGCAACTTAGAACGCAGTTTGGACTTACAAAGCACCAACACGATCAAGTGCTTGATGAGGTTAGACAGTCAATCGTTCAGACGTTTGCAGGCAAAATAATTTCCGACCAAAGAGTTTCGCCCCAAGAAAGAGAGGCACTTGACCAACTTTGCAAGGATTTAGACGCAATCCCAGCCTATGACAGCGACAGCAAAAAAACATTGGAAAGGTTTGAAAATCTTTGGCAGATTGAAAATTGTGATTTGCCGATCTATGAAGCAGACATCTTTTTACAGAAAAATGAAAACTGCCATTATCAGGGTTCTGCTAAGTTGTTTGAGATTCGAACAAAGAGTGCGAGGGTTAAATACAGAGGTCCAACCGTCAGGTTGAGAATTACCAAGAGTTTGTATTACCGAATGGGCGATATAAAAAAACAACAAGAGAAACCAAGGATGTGATGACCTTAATCGACTCGGGGAATCTCTACGTTACAAACAAAAGAATTTTGTTCAATGGTGACAAAAGCAACAAAGTCATAAGATACAGCCAAATTATAAATTTGACACCTTATACCGATGGTGTGGGGATTGTTAGGGATACAGGAAAGGAATCGACCTTCCAGCTTTCTGAGGAGGACGGGGAAACTCTAATTGCAACAATCACCAGACTTATAGGCGACGAACAATAAAGCAGATCAACCAACCAGGAGGAATTATGAAAAAGTGTCCTATGTGCGGAAATGAAAACGATGACATTGCAAAGGCTTGTACAAATTGTGGAACGAGGTTGGAAGTTAATCCGGAATTAGAACTGAAACCTAACACCCCAAAGACAGCAAAGCCGCAAACAACCAACACTTGGAAATTGCAAGAAAATCCAGATGTCTATCAAAATAAGGTTTTGACTGATATATATAGTCGAGTTGCTAATATCGAAAAGAATGTAAGTGATATCAAGGGCTGGATAACCTTTCTCGGGATCCTTGTCGTGATAGGTCAGATACTCGCTTTTATCTCAAGTTGTAGTGCACTCTTTTGACCGTAAGAAAAGCAAAAACAAAATCTATTAATCGTATAAAACAACATACTTTTTAAGCACCTAAAATTTCTGTGAAGGAGTAAGGCAGGATCAGAGCGGAGGAAACCCCCACCAGGGCCGGCGGGTTTTATGGGGCCCGGAGACTGACGAAAAGATAAATGACGGGAGACTGGGGCAGGTCTCCCCTACATCAAAAACACTGACATCGACGTGCCTCACAACTTGATTGAGGGGCAGGGCAGTCACCTCCCCGCTTCGCGGTCCCCCTCTAAAGAGGGGGTAAGAATGAACAGACCCGGTTTCTGTAAACGGGACGCGACCAACAATTTGATTGAGGGGCAGGACAGTCACCCCCCCGCTTTGCGGTCCCCCTCTAAAAAGGGGGTTCGTACCCAACCCGACTCACTACGCTCCCTCGCAATGACAATGAAGGGATTGCTTGGCATCGCTCGCAATGACAATGACATCGCCGCAATGACCGAATTACGTAATCATATGGCACCTATCTTGCATAATTAAACAGAAAACGGGTGACTGTTGATCCTGGTAAATGGTTGTTCAGACAATTTTCTCAAGAAATTGTCGAAACACATTCTTTGTATCTTATTTGTGAGGTAAACTTATAACCGGATTTGTGTTTTTAAGACCGGAAGCAAGAGGATTGTTCAAAACAAATGAAAATCTCTCGGATTCCAAAATTGTAAAAGAATAATAGATTTAGCGATCAGGGGTCTTGCTGCTAATTGAACTTAGTGAACGCAGCTTGGACCCTTTCTTTTTTTTTGCCAAATCCTTAAAAAAATCCACTGACCTGGAGGTTGATCAGCATTTACTTATTTCTCGTTGTCTGAGAGAAAACAAAAATTTTCGAAATTAGTAGAGAGGCAGATCGTTGTGAATAAAAAAATTTCATTTCCAGTAATGCTTATCGTTGTACTTTTTTCCATTCTTTTAACAGGGGGCAAGGTATCAGCGGCAGCTACAAATCCAGAGGTCGCAAGCGTGATTCTTTACGTCAAACCAGATGGAGTTGGGAATTGCACCACATGGGCGGATGCCTGTGGGTTGCAGGCTGCTCTCAGTAATGCAGTTTTCGGGGATGAAATCCGGGTTGCAGCAGGCACCTACAAACCTGGTACAAGTCGTTCTGACACCTTCCAACTCAAATCAGGCGTGGCAATTTATGGCGGTTTTCCTGCTGCGGGAGGTGAAACCCGTAATTGGGAAGTAAACCTGACAATTTTGAGTGGTGCGATAAGTTCCAACCCCGGGAATAACAGTTACCATGTGGTGACGGGAAGTGGCGTGAATGCAACGTCAATTCTTGATGGTTTCACCATCACAGGCGGAAATGCGAATAGTAATTATCCAAATAACTATGGCGGCGGGATCTACAACATAGAAGGCAGTCCTGCACTGACCAATATCAAGTTCGTTTCGAACAACTCATCCCGAAACGGCGGCGGAGGAATGTACAATCTTGACAGTGCTCCAGTCCTCACCAATGTGACCTTCGAATCGAACACGGGGAATTATGGCGGGGCTATGTACAACGCGAACAGCAATCCCACCCTGATCAATGTCAGTTTTTTGGAGAACAGTGCTCTATCTGATGGGGGCGCGATATACAGCACTGGTGGGAATCTCACCCTGACAACTGTCAACTTCACATCGAACGGCTCGTATCGTTACGGGGGGGCGATGTTTAGCAAGGACTGTAATTCAGATTTAACCAATATCAGCTTCTCTTTGAACTCGGGAAAATACGGCGGTGCGATGTACAATTCCGGCGGGAATGCTACTCTCGACAATGTCACCTTTTCACAGAATAGTGTTACTTATGATGGCGGTGCGATTTACAACTCAGGGATCAACCCCACAATAACCAATGTTACCTTCTCGCAAAACAATGCTTCTCTTGCCGGCGGCGCGATGTACAACTCCACCAGCAATCCAATCCTGACCAATGTGACCTTCTTTTCCAACACGGCAAGTTATGGCGGAGGGCTATACAACTCCGGGACACGACCCGCTGTAACGAATGCTATTTTTTGGGGTAACACCCCCGATCAAATCAATGGCGGTATTCCCACGGTTACATTCAGCGATGTTCAAGGCGGCTTCGATGGCGAGGGCAATATTAATGTGGACCCGCTGCTTGGACCACTGGCGAATAATGGCGGCTATACCAAGACTCACGCGCTTGGTGCCAGCAGCCCGGCAATTGATGCCGGCAGCCCTTCTCTTTGCCCCGGCACAGACCAGCGGGGTTATGTGCGTCCGATGGATGGGAATGATGATGGCAATGTCAGATGCGATATGGGCGCGTATGAATATGGCTCAATTATCGCCACGTTCCCGTTGACGGTCAGCACCATCGGTGGTGGAACAGTGACTGTAAGTCCACAGAAACCTTTGTATGATTGGGGCGAAGTGGTTGTTCTTACGCCTAGTGCCAATTTTGACTGGGTTTTTACGGGCTGGGGTGGAGATCGAACCGGAACTGCAAACCCTCTCTATGTGACTATAACCGGTGCGACCAATATTACCGCTACATTTGTTGTGAATGAATTCACCATTACTGTTTCTGTGGACCCTGCATCAACTGGCTCAGTTACTATCGAGCCAATGAAGGATGTCTATCACTATGGAGATTTAGTCACATTTACAGCAATACCCAATATTGGATCATCCTTTGGCAGTTGGAGCGGCGATTACACGAGCACGCTCAACCCATTGAAAATTTCGATCACTGGCAATACAAATCTTGTCGCCAATTTTGTTCAAGCGGAATACGTATTGGATGTAGTAGTTTTACCACCCGGATCAGGCTCGGTCAGTAAAAACCCAGCTCAGAACAGTTATCACTACGGCGATGTGGTCACGCTGACTCCGGTTCCAAGCCCAGGCTGGTTGTTCTCAGGGTGGAGCGGAGGGGCTTCCGGTTTGGATAACCCCCTGACGATCACGATGACGGGCGATATCAGTATTAATGCCAACTTCACTGCAATAGAGTACACGCTTGAAGTAGCAATTGACCCGATAGGCTCAGGGACGGTTGTTGTTGTGCCAGATCAGGCAACTTATCACTATGGTGACAGTGTTACTTTAACTGGCACCGCAACTGAGAGTCCGTACTGGGATTTATCTTACTGGAGTGGTGATGTATCTTCTACAGATAACCCGCTGACGATCACGATAACTGGGGATACTTCGATCACGGCTCATTTCAGTAATCAATTCAGGCTGACTATCGTTGCGAATCCTGCTGATTCTGGAACTGTCACGGTGGATCCGGTTCAAGCCAATTATATCTATGGAGACCAGGTTGAACTTACTCCAGTGGCAAAAACTGGCTGGACTTTTACAGGCTGGAGCGGAGACGCAAGTGGGAGCGATAATCCGTTGAATTACATGATGGTAGGAAACGCAGATATCATCGCGAACTTTAAACAAGAATCTTTCTACATTTACCTGCCAACAGTAATAAAGAAATAATAATGATCAGGTTTGTTTTTTCCTCGCCGGTCTGCGGATCGGCGAGGAAAAATGGACACTTGGTGTAGAAAGCTTTTTCTAGCGAAGCGACGCTAATTTGTCAATTTAAAGAAAAAAGCTGACCTTGATAGGTCAGCTTTATCAATTTCTTCAGTAAGAACTAAAGAACGGTCACATCCTGCGCCTGGGGGCCTTTGGGGCCAGCGGTGACGGTGAATTCAACCTTTTGATTTTCCTGCAGGCTTTTGTAACCTGCACCAGTGATAGCGCTGAAGTGCACAAAGACATCCTTTGCACCCGAATCTGGGGTTATGAAACCAAAACCCTTTTCACTATTGAACCATTTTACGGTTCCAACTTGACGTTCTGCCATTATTAATTGATCTCCTCTGATCTAAAAAAAAATTTGGTTGTATTACTGGGGGTTTGGATCCGAATGACTAGCACTTTGAAAAACAAACTACCAATTACTAAAAAGGGATTATACCATGATTTATCTTTGTCAAGGCAAATGCAACATTTGTTGGTTGCTATTTTTTGATGAGAATTATCCATTTTACGAGAAAGGATTTACTACTTTTGCTCAATCCCGGATGATGATTTTCAGGTGCGATCGTGGTTTTTCAACAAGCTCACGAGACACTTTATTGTGGGTCAACACGATTTGATATCAACTATTGCTATCAGCAATCAGCCAAATAAACTTGCTATAATTAATTCGGAAGGAGTTCTCTATGACCACGAAAAGAATTGGATACATTGGGCTGGGCACCATGGGTGGTGCCATGGCTGAAAATTTGATCAAGGCAGGTTACAACCTGACTGTTTACAACCGCACTGTAAGCAAAGCGGAGCGCTTCCTGGCTTTGGGAGCCCAGCTGGCTGAGACCCCTGCCGAAGTGGCGCGGCGCTCTGAGGTGGTGTTTGTGAATGTCTCAGACACGCCCGACGTCCTGGAAGTGCTATTCGGTGAGAATGGTGCGGTCGAAGGTGCTCACCCTGGTATGATTTTGGTGGACCATTCCACGATTAAGCCCAGTGCCAGCCGAGAGATCTACCAAAGAATGCGCGAAATTGGTGTAGATGCACTGGATGCTCCGGTCAGTGGAGGGGATATTGGTGCGAAGAATGGCACACTCACCATCATGGTCGGTGGAGACGCGGACATACTCGAAAAAGTCAGACCGATGCTGGAAGTGGTTGGCAAAAAGATCACTCATGTTGGTGAAGCAGGTGCCGGACAGGTGGCAAAGGCGGCCAATCAGATCATGGTCGCGGCGCAAATGGTCGCTGAGGCGGAACTGATGCTCTTTGCGCAGAAATCTGGGGTGGATGTTGCCAAAGTGATCGAGGCGATCAAGAGCGGTGCGGCACAATGCTGGACGCTGGATGTGAAACCCCAACGGCTTTTAGCCGGCAATCGTACTCCTGGTTTTAAATCCAGTTTACAAGCTAAAGACCTCAATATTGTCATGGAAACCGCACGCGAATACCTTGCAATCGTGCCCGGCGCGGCGCTGCATGCCCAACTGTTCAACGCGGTTGTGGCAGCCGGAGGCGGTGATTTGGATAATTCAGCCGTGATTGAAGTGATCGAAGCATTGAATAACGAGGAGCTGGAAACGTCGGGTTGAAAAACGAATCCTGACGTATTGATAGGAGGAGCCGTGCAAGAAGCACGTCTGTGGAAGTCTGATGAGAACCTGGTCAGATGTCAATTGTGCAGCCACTATTGCAGAATTCATGAGGGCAGACGAGGGGTTTGCCAGGTGCGTAAAAATATGGATGGCGTGCTTTATAGCTTGAACTATGGCAAGCTGATCGCCTCACACATTGATCCGATCGAGAAAAAGCCCCTCTTCCATTTTCTGCCAGGCAGCCAAAGCTATTCAATTGCCATGACCGGATGCAACCTGCGCTGTTCGTGGTGCCAGAATTGGGATATTTCGCAGCTTTCGAACGATAACGACCCCAACCGTCTGCCATTTATTTCGCCCGAAACGGTAGTCAAGGCTGCCCTGAAAAGCGGCTGCAAGAGCATATCTTATACCTATACCGAGCCGACCATTTTTTATGAATATGCCCGCGATGTTTCTCTTTTGGCGAGAGAGGCTGGTTTGCGGAATGTCTGGGTCAGCAATGGCTATATCACACCGGAG
>ENA-UOOK01001672-UOOK01001672.1-fermentation-metagenome-genome-assembly--contig:-NODE-1672-length-28726-cov-8.401067_pt1 | contig 28726 bp, 14 predicted proteins | sample MGYA00245777_ERZ724023 | MGnify/ENA primary metagenome ERZ724023 (study PRJEB28704, sample SAMN03018312) | fermentation metagenome | biome: anthropogenic terrestrial biome; feature: soil; material... | reverse complement strand
ATTGTGTTGGTGAAACTGATTCCGCGCGCCTCAAAATCGAAAAAGTTTGAGGACAGCGTGCTGAAGAACTACATGTCGGCTAAAAATGTAAACGAACTGGCCCAGATGTGCCGCTACGACTGTGTAAGGACCTTCACCCGCCATTTCAAGAAAAGTTTCGGCGAAACTCCCTATCAGTGGATGCTCGACCGAAAAATGGAGGAGATTCAATCGTTGGTGCTGAACTCTGACATGACGATCACTGAAATCTCCAAGATGTACGAATTTAAAAATGTATCGCATTTAGTGAATGCCTACAGCAAACGTTTTGGTGTCTCACCACACAAAAGCAGGTTATTGAGCGCTATCTGACTCAATCCCATTTTACAGACAAATTTGTCAGCACAATCTTCATGGAAAAATTACGCTAATCGGTGTTGGTGAACACAAGAAAGCGCCCCCGCAAGGAGGCGCTTTCTACATTCTTATTGTCGCTTTATCGTTTCCCGTTCTTATATCCATCGCACATAAGCAAAGTCCATCCTGTGAGGCAGATCGGGATTGCTGGGGTACACACGCAGGCCGTACTGATGGTTGCCGGGATCGTTCAGCGCCTTGCGGGTTTCGAAATAAAGCAGCGACCCTTCGGTTTTTACCAGATCGAACAGGTATGATTCTACAAATTGTGGCTTTTGACTCATCGCGTCGAGGTCTACCACCACACATTCTACAGCAAGATCACACTGCATGTCCTTCCGGTCGATCACTACCTGCCCGTAGATTTCTTTGTTGGTGCCATCGTAATCCATCTTCTGATTGGGATTGAATTCCAGCTTCACCACTTCAAACTTGTCCCACTTGGAGGCTGTGTCTTCTTTCCACTTCACAATTTCTTTCGCTTTCGCATAATTGTTTTCGTTAAGCAGGGACGAACGCTTTGCCAGCTTGTTGTAGAAAAGATGATAATAATCGTCCATCATTCGCTTGGTAGTGAAGTGAGGGGCAATCTCCGCCATCGACTTCTTGATATATTGTACCCACTCAACAGAGTAGCCGTTGCTGTTGTGTGCATAGTAGAGAGGTATAATCTCGTTCTCCAGCATCGAATAGATGGTAGAGGCATCCAGTTCATCCTGAAATACCTGGTTATCGTACGTCTTTTTGTCCGTCAGAGCCCATCCGGCCCCCTCTTTATAACCCTCGTACCACCACCCGTCGAGCACGGAGAGGTTCAACACTCCGTTCATCTCGGCCTTTTCGCCCGAGGTGCCCGATGCCTCCTGGGCGCGGGTAGGTGTGTTGAGCCAGATATCAACACCGGAAACAAGCCGCTTGCCTAGACGCATGTCGTAGTTCTCCAGGAAGATGATCTTCCCAAGAAACTCGGGACGACGAGAGATTTCCACAATCTGTTTGATCAGCCCCTGGCCGCCACCATCGGCGGGATGTGCTTTCCCGGCAAAGATGAATTGAACCGGACGCTTCGGGTTGTTCACGATTCTGGACAAACGGTCCAAATCGGTAAACAGCAGATGTGCCCGCTTATAGGTGGCAAATCTTCGGGAAAATCCTATTAGCAAGGCGTTTGGATTCACTTCTTCCAGCATGGTCATGATGCGCGATGGGTCGGCCTGGTTCTTCAACCAACCCTCTTTAAACTCTACCTGGATGTAATCGACCAGCTTCTTCTTCAGATGCATGCGAAGCGCCCACAGCTCATCGTCGCCCACGTTGTAAATGTTTTTCCAGATGTCGGGATTCGACTGGTCATTGTAGAAATTATCCCCAAAGTATTTTTCGTATAGCGCCTTCACCGAAGAGGTGGCCCAGCTGGGCAAGTGTACGCCGTTGGTGACATAGCCCACGTGCAGCTCTTCGGGGAGATAGCCTTTCCATACCGGCTGAAACATCTTCTGGGAAACACTGCCGTGCAGCTTGCTCACGCCATTCGTCTCCTGAGCAGTATTGAGTGCAAATACGCTCATCGAGAACTTCTCATTAGTGCCCGGGTTGGCACGTCCCATATCCATAAACTGCTGCCATGGTATGCCCATTCGCTGCACAATGGGGGTCATGTATTTTGCGATCAGTGGCTCATCGAAGTAATCATGCCCCGCAGGTACGGGGGTGTGCACGGTGTAGAGCGATGATGCGCGTACAAGCTCCAGCGCTACCTGAAAGGAGAGGTTTTCTTCCCGCACATAGTCGCGCAGACGCTGTACGTTGATGAAAGCTGCGTGCCCTTCATTCATATGATACACATCTTTTTTGATACCCAGTTTTTTCAGCAGCAATATCCCGCCAACTCCCAGCAGATATTCCTGCTTCATGCGGTTTTCCCAGTCACCACCGTAAAGCTGGTGGGTGATGGAACGGTCGTACTCGCTGTTCTTTTCAATATCGGTATCCATCAGGTAGAGATTGATGCGCCCCACAGCTACCTTCCATATGTTGGAATAAATTGGCCGGTCGTGAAAGGGCACCTCCAGAATCATGGGAGTGCCATCGGCGTTCATCACCTGGGTGATGGGCAGGTCTCCGAAATTTTGTGCTTCGTAATTGGCTATTTGCTGGCCCTCCACCGAAAGCGTTTGATGGAAGTAGCCATAGCGGTAAAGAAAACCTATCGCCGTCATGTCCACGTTGCTGTCGCTCGCCTCCTTCAGGTAGTCGCCGGCAAGTATGCCCAGGCCACCGGAGTAGATCTTTAATACATGCGTGAGCCCGTATTCCATGCTGAAATAGGCTACACTGGGCCGCTTCGTGTTGTGCGGCTCATTCATATATTGTTTGAATTTATCGTACACTCGGCGGATGCGTTGCATGAGCTCCTCATTTTTCACCATGTTCTCTGTGATGTCTGAGTTCAGGTTCTGTAGCATCACCACCGGGTTTTTTTCGCTCTTTTCCCACTCCACAGGATCCAGATTCTCGAAGATGGCTTTTGCCTCTTCATTCCACACCCACCATAAATTGTGGGTTATTTCCTCCAGAGGACGCAACGGCGCAGGCAACTCTGCATGTACATGTATATCTTTCCAGACTGGCGTATTGGAATAACTCGATTTAATAATCATTGTTGTGCTGTTTAATTTTTTTAGTTCTGATATCGATAACGCATAAATCAATAGACTGTTACAATGGTGTTGAGAAACAGAATATTACGTTACGCCGACAAATATAACATTTTTAATCCGCTTTAAGTTTATGTTGTTTCGATAATCTGATGAAAGAATTATGCAAAGCTTTGCCATAGGCTTCCTGGTAGTATTCAATGAAATGAGACCAGTCGGCCTGATCCGATAACCTGCCGGCTGCCTGTTTCAGCATCTTTATCTGCTCAATGCTCTTCAGCGAGAAATCGTAGATGATGGATGCGATCTCTTCGGCCACCTCTGCGTGATTATAATCGTCACGGTGAATCACTTCAATTCCGTCGTCCAACCCTTTGTGTTCACCTTGCCTTTTTGCCCAGACACCAAAGCCCGAAAGCGAGGTGGTGATGGTGGGGATGGAAAAGGCTACGCTCTCGTGGGGAGTATATCCCCAAGGTTCATAGTAAGAGGGGAAAACAGAAAGATCGAGACCAATCAGCAGATCGTAATAGGAGAGGTTGAAGATTCCGTCATCGCCGTTTAGGTATGAGGGTACAAAGATAATCTTTACACTGTTTCCTTTCGTATTGCTGAAACCATAATGACGAAGCTGATTCATAACTGCATCGTGCTGAGGATCGACAAGATTGTGCGTAACAAAAGGAGAGCCCGCCGGTGAATCATGCTCTGTAGGCGAACCATTTTTAGACAGGAGGGCCTGAAGATCTTTCCGTGGTCCGCTGATCCAGCCGGGAACCATGATGAACGCGACGATATCTTTGGTCAGCTGCGGCATTGTGCGCAGAAGGTTCATGGCTTCGATGAACACATCAATTCCCTTGTTTTTGAATTCATAACGGCCGCTGATGCCTATCAGCAACGCATCGTGATGTACGGCATAGCCGAGTGTTTTTTCGGCTACATTCAACAACACTTTCCGGGCATTTTTTCGAGCCTGGATGTACTCGTTTCCTTTCGGAATGAAGTCTTTTTCAAACCCGTTCGGAGTGACAACCTCGGGTTGACGCTGCAGAAACTGGGCACACTCGCGGGCGGTGATTTCACTCACGGTGGTGAAGCAGTCAACGTTCCGGGCAGCCTCTTTCTCAATGGAATGCTTGGCTACCATATTTAGCTGACGCGCCATCTGATCGCCGTTGTATTCTTTCAAATGGTTATACAAAGGCAGGTTGTTGCCGGCAATAGATCGTCCGATAGAGGTGGCATGAGTGGTAAACATCGTGGCTATTTTAGGCACATACTTTTTGATGTAGAGTGCCCCGGCACCCAGCATCCACTCATTGAAGTGGGCAATAACATTGTCCGACTCCAGGTGATGGAAACGGTAAAAACTCTCAATCAGCAGGCCGGTGGCATAGGCGAACATGGTTGAATTGAAATAATCACCGTAGGCAAAGATGGAATCTACTTCATAGTCGGTCCACATCTTTGCATAGATCTCATTTTGTCTCTCCAGAAACTGCTCAAACTTTACCAGAAAAACAATGGGCTCCCCGGGTACATTCCACCTGCCGGCACGAATTTCAAGATGCTGGGTCTCCAGTGCGTAATCACACCACGATGAATAGAGGCTTCGGTCTTCCGTAAACCAGGGACTCTCTCTCTCCTTCCATATGTCGGGGCCAATAAAAAAAATCCGGTCTTTGTATAGCTGTTGAAGTGAACGGGCGCGCGTAGACAAAACGGTATAAATACCGCCTACTTTATTGCATACTTCCCAGCTGGTTTCGAAGATATAGCGGGGGATATGCCTGGAATCTATTTCCATAAATATCTTTTTTCTTGTCTCAAACGGTACAAAGGTAATAAAAAAATGAGTTACCTTTGTACTTTCATCTGAATGGTTGAAACATTAGACATTACACAATTGCAGCAGCGGGTGGAGAAGCACCCCAATATGACAGCGGCAGGCTCTTTACTGAAAAACGTGCATGTTTTATCGGTAACCGGTTTGCACGGATCGTCGCGTGCCATGTTTTCTGTCGGTTTGTTTCGCAAGTTTCCCCGCATCTATCTCTACATCCTGAATGATGCGGAAACGGCCGGTTATTTCTATCACGACATCACCCAGATTATGGGCTCGCGCGAAGTGCTGTTTTTTCCATCGGCCTACAAACGGGCGTCGAAATATGGACAGCTTGACGCGGCCAACGAAGTGCTTCGCACAGAAACATTGAGTAAACTGCAAAGCGAGGATACGCCGTTGATTATTGTGAGTTATCCCGATGCGCTGGCGGAAAAAACCGTCTCGGGAGAACAGTTGAAAGAGAATACTCTGAAGGTGACGGTGGGCGAGATGCTGGACTCATCGTTTGTGAGCGAGGTGCTCGAGAGTTATGGCTTTCAATACGTGGACTATGTGTATGAGCCGGGGCAGTATGCCGCGAGAGGAAGTATCCTCGATGTGTTTTCCTTCTCCGCAGAATATCCGTACCGGATCGACTTCTTTGGCGATGAGGTGGAAACCATCCGCAATTTTGACCTGGAAACGCAGCTCTCAAAGGAACAATTCAACGACATCCGTATTGTTCCCGCGTTTGAGCGAAGCGGCATGAAGCAGGCATCACTCTTCGACTCACTTCCTCCCTCCGCAATCATCGGCATGGAAGATTCACGCTGGATAACCAGCCGGGTGGAGTCACTCAACGAAGACGAACTACACATAGACCCGAAGGATGTGGAGTTCGTAAAAGCAGACCTCCTTTCGAAAGACGATTTCATGCGGGCTGTCAAGCTATTTAAACAGGTCCGATTCGATGCCAAAATGCTGGACACGCCCGATGCGGTCATTGATTTTCGTACTTCCATGCAGCCGCTCTACCACAAAAACTTCGACATGCTGAGCGAATCGCTTCACCGTTTTGAGGAGGACGGCTATTCAATCTATATCCTCAGCGACAGCGAAAAACAACAAAAACGACTTTTCCATATCTTTGAAGACCGCAACGATCCGATCGACTTCACGCCCGTAAACAAAACGTTGCACGAGGGGTTCTCCGACGAGACATTAAAAATATGTTGCTTTACCGACCACCAGATATTCGACCGCTTCCATAAATACAGCCTGAAGTCCGACAGGGCCCGCTCGGGAAAGATAGCGTTAACCCTCAAGGAGCTGAATCAGCTGCAACCGGGCGACTTTGTGGTGCACATGGATCACGGTATCGGTAAGTTCGCGGGGCTGGTGCGCCTGCGCATTGGCGACAAGGTACAGGAGGTGATCAAGCTTACCTACCTAAACAACGATGCCGTGTTTGTATCGATTCACGCTTTACACAAAGTGTCGAAGTACAAAGGTAAGGAGGGGGAGTCGCCCCAATTGAATAAACTGGGGTCCGGAGCATGGGAAAAGGTGAAGGAGCGAACAAAGTCGAAGATAAAGGATATTGCCCGCGATCTGATTAAATTGTATGCCCAGCGCCAGCAGGAAAAAGGATTTGCCTTCTCAAGGGATACCTATCTGCAGACGGAACTGGAGGCCTCATTCATGTACGAAGATACCCCCGACCAGATAAAAGCTACGCGCGATGTGAAGGCCGACATGCAGAGCGAGCAGCCAATGGACAGGCTGATCTGTGGCGACGTGGGCTTCGGCAAGACGGAGATCGCTGTCCGTGCGGCATTCAAGGCTGCAATCGACGGCAAGCAGACGGCAGTGCTGGTACCCACTACGGTGCTGGCTACCCAGCATTACCATACGTTCAGCGACCGGCTGGTCAATTTTCCTGTGAAGGTGGACTATCTGAGCCGTGCGCGTACATCAAAAGAACAAAAGGAGATTCTCAACCGCCTGAAAGAGGGTGAAATTGATATCCTGATCGGAACACACCGACTGGTGGGCAAGGATGTGGAGTTCAAAGATCTGGGACTGCTCATCATCGACGAGGAGCAAAAATTCGGTGTCTCCGTGAAGGAAAAGCTGAAACAGCTGAAGGTAAACGTGGATACGCTCACCATGACGGCAACTCCCATCCCGCGTACATTGCAGTTCTCGCTGATGGGGTCGCGGGATCTCTCTACTATTGGCACCCCGCCCCCTAACCGTTATCCGGTGCAGACGGAGGTACATACCTTTGATATGGAGATCATCCGCGATGCGGTAAACTTTGAGATAAGCCGCAACGGACAGGTCTTTATCGTGAACAACCGTATTCAGAATATTTATGAGCTGGAGGCATTGATAAAGCGGGAGATCCCCGGCATACGCATTGCTGTGGGCCATGGTCAGATGGATCCGAAAAAACTGGAGAGCGTGATTGCAGACTTTATGAATCATGAGCAGGATCTGCTGATTGCCACCACCATCATCGAGTCGGGGATTGATATGCCCAACGTCAATACCATCATCGTCATTGATGCACAGAATTTTGGATTGAGCGACCTGCATCAGCTGCGCGGCAGGGTAGGGCGCAGCAACAGGAAAGCATTCTGTTATCTGCTGGCTCCACCTTTGTATACCCTGAGCAGCGACTCAAGGCGACGGCTGCAGGCAATCGAGAATTTCGCAGAGTTGGGCAGCGGCATTCATATTGCCATGCAGGATCTCGATATCCGTGGGGCTGGTAATCTGCTGGGCGCGGAACAGAGCGGGTTTATTGCCGACCTGGGCTACGAAACATACCGGAAGATCCTTACGGAAGCGGTGCAAGAGCTGCGGAAGGATGAATTTGCCGACCTCTACAAAGAGCAGGAAAAGGCGGAAGAGCAGGATTTTGTGAGCGATGTGCTGGTGGAAAGCGACCTGGAGCTGATGTTCCCGGTGATGTATATCCCCAACGACGCAGAACGTGTGGGTATCTACCGCGAACTGGATAACATGGAGACGGAGACCGAGATCATGGAATTCACGAGACGGCTGGAAGACCGCTTCGGAAAGATACCCCACCAGGGTAGGGAACTAATTCGCATCGTGCGGCTGCGTCGTCTGGCCAAAACGTTGGGAATTGAAAAGATCATGCTGAAGAACAGTCAGATGACCCTGAACCTGATTGCTGATCCGAAATCGGCCTATTATCAATCATCCTCTTTTGATAAGCTGCTCTTCTTTGTGCAGCAGCATGCACGCCAGTGTCAACTGCGGGAGACGGGGAAGAAACGTTCCGTGGTAATCCGCCATATCAATTCTGTGGAAACTGCCGTGGCCGTACTGGAGGAGATGCTCCAGGCGTCAACTGTTTCGAATTAAATCACAAAATCAAAGGGTCCGCTGAAATCTTTGCCGGATCTGATCTTTACATCCACGGTGTTGGTTACCAGGGAGTATGGGATTACGCTCCTTGTGAGCCATGCCCCGCCCCCAATGGTGGAGTCGTGACCGATGACCGTGGCCCCGCCCAGAATGGTGGCATTGGCATAGATGACCACGTTGTCCTCCACGGTGGGGTGACGCTTCACATCCGACAGTTTCTTCTCCACATAGAGTGCTCCGAGCGTGACGCCCTGATATATCTTCACGTTGTCGCCTATTTCCGTTGTTTCTCCAATGACGATGCCTGTACCATGATCCATGAAGAAGTTCTTGCCTATCTTGGCAGCCGGATGGATGTCGATGCCGACCTTCGAATGGGCATATTCTGAAAAAAGACGCGAGATAAGCGGAAGCCCGAGCTGATGAAGCTCATGGGCGATACGGTGAACACAGAGTGCGAAAAAACCGGGGTAGGTGATAATCACCTCTTCCAGAGTCTTGGCGGCGGGATCGAACCTGAGGTAGCACGCAGCATCCTTGTATAAACGTTGCTGAAGCGCCGGGAGCTTTTGAAAAAAAGCTTCTGTTTTTTTGTCGGCAGCCTCCGGGTTGTGGAGCCTGGCTATGTTTGCGTGAAGCTTTTCGGCCGCCTCCCGCAGTCCGTCCTGCACATCCCGGGAGTCCGGACAATCACAGATGGGAAACATGAGCGAGACCAGGGTCTCAATCACTTTCTCCAGTTCGCACTTGTCGATGGGTATGTCGATGGACTGGGGCGTAAACTGTGCTATCAGTTCGTATGTTTTGTCTGTCATATTGAATATTTCAAAAAACGATTACTCACTAAGTTAAAGGTAGAAGACGCGCAACCAACTCGTCGCCCAACGCCTTCTTGTCTTCAATGTGTTTGAGGGTGGCCATGACGAACGGATTCTTGTCGAAAGCACCCCGTACATATTCAAAATCCATTGCCCGGTCCTGGATGTTGCCGTCCGCACCAAATCCTGTTTTGAAAGAGAGAGAAAACTCCTTCTTGGCATCGCAATAAATCATCTCATCAAGGTTTACCACACTCTCTTTCCATTTCTCCACAATGCCGATCACGTCTGCTGCCGTTATCTCGTCGGCCTTCAGTTTATAAAACGATTGAATCTTATCCCATGCCCATGTCCATTCATTCTGGTAATAGTCCTGATGCAGTTTCTGGAAGATATGATTGATATCCTTCAGTTTTGTAATCTCGCCTGCTTCAATTTTATTCAACAGGTCGTCAATTTCCGATTTGGGGGCAATCAGCCCCGACATATCGACCCATTCTCCCAACCCGGGCCTGTCGCCTGGATCGAGTTGTTGCCTGATCTCCTGGTTGCTTTTGAAGCGAGTACCTTCCAGCCTTTTAATGATTGAGTTGCCCAGAAACTTGTGGATGATAATTTCGTATAGACTGAGGCCTTTGCGTAGCGCTGAATTGGTGATGATACAGCTCTGGAATGTATACAATTCTGATGCCTCACCCGCTGTTGCCTGCAGGTTATTCAGAATCTCCAGGCCGGCAAATACCTTCTGAATGGTGTAGGGACTGAGCAGATTAAAATTAATGCAATCGAGCCGGTTGGGATCTTTCCGCCTGTCTCGTTCCGGCCATTTTTTGGCGTCGCGTATGGTACCCACACTCCGTAAATTAACTCCCGGAGCAATATATGTGCCGTTGTCTTTTTCAATGAGGTACGAGAATGGCAGGTTGGATGTGTCGGCATGTTGTGAGTGACGCCCCAAAATCAGCGAGAAAGCGCCTACCTTGGCCGGCCATAAAACGTATGAATTACTGGTCGTTTTAGCGCCTCTCTCAATGATGCCCTGGTGGATAGGTCCAAGCTTGTACATGTGATTGCTCTGGTTGGATCCCGAGCCGGCATTCATAAAGGAGAACATTCCGGCAATAAGCAGGGTGGACTTATGATGGGTCACCGTATAAGGACCCGCAAAGAGGGCACATGCTTCGCCGTTTTCCCCTTGGCAGTTGCTGAAAAAGAGTGAGTCGGAGGCGGAGTAGCCATGATTGATCAGACAGGCTTGTCCCACAAAGCAACGTGTGATAAAGGAACCACCGTCGATCCTCGATCCGGAGGAGACGATAAAATCTTCCGCAATCACGTTGCGGCCGATGTATACCGGATCGTGCACATTGCTGTTGATGCTCCCGTTTTTCAGCTTCATTGCTCCGGTGATCTTGGTGTGGGACCCGATGCGTACATTCTTGATGTAGCCTACATTGACGATCTTACAATGAGGGCCGATAGTTCCCCGGTCAGAGGCATGCTTGTCGCAGTAAAAGTCGATGATGGACTTCATCCGTTCAATTAGTTGGGAACGATGACGGTACAGCGAGTAGATATAGGCAAAATGAGCCGACAGCTTGTCGTTGATATGCACCTCGCGTCCGCCTGTTTCGTTTAGCACATTCACCTGTACTCCGTTGCCGAAAGTGGTTGGGCCGTCTACCAGGATCACATCCACATTCTGAATGAAGCAATAGGAGCCGATGGTGTAGTTTGCTATGTAGTTTTGCACGTTCTCAATGACTACATTGTCCCCAATGCTGCAATTATGAATGACAGCATTGTTGATTCCCGCATGTTTTTTCAAACCTCCGGCAAGTTCAAATTGAGTATCAAAGTTGCCGAGCGATATTTTTCCGGAGAATTGTGCATTCCTGACAAAACGAGGATCGAACCCCTCCTTCACGGTAACCTGATCCCAGTCGGGACAACTGCATCCGTTTTTCTCCAGCTGATCAATTTCGTCTTGTGTTAAGTTTCTGTATTGCTGCATACGAGATAGTTTTTATATGTTGTTCCACGAACTCCCACCATCATTTATCTATACGAGAAGATGGCGCTTTAAGGAAAAACGAGGTTCCTTGAAGGGAACCCCGTTCTTTTACATTATTTCTGTTCCTTAAGAGCAGCATAAATAAGGCCTTCCAACTCTTCGGCCAACTCAGGATTGTCTCTGACAGCAATCTTGGCTGCATCGCGCCCCTGTCCCAGCCTGGTTTCATTATAGCTGTACCAGGAGCCGCTTTTCTTGATGATATTCAATTCAGCCCCCATGTCGATGATCTCTCCTGTACGTGAGATGCCTTCACCGTACATGATATCGAACTCGGCTTTGCGGAACGGCGGGGCGACTTTGTTTTTCACAACCCTCACGCGGGTGGGCTTACCAATCTGTTCTTCTCCCTCTTTGATGGGAGAGCCATTGCCCCGGATGTCGAGACGTACAGATGCGTAAAACTTCAGCGCGTTACCACCGGTGGTGGTCTCCGGGTTTCCAAACATGACGCCGATCTTTTCCCGCAGCTGGTTAATGAAAATGCACGTGGTGTTGGTCTTGCTGATGGCAGAAGTGAGTTTTCGGAGTGCCTGGGACATAAGACGTGCCTGCAGACCCACGTTGGAGTCTCCCATATCTCCTTCGATCTCTTTCTTGGGAGTGAGGGCCGCCACCGAGTCGATGACGATGATGTCGACGGCCGATGAGCGGATCAGCTGCTCTGCAATCTCCAGCGCTTCTTCACCACTACTGGGTTGCGAGATCAGTAGCTCGTCGGTGTTGACGCCCAGCTTGTCGGCATAAAAACGGTCAAAAGCATGCTCCGCATCAATAAATGCGGCTACACCTCCCGCTTTCTGTGCTTCGGCGATGGCATGAATGGCGAGGGTGGTTTTACCCGACGATTCGGGGCCGTAGATTTCGATGACACGCCCGCGAGGATAGCCTCCCACGCCCAGTGCCACATTCAGCCCGAGGGAACCGGAGGAAATGACCGGAATTTCTTCCACCTTCTCATCTCCCATTTTCATGATAGACCCTTTGCCGTAAGTCTTTTCAATTTTGTCCATCGCTGCCCGTAGCGCCTTCATTTTTTCACTGTTCTTGTTCTCTTTTACTTCTTCCATAATGTTGTGTTTCTTTCTTTTTTCATTTAATCCCCAAAATCTGACCAACATGGTCTCTGGTGTTCACGTCCTTTTCTTCAGGCTGGCGATCATGCCATCTTAGGTTATTTTATCGCCAATATGTAATGCCACTGATTTTTATCCGTTGGAGATTGATACTTCAAAGATAGTAAAAAACCAAAAATTCCGATACTGTTTCAGAAAAAAGTGACGTGTTGCCTCTATGCCAGTTTGTACACCCCTCCGGGGAGGGAGGTGACCACATTTTTTATTTCCAACTCCAGCAGTGTCATAAACAATGCCGTCACCGGCATGTTGAGCTCTATGGCGAGGGCGTTTACCTGCATGGCTCCCCCTTTAAGGAGCACCTGGTAAACTTCCTCTTCGTTCTCTGACAATTCCACAAACAGATCTCTTTGTTTCGGAAAATTGTTTTTCTTTTCTTCCTCCCATCCCATGTGGGTCATCAGATCGTCCACGCTCTGCAAGAGCAAGGCATTGTTGCTGGAAATTAACCGGTTGCATCCTGATGACATCTTGTCGTGAATGCGTCCCGGCACGGCAAAAACTTCCCGGAAGTATGAGTTGCCCAGGTCGGCCGTAGTGAGTGATCCTCCCTTTTCGCCCGATTCAACTACCACCACCGCATCCGACATGCCGGCCACGATGCGGTTTCGTTTTACAAAATTATGCCGGTCGGGGTTGGTGCCACTGGGAAACTCGGTGAGCAGCGCTCCTGTCTCCAGCATATCGATCGCCGTCTGCCGGTGCATGGCGGGGTAGATCCTGTCCAACCCGTGCGCCAGTATGGCGACGGTTGATAATCCGTTTTGTAGCGATGCCCGGTGAGCGTGGATATCGATACCGTATGCCAGGCCACTGACGATTTGAACTTCGGGGATACGCTCTGCCAGATCGCGGACGAACTCGCGACAGAACTCCTGGCCATATCTTGTTTCAGTGCGCGTGCCAACAATGCTGATCACTTTTTGCCGGTTGAAGTTGACTTGACCCTTGGCATACAGCAATATCGGGGCATCGATGCATTGTATGAGTCGTTGCGGATAGTCGGGGTTGGTGTAAAACAGAATCCGGAGGTTGTTTTTTACGACAAATTCCAACTCTTTCTCTGCCCGCCGCAGTACTTCGGGATCGCGAATCTCCTGTATCAGCCTTCTGGAAATCCGGGGGATGGACTTCAGCTTGCGGACCTCTTCCCTGAAAATATCCTCCTCATCGCCAACTACCTCCATCAGGTTGCGGGCGTGCATCACTCCCACGCCCTTTATTTGCGTGAGGGCTATCTGGTATAAAGATTTGTCTGACATAAGCTTTTCGGTTGTCAGTCGTTAATTGTCGGTTAACGGCTACTGGTAGTAGGCCGACAGCGCATTGTCAGAGTTCGGTTACCGGATGTATTCTTTAAATGCTTCGTCAAAAACGTCCGGTTTCGACAATTTGCCGTTCACCAGGTTTACCACCTCTATCTTTGCTTTGGCACAGGTGGCGTTGTCCGATAGCCGGATAATTTCCTGGTGGAAAATGTATTTTACGTTCACTCTTTCAATGTGAGTGACGGTGCACAAAAATGTATCCATCCCTATCAGGGGTACCTTGTACCGGATCTCCACCTTTGATACTACCGCATCAATGCCCTGTAGATGGAGCTGGTGAAAATTCAATCCCACCTTCTCCAGAAATTCGTGGCGTGTGACTTCGAAATAGTGCTGATAATTGGCATTGTTCACATGGCCCTGTGTATCGCACTCATAGTCGCGCACCTTCATTGTGTGCACAAAAACCGGGTCCGCCACTTTATTGAGTTTTCCTTGTTTTAATCCATTCTCTGGCATTTGCAAACGCTTCCATCCAGGGGGTTACCTCATGTTTGCGGTAGGCAAACGGGTAGTATGCATTTTGCCAGGGGAAGATGGTGCGCTCCAGGTGGGGCATCATGGCCAGGTGGCGCCCATTGTCTGAACAAACGGCTGCAGTGGCATAGTCTGATCCGTTGGGATTACCGGGATAGGTGTCGTATACGTATTTGGCAGAAATGTTGTAAGTGGATGCTTCCTCCGGCAGCACAAACCGGCCTTCGCCATGTGCGACCCAGATACCCAGTTTGGTGCCTTCGAGCGACCGGAACATTACTGATTCGTTTTTCGGAATTTCCACACTCACGAATGTAGACTCAAACTTATGCGACAGGTTATGGGCCATCTTGGGGTGCTTGTCGCCCATTTCAGGGAAAATAAGACCCAGCTCCATCAACAGTTGACAGCCGTTGCAGATGCCAAGGCTCAGCGTATCTTCACGGGTGAAAAAGTTTTCGAGTGCTGTTCTCGCTTTTTCGTTATACCGGAATCCACCGGCCCATCCTTTGGCAGAGCCGAGCACGTCGGAGTTGGAGAACCCGCCGCAGAAGACGGCAAACTGAACATCCTCCAGCGTTTCGCGTCCCGAGGTGAGGTCTGTCATATGCACGTCCTTCACATCGAAGCCGGCGAGGTAAAGCGCATAGGCCATCTCCCGTTCGCCGTTTGTGCCTTTCTCACGGATGATGGCAGCGGTGAGGCCCGAACGTTCTTTGCGGTCGGGATTTAATCCCAGGTCCTCCATCTTGCCGGTAAAGGAGGGTTTGATGTCGAACCGGAGCGGTTGTTGCTTGTAGTTGGCAAAACGATCAGCGGCACATGTTTCCCCACTTTGTCTCCTGTCAAGAAGGTAGGATGTGTTGTACCACACATCGCGCAGGTGGTCTATATCAAATTCCTGACGGAACTCCTCTTTCGCGACGATCAGCTTCCGCTCTTCGATGGGGCGTGCCACGATGGCAAAGCCCACTCCGTAGTCGTCCAGTATTTTTTCCACCAGACGGTGATGTTTTACCTGGATGAGTACTCCCGGATTCTCAGAGAACAGAATCTTGATCAGGTCGGTATGCCGGATCTTGTCGAGACGTGCTTCCAGCCCGCCCTGCGGATTGGCAAAGCACATTTCCAGCATGGCGGTGATCATTCCACCGGCGGAGATATCGTGTCCGGCAAGAATGAGACCACGCTCGGTGAGCTCCTGAACGGCAGCAAATGCATTCTTGAAATATTCGGTGTCGCTCACGGTAGGTGCTTCGTCACCTACCGTGCTTAAGGTCTGTGCGAAAGCCGATCCTCCCAGTTTAAAGGGTTCGAAGGAGAAGTCGATATAGTAAAGATAGGTACCTCTTATGTAAGCCAGTACGGGTGAGACAATTCTGCGGATATTTTTCACTTCGGCTGCTGCAGAGATGATGACTGTGCCGGGGGAGAAAACCTTGTCGTCGCCGTATTTCTGGGTCATCGAGAGCGAATCTTTGCCGGTAGGAATGTTGATGCCCAGGTCGCCGGCGAATTCGGAGCATGCTTCTACAGCCTTGTACAGGCGGGCATCTTCTCCCGGGTTGCGGCAGGGCCACATCCAGTTGGCGCTGAGAGAGACTCCCTGTAGCCCATGGGTAAGCGGTGCAAAGACAATATTGGTCAGTGCCTCGGCTATCGCCACTACCGAGCCGGCGGCCGGATCAATCATCGCTACCTGCGGTGCATGACCGAGAGAGGTAGCCATGCCGGTATATCCTTTGTAATCGAGTGCGATGGCGCCGCAGTCGCTCAGCGGTAGTTGGATCTCTCCCTGGCACTGCTGCCGGGCGATCCTGCCGGTTACCGAGCGGTCCACTTTGTTGGTGAGCCAGTCCTTGCAGGCTACCGCCTCCAGCTTCAGGACGTTCTCGATAAATGTGCCAAGCTGTTCGGGGGTATATGCCGGAGCTTCGTATGTTTCTTCCGTGGTGCTGTCTTCCATAATGGTGACAGGGGGTTTGCCGAAGAAATCGTCCAGCTCCATGTCGATGGGGTTGATGTTGCCGGTCCCACGGAAAGTAAATTTCATGTCGCCGGTGGTCTCTCCCACAACGTACATGGGTGCCCGCTCGCGTGAGGCAATCCGGGCAATTCTTTCAATATCTTTTTGTTCCACAAGCAGTCCCATGCGTTCCTGGCTTTCGTTGCCAATGATCTCCTTCGCGGAGAGTGTCTTGTCGCCCACCGGCAGCTTGTCGATGTCGATCACCCCGCCGGTCTGTTCTACCAGCTCGGAGAGGCAGTTGAGGTGTCCCCCCGCACCATGGTCGTGAATGGAGACGATGGGGCTCTCGTCCGACTCGGCCAGCGAACGGATCACGTTGGCCACCCGCTTTTGCATCTCGGGGTTGGCGCGCTGTACTGCATTCAGCTCTATACCGGAAGAATATTCACCGGTGTTGACCGACGAGACGGCGCCACCGCCCATGCCGATGCGGTAGTTGTCGCCACCCAGCACCACCACTTTCTCTCCCTTTTGCGGATTGCCTTTCTTCGCGTCGCGCTTGTTGGCATACCCAACGCCTCCCGCAAGCATGATCACCTTGTCGTAACCGAACTTTTTGTAGTTCTCTTCGTGTTCAAAAGTGAGCACAGAGCCGCAGATGAGCGGCTGACCGAATTTGTTGCCAAAGTCGGATGCTCCGTTGGATGCTTTGATCAGGATCTGTTCCGGTGTCTGGTAGAGCCATTTGCGAGGAGAAACAGCCTGTTCCCACTCGCGGCCTTCTTCCAGTCGTGGATAGGAGGTCATGTAAACGGCTGTCCCTGCCACGGGAAGGGAGCCCTTCCCGCCGGCGAGCCGGTCGCGAATCTCTCCCCCGGTGCCGGTGGAGGCTCCGTTAAAAGGTTCCACTGTGGTGGGGAAGTTATGTGTTTCTGCTTTGAGCGAGAGTACACTCTCCACCTCTTTTGTCTGGAAAAAATCGGGCTTGTCGCCACTGCCCGGGGCAAACTGCTCAATCATCGGGCCCTGTACGAAAGCCACGTTATCTTTGTAGGCCGAGATGAGGTTGTTCGGGTTGACCTGGGAGGTGCGTTTTATTAATTGAAAAAGAGAGAGTTCCTTCTCTTCTCCGTCGATAATGAATTTCCCGTTGAATATCTTGTGGCGGCAGTGCTCCGAGTTGACCTGTGAGAAGCCAAACACTTCGCTGTCGGTCAGCTTTCGCCCCATCTTTTTGCTTACGCCGTTCAGATAGTCGATCTCATCTTCACTCAGTGCCAGTCCCTCTGTGTTGTTGTATGCTGCAATATCGTCGATGTGGAGAATCTCTTCCGGTTGCTTGTCGATGGTGAAAAGCGTTTGATCAAGCTGCTCATACTTACGTTGCAGCATTGGGTCAAAATCGAAAGGAGCATTCTCCGGCATGGGAATATATTCTTCCATGCGGGTAATACCTTCTATGCCCATATTCTGGGTGATCTCCACCGCACAAGTGCTCCAGGGAGTAATCATCTCCCTGCGGGGGCCAACGAAAGGAGTGTGGACTGCTTCTGCATCAAGCAATGCTGCGTTTCCGAAAAGCCAGGTCAGCTTTTCGACCGTTTGGGTAGAAAAGACCGATTCTGTTTCTACTGCGATTACGCTTTGAGAGGGGGTTCTGAAAAATGAAATCATATTTTCTGTTTTATGTTGCATCAGATTGAAAGAGAATAGATCTCCTTCATTCTGCCCGGGACCGTTTGCTGTAGTTTCGTCCAATCTGAACGATGATACAAAGTTAGTGAACTTTTTCGTTAAGTCAAATGTGCAGAAGACAAGTTTACTTGGAATCTGCCATGACGAGAAAAAGTCTAACTTGTTGAACTTTTTCGTTAAGTCAAAATAACAATTCAGCGAGGGTTGTGTCAAACTTGCCGGGACATTGCCGAGCGGAAGTTATTTATTCAAAATGTGCAGAAGAGAAGTTTACTTACACAACAAAACGCATTTTGTCTGTTAAGATTATGAATGTACCTTTGCGGCAAAATAGATTATTGTTTATTTTTCCTGTAAACAACCATTCATGCTCGAAACAATTGCCAAAGGCTTTCTCATCGGATTACTGGTTTCCTCGCCCATGGGGCCGATCAACATGCTGACTATTCAACGCACGCTTAACCGGGGATGGTGGCACGGCTTTGTCACCGGGTTGGGGTCGGTGTTGTCGGACTTCATCTATGCCGTGATCACGCTGGCAGGGTTGGGCCTTGTGTCCGATTTTCTCGCGGCTCACGAAGGTCAGCTCCAATTGCTGGGGAGCCTGATCCTGATCTTTTTCGGGGTGGGTGTGTTTCGTTCCAACCCGTTGAGAGACTGGCAACCGGATAGGATTTCGGGAGAAACACGTTATGCAAAAGACTTTATCTCGGCATTTTTGCTTACCCTCTCCAATGTTGCAATCATTCTGGTCTTTGTGGGACTTTACGCACGCTTTTCGTTTAATCCTTTCCAGGATGGGCCTGCTTCGCTCTTTGCGGGACTGATCTCGTTTGCCGCAGCAGCGTTGTTGTGGTGGTTTCTGCTTACCACTTTTGTTTCCCGTCTGCGAAAACATTTCAACCGCCGGGGCTTAATCCTGCTTAATAGAACCATCGGCATCCTGCTGATGGTCGTGGGAGCCGGGGGTATCCTGCTTTCCGTTTTCCCGGTGTGATTTCCCCGTGACCGGAACAAGGGGGTGTCGGGCGTATGAAGACAGCCACCCGGGGGGGACAGAACCAGAATTATCCGTGTTGGCCTATTTCGATCACTTCCAAATCTTTGATGTTGCCCTCATCCAACACAAAGCGGAGGAGTGTACGGACACGATGAAACCCGTACTTCCCTGCCGCCCCCGGGTTCATATGCAGACATCCCAGCTTTTTATCGTACATCACCTTCAGGATATGCGAATGGCCGGCGATAAACAGCTTGGGGGGATGGGCAAACAATTGTGCACGGATAGACGGATCGTAACGGCCGGGGTAACCGCCGATGTGTGTCATGAGCACCTCCACATTTTCGAGGGTGAAATGTTGCGTTTGCGGGTAGGCGACGCGGGTTTTGTAGTCGTCGATGTTGCCATATACGGCACGAAATGGTTTCAGTGTCTCAAACCTGCCGGCAAGCTCCAGCGAGCCGATATCGCCGGCATGCCATATTTCATCGCAGGGCGATAAATAGGTTTCAAATTTCTCATCCCAGTACCCGTGCGTGTCGGACAACAACCCTATTTTTTTCATCTTTTCTTTTCTGTTTACGGCAAAGGTAATTTATTTTGGGAAAACAAACCTTTTCCATTATCCACCTTGACGGGCAATATTTACCGGCACCATAAACTCGAAGCCTTAAAAAAATTTTTTATTCAAACAAACTTTGTATTTTTGGGGTTTAAAGAGTTCTTAAACCGTAGTCAATGGAAAATAACCAATATACTTACTTCAAACGCGATATAAGCTGGCTATCTTTTAACTACCGGGTACTCCTGGAAGCGAAAGACGAGCGCCTGCCCATCTATGAGCGGATCAAGTTCCTCTCTATTTATTCTTCCAATCTGGAGGAGTTCTACAAGATTCGTGTGTCGGGTTATCATAGTTCTCTGTTAAAAAATATCAAGCGGGACGAATCGATTGAGGAGGCCATGCGGACCATAGTTCAGATCAACAGTGAAGTGACCGCCCAGGAGAAAGAATATTATGCGATATTCAACCAGATGATATTGCCTGAGCTCAAGAAGAACAACATTGTCCTCTATCAGTCGGATCAGGTGGAACCCTTTCATCGAGCCTATGTGGAGAAATATTTCAATGAGGAGGTTTTCCCTTATTTGCAGCCGATGATCATTCTGAAGGATGACATTCATTCTTTTATTCAGGATGGGCGCATCTATCAGGTGATCAGTTTGCTGCAAAAAAAGAAAAAAAAGGAGGCAGAAGGATTGAAATACACCTATGCCATCATGAAGATTCCCTTCACCAAAATTCCCCGTTTCATAGAACTGCCCTCTTACGGAGGCAATTATTACATCATGTTTATCGACGATGTGATAAAGGCGAACATGCAAAGTGTCTTTCCCGGATATGAGATCGTGGATTGCTTCAGCATCAAGATCTCACGCGATGCAGACTTTTCGCTGGAGGATGAGGATCAGAAGGATATTGCTGAGAAGATCCTCCGTAAGGTGCGCAAACGTAAGATCGGTGCTGTGACGAGGTTTCAGTATGACAAGGATATGCCCGATTATTTCCTGCGCTATCTGTGCGAAACATACGAAATTGAGGAGGAGGAGCTATTGCCCTCGGGTCGCTATTTGAACCTGTCGGACCTGTCAAACCTCCCTAACCCTGTGGGAGATTCGTTAAAACAAAAGCTACCGCAGCCCTTGCGTGTGCCGGAGCTGGAATCGAATACCTCCATCCTGCGAGTGTTGCGAAAGCAGGATGTGCTGTTGCATTTCCCGTACCAGTCGTTTGACTACCTGCTGCGTTTCCTGATGCAGGCAGCGTTCGACCCCAAGGTAATTGAAATAAAGGTGACCCAATACCGGGTGGCCGAGAACTCAGCCGTGATCAACAGTCTTATCAGCGCAGCAAAAAATGGCAAGAAGGTGACTGTCTTCGTTGAGCTGAAGGCCCGCTTCGATGAGGAGAACAACTACCTCTCCTCCGAACTGATGCAGCAGGCCGGGGTAAAGATCATCTACAGTCTGCCGGGACTGAAGGTGCACGCAAAGCTGGCTTATGTGCGCAAGCGCAGCAATGATCCCGATGACCCCCTGAAAGGCTATGCTTACCTGGGCACGGGCAACTTTAACGAGAAAACGGCCCGCATCTATTCGGACAAAGGGCTGCTGACTTCGAACAAGGAGATCATTAAAGATATCGACGAAGTCTTCCGTGTGTTGGAGGGAAAGCCTTACACGCACAATTTCAGACATCTGCTGGTAACACAGTTTAATCTGTTGCCCGCCATCCATCAACTGATTGACCGTGAGGTTGAAAGTGTAAAGAACGGCGGCTTAGGCCATATCATTTTAAAAATGAACAGCCTGGAAGACAAAGGGATGATCAATGCACTTTACCGGGCCAGCGAGGCGGGAGTGAAGATTGATCTGATCATCCGGGGAATCTGCTGCCTTGTACCCAACCAGCCTTTCAGCAAAAATATCACGGTAACCCGCATTGTAGATGCCTATCTGGAACATGCGCGGGTGTGGTACTTCTTTCATGAAGGAGAAGAAAAAGTATATCTTACTTCTGCCGACTGGATGGAACGCAACCTGCACCGCCGTATCGAGGTGGCCTTTCCTGTCTACTCGGAAAAGCCGAAGCGGCAGATCGTGGATATCCTGAAAATCCAGCTGGAAGATAACCAGAGCGCCGTATGGGTGGATGAACATCTGAATAATGTGTTTAAAAGGGACACGACTTCATCTGATGAAGCACCTGTCCGTGCGCAGCAGGCTATTTACGACTACCTGAAAAAGTCGACCGGGTTGTATTGAAACAGATACTTTATGGATTTGAATCGTCCCGGGAGCAAGTGAACGCCATCTTATGACTGTTATAAGCGCCCAGAATACCGACGTGGTTTGTCACGTTTGAATGAACCTGCGTGGCCTCCACGATTGGAATTCCATTGTTACTGATAGCCTTGTTGGCTGAAATAACGTAGAGGTACAAATCTTTTGACATTTGCGCCACTTCAATTTCATATTCAATGGTTTGGTCGGGATCCGTTTGCACCGGCTCATGAAAAACAAAGTTGAGCCCCAACTCCTTCCCGTTCACAAACAGATCGGTAAAGATATTTTTAATATTACGGTTGCCTTCATCTTCCTCCCATAGAATTCCGGATACGGCATCCCCTCCTCCCACAACTTGTTTGTTGTCGAGGATATCCGATAACTTCAGGTCAAGGGGATAGCTGAACTGCAACATGCCTTGATAATAAGCGTTCCTTCTCCCTTTGATGAAATAGTAATTCTCCTGCTCCGGATTATCGGTCAAAGTCAATTTTATATTCAACTCAATTAGTTTCTCACCTGTGTTTCCACCCGGATAAGAGTTCTCCTTAACCGTTTCGGTAACACTCTTCACGCTGAGATTGACATTTTCCGGCATCATCGTCTTTGCTCCTAACTTCTCAAATCCGGGCGCCTCCACTTCAATCCCTATCTCATCCGACGGCTTGGGTACGTAGCTGCCTTTATACACTCCTTTTCCTTTGTGAGCAAGCTTTTCCATAACTGTGCCATTTACGTAGAGAGTAACAGCGGCATTTTCCACATCGGGTATCGGCGATACCTTCCCGAGTACGAAACGACTTTGAGAAATGTGTGCCGATACCACGGAGTCGGTATTTACCGTGCTGTTTACAACCAGCATCGGATCAGTAACCTCTCCTTTAAACGCAATATCTTTTTCGCACGAGATAAATATACCCAATGATATTGCTAAAAGAACCGCAAACGCGGAAGTATGTTTTTTCTTCATATCTTTTTAAAATTTGATGGTGTAACTTACAGAGGGAATAATTGGAAAAAGAGTAGCCTGCTTGAGTTTGTTAACCGTTTCATATTCGCCGGTTTGCGGATTCTGCCGGCTGTGTGAGTCGGCATATACGAAAAACGGATTCCACCGGTTATATACATTGTATATACTGATATTCCATGTGCGAAGGTTCCCCCGTTTGGTTACCTTGTGAAAATTCACACCCAGATCCATTCGATGGTAACTGTTGTAGCGGAAATTATTTCGCGCCGAAACGTGAGGTATCTCTACGGAGACCGGATAAGGATTGTCCAGGTTGGGATATCCGGCGCCTTTCACCTCATGAAAGGCGAATGTGGCGGCATTTCCCGTGCTGAAGACCCATGAGCCGGACAGATCAATACGCTCGGAAAACTTATGTGTAAGCGTGAGGCTGATGTCGTGACGACGGTCATATTTCGCCGGAAAAGGTTTCCCGTTGTTGAGTTCGTTGCCCGGTTCATCGAAAATCCTATTGGATTTCGACCAGGTGTAACCCACCCATCCGGTGGTGTTTCCAAAAGAACGCTGTGCCAGTAACTCCACACCGTAGGCGGTTCCGCGTCCTGTGCTCACCTTGTCTTCCCAGTTGGTCGATATGCCCATGAAAGAGGCGCCATCCTTATATTCGAGCAGGTTGCCCATGGTCTTGTAATATCCTTCCACCGAGAAATCAGCAATGCCCGCCATGGAGTAAAAGAGGCCGGCGGAATATTGGTGCGAGTTCATGGGTTTTATCCTTTTCGTTACTGGCACCCAAAGGTCGGTAGGCAGGCTCACCAGGCTGTTCGACAGCAGGTGGATGTATTGGCTCATGCCGGCATATCCTGCCTTAACCGACAGGTTGTCGGTAAGCAACAGGCGCACCCCTGCCCGCGGTTGTAACGAGGAGTAGTTCTGATTTTGAACGTGAAAAGTTGAAAAGTGCACCCCCAAGTTCACTTTCAACAGGTTGCCAATTGACACATTGTCTTCGATGTAGCTCATCGTCTCGTGTGCATATACGACGGGACTCCCAATGACCGTGTCCACCTTGTTGACTATTTCCGAATCCACAAACTTCATTGAAGTGACGTCGGGCCGGAAGGTATGGTAAGTGTAATTTGTACCAAATTTGATGTCGTGAGCACTGTTTGGTGTGTAGTCGAAATCCATTTTGGCCGTCCAGTCGCGAATACCTGAGTTATAAGTCAAATTCAGTTCGCTTTTCTCTTCCTTCGGCGGCGTTTTGCTTTTGTCTGTTTGCACGTTCTCGGCGCCCAGCCCTAACTTTGAGCGATAGCGCGTAAACGATGCCGTTGTGTTCATAAACAACTTGTTGTTTACAACATGGTTCCATCGCAAGGCAGTCACCACGTTTCCCCATCCCCAGTTGAGGTTGGTGTAGTCCTTGTCTTCAAAGTCCATGTTGTAGGAGACCCTGGTTCGCACTTTCGCGTAAAGAGCGTCGTCGCCCAGGTAGGCGCTCAGGTAAAGTTTGTCCCTGTCGGAAAACTTATGTGTGAACTTGGCATTCACATCGTAGAAATAGTACCCGGCGGCAGTGTTTCCGTCGCCTCCTTCCGCTTTAGCCGCGGCTTTTATCAGTGGCTGGGTCAACACGTCGATATAAGTTCTTCGGGCCGATACATTGAACGTGGTTTTTTCCCTGATGATAGGCCCTTCGAGTTGAATTTTAGAGGAGATCAGGCCGATACTTGCCGTCCCGCGTATTTTCTTGTCGTCACCGTCTTTCATCCGTACATCTACCACCGATGACAATCGTCCGCCGAATCGTGCCGGAAAGCTTCCTTTGTATAATGTGACATTTTTCAATGCATCGCTATTGAAAACAGAGAAAAATCCCAGCATGTGATTCACATTGTAAAGCGGCACGCCATCCAGTAAAAGAAGGTTTTCGTCGGGACCGCCGCCGCGTACGTAAAGCCCTGCAGAGCCTTCGGTTCCCGATTGTACACCCGGCAAAAGCTGCAACGCTTTTATCAGATCGTTCTCACCCAGTAGCGTGGGGATATTTTTTATCAGATTAATGGGTACTTCCACCGCACTCATCTGCGAACCCTTCACGCCCATTTCAGATCTCATTCCTACAACGGTAACCTCATCGAGTATATTGTTGAGCTTCAGGGCGATGTTTAAAACAGTGTCTTTATCCAAGACAAAAGTTTTTTCGTCAGTCTCATACCCGATGTAAGAGTAGTTGAGCGAAACCTCGCCCTTGGGTAATGTGAGCGAGTAGTACCCATAATTGTTGGCAGCCGCTCCTTTTGATGTTTTTTTGTCGATCACGGTGGCTGAGATCAATGTCTCGCCATTCGCGGCATCGGTAACATATCCGCTCACGGTGTAGTTCTGGGCGGCCAGTGTGCCGGCTGCCAAGGTGAAAAACAAGAGTAACCTCTTTCTCAGTTTGCACATACTTGGTGGTTTTTTAATAATTATGATAATTGTCATGTGGATTTACAATAAGGACTCGATATGCTCAATATCTCTACAGCGATGAGTCTTAAATAAATTTAATTCAATAGGCATCCATGTTATTTGGTCTAAGCAAGGGTTATTTGTAGATAAGACCAACAAAAAAACCCGTGCCGTAATACCGGACACGGGTTTTAAAAAAGTTATTTCAAAGCAATTATTCTTCTACTGCGACTTCCTGGAACAGGTTGCTGCGCTTATTCGCGTTCAGTTTGTCGAAGTCGTCGCGTGAACCTACCACGAGCTTGTCGAACTCCCGCTGGCCGGTGCCGGCAGGTATAAGGTGTCCGCAGATTACGTTCTCTTTCAAACCTTCCAGGGTGTCGGTCTTTCCGTTAATGGCAGCATCGTTCAGCACCTTGGTCGTTTCCTGGAACGAGGCGGCAGACATGAAGCTGGTAGTTTGAAGTGCTGCACGGGTGATTCCCTGCAATACCTGGTTGGCAGTTGCCGGGATGGCATCACGTGCTTCCACCGTTTTCATGTCGCGTCGTTTCAGAGAACTGTTCTCGTCGCGCAACTTGCGTACGGTGACAATCTGACCGGGCTCAAAGATCTGTGAGTCACCGGCGTCCATGATCACTTTTTTGCCCCAGATGCGGTCGTTCTCTTCCATCATCTCGTGCTTGTCGACCAGCTGTTGCTCAAGGAAACGGGTGTCACCCGGATCTACCACCTCCACCTTGCGCATCATCTGACGAACAATCACCTCAAAGTGCTTGTCGTTGATCTTCACACCCTGCAGACGATACACATCCTGTACTTCATTTACAATGTATTCCTGTACGGCGGTCGGTCCCATGATCGCCAGAATATCGGATGGCGTGGTGGCGCCGTCGGAGAGATGCATTCCGGCACGGATGTAATCGTTCTCCTGTACCAGTATCTGCTTGGATAACGGAACCATATACTTCTTGGTCTCTCCTGTTTTGGAGGTGACGGATATTTCCTGGTTCCCCCGTTTAATCTTGCCATACGATACTTCTCCGTCGATCTCGGCAACCACGGCCGGGTTGGACGGATTACGCGCTTCAAACAGCTCGGTCACACGCGGAAGACCTCCCGTGATGTCACCAGCTTTACCTACGGCACGCGGAATCTTCACCAGCGTATCTCCTGCTTTTATCTCATCGTTCTCGTTTTTCACAATGTGCGAGCCCAGTGGAAGCGTATATGTACGCAGGATATCGTCGTCTTCATTTACAATGTGTGCCGAGGGGGCTTTGGTCTTATCACGCGATTCGATGATTACCTTTTCCTTCAAGCCGGTCTGTTCGTCCGATTCAACCTTGTAGGTCATGTTTTCAGTGAAGTTCTCGAAACGGATTTTTCCGGTTGCTTCAGAAACAATTACAGCATTGAATGGATCCCATTCGCAGATGAGGTCGCCCTTCTGCACCTTGTCTCCGTCATTAAAATAGAGCTTGGATCCGTAGGGGATATTGTGTGATACCAGTACGATTTTCGTGTTGAGGTCGATGATACGCATCTCCACAAGACGACTCACGACAACCTTATAGGGTTTGCCTTCGGTATCGGTTGTTTCTACATAACGCAGCTCGTCAAACTCCACAACACCATCGTATTTGGTGACGATGCTGTTTTCTGTGGCGATGTTGGAGGCGATACCTCCCACGTGGAACGTACGTAGTGTAAGCTGTGTCCCCGGTTCCCCGATGGATTGTGCGGCAATTACGCCCACGGCTTCACCCTTTTGTACCATTCGCCCTGTGGCCAGGTTCCTGCCATAACATTTCGCACATACACCGTGATGCGATTCGCAGGTAAGTACCGAGCGGATCTCCACACGTTCTATGGGAGACTCGTCTATCTTTTTCGCGATGTCTTCGGTGATTTCCTCTCCGGAGTTCACGAGAATTTCACCCGTACTGGGGTGCTGTACGTCGTGCACCGAAACACGGCCCAGGATACGCTCGTAAAGTGAGGCGATCACCTCGTCGTTGTTCCTGATGGCTGTAGCCACAAGCCCGCGCAATGTGCCGCAGTCTTCTTCGTTGATGATGACGTCTTGCGAGACATCAACCAGACGACGGGTCAGGTATCCGGCATCGGCTGTTTTCAGGGCCGTATCGGCAAGACCCTTACGGGCACCATGGGTAGAGATGAAGTACTCAAGCACCGATAGTCCCTCCTTGAAGTTCGCGAGAATGGGGTTCTCAATAATCTGAGCCCCTTCGGCACCGCTCTTTTGCGGCTTGGCCATCAGTCCGCGCATACCCGAAAGCTGACGGATCTGTTCGCGTGAACCACGGGCGCCGGAGTCGAGCATCATGTATACCGAGTTGAATCCCTGATCATCTTCCGACAGCTGCTTCATAAGGATATTCGATAACTTGGAGTTGATGTGTGTCCAAGTGTCAATGATCTGGTTATAACGCTCGTTATAGGTGATGAACCCCATGTTATAATTTTCCATGATCTGTTCCACTTCGGCATATCCTTCCTGGATGAGAGTGTCTTTCTCTTCCGGAATGATTACATCTTCAAGGTTGAACGAGAGCCCTCCCTTGAAGGCCATGGTGTAACCCAGATCCTTGATGTCGTCGAGATATTGTGCCGTGCGGGCTACACCACAGGTTTTGATCACTTTGCCAATGATCTCGCGCAGCGATTTCTTGGAGAGCAGCTCGTTGATGTAGCCTACTTCCTTGGGAATGGCTTCGTTGGTAATGACACGGCCCACGGTGGTCTCGTGCATCTTGCGTATGGGATGCCCTTCCTCATCGATGTCGTCGACGATTACCTTCACCAGCGCGTGAATATCAACAGCTCCTTCGTTGTAAGCGATGATGGCTTCTTCTTCACCATAGAAGGTCATGCCCTCACCCTTAGCTCCGGGACGAATTTTGGTGATATAGTACAGCCCGAGTACCATGTCCTGTGAGGGAACGGTGATAGGGGCTCCGTTGGCGGGGTTGAGGATGTTGTGTGAGGCCAGCATCAGCAGCTGAGCTTCCAGAATGGCTTCGTTGCCCAGCGGAAGGTGCACAGCCATCTGGTCACCGTCGAAGTCGGCGTTGAACGCCGTACATGCCAGTGGATGCAGCTGAATGGCTTTTCCTTCAATCAGCTTGGGTTGGAATGCCTGGATACCCAGACGGTGCAGGGTAGGGGCACGGTTTAACAGCACGGGGTGTCCCTTCATCACATATTCCAGGATATCGTAAACCACCGGTTCTTTTCGGTCGACGATCTTCTTGGCCGACTTCACCGTTTTTACGATTCCTCGCTCGATGAGCTTGCGAATGATGAAAGGTTTATAGAGCTCTGCGGCCATGTCTTTGGGAAGGCCACACTCATGCATCTTTAACTCGGGACCTACCACGATTACCGAACGAGCCGAATAATCGACACGTTTACCGAGCAAGTTCTGGCGGAAACGTCCTTGTTTCCCTTTTAAACTGTCGGAAAGTGATTTAAGCGGTCTGTTCGATTCGGTTTTGATGGCGCTCGATTTGCGTGAGTTGTCGAACAGTGAGTCCACAGCCTCCTGCAACATGCGCTTTTCGTTGCGCAAAATCACATCGGGTGCCTTGATGTCGATCAGTCGTTTCAACCGGTTGTTGCGGATGATTACCCTGCGATAGAGGTCGT
>ENA-UOOK01001670-UOOK01001670.1-fermentation-metagenome-genome-assembly--contig:-NODE-1670-length-28736-cov-9.084167_pt1 | contig 28736 bp, 12 predicted proteins | sample MGYA00245777_ERZ724023 | MGnify/ENA primary metagenome ERZ724023 (study PRJEB28704, sample SAMN03018312) | fermentation metagenome | biome: anthropogenic terrestrial biome; feature: soil; material... | reverse complement strand
ATCAATTGTTTGATTATCACTAATATCTATAAATGAATTTCTATCAATTGAATAATAAGATCTTTTGAACTCTTCATATGAGCATGTAGTATACGAATAATAACCTTGAAAAAAATCTGCAATGTTTAATTGATGAGTTTCATTATTAAAACCATAAACCATCATTTGATGATAATTTGTAAAATTCACGTTATATTGTGTTATATAATTCATATTAATAGTGAGAACAACATAATATCCGAATTCTATAGCATTCTCAATAAAGTCAATTATGTTAAAATACTCCTTATTAATAAAATAAGCATCCAGAGAACGTTTAATTACATATGGGCAGTTATTCCACTTTGAGATCTTATAAAAACATAAACACATATCATCTTCATCTGCACAGTGAGCACATAATTGAATATAGTTTGACATAACCCAAGGGTATGAATAATCTAAAGTACCTATAATAGCTAATAAATGGTTATCATAAGGTAAGGTACTAATTATAGGATTAGCTAAATTTAAAACTTTTTCCATTATAAAACACCTTATTTCATAGTTATAACTATTCATTATTCTATAATAACAATATGCAATAGCTTAATGGTAAAACTTCGCCATTTAAGGGAATAATCATAAAGTGAAAAATATTAAACGCAGAGACTATGGATATAGAAAAAGTAAAACTTTGAATTAAGAATTAAAGCAGATATACTTTATAGGGGTTGAAATCAGTAAGTATTAAATATATCCATCCATTATTATGGTAAATATATCAATAATCTTTCATATAATTTAATGCTGACAGGGTAGGTTCATTACTTGCCACAAAATTCAGCGTTGAACCAATAAATTAATATGCTATGATAATTAATGTCACATTACATACCTAAGATAACAGTTAAGCCAATTATTAGAAATACCATGTGTCATATATTTAAAATCAAAACATAAATTACAGCCCAGTAGCTATAATGATAAAATTGTTAATGTATTAAGTATAATATATATCAAATAATTGTAAAATGGCTTTATTTACGATAAACATGGCATAATGTATCATATATGGTTGTATTAAGCATATTGTTGTGGATAGAATATAATGAAAAATAATTTGATTATACATCTCAAAGTGGTTCATGGTAGCCTGTACAAAGCTTGGCATAAACAAAAGCTTTTAGGCACAAAAAGGTTACTCTCCCCAAAGTAATGGTTACGCAGCAGATTACTCCACCCCACAAATGCCAAATTAAATTAGCCCAAGATTACGGCGAAAAGTACATAAAAAAGCAAATTATTGCATCTTGTATGGAGTAGATTAGAGGAAAACCTTGTTTCCCTCATCTTTTAACGATACGGCAGAATTCACTTTATGTTACGACCTGCATTCTTGCCCGCACCCTTTTGGGTTACTTTACCTCGACTTTGTTTTGTATTGCAAACTCATCCAGTGCAAACAGCCTTATATATGCCTTATATATGGTTCTTCGCCTCCGACTTCCTTCATATTCCACCTCACAATGGATACCCTTGTCTTTAGCTAATGGTTGTGCTACCACCCTGCTGGGCGCACAATAAAAGACAAAACCCTATATATGGATTTTGTCTTTTAATATATTTGCAAATATATTATCATATCAATAAATGTTTACACGCATTGCATTTAATACAGCAATTAGTGTAACCCCAACATCTGCAAAAACTGCTTCCCACATTGTAGCAATCCCAAATGCTCCAAGTATTAACACGGCAAACTTAACTGATAGTGCAAATATTATATTTTGCCAAACTATCTTTTTTGTTCTCTTTGCTATGTTTATAGAATCTGCAAGCTTTGATGGCTCATCAGTCATAAGCACAATGTCTGCTGCCTCAATTGCCGCATCAGAACCTAGTCCGCCCATTGCAACCCCTATATCTGCTCTTGCAAGTGATGGCGCATCATTTATACCGTCTCCTATAAATAATAGCTTTCCTTTTGGTGACTTTTGTTTTTCTAAATCCTCAATCTTTTCAACCTTTTGGTCTGGAAGTAATTCAGGGAATACTTCATCTATACCCAAAGTTGATGCAACTGAAATACCAACTACCCTGCTATCCCCTGTAAGCATAACAGATCTTTTTACCCCTAAGCTCTTTAATTCATCTATTGCCTTTTTTGAGTCCTCTTTTATTTCATCAGATATTACTATACATCCAGAGTAAACACCATCTAGTGCAACATAAACAATAGTACCTTCTGCAAAGCTTCTATTGTATTTTATATTATATTTTTTCATTAGCTTGCTGTTTCCTGCAAGAACCTCTTTTTTATCTACTATAGCTCTTACACCTAAACCTGATATTTCATCATAGCTCTCAACTTTATCCTTATCTATTTCATTTCCATATGCCTCAATTATTGAGCTTGAAATAGGATGGTTTGAAAAGCTTTCTGCGTATGCAGCATATTTTAATAAAGACTCTTTATCAATTTCATTTTCTGTTTCTATTTCAGTAACCTTAAATACGCCTTTTGTTAAAGTACCAGTCTTGTCAAAAACTACTGTATCAACATCATTTAATGCCTCAAGATAGTTACCGCCTTTTATAAGTATGCCATTTTTAGATGCTACTCCTATACCTCCAAAGAAACCTAAAGGTATAGATACAACTAATGCACAAGGACAAGATATTACGAGAAATACTAATGATCTATAAATCCATTCCTGAAAACTTCCTGCTAAAACAATTGGAGGAATGATTGCTAAAAAAAGAGCAGCAAATACTACTACAGGGGTATAATATCTAGCAAATTTAGTTATAAAGTTTTCAGTGGGAGCCTTTTTGCTGCTTGAGTTTTGTACTAAATCAAGTATCTTTGATACGGTTGTATCTTGAAACTCCCTTGATACTTGTATGGTCAATAATCCATTGTTGTTTATGAATCCACCTAAAACTTCATTTCCAATGTTTACTTGTCTTGGCACAGGCTCTCCTGTAAGAGCGGATGTATCAACCATTGATTTTCCATCTATTATAATACCATCAAGTGGTATCTTCTCTCCAGGCTTTACAATTATTATATCGTCTAATTTAACCTCTTCAGGGGATACCCTTTTTATCTCACCATTTAGTTTAATATTTGCATAATCAGGTCTTATATCCATTAAATCCGCAATAGATTTCCTTGAGCTGTTAACTGCCATGTCCTGCAATAACTCTCCTATGCTATAAAACAGCATAACAGCTGCACCTTCAGGAAATTGCTTTATTGCAAAAGCTCCAATTGTAGCAACCGTCATAAGAAAGTTTTCATCAAAAACCTGTCCCCTTAATATATTTCTACCAGCATTTAACAAAACTTCTCCACCTACAATAATGTAACTTATAAAACATAATATAAACTGAATAGTTAAATCTGACTTAAAGAAAAATGAAGCAATAAATAGTATTCCACCTATGGATATCTTTAATATTTCGTCTTTATACATAGCTTTTTCGTTTTTTATTTTATCATGACCTGCCTTTTGTGCCTTAGTATCTTCTATAACATCTACATCAGGCTCAATTCTTTTTACTACAGTTTCCATCTCTTTTAATATATTATCTACATTTTTATCTTTATTTACTTCAATTAACAATGTTTTAGTTGAAAAGTTTACTGTTGCTGAGCTAACACCATTAATCTCATTAACCTTTTTTTCTATCTTTGTTGCACAATTAGCACAGTCAAGACCTTCAAGTATAAACTTTCTCCTAGCTACTGCCTCCATTTTGTATCCCCCTTTGTCATTTATTTCGATGTTTATAACACATGAATATATATTCATATGTTATATTACTATTATATTCATTACTTCCCATTTAGTCAATTATAAAAGGGGACTATAACCAACTTTTTTTTGCAAAACTCAACTTAAAACTGCCTGCCACTTTTCAATTTACCACTTTTCAATTTAGTTTTGCCAAAGGCTGCCATAACTCAACCGAAAGATGCCTGCCACATTTATAACTCAACCGAAAGATGCCTGCCACATTTATATAACCAACTTTTTTTTGCAAAACTCAACTTAATAACTCAACCGAAAGATGCCTGCCACATTTAAATTTAGTTTTACCAAAGGTTGCCATAACTCAACCGGAAAGTGCCTGCCACTTTGCCACTTTGCCACTTAAAAAAAATAATAGGCATGGCAACATAGAAATACTATGTTGTCTGCCTATTATTATAATTTTATTATATATACTTTGAGAAAATTAGCCAAGCATTGGCTTGTCTATAAGTTCTACAACAGGTTTCTCCATCTCATGAAGTTCAAAAACTATAATCTCGTTTTCTCCCTTGTGTAATAGAGGTGCTGGTATATAAAGTGTCTTCTGTGGACCTGCTTCATTCCAGTAACGTCCTAAGTTAAATCCGTTTATGAATACAACACCCTTATTCCATCCTTCTAACTCAATGAATGTATCTGCTAACTCGTCAACATTAAACATTCCTTTGCAAAATACAGGGCCTGTCTTTGCCTTTGCTTTGGTAAATTTAAGCTTTTCTATATTATCAAGGGGCAGGGTATAGATATCCCAGTCAAATATAAATTGATAATCGAGTCTTACACCTTCTGTAACCCCTTTAAATTCACCAAGCTCTGAACCATAGTTAATCCTTCCCATATTCTCAACAAGTATATCTAGTACTGTCTCACCATCTGGGATGTCAACTGTAAGTCCCTCTTTATTTCCTCTTTCAATAACACCCATAAACTTGCCCCCAAGGAATACCTGCGCCCTATCATGAACATCAATAATAGATATTTGGCTTCCCTTTTTAGGTCCTGTTACATGAGTCCTGTATAAAATAAATCCATAGTTTTGCCCTAGCATTTCCATTGGCTGAGTATGAGCACTCTTCACAGGACTTGAAATTTCATCAAGTGAGTCAAATAATCCAGCCTGCTCTGTAAGCTCTACTCTGCCATATGCCTTCTTTTTAGAAGGTTCAGGTATATAACTTTCATCAATTTTTTCATATTTAGAGATTATATCACGTATTGCAAAATATTTTTCTGTTGCATCCCCTGCTTCATTTAATGGAGAATCATAATCATAGCTTGTTACAGTAGGGTAAAGTTTGCCATCATAGTTTGCACCATTCATAAATCCAAAGTTTGTCCCGCCATGGAACATATAGAAGTTTACTGATGCTCCCATCTTTAACATTCTTTCGAAGACATCTGCAGCATCACCTGCAGGCCTTGTATGGTGCTTCTCCCCCCAGTGATCGAACCAGCCGTTCCAAAATTCCATACACATAAACGGTTTGTCCTTTTGATATTCACTAAGCTTCTCAAATGACTCCTCAGGCTCTGAGCCAAAGTTTACAGTCTTTAATACTCCAGGCAGAGTTCCCCCTTCAAGCATTAAGTCACCAGGTCCATCGGAAGTAAACAATAAAACATCTATTCCCCTTTTTATCATGCCTTCCTTTAAATGATTTAGATACTTTTTATCGTTTCCATAGCTTTCATATTCATTTTCAACCTGCATTGCAATAATTGGACCACCATTGGTGCATAATAAAGGTTTAAGCTTTGGTAAAAGTACATCATAGAATGCATCCACCCTGTCTATGAACGGTTTATTATAGCATCTAAGCTTTATACCAGGCTCGGCCATAAGCCATGCAGGAAGTCCTCCAAATTCCCATTCTGCACAAATGTAAGGGCCTGGGCGGACAATAACATGTAATCCTACTTCGCCTGCAGTCTGTATGAATTTACATATATCTCCCATACCTTCAAAATAGAATTCTCCTGGTTTTGGTTCATGTATATTCCATGCAACATAAGTTTCTACGGTATTGAAACCACATGCCTTCATCTTGAGGAGCCTATCCTTCCAATACTCAGGCACTACTCTGAAATAGTGTATAGCTCCTGATATAATTCTTTCTGGTTTTCCATCATAAATAAAGTCTTTTCCTAATACTTCAAGTTTTGACACAAACACCCCTCCATTATTTTGAGCTAGTAATCTCACCATACTCAAGTTTTAAGCCTGTACATTCAGCGGTTATCTCAATTTTGCCATCTTTAGGCTTGGATTTTAATATTATAGAAGCTATTCCAGCTTCTGCGTTAACAGGATTCTCACCTATAAGGTATCCTGATCCTTTCACAGTAAACTTTACCACATTATTTGCATAAGGTACAACCGTACCATTCTCGTCCATAACTTCCGCATATACAAATACAAAATCAGAGCCATCTGCCTTTAAGTCTCTTCCGCTAGTATCAAACCTCAGCGATAACTTATATGGATCTTTAGGGGTTCTCCTTACATGGTAGGCAGCTTCACTGCCATTTATTATGCCTACTGCTTTAAGTTCTCCACACTCATAATTTATATTTTCAAATGTGAATGGGGCATGTTCTAGCCTTCTGCAGCTTCCCCCATTATATAGATTATCAAAAGTCAGCCTTGCAAGGGGATCTACACTAAACTCTCCCTCATCATCACCAGGCATATCTTTATTTTCTAGCCAGTAATCAACCGTGGAATCAACCTTTTGGTCTGAAAATTCAAGGTCAGGACCATTATCAGGCTTTCTTGTACCTATAAGCTTTCCATTTAGGTATAGGTTAATCTGGTCACAATTAGAATAAACCACCACTTTTTTAGGATCTTCTGAAGGAGTCCAATAATTGGCTATGTAAACCATTGGTTTTCCTATTTTGGGGTTTTGCTGACTTTGGTAAAAGTAGTAAGCAAACTTTGGAAGCCTAAATGTATCAAGTATACCACAGCTGCAAATAGGTTTATCTACGCAGCATCCCCTGTTGTAATCTATTGCCGCCCATATGGCATCGCCTATAGATTGTGGATTGCCAAGGTTTCTGTTATGAGACCATTGAAAATTCCACGCCTGCTGCAGCAGGGCCCTTTCTCCATCTTCTCTGAAAACTCTGGTGGTGCTGTAATGCCCTCCGAACTCAAAATCACCATATTCACGGTCAAAACCCATCTTATCATCAATGGATATAAGCGGTCTAGTTTTTTTATCCTCATCCCATTCTGTATATGGCACATCAAACCCTACGTATTGCGGATTATCTCTTCCTAGGGTATCACCAGAGGTTAGCATCTGATCCCCAGGGTACTCTTCATGTGCTGTTTCGTGACATTTGTGAAAGAACTCATCAGTGGCACCCTTCCAGTAGGTTCCAGTCTCATTTAGGCTTACTTCCCACATTGCCATGCATGGATGATTTCGATCTCTCCTTACCATATCCCTTATGTTTTGAATGACAGTATCTTGGAATAATCCCTCACTGCACCATTGCCAGCCAGGTGTAGGCTCTACTACCATTATTCCTAACTCATCACATGCATTTAGGAAAGATACAGAGTGAGGGTAGTGGGAGAGCCTTATAAAATTAAATCCTGCTTCTTTGAGCTTTTTTACATCTCTATATTGTGCATTATCTGAAGCAGCTATTCCTATATATGGATATTGATGATGACGGTTTGCACCTCTTAATTTTACGGGCTTTCCATTTAAAATAAATCCCTCAGGTTTTTTGCATGAAATAGATCTTATGCCTGCCCTTACATTTACTTCATCCACAGGCAGTTCTCCATCATACACTTTAGTTATTACTGTATAAAGATATGGTGAGTCAGGATGCCACAATTTTGGCATATCTAATGTAATACACTGTGTAAATGTATAATCATCACCATGCAGTATATTAAATAACGCGCTTTCCTCTTTCTTCAGCAAAGCACCTTTGTCATCAAGTATATATGCTGCAACTTTAGCCTCTTTATCTATGCCGTATTCATTTTTAACGTTTGTTTTTATACTAATCTTTGCTGATTTTTCCGAGACATCTGAATATGTGATAAAGACCCCGCCGCCTGCAGTTTTATTTTCATACACAGCATCAGTCACATGAAGTTTATCAGTTACATGCATATATACATTCCTGTATATTCCACCAAAATAGCAGAAATCAAATTTTTCCTTTAGAGGTTTTCCGGGCGGTATATCACCATTATCATTGTTATCTAACTTTACTGAAATTATATTATCACCCTGCCATATAACATCATCAGTAATATCTATAGTAAAAGGAAGATACCCTCCTAAATGAGTAGTTTTATGCCTTCCATTTATCCATACATCTGCTGCCTGCATTGCACCCTCAAACTCGATAAATATCTTTTTATCTAAATATGAAGCATCTACTGTAAAATGCTTTCTGTACCAGCATATGCCCTGATAATGATGAGATACGTCTACAGCTTCAATTTTAGGTGTGTGGGGAAGTATAACCTCCTCCCATGATGAATCTTCAAACTTTAGCTGCTCTGCTCCATTAACATCGCCTAGATTAAATTTCCATTCCCCATTAAAATTAATCATAAGCCTTGCTTGCTTTTTATTATCCATTTTAAGCGCCTCCCATATGCCATGTACTCTTTTTACTCCATATCTCTTTCAACATATTCGAAAAAGTCAAAGTCTGCATATATATTCTGGTACAACCCATCTTGACAGCATAGTCCAACAAACGCACCGGTAAAGCTCTGCCCTGTACCATAATCATCAGATAATTTGCTGGCATCTAAAACTGATCCTATCTTTTCCCAGTCTTTTTCATTTTTTGAGTAATAAAACTGAAGCCTATCATAGTCAACTTTTACTCTCAGGTAAACCCTCTCGCATCCATCAACAGATACACATTCCGTAAGAGGGGATACACCATATCCATCATCGCATGCTGCAATGTTTAAACATTTCCCTTTGTTCTCATCATGAGATATAAATAAATAATAAAATTTGCTTGTATTATAATAGCATATAAGTCCAGCCATGTGTCTGAAGCTGTATGGTTCAAACTCAACGCAGGTGGTAGCTGTATAGCAAAAGGCCTGCTGACGTCTTGCTATCAGGCTCTGGCGATGCCTTGAATTCAAAGAATTTCTGCCCCTTAGCCTTAAATATCCAGGGCGCTTTTTAAGTGAAAGCCAATCATCTTCCACAGATACTCTCAGGCTTTGAAAATTAATATCTAGCTTTTCAGAATCAAAATCATCCCTCACAGGTTTATCATCCCATGGATGTTCCGGCAAATCTGGTGCTGGTACATTTAATTCTGGTTTATTTCCGCCGCTTTCCAAACGCAGCCATCCATCTTCCGTCCATGCAACCTTTTGTATGGCAGTTTCTCTTCCAAGCACGCAGTATCCTCTTGAAGGTATGGGTCTGCCGCATAAATGTACCATGTACCAATCACCGTTTTGAGTCTCAACTAGGTCTGCATGTCCAGCCTTTTGAAGTTTAAGTGTTACATCGTCTTTTGAAGTAATAATTGGATTTGTAGGATCTTCTTCATAAGGTCCAAATATGGATTTCGACCTTGCCATAAGTTCCATATGCTTAAACCATGTACCCCCATGAGCTGTCATGAGGTAATAGTATCCATTTCTTTTATATAAATGTGGTCCCTCTGTATACTTGGTGAATATCTTTTTTATGGGGCCTGTCAAACGCCTTTCCTCTGGCAAGTACTGCTGCATATCAATGGTGAGCTGAGTTTTGCCCCTTCTATAATCAACTGCCGCATATGTCAGCCATTTTGTACCATCATCATCATGGAAAAGTGATGGGTCAAATCCTGCACTGTTTAGATATATAGGTTCAGACCATTCACCTTCAATATCAGTGGTGGTTACAAGATAGTTATGATTGTCATTAAAACCAGCATCCATTGTCTTCACATCAGTGTAAACCAAATAAAATACACCATTATCATAAGATAGGCATGGTGCAAAAATACCCCCTGAATCAGGATCACCTATCATATTAAGTTGAGATAATCTATTCAATGGATGGGCTATTAACTCCCAATTTTTCAAATCCTTTGAATGGTGTATTTGAACACCTGGAAACCATTCAAAGGTTGAAGTTGCAATATAATAATCATCCCCCACTCTAATAATTGATGGATCAGGGTTAAACCCTTTTAGTATTGGGTTTGTTATACACTTCATATATTAATCCCTCCTATAAACATTGAATTTAATTTGAGCAGGACCTTGAAGATATAATTTTACTTTCCATGAATTATCTGTTTTGTCTTTTGTAACTTCAATTTCTTCTTCATTGCACCCTGCCGCCTGTAGTATATAATCATTATTATTAAAAATACTGCTTATAATAGTAAACTCTGTTCTTCCCATTCCTTGTATATTCAAGATTCCGCCATTATGCTCTTCATCTATGGATATTACATCCGTCTCATTGTCATATGTCCATACTGCAAAGTTTTGAGCTAAAGTTAATATATTTATATCATCGCGCCTAACCTCAAGCTCTATTTCATTGCCGCCCCATAAAAGTACTGCACCTTCAGGAATACTTTCATTTTTCCACCAGTTTATGTTCATAAAATATATATTACGAAGGTTTAATGAATCGCCCCTGTCATAAACCGTGAAATTAACATCTTGTGAACATGAAAGCCATCCTTTATACTTTTCAAGCTCGCATACTCCTTCTCCTAAATCTTCAAGCAGCCCCTCATAAAGTTTTCTTACATTTTTTCCTGCAGGGTATTCATTAACATTAACGAAAATAACCTTCCCGCTTCCAATTGTGTTTTCAATGACTATGGGAAGACCTTCTGTGCTTTCATTAATTACCTTAGCACCATTTAGCTGCAGATTTCCTACCCTTACCTTTTCTCCATCTTTAATTACTGCATCCTCACAACCATTTACTTTTGCTCCTATAAGCTTCTCTACATCTGGAGAGTTAAGGAAATCAGGATTATTGCCAAGGGCCTCACTGCGCTTGCTGTTTTTAATAAGATGAGGCAGTCCCAATAATAGAGTACCTCCCTTTGAAGCAAACTTCACAAGCTTTTCTACCTGCCAATCTTCAGCAGTGTTCCATCCTAAAAATGATAGTATTTTATAACTTTCTAATATATCATCATCAGCTTCAGCAGGCACAATATCAACAGTGCCATAAGGTGTCCCAGTATAATATCCTTGAGGCTCATTAGGACATGGATGCCTATATATTGCATTTAGTACAGACCTTGGATAAAATACTTTTAAAAGATCCCAACTTTCTTCAGGTGTATTAAACTTCCACCCTTCACCTTTTATGTTCCAGGCATTTCCCCTGCCAAAGCACCTCCAGTCGTCATATCGGCCGTGAATAAATGCCATAGGCACATGCATTTTTCCTCTTCTAGAATGTGTTTGTATGAATTTATAAAACTTCTGCTGAACCTCTCTGTTCCTTATACAAGGCTCGCTGAATCTTTCAAAATCTGCATAACATTCCTCTAGCCTCCACAATCCTTCTTCAGTGTTTATTTGATCCACACCGTGCATATAGCACAAATATAGTGCCAGAAAATATCTCCTGTATCTCTCATCACTGTCATGGGGAGTTGTAGACCACTGCAGTGCAAGGTGTGCCCCAAAGCTATTTTTCCTATATGCCTTTGAAGCTCCCCTAAGGGCAGAGAGTATAACCTCATGAGGGCCATACATTAGTTCCGCTCCAAGCCATTCTACTCCAGCCATATAAAAATATTTAAACAGAGTGGAGGGGCCTGTATGCCTTCTTGAAATGTCTTTAATATAACTTACATTGCTCACAAAACTTTCAGCAGCTTGTTTCATATCATCACATTTATAAGGGTCATAATTGTAAAAAACCCCGTTTCCCGTAATGTAAGGTGTTTTAAACAGACTTTTACCCAAATGTTTAGCCATCCTTGAAAGCACATTTGAGAAAAGTTCCTCATCTCTCTCAACCTGCCATGCACCCCAATAGCAGTAAAACCCATCCCTTTCATGGGTCTGATCACCAAGGTAAAAGTCTCCCTCCATCACAGTCCTATCTGGATTAGCACAGCTTCCGGGCAGTTCCCTTGCTTCAAGTATGTTTGTATAGTGCATATCCATGGTGCTGCATAAATTAGCTACATTTTGCCACACTTCTTTAGGAGCCGTCCTTGAACCTGACCACCTATAAACAGGCCTGAATGTAATAAAGTTTCCTATCTGATTATAAAGGTACCATGAAATAAATTCTTTCATTTCCTTAGTATTATTACTTATATATACGGCATCACTTGTTCCTGTCATTATGCCGTCTTCATCATGCTCAACCACACGCTCTATAATGCATTCATAAGCCCTATCCTTAGTTTGGAAAGTAATTTTGGCACCGCCACCACCATTATCATACACCTTAAATCTAACCGTATTAAGTCCCTCATGTTCAAATTCAACATTTTCATTTAGGGGTGTAATATTTGGGTTGCTGCTCTTTAAAGTAGCTCTAAATCCCTTCTCATTTACTGAAACAAGTACAGGGAATTCCTTCCCAGCAGTCACAACTTTGGGACATGATACTATTTTAAATCCATCTTCACTGCATACAAATTCGATTTTCCTCAATTTGTATGGAAAGGCCTCCCTATAATCTGACACAAGTCTTATTGAAAGTTCATTACTTCCCTCATGAATAACCTTTAAAGGTATTTCTATTTCTGAAGCAGGCCACCTATATATTCTCTGAAAAAGCTTTCCTCTAAATATCAATTCATCATTCATCATTATCTCAAAGGAGGGCCACTCTTTTTGAGAAAGGTTAACACCAAGCCAGTTAAATTCTTTCATGTGCTGATTAGATGGTGCAAGCTGAGGCAAAAGATTTGGGAAATCTCCATATTGTAGGTATATATCCTCAACCCATACCGTACCTTCAAACCTCTCCCCGGTTACATATATAAATATACTTTCAATATTATTTTCATTTTTAATGTCTATTGATTTTTCATTCCAACTGCATGTACCCTCTCCAATATCAATTGTATAAACTTCATCAGGACATACAGAAATATCTCTAGGGTATCTTCCCTCATGGGTGTAAAACACTTCAGCAACAAGCTTTAATGAGCCCCCAGGATGTATCTTAACATTTTCCTTTTTGCACCATAAGCCAAATTTTAATTGTGCCCCACTACATTCCTTAATTTCAGGAAGCTCCCCCAATATGTCAGACCGCACTACCTTATAATAGGCTGACAAAGGATAATCCTCTCCATTTGACTTAAGCTTTAGGCTGTACCTGCTATGATGTGTATTGTTGCTGCACAAACTATCATCAATATCCCTATAAAATGGGGGAAAATATCCTTCCGTCCTCCATAAAGGATTCAAGTCAACCTCTCCTATGAACCTTAGCTTATACTTATAAGATAGTTTTTCACGAGAATTATATCCTATTTCAGCCCCAGGAAATGTACACTTTAGGCTCTCCCCAGGCTTTATATAATAGTACTCGCTGCGTCCTACCTTTTCCCCTGCAATGAATTCATCAGGCAAAGTATAGAGAGTTTCTAAACCGTCTTTTTTTACCATTGCAATCAACTCCTACCACAAATAGTTGTATAAACATATATGTGGGGCTGCTGCATAATGAATAAAAATGTATATTAAACAGTTGCAACAACCCCAATCTATTTATTATCTCTTATTGTATCTTTCAAGGGCATCTTGCTGTATCTTTATTGCATCTTCTATACCCATATTATCATTTTTAAACATGGTTGGAAGCACTGTCATAACCTACTTTCTAGTTATTAAGCATTCCTCGCCTTTCTTCATAACTACTTTAAAATTACTGTCCTTTTCACAATCAACATTAACATCTCTATTAGCGTATCTTAAAATAATCATTTCACTATCAAAATTATTGTGTACGTAATATTCTCCGTCTTTCGAAGCTTTTAATTCTATATATATCACTTTTTCGTCTTTTATTTCTGAGGAAACTAGTATACCATTCCATCCCCTGAGGGTATTAAATGATGCACCTTTTACTTTCCACTCCTTTGGTATTGCAGGGAACACTCTTATTACATTTCCATCGGTTTTAAGAAGCATCTCTTGGAGTGCATCTGCAGCACACATATTTCCCTCTAAGGTAAATGGCCTGTAATGTAATACTGATACCCCACGTTTTTTATAATCACCATTTAAGTGGAAACCGTTAGGAGAACAGAAGTTTTCCCAAAACAGCTTTAGCTGGTAAGCGGCACCTTCTCCATTTTCCTGAACTGCATAAAGCTCAGCCATCCATGTAAATGAATAACCTACCCATAGGCCGGTTCCAAGAACCTCTAAGTTACTAATTGTAGCATCTATTATTTTCCTGTCCTCATAGTTTGAATTATAATCAAGGAGCCTTAATGGATAAATTGCCATGGCATGGGAATGATGCCTATGGCTCTCTTTTAAGGTTTCATTTGGCCCTAGCATCAATACATTTTTTTCATTTACACAAAGGCAATCTAATTTTTCCAGTGTTTGTACCCACATATCTTTATCATCGTTTTTAAGAACATCGGAAAAATAAGAAAGACTCTTAAACAGATATATAAGCAGTGATAAATCAAAATTACTATTAGGTGTAATCCCTGCTACACATCCATCATGGGATTCCGGTGATGAGGATAGTGGAAGCTTTAATTTGCCTTTTTCGTCAGGTTCCAGCCACCTCATTACACATAACGCAGTTTCCTTGAAGTAAGGATAGACCTTTTCTTTAAGGAACTCATCATCTCCAGTATATCGCCAGTGCATGTCAAATGCCTGGCAAAGCCATATCTGGTTTGTAAGATCCAAAGAAAACACTGGTGAGCCTCCTAAGGGTTTTCCCTTTATGGTCATAACAGAGGGAAGGCATAACCCTGGAGCATCAAAAAATGTACGTGCAAACTCCCGCGCCTCAGGTACAAGATCCCAAAGAAAGTCAATAAAACTTTCACCCTCTTCTATATGGTTAGATTTAAGATAGTGCCAATAGCTTAGCTGAGTATTCAAATCACTATGGTAGTCTCCCTTCCATGGCGGAAGACTGCCTTCATCTGCAGTCCACACACCCTGAAGAGGCATTGGAGGGCATCCCTTTCTTGAGCATGAACCAAATAGATAGTTGGTAAGGTACCACTGCTTTTCAAACATTTTGTCAGGCAAGCTTATTGAGCTTTTACCCCAAAATTCTTTCCACCAAGCAGTGTGACTTTTAAGCATTTCCTCGTATCCTGCATCTAGAGCATCTTTTACAAGTTTTTTTGCGTCTTTAATCCATGTCTCTCCATCATTGCTGCAGCCGATGTAGTATACTATATCCTTGCCATTATCAATAGCTTTTTCTCCCATAAATATTCCATATTCAAATTCTTCAGCAGTTTTTTGTACAAACCATTTTAGCCCGTCCGCCTCATATTCCTTTCTTTCAGGATAGGCCAGCTGCCTAAGTGAATCATTAAAATCTTCATCATCTATTTTAAATGCAGATTCTTCTGCAGAAGAATCTGCATTAATACTCCCAAAGTCATGGGGCAAAATACTTATCTTAGGAGCATCTATATCCCCCTTCACTCTAATCCAGCCAAACTTTTTTACAGCATGAAGATAGGTATTTACTACAGCATATTTCTCTCCCCATTTCAAAGTAACCTCAGCTGTTCCTGTATCAAGTCTAAGCCTGCTTTCCACGTTTTCAGGCTTCTCTTTAAAGGTCATTTCAAGCCGTCCTGCCGGAATCTTCGTGGGAGTCGGTTTAAAATAGCATTGGTCAAACCTTTTTCCTATTTCATCATAGTTTTTTTCTTTTGAAAGTTCTATAAACTTTTTATAATTAAACTCTTTGCTTAGTGTTTCTTCTGCAGGTCTGTTATCCCACAGATCTGCCCTATCAAGGCTAAACTTTAGCGGCTCACCATCTCCCCAAACAAGGCATCCTGAAATGCCATTTCCAAGAGGAATTGCTTTGTCCCACCGCATTATAGGACTTTGGAAGAATAAATTATTAAGTTCTTTTTTCATAACAAACTTCCTTTCATTGCAAAAACTCTCGCCTGAATAAATATATTTACTTATCCTTTTATTGAACCTATCATAACACCTTTAACAAAGTATTTTTGCACAAATGGATATACGCACAATATAGGAAGTGTCGAAACAACTATTGTGCTGTATTTAATTAAATCTTTATACGCATCTTGCTTTACAAACTGGCCTGCACCTTTAGGCATACCGTTCATCATTTGCCTTGTATCATTTGATATTAATATCTCCCTTAATAGAAGCTGCAGTGGATATTTTGACCTATCCCTCAAGAAAATCATGGCATTAAACCAAGAGTTCCAAAATCCTACAGCGCAAAACAAACCTATAACTGCCAGTGTTGCTTTTGAAACTGGAAGTACTATCCTAAATAGTATTGTAAAATCATTGGCACCATCTATTTTAGCAGACTCTATAAGGCTGTCAGGTATATCTCGAAATGATGTCTTCATAACAATAAGGTTCCATACAGATATTGCTGATGGAAGAATAATTGCCCATCTAGTGTTGTCTAAATGAAGCCTTTGTACCTGTAAAAAGAATGGAATTAATCCACCACTAAAAAACATTGTAATTGTAACCATAATCATTAGTGGCTTACCAAAATATAGGTCTTTTCTTGAAAGTACATAGGCTGACATTGAAGTTAACAGCAAATTTAGGGAGGTTCCAGCTATTACATAAATAAGAGTATTTAAAAATCCACTTATAATTTCTGAATTCTGTAATACAAGTGAATAACCATTAAGGGTAAATCCCAATGGTTTAAGTAGGAGTCCCTGATGCTGCATTAATTTATAAGGATCGCTGAAAGAAGCAAACAATACATACAAAAGTGGATAGGCACATATAATCATAAGTAAAACAAGTATTATTGTATTAAACACACCAAAAACCTTTTCTCCTGTACTTTTTTTAATAGACATTTTATCACCCCTACCATAAACTTGTATCAGAAATCTTCTTACTGAGCTGATTAGCAAATACTAGCAGTATAAATCCAATAGCTGATTCAAAAAGTCCTACTGCTGTACTGAAGCTATAATTTGCATTAATTAATCCTTTTCTATATACGTAACTGGATATAACATCAGAAGTCTCATATGTCAAAGGATTATATAACAAAATAATCTTCTCAGAGCCTACACTCATTAATCCTCCTATGCTGAGTATTAACATTGTTACAATTGTAGGCGAAATCCCTGGAAGTGTTACATATAATAGTTGTTTCCACCGCCCCGCTCCATCTATAGTAGCTGCTTCATATAATGTAGGATCTATGCCTGAAAGTGCGGCCAAATATATTATGCTGTCCCATCCTATACTCTGCCATAGTCCTGAACCTATATAAATAGTTCTAAACCACTCAGGCTTTGTGAGCCAGTTTTGAGGCTCTACTCCGAAGATGGATAGTATTGAATTCAATAATCCATCAGTTCCTGTAAAATCTATAATCATACCACATATTACAACAAGTGAAATAAAATGCGGTAAATACGTAATCGTCTGCACACAGCGTTTAAACTTATCTCTTCTCACTTCATTTAATAGCAGTGCTAATATTATGGCAGCAGGAAATCCCCACAAAAGTGAGTAGATGCTAAGAAAAAATGTATTTTTAATTGTTCTGCCAAAATACATGCTATGAAAGAAAGAACTAAAGTGCTTTAACCCAACCCATGGGCTTCCCGTTATTCCAAGCGTTGGGCTATAATCTTTAAATGCTATAATAACTCCATACATAGGTATATAGCAGAAAAGTATAAAGAATACTATCATTGGGATTGCCATTATATAAATATATTTATTTCTTTTAATGTCCTTACCTATCTTTTCCCATGTGCTAATCTTTCGTTTGCTATTAAATTCACTGTTAATCTGTAATTCACTCATAGTTTACCTCCTCGATTAACCGATTTATTTTCTCGTATTTTGTCATCATTTTTGAGAAATATTAGGGTTGTATAGATATGTAGATGGGGCTGCTGCACAATGAATAAAAATATATATTAAACAATTGCAACAACCCCAATCCAATTATTATTTATTAATTATTATCTCTTATTGAATCTATCAAGGGCATCCTGCTGTATCTTTATTGCATCTTCTATACCCATCTTTTTAAGCTGATTTATATAGTTGTCAAACTTGCTCAAAGGCTCAGCTCCAGTTATAAACTTCAGTATGCTTTCACCTTTAAATGTGTTGATTTCAGTCACAACTGATGAATACTTATCATTCTCTTCCGCAGTCATGCTTGTCATAGGTATACAATAGTCATACTCTGCCTTGGACCATGTGTCCATACAATCCTGTGATTCCGGTGAGAATGGAGGACATGCAGCCCAATCTCTAAGGTATGGTCCTATGCCACGCTTGTATTTCTCTTGTATTGTCCAGTAGTCACCGTCAGGATTTTTAGTCATCAAATCTGTAAATTGAGGCTTGCCATCAACCATCTTATAACTTACATCTTCAATTCCATAGTTGTATAGCATAGCTCCTTCAGGGCTGTAAGCATAATCAAACCATTTAACAGCCTCTTCAGGATGTTTGCAGGATGATGTAATAACTGCCTCATAACCCTTATTGTTGTAATCAACCTCTCTATAGTGTACATTTTCACCAGGTTTTAATGATGGATATGGTGCTGCAGCAAATTGACCTTTTGGGTCTGCAGACTTTAAAGCAGCAGAATAGGTGTCAACTGATCCATATGGTCCCATGAAAACTCCTGCTTTTCCTGATGTAATCATTGCTTCTTTGCTCTTGTTATCACGTGTGGCGAAGTCCTTATCAATAAGGCCTTCCTTATACCATTTGTTCATTGTTGTAAGGTAATCCTTAAACTCTGGTTCATACGGTCCATATTTTACCACACCATCTTTCTGGTAGAAATAAGGTCCAATGTCATAAGCACCGACGAAAACCCCGAAATAGTCAACACCGCTTTTGTTCATCATCAGGGGTGCCTGTACATTTTTCTTTTCCTTAAACGCTTTTAACGCAGTGTGCCATTCATCAATTGTTGTTGGTATTTTTAATCCAAGTTCATCTAGCCAGTCTTTACGAATTTCTGGGCCATGCCATGCTGGCTCATCCATTGTTTGGATGCAGGGGAATCCCCATATGTTACCCTCATCTGTTATGGTTTGCTGTGCTATGTTTTTATCGCTTTCCCTAAGCTTTTTAAAATTTGGAGCATATTTATCAATTAAATCATTTAATTTAATAAAAGCCCCATCATTAATTGCCTTATCAACTCCTCCGGGATATGCACTGCCATAATCCTGAATAATATCAGGCATGTCATTTGAGTTGATCATTATGTTAAATTGCTCTTGTGCCTGTCCTTCAGCTGGGTGTATAAATTCTATATGAACACCCGTCCTTTTTTCAAGTTCTTTGTACATTTCGCTTTCATTAAGGCTTTTTATTGCCTGCGATGGAGAAAATTCTATCCAGTATGTCAATGTTACTTTCTCATCTGGGTTAGTAGCATCTGCACCTTTACTATCCCCGTCCTTTTTGCCACATCCTGTTATAGATGTAACGATTAATCCCATTACAAGGAGTAAAGATATTATTTTCTTCTTATTCATTATTTTCTTACTATTCATTTGAATATTGACCCTCCCTTTCGTAATGCCATTAATTAACTATATTAAGTTGTATGAATTAAGCGGCCGCTTAATTTTTATGTTGAACTGTTTTTATTATAACAACAAACACTGCATTAACAAATATCGAGTTTTTTCACAATTATCAAAAAAGTACATATGGCGTATAAAGGAGTGCGAATTGCATATACTTTTCAGAATATTCATGCCTATCAATTATCATTTATTTCACTATTATCATTTTCAAACATGGGTGTAAACCCTGCCATTGCCTACCTTCTAATTGGGAAAAATAAATTATTAAGTATTTTTTTCATAACAAGCTTCCTCTCATCATTATCATTTTTAATGCATTAATAATAAAAGGCTTTGCCTGCATATAAAGCTATACAGGCAAAGCCTTTTATCCCATCCCTGTTATTGCATTCCAGCGTATTTCCCAGGGGTTATCCCTTCATACTTTTTAAATACCCTAATAAATGCAACACTGTTGTAATATCCTACCTTTTCAGCAACATCCTTTATGCTTATATTCTTTTGCTTCATTAATTCTTTTGCTTTTTCTATTCTAACCCTATGAATATATTCTAGTACCCCACTTCCTGTCTCCTTCTTAAAAACTCTGGTTAGATGTACATCGCTTACACCAATTTCATCTGCAACCATGGAAACGCTTAAATTTGGGTTTTCATAGTTAGATTCAATAAAGCTTACTATATCATCTTTTATACTTGTACTATTTTCCTGACTTTTTCTTTCCATGTATTCACTTAGCTCATCTAATATACTGTCCATCTCATTTTGCAATTGTTTGATGGTTACACAGTTAAGCAACCTATCAGCAATATTGAGTTTGTCCAAAAATTGTTTATCACATACAATACTAAGTTCTTCCATAATATTTAGCATTGTGTTTATAATACCAAACATACGGCATTTCACCATTTGTACAGAGGCAAATGGAACGCTAAAACTCTGCAAGAAAACAGAGTCTAGCACCTCCTTTGCCTTATTATATTCGCCTGCCATTATAAAGTTGGTGAACTGCTTTTGCTTCTCTGCTCCAAATTCGTATTTAGCTTCGGGATCTTTTAAAGCATTTATGTTAGTATATTGTATGATTTTTCCCCCGCCCATTAACCTTTTATACTCAAATGCATCGATAGCCTCTTTATAGGTTTCCGGTATTTCTTCATAACCTTTATGTATATCACTTATTGACACGGTAAAATATATATTAAATTTTTCTTCAATAAAGTCCGTTGCCATCTCTGCAATAGCTAGCATATCCTCCTGAATCTTTTCCTTTTCCTCATCACAGACATTAATTAGGCAGCACAGCATTTCATCAACTTCAGCCATATATGATGTACTGCGCTCTCCTATCATCTCCTGTATTGTATCTCCAATTATAATGTATATATTCTTAAGAACATCTCCATTTGGTACTTGACTGCTTCCGCTTCCAATAGAGTTTATATCAAATGCCTCAACATAAAAGAGCATAGAAGCAAAATATTCACTAGTAAACTTAATATCGTTTGATTCGCATGCATCTTCAATTGTATCCTCAGGCTTTATCTGTCCCTTAAGAAGTTTACATAAAAAACTATTTCTAATAACATCATTTTGCTGCTCAAGCCTTTCATGTATTTTTTGATCCTCATCTATTATTCCTAGTATAGATTCTTCAATGAAATCATATCCCACATACTTTCCTTCAGTTCGCTTGTCTCCCTTATTTGTAATTATTTGAATTAATCTACCTACTGGGTTGTAATTCATCTTAGTAAGAAAATAAGCTGCAAGTATTCCTATTAATAGGCACAGCAAAATGCTAATATATGTAACCTTCCTTACATGCTGCGCCTTTTGTAGAAATACCTCCTTGGGTAGTACTGACACATACTTCCAATCACTAACCTTAGAGGAAACATAAGAAACAACCATTGGTTTACCATTTATCTTTTCATGGAGTATATCATAATCTTTCCCCAATTCCTCGTATTTTATGGGTTGAGGCAAATTATATGTACCCGTAGATGCTATAACGTTGTTATGGCTATCTATAATGAATATTGTACCCTCATCCATCCATTTGACTTTATTTATTTCTTCCTTAATAACGTTTTCATCCATTACTATAACTGCGGTTGCAGCTGGCTGACCTACACCAGCTAAAGGAAACGACTGCATAAAGGCAACGCTTTTTTGTACAGCTCCTCTGTCGTTTAAACTTTTTATAGGTATATAGGATCTTACATGCTTATCTTTAATAGTATTTATCCATTTATCATACGTCATATTATCATCACATTTATAGTAAAACTCATAAAAATCCTTTGAGTCATATTTTCCTCTTGGAGATAATATGAAATCATTATAATTATAATAAATATAAAAATCATCTATGAAATTATTAGCAGCCTTATACGTCTTTAAATCTTTTATTATGTTTGTTAATGTAATTATGTGAAAAGGCTGTATTTCGTCTTTTAAATACATGATGCCAATATTTTTCGCATCCCAACCTGCCTCTAGGCTCATGCCCTCCATACCTTTAAGCTGCCCATCCATTACCTGCTGAACCTGTTTTAATGATGCAGTATGTGCCTTGTTTATTTCATATTCAATTACATCCATTGCCTCACCATATGAAAAGGTTATAATTACTAAGGGCACTAACAATATTAAAATATATGATGCAAGCCAGGATAAAAATATATTTTTATTCCTAAGCTGAGAGATTTTCGACATAAAATTGCTCCTTAATTTATATAATATTATATATTGTACCACTATAATAATATTCTACAATTATCGATAAATACCTTCTCTAAATAAATTACAATAAATCACAAAGTATTAGGCCTCTCTTCAAATGCCGCAGGCAGCTCTATAAGCTGATCAACGTATAAAAAATAATAGGCAAAGCATACATAGAATATGTAGCCTACCTATTATCATAGTTCAGTTATTATAAAAGCCTCTTTTACTGTACATTAAACTTTTTTGTATACCACACTTTTACAATCTGTGTTAAAACTATATAGCACAGTAGTATAAGTGCTAAAAATGGCCAATAAAGGGCTGGAAGCTTTACAAAGCCTAATGCTTTACCTATTGGTGTATTTATTAATAATGCCCCAGTACTTACTATAAGAAGCGATGTTATCATAAGAGGTTTGCTTGCCCTGCTTTGTATAAATGGAATCTTATTCGTTCTTATAACATGGATTATAAGCGTCTGGGTAAATAAAGATTCAATAAACCAACCTGTTTGAAATAATGCGGGATTGTTCCAACAATTAAATACATAAAGCATTAAAAAATATGTGGCATAGTCAAATATAGAACTTATAGGGCCTAAAAATATAATGAATCTCTTTATATCATCTATAGCCCATCTTCTTGGCCTTTCAATCCACTCTTCATCAACAGTATCTGTTGGTATTGCAGTCTGAGATATATCATAAAGCAGGTTGTTTGTAAGCACTTGTATTGGAAGCATAGGTAAAAATGGTACGAAAATACTTGCGCCAATTACGCTAAACATGTTGCCAAAGTTTGAGCTTGCAGTCATTTTTATATATTTTATTATATTCCCAAATACCCTTCTCCCTTCAAGTATCCCCTCCTCAAGTACCAATAGATTATTTTCAAGCAATATTATATCTGAAGATTCTTTTGCTATATCAACGGCAGTGTCTACTGATATTCCAACATCAGCAGTTTTGAGCGCTGGAGCATCATTTATGCCATCACCCATAAACCCAACAACATGGTCTTTGCTTTGAAGTGCTAAAATTATTCTCTCTTTGTGCATTGGAGAAAGTTTTGCAAAAACCGTTGTATCTTCAACTTTACAACTAAGCTCATCATCAGACATTTTATCTATATCGCTTCCAAGAAGTATAGAATCTATTGGAAGATTAACCTCTTTGCATATCTTTTTTGTTATTATCTCATTGTCTCCTGTCAATATCTTTACATCTACTTTGTGCCTTTTAAATCTTGCAATAGCCTCTTTAGATGTTTCTTTTGGAGGATCTAGAAATGCAAGAAAGCCAAGAAGTGTCATACCATTTTCATCTGAAACAGAGTATTCAGATTTATAATTTGGCATAACTTTATAGGAAACAGCAATTACTCTATATCCCTCTCCATTTAATTCATTAACCATTTCATCTATTTTACCGTTAATACTGCCTATGAAAGGTTCCGTACCTTCTTTTGTTTCATATCTATTGCATAGCTTTAAAACCTCTTCTACTGCTCCTTTGCATATTAGTACATCTTCCATCCTTTTGTTTCTTACTACTACAGACATTCTTTTTCTCATAAAATCAAAAGGTATTTCATCAATTTTTTCATACTTTTCCTCAATATTAAAATCAATATCACAATCATCGTCATCTTTATGATTCAATATTGCAATATCCATCAAATTCTTAAGGCCAGTCTGATAGAAGCTGTTTATATATCCATATTTTAAAACTCTAGAGCTTTTCTCTCCATATATATTTAAATGCTTTTCAAGTTCAACCTTGCCAATAGTCAATGTCCCAGTCTTATCAGTACATAATACATCAATTGCTCCAAAGTCTTGTATTGCATTTAATCTTTTAACTATTACCTTCCTTTTAGATAGAGAAATTGCGCCCTTTGATAAATTTACAGTAACAATCATAGGGAGCATCTCAGGAGTGAGCCCTACAGCAACTGCTAAAGAGAACAAAAATGCTTCTCCCCAATTACCTTTAGTAAGCCCATTTATTACAAATACCAATGGAGCAAGTACAAATATAAATTTAATCATAAGGTAGGTAAATTTATTAACGCCCTTATCAAAGCTTGTCATTGGTCTTTCTTCTACAATCCTACTGTTTAGCTCTCCAAAATAAGTTTTTTCTCCAGTTACTTTAACCACTGCTATAGCCGTTCCACTCTCTACATTTGATCCCATAAAGCAAAGTTTTGGGTCTTCAAGAGGGCTATAATTCTTATTGTCTTTAGTATTTACACTTTTTTCAACAGGCAAAGACTCTCCTGTAAGTGCGGACTGGTTAACAAATAAGTCTTTAGCTGATAATAGCTCAAGATCTGCAGGTATCATATCCCCAGATGATAAATGAACAATATCACCTGGAACCAAGTCCTTAAGAGGCACTTCCGTCTCTATACCATTTCTAATTGCTGTTGCAGTTGTTGTAACCATTGATTTTAATTCTTCAGCGGAATTATCTGCCTTAACCTCTTGAATAAAGCGAAGTACAACCCCCATGCCAACCATAAAGCACATTATAACTGCAGCCGCACTATCGCCTGTAACATATGATATAACTGCAAGAACGAGTAAAAGTATTACTAGTGGGTTTTTAAAATTTTGAATCAATCTATAAAATGTTGAATGCTTTTTTTCGCTCGCCATCTCGTTTAGGCCGTATTGTTCTATTCTGTCTTCCACTTGTTCATCTGATAGACCGTTTAATGTTGTATCGTATGCCTTTAAAATAGATTCAGTATGATTATTATTATTATTGTTCTCTAAATTATTAATAATCCTTTTTAGCTCCATAACAATACCTCCTTTTGGCATTGTTATTCAAGCAGCGTTTAATCTATTTTATAATTCAAATGTAAGTAATATGGTATGGCTGCAAGAATAACAATGGTTATTAAGTTTTTTCTGCTACTATCCCCTGGCCCAGCATCATCGTCATCTTCCATACCAATCACCTCCAAACAAGAATTTAAAAAACCTTTACTCATTTTATAATAAACGAGTAAAGGTTAAAAAGACAAAAAATACATCCATCTCTACTCGTTGAGCTTTAGCTCTGCATAGCTTTAGGAATAACCCAGCCACATTAAGTAGAACCTTAAATCGGCAATACTTGCTGGCCCGTTGGCGTCTCTAGACGTTTCTGGGCAGTAGCGTTTATCCATACAGTAACCTCACCTAACAAGATGAAAATTATTAAATTAATTATGTAATTACTATAACTATAATACACCTATTGAGTTTTGCTGTAAATATCTTTAAAGCAAATAGCCTTCCATAGCAGCAATAACAATGATCTTTATACATTTATATTATGCTGCCTTTTACCTTTTGACACTAAAAAAGCTAGATTCAGAGATATAAAAACCTAGCTTTTTGTGTGTTAATTAGCAAGCGTTGTTGTCTTTCCTGAGCTAGGTGATGACATCGGGTTTAATAAAAAGGTTTTCTCCTTTTCAATTTCCCTCTTACCAATTCTGTCCGCTTATTATTGTCCTCAAAAACGCTTTGCTTAATTTCAAGAACTCTAAAAGTATTCATACCATTCCTCCATTTCATATTACAAGCACATTTTCTCTAATCAGGTTCTTTGTTCAAGCCACAACTTTGCCTATAGTTTAACATAGCGTATGTTACAAACCAATTATTTTTCAATAAGGCGGTAAATAGATAAAATAAAAAAGGCTATTGATTTTTGTCGCAAATGATTATATAATAGAGGATGTCGCAAGAAATTGATGCCGAGTGGCCAAACGGTAAGGCACCTGACTCTGGATCAGGTATGTGTAGGTTCGAATCCTGCCTCGGCAGCCAAAAAGTAAAAAGCAAGGCTTTAAGCGTTGATAATACTGTATTTATAGTATTAACGAACAACTAAAAACAGCTAACTGATTATTCGATATAAAAGAGGGTAGTCAGTTAACTGTTTTTTTCTTATGCTTTTGCTTAATATCTATAAATGGAGCGATAGGGCAGGTAGTTTTTTTATCTGCTTTTTTTATTTAAAAAGATACTTTAATTACTTGAATTTTAGCAAAGTGTTTTTATAGAATAAAAGGAAAGAAAAGAAGGAGGTGATTTTATGTTTTGCAAATTGAATTTGCTTTTAAGTATAGTCGCAAATATTTGCGTTATAGTCAGTTTTTTAAAGAAAAAATAACCTTGAAAATTGAAAGCACAAAAAAAAAGTAGGATTAATTCACTATAGATACTATATTATACTCTTGCTAGCTCTTCACTATTTACTATTTACTGCCTTATTTTATCTAAAACTCTGCCTAAAAACTTAATTGCAAAAGTAAATTAGCCTCAAAATTAAGTACCTAGCCCTAAGGCTAGGTGCTTAATTTTAATATACTATTTTTCTATATAATCAATATATTTGTTATATGCTATTTCATCTGCTTCTCCAATTAAAGTTACATGATCCTCATTGTATTCCTCTGATGATATTACGCAATCATCATATATTGCAGATTTAATAGACATTTTATCATAAGGTATATTAAACTTTACAGATTTAATTTTATTGTATAATCTTTCTTCCAATAAATCCATGAGGTTTTCAATGCCTTCACCACTCTTTGCTGATATATAAACTACATCATCCATATTATTTGGATATATTGGAAGGTCATCTCTATTTTCTACTTTGTCAATCTTATTTAACGCAATTATAATTGGCTTACTTGTGTCCTTAGTTTGGTTTTTATCTGTATGCTTTATGGCACCAAGCTTTTCAAGGACAGAATTTACAGCTTTTATCTGCTCATCTGCATTTTGCGAACTTGCATCCACAACATGGATTAACAAATCTGAATAAACCACTTCTTCAAGGGTTGCCCTAAATGCATCCACAAGATCATGAGGAAGTTTCCTTATAAATCCAACGGTATCAGACACCAAAAACTCTCGCCCATTATTGAGTCTTATAAGCCTTGTAGTCGGGTCTAGTGTTGCAAATAGCATATCAGCTTCAAGTACATCCTCTTTCTTTATAGATGCATCAGGCTGATAAACATCATACATACGATTTCTAAGGGTTGACTTCCCTGAATTTGTATATCCAACAAGAGATACAACTGGAACCATACCGGAGCTTCTTTTTTCTCTTTGTATACTTCTATTCTTCTTTACCTCATTTAGCTGCGCTTCAAGATCTTTTATTCTTTCTCTAATATGCCTTCTATCTACTTCAAGCTTTGTCTCTCCAGGGCCCCTTGTACCTATACCTCCTCCAGTTCTTGAAAGCACCGTACCTAGACCAATAAGCCTTGGCAGTGCATATTTAAGCTGTGCAAGTTCAACTTGAAGTTTTCCTTCCCTTGTTTGAGCCCTGCTTGCAAATATATCTAGTATAAGCACCGTCCTATCAATTACTTTAACCCCCATTATATCCTCAAGATTTCTAACCTGAGCACCTGAAAGTTCATCATCAAATATTACAGTATCTATACCATGGGATTGACATAGAAGCCTAATCTCATGTGCCTTTCCGCTTCCTATATAACATGCAACGTCTGGTTTTTCTCTTCTTTGAAGTATTTTTTCCATGACCTTGCCGCCTGCTGTTTTCGCCAATTCCTCAAGTTCATCCATTAAATCCTCATTGCTGCCTTTATTATTTGGAAGTTCAAGACCTACAAGAAGCACCCTTTCCTCTCTATGGCTTTCCGTATCCTCTGGTGTGCTTGTGTTTATACCTTTTTCTATATTTTTTATCTCATCTATTATATCCATATTCTTCAATGAATCTTTATATATTGGCCCTTTTATAATATATGAATCGCCAAGTTCCCTAAGTTCAGGTGTTAATAGTCCAATATATATATTGCCGCACTTTCCTTCATTTACTCCCACTGCTGCCATTAAATCTAGTCTTTGATCAACTAAGGCTGATGTATCCACCGAAGATAGCTTTCCGCTACCATTTGGATGGGTATGTATACATCTAACCCCCGACAGCCTCCTATCTCCCCTTCTAAAGTCAAGTGAGGGCAAATCCACTGTATTAGAATCGCCTATAGAAACATCCATAACCCTTCCTCTTCTGTTTACAAAAACCGATATCTCTCTTTGCAATACATCTGTCATTGATACAATTATATCTAGTATTTCACCGCTTATTAGCTCATTTTGCAAAGTTTCTATTTCATATACTTTTTCTAAAACTTCTAAATAGGAATCTCTAATTCCTTCTATTTTTCCATTTACTTTCATAAAATCACCACCAGTACATATATTTTATCATAATAAGGGGTAATAGGTAATAGGTAAGAAGTAGCTTATATAGTGCTAGTTCTTACCTATTACTTATTACATTTTCACTTTTAACTCTACCTATTCACTCTTACCTCTTAACTAAAAAAGCTGTTTCTATAAATATAGAAACAGCTTTTTAAAATTGGCTCCTTGGA
>ENA-UOOK01001669-UOOK01001669.1-fermentation-metagenome-genome-assembly--contig:-NODE-1669-length-28739-cov-72.542742_pt1 | contig 28739 bp, 19 predicted proteins | sample MGYA00245777_ERZ724023 | MGnify/ENA primary metagenome ERZ724023 (study PRJEB28704, sample SAMN03018312) | fermentation metagenome | biome: anthropogenic terrestrial biome; feature: soil... | reverse complement strand
ATCGTTGAATGAAATATTAAGCATATTGGAGCAAATCACATCTTTATCGTGGAAAAAAAATAGTAACGAGATGATAATAATTGAATAGATAATCCTTAAAATAACGTTGCCTATGAGATAAACAGAAAGAGTAAATATGAAAGGGCAAATGAAATTATTCATCTGCCCTAAGTTTTTGAATTAACGTTTCTTCTTATTCTGTTCGCCCGGTTAAAGCGTAAAACAGGGAAGAAGCTAATTACATAACAAAAATAACATAAAAGAACATGTTGAACATACAAAAACAGAATGATTCATCCTTTTTTTTTGGTAAATTAACGACTTACTTACGAATATTCTTCTTTTTTATCAGTTTGTTTTCATTTATCATGACATCACAGGCAAAAGCCATAGTACAGAACGAGCTGATAAATATTAAACTCAATAATATTACCATTATTGAGGCTGTAAAAGCTATTGAAAAGCAGACAAATTACAAATTTGTGTATAATAATAATGATGTGGACGTCTCGCAAATAATTAATTTGAATGTAGTTGACGAGTCCATTGAAAAGGTAGCAAGAGCAATTTTTGCCGGATATAATATCTCGGTCAGAGGTAATAATGTGATAGTTACACGCAAGGTTTCTTCAGGAAGCAACATGAATATGATGCAACAGCCCAAACGACGTAATGTGGTTGGGCAAGTTGTTGATGCACAGACCCATGAGACAATAATTGGTGCCAATATACGTGTTGAAGGTACAGACAGGGGAACTGTCACGGATATTGACGGTAATTTCTCAATATCTGTTTCAGGAAGTTCCGATGTGCTCCTGATCACTTATATCGGATATCAGGATTTAAGAATTGAAGTGGACAATCGTACTGATTTAGCCCAAATAGAATTGCATCCTGATACCCAGGCGTTGGAGGAGGTGGTTATTACCGCTTTTGGAACCGGACAGAAACGAGAAACAATGGTCGGTTCAATACAAACAGTGAATCCAGGAGAATTGAGAGTACCCTCTGCAAATCTTTCAACCAGTTTTGCAGGTCGCTTGGCGGGAGTAATCTCTTACCAGCGGACAGGACAGCCTGGTGCTGACGGGGCCAGTTTTTATATTCGTGGTATTTCTACAATTAGTGGTGCAACTTCGCCTCTTATTGTACTTGATGGTGTCGAAATATCGGCAGGTGACCTAAATGCACTTGATCCTGAAATTATTGATGGATTCTCTATATTGAAGGATGCCACAGCCACTGCTATGTATGGGTCCAGAGGGGCTAATGGCGTAATGATCATTACAACGAAAACAGGTTCCGACTTATCTAAGCCTATAATAAATTATCGCATAGAAGGCAATGTAGCTATGCCCACGAGTAAAATAAAACTTGCCGACGGGGTTACTTATATGAAGCTATTTAATGAAGCGGTAGGAAATTTAGGGACTTCATTACTCTATTCGCAAGATAAAATATATGGTACGGAGAACAATTTAAATCCATATGTTTATCCCAATGTTAACTGGTATGATGAGATATTCAAAGATGCAGCGTTTAACCAGAAATTTAATTTTAACATACGTGGTGGTGGCAGTAAAGCAGATTATTTTAGCAGTATTTCTCTAACACATGAGAACGGAATATTACAAAACAGAAGTAAAGATTTTTATTCTTTTGACAACAATATCGATCTAATGCGCTATAATTTACAGAATAATGTAAATGCTTATTTGAGTAAGTCATCGAAGTTTTCTCTGCGCTTAAATGTAAACTTGATGGACAGAAAAGGTCCAAACACCAGTGTTAGCAATCTCTATAACAATATAATGTATATTAATCCGGTTGATTTCCCAATAATGTATCCGGATGATCCGTTGGTTCATTATGCTCGCTGGGGAGGTTACGCTTTTGGAAATGAAGGAGCCCGTAACCCGTTAGCGGACTTTGTAAGTGGATACCAAAATCAATTTGAAAGCACCGTGGTGGCCAACCTTCGGTTTGATCAGGGGCTTGATTTCATTGTTAAAGGTCTCTCATTTGCCACATTGGTTTCTTTTAAAAACTGGTCATCAACATCTACCTATCGTTCAGCTCCTTACAATATGTTTAGAGTTTCTAATTACACTCGTCATCCTGACAATACTGTAGATTATGAACTGGCAAGGCAAGTTGAAGAAGTAACGCCGGTGCTGGGAACAAACGGCGGTACTTCAGGTAGTCGTTTGTTTTACCTTCAGGCAAATTTAAATTGGGCAAGGAGTTTTGGTAAGCATGATTTGAATGCTTTATTTATCTACAATCAAGATCAGTTTAACCTAAATAACATTTCTGCCGACAAATCGCTGCAGCGTTTATATAACTCATTGCCTCAAAGAACACAGAGTGTGGCGGGAAGATTATCCTATGCATACGATAATAAATATTTGCTCGAATTTAACTTCGGATACAATGGTTCCGAAAATTTTTCCGAAGGAAATCGCTTTGGTTTCTTTCCGTCAGTTGCAGGAGGGTACAATATAAGCTCAGAATCTTGGTTTGAACCATTGTTGCCTGTTGTTAGCCATTTAAAATTAAGAGGTTCATGGGGTTTAGTAGGTAATGATCGTATCGGGGGGGAACGTTTTGTTTATATGTCAGACGTGTCTTTAACCGGGAAAGGTTTTACAACTGGGATTGATATGAATTACTCCAAAAGCGGTCCAGTATATAACCGATACCCCAATTATGATTTAACTTGGGAGACCGGTGAGAAAATTAACCTGGGTCTCGATTTGCATCTGTTTGATGATTTTAGAATTTCTGCTGATTTTTTCAGAGAGGAAAGAAGCAATATCTTCCAACAGCGGGCGACTATTCCAAACTATTTAGGCACGGCTAATACTGCTGTCTATGCTAATACTGCTGCTGTAAGGAACAAAGGTTTTGACTTTTTAGTTGATTATAGTAAGCAGGTTAATAGAGATTTTATTATTCAAATGAAAGGGACATTTACTTTTGCCCGAAATGAAATCACAAAGTATGATGAACCGATCGATCAGGATTATCCAAACTTGGTAAATGTAGGAAGCTCATTGAATACTCACCTTGGTTATGTTGCAGAAGGATTGTTTATTGATGAAGGAGAGATTGCAAATCGTCCTGAGCAACAAATATCGGGGAATGTAGGAGTTGGTGATATTAAGTATAAAGATATCCCGAATAGATTTGGCGAAACGGATGGCCTGATTACAAATAATGATCGTATTAGAATGGGTTATCCTACTGTCCCTGAGATTATTTATGGTTTTGGGCCCAGTATTCGCTATAAAAAATGTGATTTCGGGTTTCTCTTCCAGGGGGCAGCACGAACCTCCATGATGTTGTCGAATATGCATCCATTTGGAACTAACACACGCAAGAACGTGATGAAATGGATTGTTGATAGTCACTGGAGTCCGAATAATCAGGATTTACATGCAGATTATCCCAGACTGACTCAAACCACCCATGGTAATAATACGGAAGCCTCAAGTTTTTGGTTGCGAGATGCTTCATTTTTAAAACTCAAAAATGCTGAAATCGGTTACAATTTAAAAAATATGCGTTTTTATCTAAGCGGAACAAATCTGTTAACATTTTCAAAATTTAAACTTTGGGATCCGGAACAAGGTGGTGGAAGTGGATTACAATATCCGACAACGAGAGTTTTTAATATTGGATTTCAGATGACAATAAACTAAAAAAGTGGAAAAATGAAATTATATAAATTATTATTCATATTATTGACAATTGGTGTCATTTCTTGCAACTACCTGGATGTTGTGCCTGACGAAGTAACTACAGAAGATGATGCTTTCAGAACTATAGAAGCTGCCGAAAATTTTCTTTATTCGTGTTACTCCTACATCCCAAATTCAAGAGAAGCGGTCATCTCTTTAGATTGGTTAACCGGTGACGAAATAGTGACTGCTTTTGAGCATGAGACATTTGCTCAATTTCCTAAAGGAAATTATACTGCCAATGATCCGTTTATCTCTTATTGGAACACACTTTTTTCGGGTATAAAACAGTGTTATTTATTAATTAATAACATTGATAAGGTTCCCAATTTAGACCAAAGCAGTAAAGATGACTATATAGCACAAGTCGATTTTTTGATTGCCTATTATCATTTCTTGCTTTTACGTTGTTATGGCCCGATAATATTGGTAAAAGAGGAACCTGTAATAAATACTTCTCCCAAGGATTTTTTGGGACGAACTCCTTATGATGAATGTGTAGATTGGATTGCTGAAAGGTTTGATGATGTTGCCTTAAGACTTCCCGCTAATAGGTCAAATCGGTTGATGGGATTAGCTACCAGCGTTGCGGCTAAAGCAATTAAATCACGCATGTTGCTATATGCAGCTTCACCATTGTACAATGGTAATAGCATGTATGCTGATTTTAAAAATCCCGATGGGACTTCATTGATTAACACTACTTTTGATGTTAATAAATGGTCGCGTGCAAAAGAAGCGTGCAAAGAAGCGATTGAGGCTGCAGAAGCAGTTGGGCATAGGCTTTATATGCCGGCAGATGCGACTGCCGGGGATTTGCCTGAACCTGCGGATCCCATTCAACGGGCACTGAGGTTTACGCTGGTTGATAAAGCAAGTAAAGAACATATTTGGATCGATGCACGTCCGGAGGGATTTTTTTCTATGCAGAATAAATCCCGGCCATGGCTCATAGAACATTCATGGAATGGTATTTCACCTACATTGACAATGTTGGACCGTTTTTATTCAAAAAACGGACTTCCCATAGATCAGGATCCTGCATTCGATTATGAGAAAAGATTTTCACCCACGGTTTTTGATGAAGATGATATCAACGGTGAAGGACAAACACAAAAGATGAATATTGACCGGGAACCGCGTTATTATGCATGGATAAGTTTCCATAACGGTTATTACGAGTGCCAGGGAAGATACTATGAGGGTTCTGGGCATAACGCATACGAGGACTCAAATTTCCGCGGTATAAATAATATGAAGGTTTTAACTCAATTTATGCGTAACCAGGCCTGTGGTGTTCAACAGCGTAGCAATAACTATAGCCCAACGGGTTTTCTCAATAAAAAAGGTGTTCATCCTGCATCAAATTCAGGAGGAGGTGGGCATAGAGAATACCCATGGCCGGTGGTCAGATTAGGTGAGTTATATCTTAACTATGCTGAAGCATGTGTTGAATCGGGAGATTTAGATGAAGCAAAAGTATATATCAACAAGATCCGTGAACGAGCAGGAATTCCAACTCTTGAAACGGCTTGGGGAAGTATAGGGGTTTCACTCACTGAAGCAAAGATGAGAGGAATAGTTCGCCAGGAACGTATGATAGAGATGTATATGGAGCATCAAAATTTCTGGGATATGCGAAGATGGCTTTTGGCTGGAGAATATTTCGATGCCACTCCTGTAGGAAATAATATCATGACAAACGATTTTGAAGAGTTCTGTACTCCAACACCGTTGGATGGTCGTGTTGTAGCAGGGGGAAATTCTCCTAATATCCCACGAAACTTCGCATCTCCACGAAATTATTTAATGCCTATCCCATATACAGAGGTACAGAAAAATAAAAATTTAGTACAAAATCCTGGATACTGATTATTGCAGAACTTTCAAAATGCATAATATGTAAAATAACACAAGAGATAATGAATAGATTAATTTATTTTAAAACAATTATTTTGGCGTTTCTTTTATTCCTCTTTTCTTGCGATAAAGAAACAGCTATCACTTTACCAACCATAGGAGAGGTTACCTATGAGGTCGGGTATGGAGAAATTTCCTTTAATTGGAATTTTCCTCAAGAACAAGATGTTGAATATGTACGCGTTGATTTCTCGGATGAGGGAGAAGACAAATTATATTCCTTTAGTCGTTATGCAGAAGACGCTTTGATTATGAATTTACAAAGCCGGGAATATACTTTTTCAATCAGAACAGCTGACAAAACAGGCCACATGTCTGCTCCCATATGCATTAATGCAACTCCTTTGGAGCCTGCTTACAAGGTAGTAGCTTCAAGTTTAAAAATCGAACCTGTTATAGGAGGAGTGGCTGTTAGTTGGGAGAATCCAACGGGAAAAGATATCCAAATAAACGTAGACTATCTAGACGGTGACGGAGTACGGCAATTATATACATCAATATCATCTGAATTAACCGGGAAACGATATGTGTTAGGTGTACATACCGAGGAACAGGTTTTCAGTTACTATACTTCTGGTCCGGGTAACTTCCTTCAGTTATCTGAAATAAAAACAGCTTCCATTAAACCTTATCAGGAAGTCCGGTTTCAAGATAAAAGTGAGTGGATTATCGTAGATTTTACTTCGCAAAGTAGTCAGAATGAGCCTCCCACGAGAATATTTGATGACAATTTGAGCACATTTTGGCAAACGGACTGGAGGGCGGCAGATCCATTTCCTCATCATGTTACTTTCGATATGTTGAGCAGTCGTATTGTAACTAAGCTGGGTTTTTATAACAGAGATCATAATAATGCACAAAATGCACCTACTGATTTTATTGTGGAAGGCAGTCTGGATGGTGTTGATTGGACAATATACGGAAGCTACAATGATTTCCCGACAACTCGAAACACTGAGATCATTTATAGTTTAGATGCTCTTTCTAGCATTCGTTATTTACGAGTAACATTTAGTAATCCAAGAAATAATGTTGTCTTTTTTTCGTTAGCAGAGCTGTATGTGTATGGGGCTTTTCTATAGTTGTAAAATTTGAATGTTTTTGTTCTAAATAGAAATAGCCCATAGTTGTTGAAAAATGGGAGATATACCCATTTTTCAACAACTAATTAACTGAACTTTCGCATGTGTTTTGATAACAGCCAAATCTTGCGATCAACAAACGTTTTGTAACCCGTTTTCGATTCACTAAAGTAAAGCTTTCCCCCGTCATGAATAACTCAAGCAAGATTGGCTCTATTCATTTGGCTTAACGGAAAAGCTTGCAGGCTATTTTATACGCTTAAACAGCTTATCAGGTTACATCTGCTTTATCGAACGGATATACCCACAAAACATTTTTGAATATAAAGATATTATAATAGTGTTTATCAACAGAATAAAATAATAAATGAACAAGAATTATAACCGGCGTAATTTCATAAAATCATTAGGAATGATAACAACAGGTTCCCTCCTTAATAGTCACTTGCATGGCGAAAAAATCAGCAATCATCATAAGAAGGGAATGATTAAAAATTTCAAAATCTCTCCAAATAAAATTGCTACTATCATTGAAACAAAGCTAGTATGCAAGGAGCCAGGGAAACTGTATATTATTGGACAGTCGATTGACGAAAATGGCCATGTGAAACCTACGGATCCTTTTTTGGAATCGAATCGTTATCTTGGATGGCCCACCATTGCAAAGACAGAGGAGGGGGAACTGATTATTGTTTATTCGGGTGATAGGGATTCCCATGTTTGTCCCTGGGGTAAAACACAATTGATACGTAGTAGAGACAACGGTAAAACTTGGAGTAAACCGGAGACCATTAACAATACGCCATTAGACGACAGAGATGCCGGTATTATTCAAACCCAAAAGGGGACACTGCTGATTAGTTGGTTTACTTCACTGACTTATGCAAGCCCTGCATGGAAATGGACCTATCAGAAATATGCCCGTGTGGCTGAAAAAATACCTGATGAAATAAAAAAGATCTGGTTGGGAAACTGGACGCGTAGGTCTACAGATGGTGGTAAGACATGGGAAAAGCCGGTTCGTACTTCATCTACTGCACCCCATGGCCCCATTCAACTACGCGACGGGCGCTTGCTTTATATTGGGAATGGTACATGGAATGGATTGCCAGCACTTGTCGCAGAACAATCGATGGATGATGGACAGAGTTGGCAGGTAATTGCAACGTTCAAAACTGAAAGCGGATCGATTACAGGTATCAGTGAACCACACTTGGTAGAAACAAGAAGCGGTAAAATTATTGCCATGTTTCGGAATGAACCGAATAATAACGAAAAGTTTCTATTGCAATCAGAGAGTCATGACGGGGGTAAAACATGGACTATGTTGCATCAAACCCCGATTTGGGGCTATCCTCCTCACCTGTTGGAGTTGAAAAACGGTTGGCTACTTGTTGTATATGGCTACAGAAAAGAACCTTACGGCGAGAGAGCATGTATCAGCCGGGATGAAGGAAAAACCTGGGATATTAAAAATGAAATAGTTCTCGCTGATGCTTTTAATGGTGACTTGGGGTATCCGGCAAGCGTTCAGTTAGATGATGAAAGTATTTTAACTGTATATTATCAGCAGGCTAACAGAGGGGAACCTACCTCTATCTTTACAACACACTGGAAGCTAGAATAAAAGAGCAAATGTGAAACGTTATATCCATTAAATTTTTGTTAGGTTGTGTAAATCAAACTGTGTCAGGTTATATTTTATAGCTAACCGCTTATCCACAATAAGCAGTTAAAGGAAATATCCCGGGTTTCAACATTTCAGGGTGAAATGAAAGAGTGGGACTACGCCGTGGCGGAAGGCATTGGCGGAACGGGAATTGTGGCATCGAGACCGTGGGCGACGGCGAAAAAGCCATCGGGTTGCTTGCCGACGGACTTTTCGAACGTTGGTACTCGACAAAGTGCGCAGCATCACCAAAGCGCAAGCCGAAGCCTTTAACTGCGGATACGAAATCCATGAAGGAGTGGCTGATGCCGTGCTTGTCAACACTCCCGAAAACACACAATGGGCTTACAAGGTTGCTCAGGAAACTTTTGGCGAAGAGAACGCCGTTTACGGAATGCACCCGTATATGGGTAGCGAAGATTTTGCATTTATGCTGCAAAAGAAGGCGGGTACTTACTGCATGATGGGTAATGGCGACACGTTTATGGTGCATCACCCCAAGTATGTGTTTAATCAGGATCTGCTCTCACGCGGTGCTACGTATTGGGTAGCATTGACAGAAGCATATTTGGATTGATGCACGTTCGGAGGGTTTTTATTCTATGCAGAATAAATCCAGACCATGGCACCAAGGAAATTCATGGAATGGTATTTCACCTACCTTAACCATGTTGGACCGGTTCTATTCAAAAAATGGACTTCCCATCGATCAGGATCCCGAATTTGATTATGAGGAGAGATTTTCACCTACGGTGTTTGATGAAGATGATATCAACGGTGAAGGACAAACTCAGAAGATGAATATTGACCGGGAACCGCGTTATTATGCATGGATAAGTTTTCATAACGGTTACTACGAGTGTCAGGGAAGATATACTCAGGGTTCCGGTAATGATGCGTACAAGGAGTCAAATCTACGCGGTATTAAAAAAATGAAGGTTTTAACGCAATTTATGCGGAACCAATCTTGTGGTATTCAACAGCGTAGTAATAACTATAGTCCAACAGGATTTCTTAATAAAAAAGGTGTTCATCCCGCCTCGAATTCAGGAGGAGGAGGGCATAGAGAATACCCTTGGCCGGTAGTCAGATTAGGTGGGCTATATCTTGATTATGCTGAAGCATGTGTCGAATCGGGAGATTTAGATGAAGCAAAACTATATCTCAACAAGATTCGTGAACGAGCAGGAATTCCAACCCTTGAAACAGCTTGGGGAAGGATAGGCGTTTCACTGACGCAAGCAAAGATGAGAGAAATTGTTCGCCGGGAACGTATGATTGAAATGTACATGGAGCATCAAAATTTCTGGGATATGCGAAGATGGCTTTTAGCCGAAGAATATTTCGATGCTACTCCTGTAGGAAATAATATCATGACAAATAATTTTAACGAATTCTGTACTCCAACGCCGTTGGATGGCCGTGTTGTTGCAGGGGGGAATGCTCCTAATATTCTACGAAACTTTGCATCTCCAAGAAATTATTTAATGCCGATCCCATATACAGATGTACAGCGGAATAAAAATTTAGTGCAAAATCCCGGATACTGATGATTGCTGGACCTTCAGAGTGTACAATATGTAAAACAAACACATGAGATGATGAATAGATTAATGTATTTTCAAACAATATTTTTGGCGTTTCTTTTATTCCTTTTGTCTTGCGATAAAGAAACAGTTGTTACCTTGCCAACCATCGGAGAGGTTACCTATGAGGTCGGGTATGGTGAAATTGCTTTTACGTGGAATTTTCCTCAGGAGCAAGATGTTGAATATGTACGTGTTGATTTTATAAGCGATGGAGAAGATAAGCGATATGCATTTAGTCGTTTTTCTGAGGAGGCATTGATTACGAATTTGCACGCTGTGGAATATAGTTTTTCGATCAGAACAGCAGATAAAAACGGCAACCTGTCCGACCCTATATGTATCGATGCTACCCCTTTGGAGCCTGCCTATAAGATCGCGGCTGAGACTTTAGCTATTGAACCTGTAGTAGGTGGTGTAGCTGTTCGTTGGGAGAATCCAACAGGCAAAGATATCCAAATAAATGTGGATTATTTAGACAGTGATGGAGTGCGACAATTATATACATCGATATCATCTGAATCAAGCGGAAAAAGATATGTATTAGGTGTACATCCCGAGGAACAGGTTTTCAGTTACTATACATCTAATCCGAGAAACTTCCTTCAGTTTTCTGAAATAAAGACTGCTTCCATACAACCATACCAGGAAGTTCGGTTTGAAGATAGAAGTGAGTGGATGATTGTAGATTTTAGTTCACAAAGCGGTACAGGTGAGTCTCCTGAAAAAATATTGGATGGCAATTTGGGGACTTTTTGGCAAACAAACTGGAGGGCGTCAGATCCGTTTCCTCATCATGTTACTTTTGATATGTTGAGCAGTCGTATCGTAACGAAGTTGGGCTTCTATAACAGAAATCATAATAATGCGAAAAATGCGCCCACCGATTTTATTGTGGAAGGCAGTTTGGATGGCTCTGACTGGAAAATATACGGAAGTTACGATGATTTCCCGACAACTCGAAACGTTGAGATCATTTATAGTTTAGATGCTCTTCCCAACATTCGTTACATACGACTTACATTTAGTAATCCGAGAAATAATGTTGTCTATTTTACGTTAGCAGAGCTTTATGTATATGGGGCTTTTCTATAATTGTAAAATTTGAATGTTTGTGTTCTAATATAGAAATAGCCCATAGTTGTTGAAAAATGGGAATACAAAATTGTCCCCATTTTTCAACAACTGATTTATGATTTATAGCGGACTTGTAACGGGTAAAAAATGCCATAAAGAAAATGAACCTGCCCAAGCCCCAAAAAAGATAGTACATGAATGGAAGATTCATGATAAAATGTGCTAATTTTCTTGTTTAATCGATATAGGCGATGAAACGAAAGTCAATTTTATTTCTGTTCACCCTGTTTCTGACGGGATTCTTGTTCTCTTGTACGGATAAACAGGAGCATATTCCTCCTTTTCTTACCATTGAAACCCAAACACTGAATTTCAATTCAGTATCAACTACTCGCGATATTCCTGTGAAGACGAGCATCGAAAACTGGACGGTCATGGTACAGCCGGATGCCAGGACATGGATGGAAGCAACCCGCATCGGCTCCATTCTGCGCGTGGTGGTTTCGGAGAATACTGAATTCGAATCCAGGCACGGTGAAATAAGGGTGGTTGCCGATGATCTTTCCGAAACGATCACTGTAGTTCAGCTGGGAACAGAACCGGCGATACTCGCCTCATCAGAGATATTTACCTTATCCCCTGACGGCGGAGATTTCTCTTTGGAAATTACCTCGAATATTGAATATGGTATCATCATTCCGGACGATGCCGGATGGATCAAACCAAAATCCGGAACCCGCTCAGTCGAGATGGTCAAGAGAGAATATCAGTTTCAGGTGGACTGGAATACGGAAGAAACTGAACGTAGAGCTGAGGTCGTTATTAAACAAAAAGAGGGAAAGCTTGAAAAGAGAATAATCGTAATACAAAAAGCACAAGCGGGTTATAGCGGCAACACGGATGGCGACATCAAAGACGACCTAAAAGTACCTGTAAGCCGCGGTACGGCAAGTTCATTCCAACCGGGGGGAGAAATTGAAAAGTCTTTTGATGGTGATATGAACACCCTTTACCATTCATCATGGAACAACTCAGGTAGCAATTATTTCCCTATTACGCTGGAATACTTTTTCGAGAATCAGGAAAGTATAGATTATATTGTCTATTACCCCCGGACGTCAGGCCCAAATGGTCTTTTCAAAGAGGTTGAGATTTGGGTAGCAACAGAAGATAAGCCCTCTTACATAAAAGCGATGGATTATGATTTTCAGGGTGTATCGTCTCCTACTAGAGTATCGTTCGAAAAAACCCTGGTAAAACCCAAATCAATTAAATTTGTAGTTAATTCGGGTGCCGGTGATGGACAAGGTTTTGCCTCATGTGCCGAGATGGAGTTTTATCGCACCAACCCTGACAATACCAATCCTCTCACGCTATTTACCGATCTTACTTGTACGCAACTCAAGGCCGGCATTACAATGGATGAGATAGAAAAGGTATCTAACAACCTCTACCGCAATATCGCTCTTTATATGCTGAAAGGAACCTATCCACGGGAGTTCCGCATACAAGACTACCGTGCCTGGCCACATCCTGACGATTGGGCAAGAGTGAATAAAACATCCACCTTGAGCTTACTGGATAACCCCACCGGAATTTCTGTTTCGGAAAACGAGGAAATGGTGGTTTTTGTAGGTGATACCGGAGGATATCCTTTGAGCTTGAAAATTCAAAACCTGAATAGTCCCGGTAAAGATGGCTATAATAATGCATCTTTTTATCCGCTTTCTCCGGGGGTGAATAAATTGAAAGTCCGCAACAAAGGCCTGGTTTATCTGTTCTATCATACGCCCGATTGGCAAACCGCACCTCAGGTAAAAATCCATTTCGCCACCGGGAAAGTGAACGGTTATTTCGATTCGCAAAAGCATCAGGCGTCAGACTGGCCGCGACTGCTCAGCGCGGCAGTTGATGATTATTTCGATCTATTGGGTGAACATGCCCATCTGACATTCCCGACAAACGATTTGAAAACCTATGCAGCTGACAACGGTGATAAACTGATCAATGCTTACGACGATTTGGTCCGCATGGAAAAAGAGTTCATGGGACTGATGAAGTATAATAGGCCGACTGTTAACAGAGCCTATTTCCATGCTATGTATACATCGTATATGTATTCCACTTCATACCGGACAGCATACAATGTGAGTGGAGCAGATGTAAAGAGAGCCATTCTCGACCTGAAACAGTTTAAATTATCTCCCTGGGGGCCGGCACATGAAACGGGGCATACGTTTCAAACCCGTCCCGGCTTTAAATGGCACGGCATGACGGAAGTGACCAATAACGTGCACTCTCTCTACGTGCAGACTCAATGGGGGAATGCTTCACGGTTGGAGTCAGAGAATATGGGGCGTTATAATAACCGTTATGAGAATGCTTACCATAATTCTTTTGTGAAAAAGGCAGCTCATCCCGGCGAGGGAGACGTATTCTGCAAACTGGTCCCGCTTTGGCAGTTACAGCTCTATTTTGCCAATGCAAGGGGGAATGCCGATGTGTATAAAGATTTGTACGAAAAAATCCGTACATCGCCCGATAAGTCCACGCCGGGCGAGCAACAACTGGAATTTACCAAAATAATGTGCGACATTACCGGCAGGGATCTCACGCGCTTCTTCCGCCTCTGGGGCTTTTACACTCCTTTCGATGACGAAGTAGACGACTACGGCAAAAAGCGCATTACCGTTACCCAAACGCAGATAGACCGCACCATTGCCGACATAAAAGCCAAAGGTTACCCGGAAGTTGACGAGAAAATTGAATATATCTGTGACGCCAATTGGAAGGTATTCAAAAACCGTTTACCGGTACAGCCGGGAACTGCTACGAAAAGCGGGACCAAAATAACGATGAAAGGATGGCAAAATGTGGTTGCTTACGAAGTTTATAAGGATGAAAAATTAATGTTTGTTTCAAACATGTCTTCTTTTACTCTGGACTCTTTCGTAACCGATGATACCAAAGTATTTGCAATAGCATATAATGGGGATAAGACAGAAGTGACGTTTTAATTGAGTAACCATAGAAATTTATGCAGAATGATTTATTATATAAAATAAATTAATGCTATATTTGAAGTTTAATTGAAAAAGTGCAGATTACACATTCATCTATTTTGCATAATTCCATAATTAGTGCAACTTTTAATTAATCAGTTACTAAAACTCAGGTCGCATTTTTAATCTCAGGATTGAATTATTGTAGTATTGAACACTATTACAGGTGACCAATAAAATAATAATTACTTTTTAAAATATATATAATCAGATAAAACAGTATATTCAAAATTTTATTCAACATGACAAAGACAAATTTATTTTTTTTATCATTACTGCTTGTCGTTTTTGCAGCGTGTACCACAAACGTTAATAAAGCAGGCAGTGAAAATCCTTCCCGTTATGTTATTCAAACGGAAGTGCCTGAACGTCCTGCAGGACAAAAAGATGTACTTGGCTTGGTTGCACCCAGGCTCGATACGGTAAGGGTGGGTTTTATCGGGCTTGGAATGCGAGGCCCGGGAGCTGTGCAGCGATTTACACACATTCCAGGCACTCAGATAGTAGCATTATGCGATCTGCACGCCGACAGGGTGGAAAAAGCACAAACCATACTCGATAGAGCAGGCCTGCCCCTCGCTGCAGGATATAGCGGAAGCGAAGATGCCTGGAAAGAACTTTGTCAGCGCGATGATATTGATCTGGTTTATATTGCTACCGACTGGAAACATCATGCCGAAATGATGGTTTACGCAATGGAGCAGGGTAAGCATGTGGCATGTGAAGTACCGGCATCAATGACCCTAGATGAGATATGGTCGGTGGTGAACACAGCAGAAAGGACTCAGAAGCATGCAATGCAGCTCGAAAATTGCGTATATGATTTCTTTGAGCTCACGACTCTGAATATGGTGCAACAAGGCCTTTTCGGTGAGGTACTCCATGCCGAAGGTTCGTATATCCATGATCTGTCCGATTTCTGGGGATACTATGAAGGGGATTGGCGCTTGCAATACAATAAGGAGTTCAGGGGTGACGTTTATGCTACTCATGGCATGGGGCCGGCTGCTCAGGTGATGAACCTGCATCGTGGGGATAAGATGAACATATTAGTTTCTATGGATACCAAACCGGTAAATATTCCTGAATATCTCATTGAAAAGAGGGGAATGGATCCGGATAGTGCTTACAACTTTGCCAATGGTCAGAATACAATGACAATGATACGAACTGAAAATGGCAAAACCATTCATATTCAGCACGATGTGGCGTCGCCACGTCCATATTCACGTATGTATCAGGTTAGTGGAACAAAAGGTTTTGCTAATAAATATCCCAATGAGGGTTATGCTGTTCAAGGTAAATCCCTGGATGCTGATATTGCACCCAATCTAGAGAACCTGAGTGCCCATAACTATGTATCGCAAGAGGTAAAAGAAGCTTTGATGAAAAAATATAAACACCGCATTCATCGCGAGCTGGAAGAGAAGGCAAAAGAGGTAGGTGGTCACGGAGGTATGGATTTTATTATGGATTACCGTTTGATCTATTGTTTACGGAACGGTTTGCCTTTGGATATGGATGTATACGACTTAGCTGAATGGTGCTCATTGGCTGAACTAAGCCGCATCTCAATTGAGAATAACAATGCTCCGGTAGCTGTACCCGATTTCACACGTGGTAACTGGAACAAGGTTCAGGGATTCAAACATGCTTTTGCAGATTAAGGACATGAGTCCCCTCCGATAACTCTTTTCTACTGAAAAATTTTCCAAAATCATCATTGATTTTCAGCGAGTTGAAAACTATTAAAACTGGATTTGGGGATTTTCGGAGCAGACTCAGACATTAGAATTATATATAAAAAAAGCGGGTTTTTTGATCCGCTTTTTTTTATACCCGTTTTTTATGAAATCTCTTGAAGTGCCTTAAAATATTATATATTCAGTGTTAATCAGCTTTTTAATGAGTTGTCAGTATCTCCTGTTTTTTAATAGTTCCGGAATTTGAGCCGGCTCTTTAGCAACCGGAACACCGGCTGCCTCAAAGGCTGCTATCTTTTCGGCTGCAGTGCCTGTTCCGCTGGAGATGATGGCCCCTGCATGGCCCATCTGCTTGTCGGGAGGAGCCTCTTGTCCTGCAATAAAGGCAGTTAAGGGCTTTGTAACATGTTTCCTGATATATTCGGCAGCACGTTCTTCAGCATCGCCACCAATTTCACCTATTAAAACTATGGAATCGGTCTCAGGATCGTTCTCGAACATCTCAAGCAACTCATTATAATAGAGCCCCACTACAGGGTCACCACCAACACCTATGGCTGTAGACTGTCCCAAGCCGCCGGCAGTAAGGTTATATACAACTTCATATGTTAAAGTACCGCTGCGACTAATTACTCCGGTACCTCCCTGCTTGAAAATCATAGAAGGCATAATGCCTACGAGGCTTTTCCCGGGAGAGATTAATCCCGGACAATTGGGACCTATAAGACTGGAGCCTCTTTGGTTGATATAGTGATACGCTTCAATCACATCGAGGGTAGGAATACCCTCTGTTATGCAGACAATCAGATTAATACCCGCATCTGCAGCTTCCATCATGGCGTCCTTAGCAAAAGCAGCCGGAACAAATATAACGGATGTGTTGGCCCCGGTCTCTATCACAGCATCTTTTACCGTGTTGAATACTGGTATGCCATCTACAAGTTCACCCGCTTTTCCGGGTGATGTACCACCAACAACATTTGTACCGTAAACTTTCATTTTTGAGGCGTGAAAACCGCCATCGCGACCGGTAATTCCCTGTACGATAAGTCGTGTATCGTTGTTTATAAGAATACTCATAGTATGTTTTTTCAGTCTTGATTGTAATTTGTTAATTCTACTGCTTTCCGGGTTGCCTCACCCATGTTTTCAGCAACATGAAAAAGAGAACCCTGCAAAAGAGCACGCCCCTCTTTTTCATTGGTACCTGTGAGGCGGATAACGATAGGTACATTGTTTTTCATTTGCTTAAAAGCTTCCAGCAAACCATTTGCAACATCATCGCAACGGGTGATGCCCCCGAAAATATTGATTAGCACTACTTTTACATTTTTGTCACTCAGCAACAGTTTCATAGCTTCAATTACCTTTGTGGGATTGGAGCTTCCCCCTATATCGAGGAAATTTGCAGGATTACCGCCATAGAGCTTGATCATGTCCATTGTAGCCATGGCTAGGCCGGCACCGTTTACCATGCACCCTATCTCTCCTCCCAGATTAACATAGCTGAATCCTTTGCTCTTTGCATTCTGCTCCTTTTTCTCCTCCTCGGTGGGCTCGTTAAGGGCTGCAATCCTGGGATGACGGTAGAGTGCATTATCATCGAAGGTTATTTTTGCATCAATTGCCATGATCTTACCCTCATCGGTAACCACCAGCGGGTTGATCTCGGCAAGAGAGGCATCTGTTTCCAAAAATAATTTATACAGTTTCTGGGAAATTAAGGCTGCCTGTCGTACAAGATTAATATCGTCGAAGAGCTTGAATGCTGACTCACGAGCAAGAAAATCAGGAATACCAGCAGAGGGATCAATCACAAATTTGTAAATTTTATCGGGTGTAGACCTGGCCACCTCCTCAATATCCATTCCTCCCTCTTTGCTAAGCATCAGAATTGTAGATTTAGAATTTCTGTCAATCACATAACTAACATAATACTCTTTGGAAATATTCACAGCCTCACCTATGAGAATACGGTCAACCTTGAATCCTTTAATGTCCATGCCAAGAATGGAAGCAGCGTGCCTGCGTAACTCTATCTCATCAGTGGCAAGCTTCACTCCACCGGCTTTGCCCCTGCCACCAGTATGTACCTGAGCTTTTACTATCACTTTCTGTGAATCCATATGGTTGTAAGCTTTCACAGCATCTTCCACTGAGCGGCACACTATACTCCTATCAACGGGGATGCCATATGTCGCAAATATCTCTTTTGCCTGATATTCATGAATTTTCATGGGCTTTTTTTGATAATTTTATGATGTTAGGAAATTTCTGTAAATCTATAATATATTTTTCAAAATAAAAAACTTTGACATGTTAAATGCAAAAGTGTAGAATCAACCAGCAAGTGCGATATTACTTAAATTATTTAATAAATTACAGTTATCGTATCCTGGCCTGCAAACTTTATGCAGGTGGCTTGAGTTTTCTCACTGCTATTTTGAGTTGTAAGGGTGATAAACAGCTTATTTTTTCGTATTATTGTATCCGAATTGATAAAACATTTTTACTCAAACTTCAAATAGGAAAAGATGAACGATTTTCAGTGTTTACTTATCAGGCGCAGAAGCATCAGGAAATTTAAAAAAGAGAACCTGTCGCCTGATGAAACCCAAAAAATTCTTGAAGCTGCCCTGCTGTCCCCTACATCAAAAAACAGACATTCTTGGGAGTTTATTATTGTTGAAGACAGGGAAATGCTTTCTAAGCTTTCTGCTTGTAAACCGAATAGTGGCGCTTTTATTGCCGATGCTGCCCTGGCAGTTATAGTTGCCGGTAATCCGCTTGAAAGTGATGCATGGATTGAGGATGCTTCCATAGCTGCAATAAACATGCAGCTTCAGGCCGAAGAGCTGGGTATAGGCAGTTGCTGGGTGCAGGTGAGGAACCGTTACTACTCTGATAAGGTGTCGTCGGGCGATTATATAAACGAATTACTTCAGATACCCATGCCCATTGAGGTCCTTTGTGTGATTGCCTTTGGTAAAAAAGAGAAAGAGAAGGCACCTGCTGATCCTGATAATCTGCACTGGGAAAAGGTACATATAGAATTTTTCAAAACAATAACCGGATAAAGGCTGCTATGATTGATTTTTCAAGAATACCATCTCCATGTTTTGTAATGGAAGAGGAGCTGCTTCGAAAGAATCTTCACCTGATAAAATCGGTTAAGGAGCGTGCAGGCGTAAATATTATACTTGCTTTTAAAGCTTTTGCCATGTGGAGGTCGTTTCCAATAGTGAAAGAGTATATTCAGCATTCTACAGCCAGCTCTATCGCTGAGGCCAGGCTTGCCTTTGAAGAGATGGGAAATCCGGCGCATACTTACGCTCCAGCATATATAGAAGAAGATTTTCCACTGTTCCTGAAATACAGCAGTCACATAACCTTCAACTCACTTTCGCAGTTCGAGCGTTTTTATCCTCACGTAGTGGCTTCAGGGAAAAAGATTTATTGCGGATTAAGGATCAACCCGGAATTCTCGGTAGTGGATACCGATCTTTATAATCCCAGCACACCGGGATCACGCCTTGGTGTGACATCAGGCACGATAGGTGAGAGGTTGCCGGAAGGAATTTCAGGACTGCATCTGCACAACCTGTGCGAAAACAACTCATATGATCTGGAACGGACTCTGGAGGCCGTAGAGAAGAAGTTCGGCAGGCTGTTCGGACAGATTAGCTGGCTGAATCTTGGAGGCGGTCATCTTATGACCCACAGGGAGTACGATGTGGAGCACCTGATAACTGTATTGAAAGGGCTGAAAGAACGTTACCCACACTTAGAAGTCATTCTGGAACCTGGTAGCGCTTTCGCATGGGAGACAGGTGTACTGGTGGCTACCGTTGCCGATATCGTGGAAAACAAAGGGGTGAAAACAGCGATGCTGAATGTGTCGTTTGCATGTCACATGCCCGACTGTCTGGAGATGCCATACAAACCCCGTATCCGTGGTGCATATAATGAACCGGTAGATGGTAAGCCTACTTACAGAATGGGAGGTAACAGCTGCCTGAGCGGAGACTTCATGGGGGACTGGTCTTTTGATAATCCATTGCGGGTAGGGGACAGGATTGTGTTTGAAGATATGATCCATTACACTATCGTAAAAACCACTATGTTTAATGGTGTTTCACACCCATCTATCGGTTTATGGACAAAAGAGGGGAAGTTTATTCTTTACAGGAAATTTGGTTATGAAGATTATAAAAACCGTATGAGCTGAGAGGCAACTTGGTTATAATGGTTATCAAAAACCCTGAGTCGATGCCGTGGTTAAAAACATCTATCGGCCCAATTTGCTTATAATGGTTAACAAACCCTATGGTCAGGGATTTTCATGAAAAAATGCCAGGGACTTTTCGGAGTGGACTCACAAATGGAAAAACTGATACTATCCAAGGCATTATTTTCGAGAAAGACAGCATTAAAATCAACGGCTCAAAAGTGGACAGAAATTGTAGTTTCTCAAAAATTGACCAAGAAAGTAAAGGCAACGCTTTTCAAGTATTGCAAGAAGTGGAACAGCAAGTAGTGCAAGCCAACTTTTCTGAGAGTGCCGTGGGGGGCTATCACATCAATTATATCACAATTCAGTCTGTTCTCATTACTCAGCAGTCCGCATTACGACGCCACGCTTGCCGAGTATATGGAATCGCTGCAAGCGAAAAAACGAAAGGCGAGAAGCCGGGTAAGAATACACAGAATAAGCTAAAACAGTAAAAACAACATCTAAAAAAATAATTTATGAACACCACAGACAACGGAAACATCCTTTTGATGTTTGAAGAAATCAACCAAAAGCTAGAGAGAGTTGGTCAGTGAATCGACAAAATCGAACAAAGCCAGTCGGCAAACAATGCCGATACAAATCAAGACTTGATAAATGAAATTTCGCAACTGAAATCCGAATTAGATGTATTTTATCAAGTACACAACGAGAATATGAATGAGCTGAAGAACCGGAACCGACCCGCCAAAGTGGAAATCGAATTCACAATCACTTCCATGCCCTCGCTGATTATTATTTTTCATTGATGGTTATACTGTTATCGCTTGCGATATGGATCAGGTCTTTAAAAAACGAACTGTATGATTATTCCGATAACGATTTAAAGTTTCGTTACATCTAAATGCAGGGACAAGCCACCCGGGAAGATTTAGCAACCTTGGACACCCTTTTTTATTTCAACCGAGACAGTAAGAAAATCAGAGAGCTTCGCAAACAAGTGAAAGTTTTCGAGAAGAATGTGGAAGAACGGGCAAGGATTATTGAGCGAGAGGAGAGGCTAAAAAGAGAGAGAGATACCATTGAGGAAAGATTGGGAAATATAAAAAAGTAACAAATTTTTTTGTTATTATTAAAATAATATGTAAAATTGTACGGTAGCGATGCTTTACAAGATATTTTTATCTTTTGTAAAACTTATTGATTTCTTTTTAATATTGTCGTTGTGTGAGTTTATATTATAAAAGAGAAGAGTTTAAATATATCTAATATTCGTTTCAATAATAAGATAATATAAGGAAATATTGTTTAATTCCTTTTCCCATGAAAAGTTTTATAATCTAACACGTATTTTGTGCTATGAAAAGATTTTTTTTGATAGAAATATTTCTACTATTTTTTTTAAATGTTCTATTTGCTCAGGTTAGTCCCCTCTATAACACAGTAATTCCTCCTTCTCCGAGTTCTGCTACTTATAGACAATATGGAAACTATGCCCCTTCACTTGCGACCGGTTCAATTAATATTCCAATTTCTTTGTATAATATTGAATTTGGCGGATACTCCCTTCCCCTTTCCCTTGTGTATAATACTTCTGGTATCAAAGTAGAAGAAGACCCCTATCCTTGTGGATATGGATGGAAATTTTTCCCTGGTTTACGGATTATGCGGACAATATTAGGACGACCGGATCTAAATGGCATTAACTATAAAATGGATATGTCTAACTTTAATGAGGAGGCACCTTATGACTATTACAAAAAACTGGTATATTCTTCTAAAGCCGGAGATTTTCCCGATATTCCCCTGAAAGACTATATTGATAGTCAGCATGATATATTTACTATTCATTTACCCAATTTACAAATTACATTTTTTATTGTAAATAATAAAGTTAGGACTGTTGGTACTAACGTGAAAATTATACCCAAGCTAGATGGTGGCGAACTGATCGGTTTTAAGGTTATAGATGATAAAGGTATAGAGTACTTTTTTGAGAATTATTTAGAAAAAACAGAAAACAATATTACAACTGCCTGGATGTTGGATCGCATCGTTTTACCGGGAAATAAAATCATTAGTTTTAAATGGGATTATTTTAAACATTCGAAAACCCAAAACTATGTAACAGTTTCTGATGAGTTGAGAGATTGTTTTCCATATGATTACAACAGATTTGATGATAATGATTCTTATATATCAGCCTCTGAATTAGGTTATGCAACTGAACAAGGGAATTATGATAAAATGTGTCATCTTTCTAAGATAACTTATTCCGGTACTTCAATTAATTTTAAGTATAAAGACATAGATGATCCTTTTTTAACAAATTTATCAGTTATAAATCAAAATGGTGATATTGTTAAAAATATCGACTTTAACTATGGGGTTGAAGTCCAAGAAGATTTATTGTTGCAAAGTTTATCATTCTCCGATGAAGGTAAATACACCTTTATATATAATCCTATACGTTTTTCTAATTATTATTCTCAGGATTTTTGGGGATATTATAACGGCAAACCAAATCACTCTTTAGTCCCTCTTTTGAAATTAAAAACAAAGCCAAATAGAGAAAGTGCATATCTACAGACTAAAGTAGTGGGTAATGCCGATAGAAGCATTAATTGTGAAGCAATGAAAGCTAATATCCTGGAAAAGATAATCTATCCTACCGGAGGGTATTCTATCTTCTCATATGAAGCACACCAATTTAACGGAAAAACACCCACTGCAACCTGGCTTGACAGTTCTTATCGAGTAGCTTTAAATCAAGGTGGAGGCTTAAGGGTTACCAAAATCACTTCAACGGCAGATTCTAATTCTGCTCCGGTTGTCAAATACTATAAGTATGGTATTAACGAAAATGGAAAAGCTGTAAGCATTGCTGAACCAACTTATGATACTTTTGTGGAAGATTACAAAGGAGGAATGTATCATGATTTTTCTAGCGATCATGAATCAGGCTCTCTATTTAAGTTCCTCACATTTAGAATACTATATCTAAATGGACGATCTAATTATTCAAAAATGAATTTTAATGCTGTCCCTATATGGTATGAGGAGGTAACTGAATATACAGAAGATGAAGGGAAAACTGTTTTTAGCTTTAGGAAAGTTGCAGAAGATAATGTGTTCACAAACATTGAAGGATATGGTACAGGTCTACCACATTGGAGCAGCTCCTCGGATGGGTTAAAAAGTGATGAAGAAATAACTTTCAATAGAAAAACGATACAGCGCTATAATAATATTTTTACTCATGGTCCCTTAAATACCCAAATAAAAGTATATAAATTAGATAAAGGCTCATATATTCTCCTGCGAGAGAAAAAATATAATTATAAGCTAGAAAATATTCAGCCCGATAATCTGATAAAAGGTTTACTGGTCGAAAGGAACACTTTAAATTTTATGGGAAATAATCCTGATTTCAAATATTTAGAAGATGGAAGTATACATTGGGAACAGGGGTTACATTTTCAACGTAGTTATTATAATGATTTTTATTCAGCTCATTTTTACGATATATTAGAGATTAAAGAGGTGTTGGACAGCGAAGAGACTATTTCATATACCCCAAATGGAGTAGTTAATCAAAAGGTTGAGTATACATACAAAAATGATTTAATAAAAACTAAAACGATTACTAATTCGGAAGGGAGTAAAATGACTGAGACCTATTTATATCCATACGATTATGGTTTGGTGGATGATATAAATCAAAGCAATATATTGAGAGGTATGGTAAATAAAAATATAGTGGTGGTCCCTGTTTCTGTTACTTCATGTATAAACACCTCAGAAATAACGAAAGAAATATGGTATAAATCAGTGGCAAATACCTATTTGCCAAGTCAAGAATTTTATCAAAAGGATAATAATCCCAAGGAATGTCGTTTTATTTATGAATACGATAAAAAAGGTAATATTAGAAGTATATCAAAAGATGGTATTAAAACTTATTATATCTGGGGGTATAACTATCAATATACTGTAGCAAAAATAGAAAATGCTTCATATAGCGAGATTATTAATAACCTTGGTACAGACATTGATCTGTTTTCAGCAGCAGTAGTTCCCGATTTCAGTAAGCTCAACGGTTTACGTCAAAAACTGAAAAAAGCTTTTATTACTACATATGGCTATACACCTTTAATTGGTATTATTTTCTCCACAGAGCCTAATGGAAAAACTACTTATTATGAATATGACCCGGTTGGTCGCTTACAGTATATACTAAATACAGACATAGAGGTTTTGAAAAAGTTCGATTATCATATAATAAACTCCAATTAAAAATAAAAATATGAACATAATACGCAGGAAGGTTTGCTTGAAATTGATATTTATTTTTCTTTTAGTCTTCCAAATATATACGATTTACAGTCAATGTGATTTAATGACTGTCTATCCGTCAAGTCTCACTTTTACGGAAGTGGGAGAATCCTCAACGCTATATTTTGACACATCGTTTAATTGTGACTTTACTCTTCGGATGTCGGAACATATTAGTTGCAGAATACAAGACGGGCAAATTTTGGTAACATACACTAAGCCCCCTACTACAAATTTAATGTCAAAAATAGAGTTCGTAAATTCTTCTCAAAATGTATTTTTAGAAGTTCCCATAACCACTCCTCTAATAGCAGGAGAGATTAGAGCATCCATTACAACTGTTTATCCGAACAATTCACCAGGTACTTTTAGCAATATTGCTGTTGCAATGGGAGGAAACGGTGAATATATCTATTTCTGGGAACAATCGCCTGCCGGTAAAAACTTGTGGACTATTATTCCCGGTACACAAAGTACAACATACAGTTGTCCAAAACTAACAACAAGTACATCTTTTAGAAGAGTGGTAAAAAGTGGAGTCCAAACGGCTTATTCAAATGTAATAACAATTAACGTCAATACAGAGCCGTCAAATAAAAACAATTTTATAAAAACTCGAAATATGCTTACTAACTCAGGTACTTCTTATATTGACGAATTTGAATATTTTGATGGGTTGGGACGTTCAGTCGAGTCTGTCTATGGCGATATTGTGCACTTTAGAGAATATGATGGCTAAGGGAGACTTTCCAAGGTGTGGAACCCTATTCCCGCTCCTGAAGAAAACGCGTTTATCGATAAATCTTCTGTTAACACAATAGCCACATCATTTTATGAAGATAATGCCGCATTCAGTAAAATAGTATATGAACCATCAACTTTAAATAGAAGAAAAGAAGAGTATGGTCCCGGAATTCAATGGCACAACTCAAATAGAGGTATATTTACAGATTGGTTTACCAATAATTCCGATAGTCTATCGTGTAAACAATACAAAATAGGACTTGATGGAACCACTTTGGAAAACCTAAACAATTATCCAAACGGAGAGTTATTTGTTACTAAAATCACAGATGAAGATAAGTGCGTGTCATACGCATTTGTGAACAAATTAGGACAAGTAGTTATGGAAAGGAAGAAAAATGCCGGTGCAAATAGTGACACCTATTATGTCTATGATGATTTTGGAAATCTAAGATATGTTTTACCTCCGGCAGTTTCTGATATCTCTCAAACCACACTATCCAATTTTGCTTATATCTACAAATACGATGAAAGGAATCGTTGTATTGAGAAAAAACTACCGGGCTGTGAGCCTTTCTATTTTATATATGACAAAGCAGACCAATTGATATTTTCTCAAGATGGAAATCAACGCAGCGGAGACCCCAATACCTGGAGTTTTTTTCTATACGATTCGGTAGGAAGACCGATCGTTTCCGGAATCTGTATAAACCCAGATATTGAAGGGTGTAAAAACACTATAGTAAAATGTGAGTTGGGTGAAGCCGATAACTCTTTTGCCGGTTATATACCCAATATAGTTCTACAAAACGTAGCCCTTCTTTCGGTAAATTATTATGATAATTATGACTTTATTTCTTTTCAAACCTCTATCAACCCGGAAAAATTGAATTATATACCATATGCCCAAATTGACCAACCCGGTAATTCAAAAGGATTATTAACCGGAACCAGATTGTATCAGCTTGATAACTCAAAAAAATATACTATTTCTGCTACCTATTATGATCAACATGATAGGATTATTCAAACCCATACATCAAATCGGTTTGGGGGATTTGATGATGAATATATAGAGTATTCCTTTATTAGAAAGCCAATGTGTAAAAAGCTTGTACACTCTTTTGATGGAAAAACAACGCTGGAAGAATTCTTCTCCTATTCTTATGATAAAATGTTGCGATTGGTGGGAGTTGAACATTCTGTAAACGGAGATCTGAAATATTATGAATATAAGTATGATAAAGTTGGTCGATTAATATCAAAAACAATTAGTGAAACACCTGAACAAATTTCTTATAACTATAATGTCCGTGACTGGCTTACGCAGATCGTTGGTACAAAATTCAACCAAACATTAACTTATGAATCATCGGTAAATGGTGTTGTGCCCGATAAAGCACTGTACAACGGAAATATTAGTGCCATGAAGTGGAGGGCCGGTGATGAAACCACCGAGAGGGGATACAGGTTCGCCTATGACGGCTTGAACCGTCTCACTGCCGCCGCCTACGGTGAGGGAGCATCGCTGACAGCCAACCTCGGCCGTTTCAATGAAACGGTCACCGCTTACGACAAGGCGGGCAACATCCTATCCCTCCAGCGACAAGGGAAGCTGGACAGCGGCTACGGAATGATGGACAACCTCGCTTATACCTACACGGGTAACCGGCTCATCAGGGTATCGGACGCGGTCACCACCCCCATTACCTATCCGGGTGCATTTCATTTTGTGGACAGGGCGAACGTGGCCAATGAATATACCTACGATGCCAACGGCAACCTGACGAAAGATTTAAACAAAAACATTGCCTCGATCACGTATAATTCATTAAATTTGCCAAGTGTGGTAGCTTTTGCGGACGGGAATACCGTCAGCTACGGTTATGACGCGGCGGGCAGTAAGCTGAGCATAGCTTACACGGTTGGAGGCAACACGGTCAAGACGGAGTATGCAGGCAACAAGGTGTACCGGAACGGCACGCCAAGCATGATCCTCACGGAGGAGGGATACATCACCCTCTCGGGCACGATCCCCACTTATCACTACTATCTGAAAGATCATCAGGGCAGCAACCGGGTGGTGATCGATGAAAACGGAACGGTGGAGCAGGTGAACCACTACTATTCCTTTGGCGGGTTGTTCGGTGAAGGACTCCAATCCTCCAACCAGCCGTACAAGTATAATGGCAAGGAGTTGGACAGATTCCAAAACTTGGATATGTACGACTACGGCGCCCGGCACTACGATGCGGCACTTGGCAGGTGGTTCACGGTTGACCCAATGGCGGAGAAGTATTACTCAATTTTACCGTATGTGTATGTAGCAAATAATCCCGTAAGGTTTATTGATCCAGATGGTAGAGAAGTTCGAGTAGCCAAAGAGTATCAAGAACAATTTAGAAATGACTTGCAAAATGTTTTTGGCGATAGGACAAATATGCTTTCTTTCAACGATAATGGGACATTACAATTTGACGGGAAAGCAAAAGATTTTACCAAAGGGATGACAAAAAACCAAAAGGAAGCCTTTAAAGGATTAAATAAAGCGATGAGCGACAAGCAAGTTACGTCTGTGGTTTATGCTGATAATTATGATATAACAGTTGGCAATGAAGTAAAGTCTGTTGATATAGTGCAAGAATACGGCGGAGGATTGTATTCTAAAACAGATAACTTAATTGTCATTGCGCCAAGTGTGGGAAGTGTAGATGTTACGTTAGACCAAATTCAGATTACCGCTGATGGGTTAGGCTTTCCTACACAAAACGTCCAACAAAATACAACCTCTACCTTGTTCCACGAAATAGGCGAATGAAATACTACCAATATCAATTTTAGAGGGGCTGTCATTGACTTTGAAAACTATGCAAGACGAGTAATCAGACTTCCTGTTCGTCCCTACGATTTAAATCACAGTAAAACAATAAAAACTAACTATACGAAATGAAAATGAAAGCTCATATTTATTTGATATTAATTTGTTTGACTGTTTTTTTTAGATTAAATGCTCAAATAGGAATTGCAGGAAATGAACAATACAATTCCTACGAGCAATGTATCTATATTGATAACTTGACACAAAAACTAACCTCTGACATTTTTGTTAGTACATATTATTCTAAACTTAAAACGTCAGATTTTAAAACTTCACAAATAATTGACACCATTCACAAGAAAAGAGAAGTGCATATCCGCACTAAAAAAGCGAAAGACGGTTATCTTTTTGTGAATAAATTGATTATGGATAAGGTTGCAAATTTAAATTGTGAATTGGACAAAATGAAAATTTCCTATGTATATAACAATAAGGCTATAACAACAAAGAAAGACGTAATGCGAGTTCTTGGATTAAGAGAAAAGTGTATCCAAATTTCAGAAATTATACAAAACGAGCAATTGGGAATGATAACCGTATATATTATTGACAAATAATAGGTTTTTGATTATCCCAAATTGTTGAATTTAAAATCCCGTTGATTATTAGTCAGCGGGATTTTTCATTGTGTCCGTGCATGGCAGTTAACTTGGCGGTGAAAGTCCACTATGGGGGTTTGTGATCGCCAACCATTAGCCGAGGGCAAGGG
>ENA-UOOK01001668-UOOK01001668.1-fermentation-metagenome-genome-assembly--contig:-NODE-1668-length-28750-cov-5.974212_pt1 | contig 28750 bp, 27 predicted proteins | sample MGYA00245777_ERZ724023 | MGnify/ENA primary metagenome ERZ724023 (study PRJEB28704, sample SAMN03018312) | fermentation metagenome | biome: anthropogenic terrestrial biome; feature: soil; material... | reverse complement strand
AAAATGCAAAGAAACAATTAATAATTATGGGTGCTGTTGTAGTTATTTTAGCAGGTTTCTTAGTAACTAGAGGGTTAAATTATGGAATTGACTTTACTGGTGGTCGTACCTATGTTATTAGATTTGACAAGGATGTTAATGCAAATGATATTAGAGAATCATTAGGAAATGAGTTTGGTACTGACCCAGAGGTTAAAACATTTGGTCCTTCATATCAAGTAAAGATTACTACCGACTATAAGGTAAAAGAAGATAATGAAGCAGTTAAGAGAGAGGTTATTCAAAAACTATATGATGGAACAAAAACTTATTATCAAAATAAGAGTATTACTTTAGATGACTTCCAATCAACTCAAAAATCACCACTTGGAATTATTAGTTCAGAAATTGTTGGACCAACAATTGCAGAAGATATTAAAACTTCGGCAGTAATTGCTGTAATAGTTTCATTGATTGCAATATTCATATATATAGCAATACGTTTCCGTAATTGGAAATATAGTTTGGGAGGATTACTTGCATTGGCTTTCGATGCGTTCTTTACAATAGGAATCTTCTCTGCTCCACACTTGATGGATGCGCTTATAGACGGTTCTATCCGTCCAAACGCCGCTTTCCCGGCCATTGTAATAATCCATATAAATAGGAAGAACTTTCTCAATATCCGTTTCTTTTATTTTTCTGTATACGATTTCCAAATTCCAAGCATCTCCAGACAGAGTAACTTTATTGATATTGCTTAAAAAGCCTCGAAACACGAACGTAATAGGTGCTGGGGCAGAACGCTAAAATAGTTCGCATTTTATTACTGGTGATTTCACGCCGGTCTGCACAACCGAATTTATCGCTTTTGCTCAGGCTGACCAGCAGTTCCGCGACCGGAACGTCCAGCTCCTCGGGCTGAGTATTGACAGCAACCCGTCGCATCTTGCGTGGGTCTATGCAATTTATCAGACGACAGGCGTTACAATTCCGTTCCCCGTGGTGGCCGACCGGGTGGGCGACGTGGCGCGCCTGTACGGGATGATTGCACCAGATGTCAGTAAGCAGGAAACCGTCCGCAATGTTTTTATTATCGATCCGGATCAAATTATCCGCGCAATCCTGATTTATCCTCTCACCAACGGACGCAGTATTCCGGAGATTCTCCGGCTCGTGGATGCCCTGCAAAAGACGGATCAGGATAAAGTGGTAACGCCCGCCAACTGGCAGCCCGGCCAGCCGACCATGGTTCCGCCTCCCGCTACCTATCAGGGGCTTCTGGAGCGCAGCAGCGATCCGGAAAAGCTTCACCTGAACTGCAAGGACTGGTTTTGGTGCTACAATCAGCTTCCGTCCGGAAAAAAGGACTGAATCCCTTCCCGATAAAAACAAAACACCCTGCGCTTTCAGCGGAAAACCGTTTCAGGCGCAGGGTGTTTTCAAACGGATTATTAAGGAAAGGTCAGCCTTTTTCTTCCGGGGCTCGGTTCTGCCATTTCAGATATGCGTTGATAAACCCATCTAGGTCGCCGTCCATCACCGCGTCAATATTTGCCGTTTCGTAGCTGGTGCGGTGATCCTTTACCAGAGTATAGGGCATAAAAACATAGGAGCGGATCTGGGAGCCCCATGCGATCTCTTTCTGCACGCCCTTAATATCTTCAATCCGTTCCAGATGTTCGCGCTCCTTGATTTCCATCAGTTTGGATTTCAGCATGCGCATGGCCACGTCACGGTTTTGGTACTGGCTGCGCTCTACTTGGCAGGAGACGACGATCCCCGTGGGGATGTGCGTTAGGCGGACGGCGGAAGAAGTTTTGTTGACTTTCTGCCCGCCGGCGCCGCTTGCCCGGAAATAGTCAATTTTAATATCGTCGGGGTTGACTTTCACCTCAATGGTGTCGTCAATTTCCGGCATGACTTCCAGCGACGCAAACGAGGTGTGCCTGCGCCCGGAGGCATCAAACGGAGAGATGCGGACCAGCCGGTGGACGCCGACTTCGCTTTTGAGGAACCCATAGGCGTTTTCTCCTTCCACCAGCACGCTGGCGCTTTTCAGGCCCGCTTCTTCGCCTTCCAGAAGATCCAGTGTTTTAACGGAAAAACCGTGCCGCTCACCCCAGCGGCAGTACATCCGGTAGAGCATTTCCGTCCAGTCCTGCGCTTCGGTTCCGCCGGCCCCTGCGTGAAACGTCAGGATGGCGTTTTTGCTGTCGTATTCACCCGTCAGCAGGGTGGCAAGGCGCTGTGATTCCAGCTCTTTCTGAAAACTGCCGAACTCGTTCTGCGCCTGCGGCAGAAGGGAGAGATCCCCTTCTTCGTCGGCTAGGTCAATCAGGGCCATTAAATCACCGTAGGAATTTTTCAGCTTTTTGTATTTTTCAATTTTATTTTTCAGCAGGCTGGAACGCTGCAATATTTTCTGCGACCGTTCCATGTCGTCCCAAAAATCGGGTGCGGTTGCCTTCTGGTCCAGCTCCAGAATTTCCTTTTTCATCGTTTCGATCCCGAGTGCATCGGCCAGATCGTTCAGTTCGGGCTCCAGCCCCTGGAGCGACAGTTTTAATTCCTCAAATTGCAGCATCGTATCATCCTTCGGATTCATTCATTTCGTGGCATCCACCCAGCATAAACTGATAATAAATTATAGAATGTTTTTCCGGCAAAGTCAAAATTTTTCCGTGCCTGCGCAAAAGAAAGGGATTGACACCGCGGCGTTTCCGCTTTATAATAATATCCATAAAAGAAAGAGGAATACGGTGCTTACCGCTGTTCCCACCTGTGGGGTTCCGTCCGGCACGGGTCGATACGATAAAATCCCTCTGAGCGGGGGGCTTTTGTGTATTGGCGCGGGGCAGCGGCTGTCTCCGCGCTTTCTTTATAAATTATGAACGTCCGTCTATGAACGTCCGTCAACGTGTTTTGGAGGTGCTTAACTATTAGCAGCAGGGAACTACAGATCAATGGGCAAATCCGTGACAGGCAGGTCCGTGTCATCAGCCCGTCAGGCAGTCAGCTTGGCATAATGTCGTCTTCTCAGGCGTTGCAGAAGGCTGCGGATATGAATCTGGATCTGGTTAAAATCGCCCCGAAGGCGGTTCCGCCGGTCTGTAAAATTATCGATTATGGGAAATACCGGTTTGAACAGGCCAAGAGGGAGAAAGAAGCGAAAAAGAACCAGCATATCGTCGGTATTAAGGAGATCCGTTTGTCTCTGAATATCGACACGCACGACTTCGATACAAAGGCGGCCCATGCGCGCCGCTTTTTGCAGGAAGGCAACAAAGTGAAGGTTTCCATCCGGTTCCGCGGCCGTGAAATGGGCCACCCGGAGCAGGGCCACGAGATTATGAAGCGTTTTGCGGAATCGCTCAGCGAGCTGGCCAATGTGGAAAAGCCGTCTAAAATGGAAGGCCGCAATATGCTTATGTTCCTTGCATCCAAACCCGTTAAATAACGATTCACTAAGGAGGGGCATTTATGCCTAAGATCAAAACACATACCGGCGCGAAAAAGCGTTTTAAGCTGTCTAAATCGGGTAAAGTGATCCGCGCGCACGCCTACAAGTCGCACATTTTGAATAAAAAAACGACAAAACGCACCAGAAACCTTCGTAAGACGACGGTCGCCGATAAAACGAATGTGGCTCAGGTTAAGCGTCTGATCCCGTATAAGTAATCCGGGGCCGGTTCTGTCTGAATTTAAAACCAACCATTTATTGGAGGAATTATAGAATGGCACGTGTAAAAGGTGCGCTCATGACGCGCAAGAGAAGGAAGAAGACTTTACGGCTTGCAAAAGGATATTTCGGGTCCAAGAGCAGGCATTTCAAAATGGCCAAACAGGCCGTCATGAAATCCGGCAATTACGCTTATATCGGCCGGAAGGCACGTAAGCGCGATTTCCGCCGCCTGTGGATTACGCGGATATCTGCCGCCTGCCGCATGAACGGTATTTCCTATTCAGTCTTTATGAACGGGCTGAAAAAGGCCGGTGTAACGCTGAACCGCAAGATGCTCGCCGAAATTGCCGTTTCGGACGAATCTGCCTTCAAGAGCCTGGTGGAAAAAGCAAAAGCAGCGCTTTAAAAGAGCGGAATGTGCGCCCGGCCAGAGTCCCGGGCGCTTCTTTTAATCTTTTTTGAGGAGTTTTGCCTATGCCTGTGGAAATAACCAGCCGCAGAAATGATCTGGTCCGGAAAATCCTCTGCCTTTCCGGCTCGGCGGCCTGCCGCAGGGAAGAACACCGGTTTGTTGTAGAGGGCGCTCGCCTCTGCGCTGATGCGGCAGTCAGCGGGGCGGAGGTAACTGCCCTGCTTTTTACGGAGCGCGCGGAGGAAAAATACGCGGGTTACCTGGAACCGGTGCGCGCGGCGGCAAAAGCGGAGTTTCGAATTTCGCCGTCCGTCGCGTCTTTTTTATCCGATACCAAGACGCCGCAGGGGATTTTCTGTGTCTGTGCCATTCCGCCGGAGACCGGTCCGTTTCCGGACGCTTCGGAGGAAAAAGATTACCTGTTCCTCGAAAATATGCAGGATCCCGCCAACATGGGCGCGGTGTTCCGCACGGCGGAGGCACTGGGGTTTGGGGGCGTTTTCCTCGGCGGAAGCTGTTGCGACGCGTTTTCCCCCAAAGTCCTGCGCGCCGGCATGGGTTCGGTGTTCCGCCTTCCGCTTTTCCGGGAGGCACAGGCATCTGCGGCTGTCCGCCGCCTGAACGAGGCCGGATTTGCCACGCTGGCTGCCGTTCCGCACCCGCCCGCCGTTTCTGTCACTTCGCTCCGGTATTCCGGGCCGTCCGTCGCCGTAATCGGCAACGAAGGCTCCGGTCTTACCCCGGAGACCTGCGCAGCCTGTTCCGCGCGCGTCTCCATCCCGATGGCGGGCCGCGCGGAATCACTGAACGCCGCCGCCGCCGCCGCGATCCTGATGTGGGAAATGGTCCGGGGAAAAGCGGGGGGCGGTTGCTCTTGACGCAGGTGGATCTTCGTGCGTACTGGGTTTGGCTCCAGCACGCTCTCGGGCCGGGCAGTTCCAAGCCAAACCGGATTCTGTCCGGTTATCCGTCGCTTCGGGCTTTTTATGAAGCCGGCCGGGAAGCCTGGCTTTTGGAAGGTTATTTCACTCAAAAAGAAATTCATGGCATGAACTCCTGGCCGGTTCAGCGAGCGCAGGCTCTGTTGGATTACTGCGGCAAAATCGGCCAGAAAGTCATAACACCGGAAGAGGATTTGTACCCGAATCTGCTCCGGCAGATTCCGAATCCGCCCTGTGTGCTGTATTATAAGGGCGGGATACCGGATTTTGATTCCCGCTTGTCTATTGCCATTGTTGGGACAAGGAAGGCGACCCAGACGGGGCGTTCCGCTGCGCGGAGCATTGCCTTTGAACTTGCTGGGCACGGTGCCGTCGTTGTCAGCGGAGGTGCCCTGGGCATTGACACCGCGGCGCATCAGGGCGCGCTTCAGGCAGACGGAAAGACGGTCTGTGTCCTCGGCTGCGGGCTCGATACGGATTACCTGATGGCGAACGCCTCTCTTCGGGACGTCATTGCGGCCAAAGGCGTTCTGGTTTCAGAGTATCCGCCCGGCACGCCGGCGTCCGCTTCCAGTTTTCCTATCCGCAACCGCATTATTTCAGGCCTTGCTTCCGGCACGCTTGTCGTGGAGGCCGCCGCGAAAAGCGGATCGCTCATCACGGCGGACTTCGCGCTGGATCAGGGCAGGGACGTTTTTGCCGTCCCAGCCGATATTTTCAGCCCTGTTTCGCAGGGCGTAAACAGCTTAATCAAGTGCGGGGCAAAACCCGTCAGCCGTGCCGAAGAAATTTTGGAGGAGTATTCCGGCCGCTTTCCGGAGAAAATTGTTCTTGACGGCGGCAAAACAAATGTTATGATAGAAGATACAGACATTCCGCCGGAAAACAGGGCGGAACCTTCTGCGGCCCGGCCGGCCCCGGAAGGACTGTCCGGCGACGCATGTGCGCTGTACGGATGCCTGACGGTGTCTCCCCGCCATTTGTCGGAGCTGGGAGCACAGACAGGGCTGAACCCAGCCCGGCTGCTTGCAGCGGTGACGGAACTGGAGCTGGCCGGGGCTGTGCAGTCCTATTCGGGCCGGCGGTACAGCCTTCCGCGTTCCGCCGGCGCCGGCCGCAATACTAAAATGTGAGGTGGTTTTATGTCAAAGCTGGTTATTGTGGAATCTCCGGCCAAGGCTAAAACGATTCAAAAATATCTAGGGTCCGGTTACAATGTGATTGCATCAATGGGGCACGTCCGTGATCTGCCGGAAAAACGGCTCAGCGTTGATGTGAAGCATGATTTTAAACCGAAATATGAAATCATCAAGGGCAAGGAAAAGCTGGTCAAGGAACTTAAGGAAAAAGCGGAAAAAAGTGAATCAGTTCTTCTTGCAACGGACCCCGACCGCGAGGGCGAAGCCATTTCCTGGCATCTTGCCTATATCCTCGGGCTGAATACGGAAGACAAGAACCGCGTGACGTTCAATGAAATAACAAAAAGCGGTGTTCAGGCCGGAATGGAACATCCCCGCAGCATTGACCTGAACCTCGTCAATGCCCAGCAGGCGCGCCGCATTCTCGACCGCCTCGTCGGCTACAAGCTCAGCCCGTTCCTTTCGCAGAAAATCCGCCATGGGCTTTCTGCGGGCCGTGTGCAGTCTGTTGCCGTACGCATTATCGTTGACCGGGAAGAGAAGATCCATGCTTTTGTCCCGGAAGAATACTGGACGATCGACGCCAAATTTTTCCCGAAAGGCTCCCGTAAGGTCTTTTCCGCCTCTTTGTACGGCGATGAAAACGGTAAAATAAAAATTTCCAATAAGGAAGAAGCGGACCGCATCCTCGCCGATCTGAAGGATGCTGAATACACCGTGTCCAATGTGAAAAAGGGGACGCGCCGCCGTTCTCCCGTTCCGCCTTTTTCCACATCCACCATGCAGCAGGAGGCATCCCGCAAACTCGGTTTTCAGGCGCGCCGGACCATGCGTGCGGCACAGGAACTGTATGAGGGCGTCGAGATCGAAGGCCTCGGGGCGACCGGCCTTATAACCTATATGCGCACCGACTCCCTCCGGATCTCCGAAGAAGCGATTCAAGCGGCTGCAGAGTATATCCGCGGGCGCTGGGGCGAAAAATATCTTCCCGAAGCCCCCCGTCACTACAAATCGCGTGCCAATGCGCAGGACGGCCACGAGGCGATCCGTCCCACAAACCCAAGCCTTTCGCCGGACAAGATCAAAAACAGCCTGTCGTCGGATCAATATAAGCTGTACCGGCTCGTCTGGGAGCGCTTTCTTGCCAGTCAGATGGCCAACTGTGTGCAGAAGACCGTTCAGGCGGATATCCAGGCGAAGAATTACCTTTTTAAGGCATCCGGCTACACCGTTGCCTTTGACGGCTTCACCGTGCTGTATCAGGAATCCAAAGAGCTGGAGGAGAAGGCCGGCGGCAGCCTGCCCGAACTTGTAAAGGACCTGCCGCTCCGCCTGAAAGAGATCAAAGGGGATCAGCACTTTACCCAGCCGCCCGCCCGCTATACGGAGGCTTCCCTGATCAAAACGCTGGAAGAGAACGGGATCGGCCGTCCGTCCACTTATGCCGCAACAATTTCCACCATCACCGGCCGCGGGTATGTTGTGCGGGACGGCAAGGCGCTCAAGCCGACCGAGCTGGGCGAAACCGTCACCAAACTGATGAAAGAGCGTTTCCCGAAGATCGTCAATGTCAAGTTCACCGCACAGGTGGAAAATGACCTCGACGATGTCATGAAGGGGAAAACCGACTGGATTCAGGAACTGCACGATTTCTACGGCGATTTTGACAAAACGCTGAAAGAAGCGAAAGAGGCCATGAAGGGCGTCAAGATCCAGCTCAAAGAAGATGTGACTGACGTCATCTGTGAAAAATGCGGACGCCACATGGTCATCAAAACGGGCCGGTATGGGAAATTCCTCGCCTGCCCCGGATATCCCGAGTGCAAAAACGTCAAGAAATATGTGGAGGAAACCGGAGCAATCTGCCCCAAATGCGGCGGCAAAGTCATTATCAAGCATACCAAAAAGGGCCGCATTTTTTACGGCTGTTCCAATTATCCCAAGTGTGATTTTATGTCATGGGACGAACCATCCAAAGAACTGTGCCCCCAGTGCGGCAAGACCCTCCTGAAAAAGAAGGGGAAACATCCGAAGTATTACTGTGTAACGCCGGGCTGCGGCTATGAAAAGACGGAGGACGAATGAACATTCGGGTTGTGGGCGCCGGGCTTGCCGGCTGTGAAGCGGCGTGGCAGGCTGCACGGCGCGGAATGGATGTGGAACTGTATGAGATGAAGCCTGTGCGGTTTTCTCCGGCACATCATTCGGAAGGCTTTGCCGAACTGGTCTGCTCCAATTCCTTGAAAGCGGAACGCGCTGAAAGCGCTGCCGGTCTGCTGAAGCAGGAAATGCGCCGCCTCGGTTCCGTCCTTCTGCCCTGTGCAGACGGCTGCCGTGTTCCGGCAGGGGGCGCGCTGGCCGTAGATCGGGATGCATTTTCAGCGGCGGTCACGGAGAAGATCGCTTCTAATCCCCGCATCCATATTCACCGCGGGGAAGTGACGGAAATTCCGGAGGACGGCATTGCGGTGATTGCAACCGGCCCGCTGACTTCCGACGCCCTTGCGGGGAAAATCGCGGAGCTTTGCGGGGGGAGTCTCAGCTTTTTCGATGCTGCCGCGCCGATTGTAACGGCGGAAAGCCTGGATATGGAAAAGATCTTTGCCGCCTCCCGTTACGGCCGCGGCGACGCGGACGCCTACTTGAACTGCCCGATGAACCGCGAGGAATACGAGCGGTTTTACGAAGCTATTGTAACCGCCGAACGCGCCCCGCTGCACGGGTTCGACGCGGGCGTTCCCAAGGTTTACGAAGGATGCATGCCGGTAGAAGTGCTTGCCTCACGCGGAAAGGACACCCTCCGTTTCGGCCCCATGAAGCCGGTCGGCCTGCGTGATCCGCGGACAGGCCACCGCCCGTGGGCTGTCCTTCAGCTGCGGCGCGAAAATTCCGCCGGCACTCTGTTTAATTTGGTGGGGTTCCAGACCAACCTCAAATTCGGTGAACAGAAGCGGGTTTTTGGAATGATCCCGGGGCTTCAGAACGCCGTATTCACCCGGTACGGCGTCATGCACCGGAACACGTTTCTCAATTCGCCGCACGTCCTTTCGTCCGATTTCAGCCTGCGTGAAAATCCCCGTCTGTTTTTTGCGGGTCAGATCACGGGAGTGGAAGGCTATATGGAATCAGCGTCGTCCGGCATTCTTGCGGGTATCAACGCGGCGCGCCGCGCGGAAGGGCGGCAAACCGTCATTCCCCCGCCGGAAACCATGACCGGAGCGCTCAGCCGCTACGTATCCCAGGGAGGGGAGGGCCCCTTCCAGCCGATGGGCGCGAATTTTGGAATTCTGCCACCGCTCACGTCCCCTGTGCGGGACAAGCGTGCACGCTATGCCGCCCTGTCGGAGCGGGCGCTCAAAAAGCTGGGCGAAACGGCCGCTCTGCTGGAATAGATCCCAAAAAGGAGATGCTGGTATGAAGATTATTGTGGACGCGTTCGGTGGGGATAACGCCCCTCTGGAAATCATTAAAGGGAGTGCCCAGGCCGTGCAGGGCCTGGATATGGATATCCTGCTGACCGGGCGGGAGGATGAAATCCGCCGTGCCGCGTCGGAAAACGGGATCTCCATGGAGCGGATGGAAATCGCCAATGCCCCGGACGTCATTTCTATGAACGACAGCGCGGGCGAGATTATGAAGTCCAAATCCCAGTCTTCTATGGCCGAAGGCCTGCGCAGGCTGGCCGCGGGGGAAGGCGACGCATTTGTGTCCGGCGGCAACAGCGGGGCGCTGGTTGTCGGTGCTTCTCTTATCGTCAAGCGTGTTCGGGGAATTAAACGCATTGCGTTTGCGCCCATCATTCCCAAAAGCTGTGGCTGCTTTATGCTGATCGACGGCGGTGCAAATGTCAACTGCAAACCGGAGATACTCCAGCAGTTCGGAATTATGGGCTCGATCTATATGAGTAAGGTCATGGGCGTGAAGAATCCGCGCGTAGCTCTTGCCAATATTGGAACTGAGGACCATAAAGGCGGGGATCTCCAGCGCGGAGCATTCGAGCTTCTGCAAAAATCGGACATCAATTTTGTCGGGAATATCGAAGCACGGGATATTCCCGCGGATGCCGGGGACGTGATTGTCGCCGACGGATTTACGGGGAATATTATCCTGAAAACGTACGAGGGCGTAGCTTTGATGCTGATGAGCAAGCTTAAGCATATTTTCACCCGCCGGGCCCTCAATAAGCTGGCCGCGGCCATTGTTCTCAAAGACATCCGGTCGCTCAAAAAGCAGTTCGATTACAACGAGTATGGGGGCGCGCCGCTCATGGGCTGTTCCAAGCCCGTATTCAAGACGCACGGCAGCGCAAAGGCAAAAACCGTCTACAATGCGCTTCGGCTGACCAAAGCCTATGTGGAAGGGAATGTTTCGGATGAAATTGCCGCTTCCGTTGAAAAATACCGTTCGCTGACGAGCGAATTATCCTGAATCTGTCTGGAGTGTGTGCGATGAACGAGCTGGAAGAAAAACTTCAATACCATTTTAAAAACCCTGAGTATCTGCGGACGGCGCTCACTCATTCCTCCTATGCCAATGAGTACCACACTCCGCACGGCAGCAATGAGCGGCTGGAGTTCCTGGGGGATTCCATCCTCGGGCTGGTTGTGGCTGATTATCTTTTTAAGAAATATCCGGATCTGCCGGAAGGCGACCTGACCAAAAAGCGGGCTGCCCTTGTCTGTGAAAAGGCCTGCTGCGGTTTTTCCCGGCAGATAGGCGTCGGCGAATGTCTTCGGCTTAGCCGCGGAGAGCAGAATTCGGGCGGGCGCACCCGACCGTCCATTTTGGCAGATGCGTTTGAGTCAATCACTGCCGCCATATACCTCGACGGCGGCCTTTCCGAAGCGCGGAAATTTATCCTTCGGTTTGTCCTTCCTCTGCTCAGCGAGTCTAAGCCGAAAACCTTTAAGGATTACAAAACCATGCTTCAGGAAATTGTCCAGAAAAATCCCGAAGACCGGCTGGAGTATGTCCTGACCGGCGAAAGCGGCCCGGATCACGACAAGCATTTCACCGTTGAGGTTCGGCTGGACAACAACGTTGTCGGAAAAGGCGGCGGCCGCAGCAAAAAGGAAGCCGAACAGCAGGCCGCGCGCGAGGCGCTGGGACTGATGGGCTATTGAGACATGCGAATGTGGCGCTTTTTGTGCCGAATAATGGCTGCCCGCATGCATGCAGTTTCTGCAGCCAGCGCAGCATTACCGGCCGGCAAAGCCAGCCTTCGCCGCAGGATGTGCGCGCGGCGGCAGAAACCGCTCTTGCCAGCCTCGGCACGGGCGCAAAAGATGCAGAAATCGCCTTTTTCGGCGGGAGTTTCACCGCCATAGAGCGGCATTATATGGTTTCATTGTTGGAAGCCGCGGCTTCTTATGTGCAGGACGGCCGTTTTGCGGGCATCCGCATTTCCACCCGGCCCGACGGCATCGACAAAGAAATCCTTTCGCTTCTCCGTTCCTACGGCGTCACGACAATTGAACTCGGCGCCCAGAGCATGGATGACCGCGTCCTTGCGCTTAACGGCCGGGGGCATACGGCAGAGCAGGTGGTCCGCGCCTCCGGGCTGATCCGCTCCGGCGGCTTTTCGCTGGGTCTTCAGATGATGACCGGCCTTGACGGCGATACCGATGCTGGCGCCCGCCGTACGGCGGAAAAACTGGCGGATCTCCGCCCGGACTGCATCCGCATCTATCCCACAATTGTGATCCGCGGCACTGAGCTGGGGGAACGGTACCTCCGGGGCGAGTACCGCCCCCAGACGCTGGATGAGGCGGTAAACCTCTGCGCTGCTTTGCTGGACTTTTTTGAAAGCCGCGGCATTTCCGTGATCCGCGTCGGCCTGCATGCTTCGCCGGAGCTGGAGCGCGACCGTCTGGCCGGGCCGTGGCATCCGGCGTTCCGCGAACTCTGCGAAAGCCGCCGCCTGCTTTTTCGGATCGTTTCCGAACTCCAGTCGGGCCATGCCCCCGGCCGGGCCGTTGCCATCCGTGTCCATCCCCGATGTGTTTCGCAGGCGGCAGGGCAGAAAAAATGCAATATAAAGGCACTTTCCGCCATGGGGTTCCCGGCTGAAATCATCCCGGATGAATCCGTGCCCCGGGGGGAATTTTGCATTGAATAAACCGGAGGTGAGCTTTTGCTTCTCAAATCGCTGGAATTACAGGGCTTTAAGACTTTCCCTGATAAAACGGTCCTCCGTTTCCACGATGGGATCACCGCCGTAGTGGGGCCGAACGGGAGCGGAAAAAGCAATATCAGCGATGCCGTCCGCTGGGTTCTTGGCGAGCAGTCCGTGCATACGCTCCGCTGCACAAAAATGGAAGATGTCATTTTCGGCGGCACGCCGGGACGCAAGCCGCTCGGCTTTGCCGAGGTCACGCTCAATATTGACAATACCGGCCGTGAACTGCCCTGCAATGCCGACGAGGTTTCCGTCACGCGGCGCTATTACCGTTCGGGGGAAAGCGAATATCTGATCAACAAGGCTTCCGTCCGTTTAAGGGATGTCAATGAGCTTTTTATGGATACGGGCCTTGGGCGCGACGGATATTCCATTATCGGTCAGGGAAAGATTGACAGTATCGTGTCCGCGCGCAGCGAAGACCGCCGTGAGATTTTTGAAGAAGCCGCCGGCATTTCCCGTTTCCGCTACCGCAAGGAGGATTCGGAGCGCCGCCTTGCCAAAGCGGAAGAGAACCTTCTGCGCCTGCACGATATTCTCTCGGAGCTGGAAAGCCGCGTCGGCCCGCTCCGTGAGCAGGCCGAAAAGGCAAAACGCTACCTGGCTCTTGCAGACGAAACAAAAGAGCTGCAAATCGGGCTGTGGCTTGCCGAACTCGGCCGTTCCGGCCAGACTCTGCGCGAGCAGGAGGATAAAATCCTGATTGCGGAAAATCAGCATAATTCCGCCGATCAGGCCGTTGCCGGGCTGGAAAGTGAGATTGAAAACGTATTCCGCGAGTCGAATTCCTGTGCGGCCAAAGCAGATGGGATCCGTAAAAACTGTGCTTCCATGGAAGAAGAAGCCGCCAAGAAAGAAGGCGAAATTTCCGTTCTCCGCAACGATATCCGCCACAATGAGGAGAATATCACTCGGATTCAGGCTGAAATCGAGCAGAACAGCCTTTCCGGCAGTGACCTTGAAGAAGAGCTTGCCCGGAAGAAGAAAGAAATTGCCGATCGCGAAGAATACATAAAGGACCGGGACGCCGGTTTTGCCGACAGCTCCGCCCGCCTGGAACAGATGAAAAGCGGCGCGAGCGAAACGGCGGGCAAAATCGACGGGTTTTCGCGCCGGATCGCGGATTTGACCGCGCAGGCTGCGGAAGCCAAGGTGGCCGAGATGACCGCCGCGTCGTCTTTTTCCGAAATTTCGCTCCGCCTTGCGGATATCCGTCGGAATTCGGAGGAACGGGAAAAGCAGCAGGAATCCCTTCAAAAACAGGCGGAGGAATCCGCCGAAAAGCTTCGGCAGGCAGATGAACACCTTCAGGCACTTCAAAATGAAACCGCCGGGCATCAGATGCTTCTGGAAACCCGCACCCGCCGCCGGGACGAAGCCAAACAAAAAAGCGACAGTCTCCGTCTCGACCGGGAGGAGCAGATCCGCCGCGCCCGCCTCCTGGAAGACCTTGAACGCAGTCTGGAGGGCTTTTCCGGCAGTGTCAAAGCCGTCATGCGTGAGTCTTCCCGCGGGGCGCTGGGGGGGATCCGCGGACCGGTTTCCCGCTTGATCCGGGTTCCTGAGCCGTATGCCGTCGCGCTGGAAACCGCCCTCGGCGGAGCTATGCAGGATATTGTCACCGAAAATGAGCAGGACGCAAAGCACGCAATCGCTTTTCTGAAGCGGACAAAAGGCGGCCGTGCAACATTCCTTCCGCTTACTACCATCCGCGGCCGCAGGCTTCAGGAGCGCGGCCTTTCCGGCTGCCGGGGGTTTATCGGTATTGCCTCCGAGCTCTGTTCTTATGATCCGGCATACGGATCGGTTGTGGATTCCCTCCTCGGCCGGATCGCCGTTGCGGAAGATCTCGACTGCGCCGCCGCCATCGCCGGGCAGTACGGGTACCGGTTCCGCGTCGTCACGCTGGACGGGCAGGTTGTCAACACCGGCGGATCGCTGACCGGCGGATCGCTGGTCAGAAATTCCGGTCTGCTGAGCCGCGCATCCCAAATTGCGAAGATCAAAAAACACGCTGAGGAGCTTCGTGTTCAGGGGGAAACCGCCGCCGCGGCGCTGAAAAAAGCGTCGGAAGAAGCAGCCGCAGAGGAAGCGGCCCTTTCCGGAGCCAAAGGGGAACTGGCCGCCGCGCGGGAAGAGCGGATCCGTCTGGAATCGGAGCGCGGGCGTTTGCTGGCCGACCTTGAGCGCATCAAAAAAGAGTCCGCCGATCTCCAGAAAGAATCTGCCGGAGCGTCCGAACGGCTGGAAGCGCAGAAAAAGGCCCGCAGCGATGCACGGGAACGTTCCGAATCTTTTTCCCAGCAGGCTGCCGCCCAGAAAGCGCAGCTTGCCGAGATCAGCGGCAGCCGGGAGGAACTGAACCGGAAGATGGATGAACTGACGGAGAAAATCCGCCGGATCGAGCTGGATCGCCTGTCGGCACGCAAGGATGTGCAGTCTCTCCAAAATTCTGTTTTAGAAATCGAAGGGCGTATGCGCGGACACCGCGAGAAAATTGAATCCCTCCAGGCGGAAATCCAGTCCTTCCAGTCTTCCACATCAGAACTGAACCGCAAAATCGAACAGGCCGCCCAGGAAGCGGAAACCCTGCGGAAAACGTCGAAAGACTCGGCGGGGCAGATCGATGGTCTGAATGCCAGGCGTATGGAACTGGAGAAGCGCTCGGTGGAACTGCGCGCCAAAGAACGGGAAAAATCGGAGGAGAAAGAGAAGATCAGCCGCGACCTGGCCCTTCTGGAAGAGCGGAAAGCCGGCCTTCAAAAGGAATACGACGGAATAATCTCCCAGCTGTGGGAAGAATATGAGTTGACAAGGCGGGAAGCCGAGGAACAGCAGAAACAGAAGATTGAAGACGAAGCACAGGCAAAAAAACGCCTTGCCGTTCTGAAAGGCGAGATCAAGAATCTCGGTTCTGTCAACGTGGGTGCCGTGGAGGAATACAAAGAGGTTTCCGGCCGGTACGAGTTTATGAAAAACCAGATTGCAGACGTGGAGCAGTCGCGCGACGGGCTCAAAAAGCTGATCGACAGCCTGACAAAGCAGATGCGCGACCTGTTCACCACCCGCTTTGAACTGATCAACCGGGACTTCGTCGAGACGTTTCGTGACCTGTTTGGGGGAGGAACGGCGAAACTTTCGCTCACCGATCCCGGCGACGTCCTGAATTCCGGCATCGAAATTTCCGTTCGGCCTCCCGGCAAAATTGTAACGCACCTGGAGGCGCTTTCCGGCGGCGAAAAAGCCCTTGTGGCAATCGCCCTGTATTTTGCCATTATGAAGGTCAACCCGCCGCCCTTCTGTGTCCTCGATGAAATTGAAGCCGCGCTGGATGATGTCAATGTGTCGCGGTTTGCGGCCTATCTGCGCCGGATGAACCAGAAGACCCAGTTTATCGTCATTACCCACCGGCGCGGCAGTATGGAAGAGGCCGACGTCCTGTACGGCGTCACCATGCAGGAAGAGGGCGTTTCAAAACTGCTGGAGATGCCCGTTTCGCAGGTTGAGGAAAAACTCGGCATCAAAGCGTAGTTCCGGCGAAAGGAGAAACCAATGGGAATATTTGCAAAAATAAAAAACGGACTGAAGAAAACACGGGAGAACATGAGTGCGTCGGTTACGTCCATGCTGCACTCTTTCACAAAAATTGACGAAGACCTTTTTGAGGAGCTGGAGGAACTGCTCGTTATGGGTGACGTCGGCGTGCCGACGGCAGAGAAAATCTGCGCCAGGCTGAGGGAAGAAGTCAAAAAGCAGGGAATTACTGATCCGGATCAAATCACAGGCCTTTTAAAAGGGATTGTTGCCGATATGCTGCGCGGCGGCGAAGAGCTGAAAATCGGGACGAAACCCTCCGTAATCCTTGTCGTCGGGGTCAACGGCGTCGGGAAAACGACAACGATCGGGAAGATGGCCGCCCTGCTGACAAAGCAGGGCAAAAAGGTGATCCTGGGTGCGGCAGACACGTTCCGTGCGGCGGCGCTGGAACAGCTTGAAGTCTGGGCCAAGCGGTCCGGGGCGGATCTTGTCAGTCAGCCGCCGGGCAGCGATCCGGCCGCCGTTGTGTTTGATTCCATTGCCGCCGCCAAGTCGCGCGGGGCCGACGTAGTCATTTGTGACACGGCCGGCCGGCTTCACAACAAGAAGAACCTGATGGAAGAGCTGGCTAAGATCAACCGGGTCATCCAGCGCGAAGCGCCGGAATCGGACCGTGAAGTCCTGCTGGTTCTCGATGCCGCCACGGGCCAGAATGCCGTCATCCAGGCACGGCAGTTTATGGCCGCCGCGGATATTACCGGGATCGTGCTTACAAAGCTGGACGGCACGCCGCGCGGCGGCGTGATCCTCGCTATCCGCGACGAACTCGGCCTGCCCGTGAAGTTTATCGGTGTGGGCGAGCAGATCGACGACCTCCAGCCGTTTGATGCCGACGCCTTTGCCGAAGCGTTATTTGCAAAACAGGAGTGAAAGAAATGGATTTTGTCATAGGAACCCACAACCCCCATAAAGTTCTCGAATTCCAGCGGATTCTCAGCCCTCTCGGGATCCGTGCCGTTTCCGTCCCTCTCCGGGAAATCGAGGAAACGGGCAGCACATGCGCCCAGAACGCGTTTCTCAAAGCATCCGCCGCCTGCCGTGAGACGGGCAGGCCCGCCGTTGCAGACGATTCCGGCCTGATGGTGGAATCCCTCGGCGGCGCGCCGGGCGTCTATTCTTCCCGCTATGCCGGAGAAGGCGCTTCCGCCGAAGACTGCGTTGCCAAGCTGCTGGATGCGCTCCGGGATGTTCCGACGGAAAAGCGCGGCGCCAAATTCGTCTGTTCCATCTGCTGTGTGTTTCCGAATGGAGACAAGGTCACGGCAGAGGGGGAGTGCCGGGGGATCATTTCCACGTCGCCGCGCGGGCAGTCCGGGTTCGGATACGACCCGGTTTTCCTCGTCGGCGACAGGACCTTTGCAGAGCTCTCTGCGGAGGAAAAAGACCGGATCAGCCACCGGGGGCGCGCTTTGCGCGCGTTCGCCGAAAAAATTAAAAAATATGGGGAGCTGCACCATGCTGACAAGTAAACAGCGGGCGTACCTGCGCTCGCTTGCCAATCCGATCGAAACCATTCTCATCGTCGGCAAAGGCGGTATTAGCGCCGACGTGGTCCGGCAGGCCGAAGATGCCCTGACCGCCCGCGAACTGATCAAAGGGAAAGTCCTTCAAAGTTCACCCGTTTCCGCCCGCGAAGCAGCAGATCAACTTGCGTCTGAAACGTCGTCCGAAACCGTGCAGGTTATCGGATCAAAGTTTATGCTGTACCGCAGAAATGAAAAAGAACCGAAAATAAGTCTTCCCAAAGCACGCAAAAAGTAATATGATTAATTAGAAACGACAAAGACAAAGCAAGTGAAAAGATGGTAAAAATTGCAGTGTTCGGCGGAACGTTCAATCCTGTCCACAAGGGGCATATCCACTTAGCAAACCGCTTTGCGCAGATCCTCCGGGTGGATCGGGTTTTGCTGATCCCCGCCAGCATTCCGCCGCACAAAAGGGCGCCCGCCCTGGCCCCGGGAGAGGACAGGCTTGCCATGTGCCGTCTCGCCTGCGGAACAAGCGGCGTGCTGAAGGCAAGCGGATTGGAGATCCGCCGCGGCGGCCTCAGTTATACGTCCGATACGCTCCGGGAGCTCAAAGCCCTGTATCCGGATTCGGAGCTGTATCTTATCACCGGCGAAGACATGTTCCTTACGCTGGAGCAGTGGCACGAGGCAGATACGATTTTTTCGCTTGCCACGGTCTGCGCCGCCCCCCGCAGCCGGTCGGGATCCGGCCGCCTCCGGGAGTATGCGTCCGCCCTCCCCCGGAAGGGCGCGCGGACGCGGGTGGATGATATCAAGTACCTTCCCGTGTCTTCCACCCGGGTGCGTGAAGCTGTCCGCAATGGCGAAAACATTTCCGCCTATGTGCCGGAGCCGGTGGCGCGCTACATTTCCGAAAAACATTTGTATCTGGGGTGAATCCGGTGAATCTGGAAAAATACGAAGCGATTATCAAACCTTTTTTAAGCGAAAAACGATATTTTCATTCCATCTGCGTTTCCCGGGCAGCGAAAAAACTTGCCGAGCGGTACGGTGCGGATCCGGAAAAAGCAGAAACGGCGGGCATCCTGCACGACATCATGAAAGACCTTCCGCGGGAAAAGCAGCTGTCTCTTCTCGGGCGGTACGGCATCCGCCTGACAGAGACCGAGCGCGCCGCCCCAAAACTGTGGCATGCCATCCTCGGCGCGGCCTATATCCGGCGGGAGCTGCATATTGAGGACCGGGAGATCTTGGACGCCGTTCGTTACCATACCACGGGCCGCGCCGGAATGACCCTCCTCGATAAAATCCTGTTTGTCGCCGACTTTATTTCTGCCGACCGGGATTACCCGGGTGTCAAAAAGCTCCGCAAAGCGGCAGAGGTCAGCCTTAGCGAAGCAATGGTGGAAGGCCTTGTCTTTACCGTCTGCGACCTTGCGCAGGGCCGCGTGCCAATTCATCCGGACAGTATCGCTGCCTACAATGAGGCGGTGCTTGCATCCGGCAAAAAAATCTGAAAGAAGAAAGGTTGTTGAGAAATGACGTCTCTGGAACTTGCGGAACGGGCCGTCCAAGTGCTGGACAGCAAAAAAGCCACAGATCTGAAGCTGATTAAAATCGGGGATATTTCGGTGCTGGCCGATTATTTTGTCATCGCCACCGGCACCAGCACAACCCATGTCAAGTCGCTGGCCGATGAAGTGGAGTTCAAGCTTAAGGAGTCCGGCTGTGAACCGGCCCATACCGAAGGTTACCGCTCCAATTCCTGGATTCTTCTGGATTACCTCGGTGTTGTCGTTCATGTTTTTACGCCGGAAGCCCGTACGTTTTACGATCTCGACCGCCTTTGGCGCGACGGTGAAACGGTCGATATCTCAGGCCTGCTGAAATAACGCGGTTCTGTTGCTGCCGGGCGGGAGTGCTGGCTTGTTTTCAAACGATATTCTCAATATATATTAGGGGCGAACAAAATGAAATACGATCCGAAACCGATTGAAAAAAAGTGGCAGGCGGCATGGGAGAAGGCCGGTGTCTTTCACGCGTCCAGCCATTCGTCCAAACCGAAGTACTACGCGCTGATCGAATTCCCGTACCCGTCCGGGCAGGGCCTGCACGTCGGGCATCCCCGCTCTTACACAGCGATGGACATTATCGCGCGCAAACGCCGTATGCAGGGCTACAACGTGCTGTATCCGATCGGGTGGGACGCGTTCGGCCTGCCGAGCGAAAACTACGCCATCAAAAACCACGTCCATCCTGCTGTCGTCACAAAGAAGAACGTTGCGCGGTTCAAACAGCAGCTCCAGTCGCTCGGCCTTTCTTTCGACTGGACCCGTGAGATCAATACGACAGATCCGGAGTATTACAAATGGACGCAGTGGATTTTCCTCCAGCTTTTCAAGCACGGCCTTGCCTATAAAAAGGAGATGGCCGTCAACTGGTGCACCTCCTGCAAATGCGTTCTTGCCAATGAAGAAGTTATTCAGGGTAAGTGCGAGCGCTGCGGCAGTGAGGTTGTGCGCAAAGTCAAGTCCCAGTGGATGCTGAAAATCACGGCGTATGCTCAGCGACTGATCGACGATCTTGATCTGGTAGATTACCCGGAGCGCGTCAAAGCGCAGCAGCGCAACTGGATTGGGCGTTCCACGGGTGCGGAAGTTGATTTTGCTACAACGGCCGGGGATACGCTTACGGTTTACACCACACGCCCGGATACCCTGTTCGGCGCAACCTATATGGTCCTTTCCCCAGAGCATCCTTATCTTGAAAAATGGGCGGGCAAAATCAAAAATATGGACGAAGTCCGTGCCTATCAGGCACAGGCCGCCCGCAAATCGGATTTTGAGCGCACCGAGATCGCCAAGGACAAAACCGGTGTCCGGCTGGACGGCGTGCGCGGAATTAACCCCGTCAGCGGGCGGGAGATCCCGATTTTCATTTCGGATTATGTCCTCATGTCGTACGGCACGGGCGCCATTATGGCCGTCCCGGCCCACGATACCCGCGACTGGGATTTCGCTCAAAAATTCGGCCTCCCGATTATTGAAGTCGTAAAGGGCGGCGACGTCCAGAAAGAAGCGTTTACCGATTGTGCCAAAGGCGTCATGGTTAATTCCGGCTTTCTCAACGGCCTTACCGTGGAAGAGGCCAAGAAAAAGATCACAGAATATCTGTCGGAAAAAGGGGCCGGCCGCCCCAAAGTCAATTATAAGCTCCGCGACTGGGTCTTTTCCCGCCAGCGCTACTGGGGCGAACCGATCCCAATTGTCAAGTGTCCCCAGTGCGGCTATGTCCCGGTGCCGGAAAGCGAGCTTCCGCTGCGCCTGCCGAATGTCAAATCTTACGAGCCGACCGACAACGGCGAGTCGCCGCTGGCCCACATGACCGAGTGGGTGAACACCACCTGCCCGAAGTGCGGCGGCCCGGCCAAGCGGGAAACGGACACCATGCCCCAGTGGGCCGGTTCCTCATGGTATTTCCTGCGTTATATGGATCCCCACAATAAGGACGCTTTCGCAGGCAAAGAAGCCCTGAAATACTGGTCCCCCGTGGACTGGTACAACGGCGGCATGGAGCACACCACGCTCCACCTGCTTTACAGCCGTTTCTGGCACAAATTTCTCTATGATATCGGGGAGGTTCCCACCCCGGAGCCGTATGCCAAACGCACCAGCCACGGCATGATCCTCGGCGAGAACGGCGAGAAGATGAGCAAATCCCGCGGGAACGTCGTCAATCCCGACGATATCGTCAGCGAATACGGCGCAGACACCATGCGCCTGTATGAGATGTTTATCGGCGATTTCGAAAAGGCCGCTCCGTGGAGCACCCATGGGATTAAAGGATGCCGCCGCTTTATCGAGCGCTACTGGAACCTCCAGGATATTCTCTGCGAAGGGGACGGCATCCGCGAAGAACTGGAGCGCCCGTTCAACAAGGCCGTTAAAAAAGTCGGCGAGGATATCGAAAACCTCAAATTCAATACGGCTATTGCTGCGCTGATGTCCCTTATCAACGATATCTCGGCCGTCGGTTCCGTCACCCGGGGTGAGCTGAAGATTTTCACCACCCTGCTCAATGTGTTTGCCCCGCACGTCTGCGAAGAAGTCTGGGCCGTGCAGAAACTCGGATCCGGCATGGTGTGCCAGCAGCCGTGGCCTGCGTATGACGAGTCGAAATGCGCAGACGAGACGGTCGAAATGGCGGTGCAGGTCAACGGGAAAGTCCGGGCGAGGATCGCCGTCGCCGCGGATGTCCCGAAAGACAGCGCCCTGTCCCAGGCCAGGGCCAACAGCCGGATTCAGGAGGAACTCTCCGGAAAAAAGGTTGTCCGCGAGATCTTTGTCCCCAGAAAACTGATCAATTTTGTTGTCAAATAATTTCCCTGCAGCCGCCCGGTAGGGCGGCTCTTTCTTGACTATTCCAGTCAATTCCAGTATGATTAGAAAAGAGAAATGTTTTGCTAAAAATGCGGCAGGAGGGACGGTTGCGATGAAAAAAATTTTAATCGTTGTGGATTATCAGAATGATTTTGTCACCGGAAGTCTCGGTTTCCCAAAAGCGGTTTCGCTGGAAAGCAAAATTTTGAAGAAAATAGGCGAATACCGGAAAAACGGATGGGAAGTCGCATTCACTTTTGATACCCATGGGCAGGATTACCCCAACACGCAGGAGGGCCGTAAACTTCCGATCCCGCACTGTGTAAAGAATACGGAGGGCTGGAAACTGTACGGCAAAATTGCCGGTACCTGCAAGCTGTCCGATAAGCGGTTCGAAAAGAAATCATTCGGTTCCATGGAGCTGGCCGAGTACCTTTCCCGCGGCGGTTATGGCAGCGTGGAACTGGTGGGCCTTGTCTCCAATATCTGTGTCCTGTCGAATGCGGTTCTCGCCAAAGCGGCTTTGCCGGAGGCGGAAGTGATCGTAGATTCCGCCTGCACGGCCAGCGCCGACGAAGAAATGAACCAGAAAGCGCTGGATGTGATGAAGGGCCTGCAAATTGAGGTCCGTTCCTGATCCTTTTTCTTTTTGGAAAATGGCTTTTTGACGGAGTATCCTGAGTAAGGGGAAAATCTGCTCCGCCGCAGGGCTTTTCTCCTGTTCGGGAAGGGACTGATTGCCCAATTCGAGCCTTTATGTTATAATAAACAAAATAAAAAGGCTGAAAGATGGAGCTGGAGAGGTTCAACATGTCGGATTCTTTGATTACCAAAAAGGCAATCGCGGCCTCTATGAAAGAGCTGATGAAAAAGAAAAGTCTCGATAAAATTACGGTTGCCGATATTGTGAAAAACTGCGGTCTCAACCGGCAGACTTTTTACTATCATTTTCAGGATAAATACGACCTCGTCAATTGGATCTATTACAATGAAATTGTTTCCGCTATTGCGCACAATATTTCATATCACGACTGGAGCGAAGCAATCCTGGACGTGCTGAATATTATGAAACGGGACAAGTCTTTTTATATGGGTGCGCTGGATTCGTCGGGACGGAATCTGTGCCAGGAATATTTTTTCAGCGTTACGAAGGATCTTCTTTTGGAAATTGTCAACGGTCTTGCCGACAGTTTCGAGGAAGGGCGCCAGATGGAAGAGGCAGATAAGAATTTTATCGCCGAATTTTACGCCTACGGCCTGGTTGGCATCGTACTGCAATGGGCAAGCCGGGGCATGAAAGAAAAGCCGCAGGAAATTGTCTGCCGCCTCAAGCATTTTGTAGACGACAGCAAGCGCTTTGCGGCGGCCCGCTATTTCAAAGACAAAGACGGCGGAGCCCCTTCACCCGAAGGCAAAGAACAGGCTCCGCCGTCCTGACTGCGGATTATGCACGCACCGCCCCGCCGTTTTTCGCGGCGGCCAGGCGGTATTTTATTTTCAGTCTTTTTTTGCCGAAAAACAGGTAGCAGCGCCCTCCGGCGGTGAACCGCTCCGTCAGCCGGTCGTCTGAGCCTTTGTTCAGCAGCAGCAGCGGCGACCCTGCCGTGGATGCCGACCGGATCATGCTGCGGACGGCTTTAAAATAAGGCTGTTTTTCTTCAAAACCGTTAAAATACCAGCCAAACAGGCATCCGCATTTTACCATCAAATCTATAAACTTTTTCTGGCAGAACAGCAGGCCTTTTTTTGCGTCAATCCTCACCGAGTATCCATACAAGCAGTGGTGCTTTTTCAGAATACGGAACGTCTGGCTGTAATTTTGAAACAGCTGGTCTGAGAAGAAGTTGGCGCATACATTCACCGAGAGAATGATATTTTCCGCTTTTGCCGCTTCTTTCACAAAGTTCTCATCCACGTCTCTTTCGTCCATTTGAAGAAAGAATGCGCAGTCGGGATTGTCCCGGCAGACCGCCAGAATTTCATTGCGGTGGTTCAGCGGCCGGTGTCCTGAGATTACGTAAAAATATACCCCCAGCTCTTTGCCGTATTTTACGGCATCATTCAGGCTTTCAGCAGCTTTGCAGGCCACTTTTCTTGTCAGAATTTCTTTTTTGGGCTTTTTCTGGTTTGTGAAAACGGCTACCCGGTTGTAGCACAGGTCTGTCCCTACGGTCTTCAGAATAGAATGGTCCACATTCTGGACCATTGCCATTACCGTGTTGAAAAGACAGCTTTTCGGGTTGCCCACATCCTGTCGAATTCTGGAAAGCAGGCTTTCGTCGAAAATACCTTTCGTAAAGCAGTCAAAAAGATCCACGGTATTCCGAATGCTTCGTTTTGGGTCGTTGCGGATTCCTTTTAAAGACAATGCTACAGTTGCGCCTATGGCTGCGCGCTTTATGACATTTTCAAAAGGCATGTTTTCACTTCCCCTAAGAAAAATATACATGAGTGCGGACCCTGCGCAAATAGACAAATAAAAGGGAATGTATAATTTTTATACGATTTTGAGTATTTGTTTATATTTCTGTTTTGGCAGTCTTTCCATTTGGAATTTATTCACAAGAAAATATTTATTTTTTAATGCGATCTGTCCAATTTACATCTTTTCTCCCTACGCCAATATGCTATACTTGATTGGAGCCGAAAAAATCGGGAAAGGCGGGCGTCAAAGTGCAAACGGCAGATCTTTCTATTCTCATTCCAGTCAAAAATATTGAGCAGGAGATTCCCGGTATCCTCCAGTTTGCTGCGCAAGAAGCGCAGGGAATCTCGGCGGAGTTTATCATTGTGGATACGGGTTCCGGAGACAAAACCGTACTGCGGGCGGTTCAGCTGATGAAGCAGCTCGGCCTAAATGGGTTTGTCATTCAGAACGGCGAGTCAGCCATACCGGCGGCGCTGAATACCGCTGTCCAGAAAGCGGGGGGCCGGTACCTCACATTCCTGTTTGCCCGCAGGCTTTACGGTGGTTTCCTTCCCCGGTTCTTGGAGGCAGCCGGGCGTTCCGGGGCAGATTTTATCTTCGGATGCACCAGCAAAGAAGAAGTGCGCGCCGCCGAGCGGCGGGTGATCAGCAGCGCCGTCCGCCAGCCGAAAGGCAGCCTGTTTGCGGAAGAAATCCTGCGCCGTAATTCCGGCGGCGATATCGCCGCCGTGCTGGTTCGCCGGCAGTTTTTGCTGGATCGCGAGATTTCTTTTTCCGATTCCTGTGTTTACGGGTATGCCGAAGAGTTTGTTTTCTGCTGCCTGTTCTGTGCGGATTCCGTCGTGCAGGCGCCGGTGCTTCTTACGCGGGAGCCGGCCTGTGAATTGAAGCGGGGCAAACAGGCTCCGGCCGGCCGGGCGATTTTCCAGCGGGTCGAGGCCATGCTGCGCGTCCTTGATGTGGCAAAAGCACAGTACGGCGGTGAAAGGGAGCTGCTGCGCCTTTTGGAAAAAGAGAAAATTCCCCGTACGGTAATGGATTCGGTTGACGTCCTTCTGCGCGAAGGCAGCAGCAGCCGCGCCGTCAGGGCGTGCCTGCGCATTTCCGGATACAGCAGGCTGCTTACGGTTGACCGCTGGACGGATCCAGCCTTGCGCCGCCGTGTTCTGCTGTGGAAGACCGCCCCCGATTTTTACCGCCCGTAAACATTTTCTCTTTAACCATGCGGTTCCCGCGAAAAAATCGTGGGATCGTCTTGACTTTTTATACTATGCAATGTATTATATAACTCAATAGGAGGTGTCGCCTTGGACACACAGATGAAAAAAGGGCTGCTGGATGTCTGCGTGCTGGCGGTTATCGCGCACAGCGATTCCTATGGGTATCAGATTATCCGGGATGTTTCTCCCTGTGTGAAGATTTCGGAATCAACGCTTTACCCAATCCTTAAAAGGCTGCAGATGGGTGGGTGCCTCACGACTTATTCCGTTGCGCACAGCGGCAGGCTCCGGAAATATTACCGCATTACCCCGCTCGGCCGGGAGCGGCTGTTCGCTTTCCGCCGCGAGTGGGAAGAAATGGTGCGGATTCATGATTTTATTTTGCAGGAGGGAAAACCGGGATGAACAAGGAGCAATTTCTAAAAAAGCTGCGGCGGATGATCCGCGCTTTGCCGCCGGACGAACTGGAGCGGATCCTGGCTTATTACCGCGAGATGATCGAAGATAAGGTGGAGAACGGCCAAGCGGAGGAAGAAGCTGTCGATGATCTCGGTGATATCCGCGATCTGGCGCGGAAGATTCTTTCAGAAAATCCGAACCGCCGTCCGAAAAACATTGGCAAGATCGTAGCGATTGCGGTCCTTTCTCTGTTTGGTGTGGTTTTGGTTGCCGCCATAGTCGGAGTAGCCGCTTTCCGGAGGGTTCCCGCGGAACAGAAGGGCACCACGGTTGACCTTCCCGGCATCCACATTCATGGAACCGATCCGAACGGCGGTTCCTCCGCGTCCGGGCAGGACGATGTCATCGTTGACCTTCCCGGCATCCATATTGACGTAAACGGCGCGGAGAACGGAAAGGATGCTTCCGCATCCGAATCGTTCGGGACAAAGACCTATACGGCCAAGGCGGACGGCATCACGGCGCTTTCCGTCAGCGCCGAGTGCAAGAAGGTCACGGTCGAACCGTGCGACTCCGACCAAATCACGGTTCAGTACGCTACAAATTCGGATCAGACGTATGATTTTTCTGTTGCCGGCGGCACATTGACCGTCAAAAACACGGATAACCGGTCGTGGAACAGCCTGAGATCCGCGTGGAAGATCAATGGGCAGGCGCCGTTCATTACCATCCGCCTTCCCCGGAAATTTGCGGGTGCCGTTTCTGCTGAAACAACCAACAGTGATATCCGGATCAATGGTTTTCAGAGTTTGAAATCCGTTGCCTGCCGCACGACCAATTCAGCCATCACAATTCAGGATCTTTCCGCTCAGGATCTGGGGTTTGAGACCAAGAACGCCGCCATTAACCTTCAGAATGTCTCTGCTTCCCAGAAGCTGTCGGCGGAGACCCAAAACGCCCAAATCGGCCTCGAAGGTGTCACTTCCCCGGATATTTCCCTGAACACTACCAACGCCATCATCACCGGGACCATCCTCGGCAGGGAGGAGGACTACACCGTCAGCGCGCATACCACCAATGCCGTCAGTAACCTGCAAAACCGCACCGGCGGCTCAAAAGAACTTTCCATCCACACCACCAATGCCATCATCAGTGTGAATTTCGAGAGCTGATATCAGCAGGCTGCCCATTTCCTGTCGGGAATCATGATTCATAAGGGGGAATTTATTATGAATAGAGAGCAATTTCTAAAGGAGCTGCGCAGATTGCTTCGGGCCCTTCCGGAGGACGAACTGGAGCAGATTCTGACCTATTACCGCGAAATGATAGAAGATAAAGTGGAAAGCGGCCAGACCGAGGAAGAAGCGGTCGGTGACTTGGGCGATCTCCGGGAACTCGCGCGGAAAATTCTCGAGGACGAAGATTTTGCACACAGCGGCAGATCCGGCCGCAGCGAATTTGAATATAAAACCTACACGGCCCTGTCGGATGGAATCCACGCGGTTGTTCTCAGCGCGGAAAACAAGTCGGTCGAAATTGTTCCTTCGGATTCGGACGGGATTTTGGTCAAATACCCGGATGATGCAGACCAAGTCTATGAATTTTCCTGTGCTGATGGGGTCTTTCGCATGCGTAACAGGGAAATGGAGCGAAAAACTTTTCATTTTTTATGGCATGTCCGGTATATGCCTGCGATTACCGTGCAGGTTCCCCGGAATTTTGCCGGAGACCTTTCGGTTCAGGACACAAACGATTCCGTCCATGTATCCGAATTTTCAAATCTGCAATCCGTCCGGCTTGAAACAACCAATTCCCGTGTCTGCACCGAAAATCTTTCCGCGCGGAGCCTGGAACTCATCACGAGCAACGGCGCCGTCCGTCTCCGGCATGTTTCGGCGGGCGAAAAAATTTCGGCGCGCACTACAAACGGAAAAATCAGTCTGGACGGTGTCCAGTCTCCGGAAGCAGCTCTGCAAACCACCAATTCCGCCGTTCATCTCAGTGAAGTTTCGGTTTCCGGCAGGCTTTTGGCAGAAAGCACGAACGGAAGAATCAGCGTCGATGATATCGAGTCCCCGGATATTTCCTTGACGACCACGAATTCCGGCATTTCCGGAACCATCCGCGGAAGGGAAGAGGACTACACCGTCAGCGCACATACGGCCAACGCCGCCAACAACCTGCAAAACCGCACCGGCGGTTCCAAAAAACTGTCGGCTCATACCATAAACGGCCGCATCAGCGTCAGTTTTCAAAACTGAACCGCGTCTATTTTTCAGCCCCGCGCTGTCTTTTCAGACGGCGCGGGGCTGTTTGCCCGTCTTGCGGAACGGGATGCGTCTGTGGTATAATAATCTGTAATTCATAACGATAAATGGAGGGAATTCCGTTTGGAAGAAAACGATCTGTTTCGCATGCCGCCCCCGCTTCATCCGCAGGCGTTTTATACGGAGCGGGCGGCCAAAATCATGGCGGTCCGCAAACGGGGCGCAGTTCCCATGGCGCTGGTGCGAACCTACGGCTGCCAGCAGAATGTGTCGGACAGCGAAAAAATCATGGGCATGCTCTCACAGATGGGCTTTTCCTTTACGGAAGATCCAGAGCAGGCCGATTTTATCCTGTTCAACACCTGTGCTGTGCGCGGCCACGCTGAAAACCGGGTGTTCGGCAACGTTGGGGCCCTTAAGGAGCTCAAGCGCCGCTACCCGTCGATCCTCGTCGCCGTCTGCGGATGCATGATGGAGGAAAAGAGCGCTTCGGAGCATATCCGCCGCAAGTTTCCGTTTGTGGGGCTGGTTTTCGGCACGCATGTGCTGCACCGTTTTCCGGAGCTCCTCTGGAAGCCCCTCACCGCAGGCCGCGTCTTTGAGCGCGGGGACGACCGGGAAGACGCGGAACCCGTGGAGGGACTCCCCGTCCGCAGG
>ENA-UOOK01001666-UOOK01001666.1-fermentation-metagenome-genome-assembly--contig:-NODE-1666-length-28763-cov-14.250766_pt1 | contig 28763 bp, 20 predicted proteins | sample MGYA00245777_ERZ724023 | MGnify/ENA primary metagenome ERZ724023 (study PRJEB28704, sample SAMN03018312) | fermentation metagenome | biome: anthropogenic terrestrial biome; feature: soil... | reverse complement strand
ACCGCATGTTTACTCGGTTTACACCTCTTTATAGATATTTAAAAATGTTGTATGTAAATCTCATTATAAAATTTTTTTAATTTTTTTATTCAGCTCCTTGGGTTGATAATATTTTTTATCTAAACCTAAACCAAATACTGCATTAAGTGCGGTTAATACCTGTGAACCATTATATAGGGACTGGTAATACATATCCTGTGTATTTGTCACCTCCATATTTTTTAATGTTTCAATAATATTATATATTGTAAAGTGAGTTCCATAAGCATCTAGTTTTGTCTCAAGAAGACGGTATATCAAAAGGGCAGTATAGCATATCATAAAATGTGCTATTATCCGTTCTCTTTTTTCATGAAAAACAGGACGAGCCGAAAAGTTGCTTTTCAATACCCTGAAACAATCTTCAATCTTGTATCTATTTGAGCTGATTTCAATAATTGGTTTAGCATCATCCTCCAAATTTGTAGCCACAGCATAATAACCATCGTATTTTTCCTCTTCGTCAATAACACTCTGGTCAATGATATATAAATCCGTTATCTTATCACCGGACTTTGAAGAAGGTACCCTTTTAATAAAACGAGTTACATCATGAGGGCCTTTTTTATAGGAATCTGGATCCATATTTTTTAAAAGTTTCTTTGCTCTCTCAATTTGTCTGTTTCTAATATAACGTTGATACTCCATTACTTTTCTTGAAAAGGTAATGATAATTTTCTGTGTTAAAAGGGCCTTGGATTTTACCTTTCTTGTCTTACCATTCTTTAATATCTTCTCTTCATAAAGCCCAAGATCAATGGCTCTATCAGCTTCAATAATTTTATATGCCTTATCCATATATAGTGGTAGATTAATTTTATCTTTTTTATCAAAGGACTTTAATTTCTGAATTGTAATAGGCTCATCCGTGGATAGAAGACGATAATCGTAATCATTAAACACAGCTTCCTTAAGTGTATTGGATAACTTTTTAATAGACTGGGTAACTATAAAGGCTCTTCCACCCATAGAATTAAATTTACGAATATTTAAAGAACCAAGTCCTGCATCTGCACAATAGATAAATTTTTTACCATCTAACATCTTTGTCAATTTTTGTTCAAGAGGAATTGCACAAATCTGCTCGTTATCTGAACCGGAGTTTATACACATAGAGATTGGAATTCCATGTTTATCCATAAATAACCCCATTTCAACCAATGGATTAGCTTTATGATCTTTAGATGGTCCATATTTTCTAAGGCCTTTTATTATCTCACCAGTTACCTCATCCACATAGTCCTCATCATCACATTCAGTCTCAAAATAATAATTAGTGCAGTCAAAGTAGCATACAGATGTATCTCTGGGTACGATACGGTTACTGTAATTAAAAAGATGACTTATATATTCGTCATAGTTTTCTTCAAGAGTGTCCATAGTACGTAATATGTGAACATAATTAAACTCAGGCAGCTCATAATACTTATATAGGTGATCATAGGTTCCAAGCTTTGAGTCCGGTTCAAGGATTCTTGCATATGTCAGAAAGCGATTTATCAAATTAGGATCATAAGTTATTTTAGAATTAACAGTTACCTTTTTAAAAAAAGAACTAATATTAAGATCATGATAAATCTTTTGCAAAATAAAATATCCGATGTTAAGCCCATTGCTTGAAGATACAATGTCACTACTTGATTTTATTTTCTCATTAAAATCGATTTTCACCTCCATCGTGACCTTGTTATTCTTCATTTCATCGTTTAACTTTGCAATTCGTTCCTTGGCATAAGCTAAAGGATCATCAGTAACTTTAAGAAGCTCCGAATGCTTTCCAATCCTTTCAATATTTTTAGTTGTAGTTTTTTTACCATTTCTAAATCCTTGCTGGGCATAGTAAATTGGGTCTTTTGCTCGTCTATCATAATATAATTTCATATAACCATTATATCATAACATACAACAACACACAACACATACAACAAACTTTTTTCCATTATTGGGGACTTGAAAAAGTAAATGCACACTCCCGGGGTGCACTTAGCCTTACAAAGGTGGCAGTGCATTTACTTCTACGAATCCGGAAAGATACCATTCCCCCCCCATGGGGGGGAACGCCGCCGAAAAAATCCAAACCCCTTCCCCTCCTTCACTTTCACTTGCCAATATGAGATTATAGCCTATGACGCTCGGCGACTAGCAAGCAGGTGAAAACTATGGGGAAACATTTAACCCTTGAAGATCGAAGTCGGATTGAATTCGGCCTTTGTAAAGGTGAGTCATTCAAAGGAATTGCTCGCGCTTTAGGAAGAAGTCATACGACGATTTCTAGAGAGGTTAAGTCCCGCTCTGTCCCTAGCGACAAGTCAGCCCCTTTCAAAGTCGCTAACAGATGTCTCCATAGAGAGGAGTGTGAAAAAACTTCTCTTTGTAAGAGGTCCTATAACTGTAACCATAAGCGTTGTCGTTTTTGTAACCAATGCAATTCCGTTTGTCCTGATTTTGTCGAAGAACATTGTGCGAAACTCAAGGAACCACCATATGTCTGTAATGGTTGTACTGACGAGCAAAAATGCACCTTAAGAAAGCGTTATTACATTCCTACAGAGGCTCAAAAAGCCTACGAAGAAACGTTGGTCGATTCCCGGGTAGGTATCAACGCGACCGAAGAGGAAATAAAAGAGTTAGATAAATTTATTTCCCCAAAGATTCGTAACGGTCTATCCGTTAACCATATCTTCGCAAATAACCCATGTCAATTTCAAATGTGTCAGAAGACCATCTATACCTACATTAACATGGGTCTTATTGAAGCTCGTAGAATTGACATGCCACGATCCTGTAGACTCAAACCCCGTAAAAGGAAGTCTCAGGAACGTAAGATTGACCCAAAATGCAGGATTGGCCGCACATACGATGACTTTCAATCATTCTTAGAGGCCAACCCTGATATTGAGGTCGTTGAGATGGATACGGTTGAAGGAATCAAGGGCGGTAAAGTGTTTCTTACAGTTCATTTTGTAAGCACCTCCTTTATGCTTGCCTTTTTAAGGGAGCGTAATACCGCCCAATCGGTTATAGATATATTTGAAAGCCTTTATTCTATCCTAGGTAAGGAGCATTTCCAGCGAATATTCCCTGTTCTACTAGGCGACAACGGTAGCGAATTCTCTAGTCCAAAATCTATTGAATTCGCATCCGACACGACCCAACGAACTAGTATCTATTATTGCGATCCCGGTGCCCCCTATCAAAAGGGAGCGCTAGAAAACAACCATTGTTTAATCAGACGTGTTTTGCCCAAAGGGACAAGCTTTAACCATCTGGAACAGGATGATGTGACTCTATTGATGAATCATGTCAACTCCTATACTAGGGAAAAACTGGCTAACAAAACGCCTTACGAGGCCTTTAGGTTCCTCCACGGACAAGATGTTCTGGACAAGCTTGGTGCTAAACAAATTCAACCTAATGACGTAATTCTTCGTGAGAGGCTACTTAAGAAGTAAGTTTTAACTATTAAACGCCGGGTGTCTGAAAAGAGAGAACAGTTTTTCTTCATGGGGTGCTTTTACTTGTTCCGAAAAAAAGGTAATTTGGACCTTCGCTACCCTGCGCCCTTTTTTAGGGGTAAAAACATAATCCAACCCCATTTTCCACCCTTTTCCATGGAAAAAACCCCCGTTTTTTCTGTTTTGTCGGCATAAACCGAATTCGGGGTGCGTTTACCTCTACAAATGTGCATTTACTTTTTCAAGTCACCTTTTTCCATTATTTGACATAAAAAAAGCCGCTACTATGCGGTTTTGGTGATACTTATTCAGTTGTTAAGTGTCGAAAACCCGGTCAATAATTAAAGGGTATAAAAATCACGCTGTAGTGATAATCGGTTCGTAATTAACGCGTAAATTTGCAGGTAGACTGTTTTGCTGCAATTTGGCCGGGAAGATACAATTGGGCGCACCTTTTTAAAAATATTTTTAAAAAGGAGAATATTCCCTTGACGGAATGTTGTTAACGTGATAATATAAAGTTAATAAAAATGGTTTAAATGGATGAGGAGACTTGAGATGAAGCCTACAATACGCGATGTTGCAAGCTTGGCGAATGTGAGCCCTGCAACCGTTTCAAGAGTATTGAATAATAAGCCCGTACGAGAGCAAACCAGAAAAAAGATCGAGTCTGCCATTCAAAAACTCGATTACTATCCCAATATGTTGGCGCAGAATTTCGTCAGCAATATTTCCTACCATATCGGAGTGACCATGACGGAGCGCAAAGGCTTAACTGCTGTGGATCAGTTCAATCCAGTTTTGCTGCAGGGGATCCTTGAGGTTGCCAAAAATAGAAACTATAGCGTCACTCTGATTCCCACCTGCGAGGGGGCGGATCAGAACAATTCGCTTGTGGATCTGTTCCGCAGAAATGCAATCGACGGAGCGATAATCTTAGATCCCAGCGATAATACGAGCTTGTTTTTTGAGCTCTTAAAATATGAGATTCCGGCGGTAGTGATCGGGAGAATTCCCAAGAACCTACCTATTCCCACAGTTGATACCGATAATGTGGAAGGGATCTATTTGGCGGTTAAACATCTGTTGCGGTTGGGCCACAAAAAGATTGCTTATTTGAGCGCACCGCTGAATTATATCGCTTCGCAAGATCGCTATGCCGGTTATCAGAAGGCGTTGGCTGAATGTGGAATAGGGCCTAATCCTAAACTAGTTTTGGAAAAGGAAGCTAGTTTTGAGGGTGGTTATCAGGGAATGCTGCAATTTTTAGCCGGGGATTTTGAGGCGACGGCAGTTTCCGTTTATAACGACGCCATGGCCATAGGCGCCATCAAGGCATTACAGGATAATAAAATCAAGATTCCGGAGCAGGTTGCTATTATAGGGCACGATGACTTGCCTACCAGCGCGATGATTTATCCTGCGCTTTCCACAATTCACTCTCCTATCGAAGAAATGGGTACTGAAGCGACGAAATTGCTTTTTCAGAAGATGGAAAACCTTACGACCGCAGAACGGAAAATTATGCCCGTTAAATTGAAGCTCCGGCAGTCTTGTGGTTTTGCAACTGCGTAAATTTGAACTTTGTTTTTTATGGCGAGCGCATTTGATTTGGCGGCGGCTGGTGAGTGAGCTCTAGAGCTAGGCCGTTTGCAAGCCGGCTGTTTATGAAGACGAACTTTTCAATTTACGTCGAAGCTAAGGAGCAATGAATAGCTCGAACACGGCATAGCAAAAATATTTACTCGTGAGACTGCATGGGTATAGACAGGCGCTTTCAGATATAAGGATTAATGCTAATTTGAACAGGCAACATCTCACACTGTTAGGCGAATATTAAAAACATAATTCTGTTACTGTGATTTTCTTCTAAAATAACATGATTGCGCAGGAGGTGATTAAGAAGTGCGCGGAATGCTGAAATTGCATGTTCCTTTGTAGTTAGGCGTAGCCTGATTTGACGATATGTCCTTGAGCAGTGATGCAAAATTGGGTGAAGATTAACAGACAAACGGAGAAGCTGCTGAGGGCAAGCGTCATGCGGTGGCGAAGCAGAATCACCGCGGACAGGCGGAGCAAGGTTACTAGCGGATACTAAGGAAGGAGGGGTTAGCGTCAATACATAAAGGAGCGGGGAAACATATGCTGTCTATTAAGGCAGGGAAAGCGGCATCCGATAGGGAGCAGTTTAATATGGAAATAAACTAACCCTTATATCCGAACGCGCTAAGGAAGATAAAAGCTTTAGATTTTCAAGTCTTGCACACTTTATTGAACGAAGCATCACTAAAGGAATGCTTTTGGATGCTAAAAGCAGATGTGGCACCAGGCGTAGATGGAGTGACCTTTGAAGAATACGAACAAAACTTAGATGAAAACATCCATAACTTAGTGATGCGCATGAAAGCCCTAAGGTACTACCCACTAGCTGTCAAAAGGGTTTATATATCTAAAAGTAATGGTAAACTTAGACCTTTGGGCACACCTGCACTGGAAGATAAAATTATCTAAATGGGACTAACCAGGATGCTAAACGCAATCTACGAACTAAATTTTTTCAATTGCTTATACGGCTATAGACTCAAAAGAAGCTGCCATCAAGCACTAGAGACAATTGACAACAAGATAATGTTGCAAAAAGTTAACTTTGTAATAGACGCTGATATCCGCAGTTTCTTTGATAATGTTGATCATGAGTGGCTAATGGAAATGTTACAAGTGAAGATTGCAGACAAGAACTTCTTTAGGATTATCAAAAGATTCCTTCTAGCAAGAGTAAGGGAGAATGGGAATTACAACGAACCGACTGGAGTACCCCTTAAGGCGGTTTATGCAAAGCTAATTCAACAAATACAGCGCGTAGGGGAGTATCGACGAAGCCGGATCAGGAAAAACCTCACGTCCGGTTCTGTGAGGGGTATGACAAATTCCTCACACTAGAAAATAAGTAGTGAAAGGATGAATTTGTATATGTCTACTCGACAGAAATGGCTTTTAGTGGCGGTTTTAGCTGTAGCGTTAACGTGCGTTTTAGCGGTCAAATGGAACGATAAGCCAAAAGTAGCAGGTGGCCAGAGTAAAATCGTCGTGACGGTGAATGATGGACCCGTAGAGACAGACAAGGTCGCGATCCAGCGGATGAAAGAATCGATAGCCCGCTTTAATAAGGTCTATCCGGAGATTGAAATTAAATGGACAAGTCACGGTTATTCGCCAGATAGTTTCTCTACCAGAATGGCTGGAGGGACGGCCGAAGATGTGATCAGGATTCCAGCTACCGAAGGTTATTTAATCGAGCGTGGATATGCATTGGATCTCACGGATTTCTTAACAGACTGGCAATATAAAGACCAATTGAACAAGGACGTCCTTGCGCCGTTTATTAGAAAAGGACATATATACGCCCTTCCCATCGACGGTTACATGATGGGTTTGCTTTACAATAAAAAGCTCTTCCAAGAAGCCGGTCTCACAGATCCTCAGGGGAAGGCAAAGCCGCCAGCAGACTGGGATGAATTTGTTGTGGCGGCCAAGAAATTGACAAACAAGAAAAAAGGAATCGCCGGGTTTGGCATCATGGGCAAAGCCGCGGAAGCAGGCTGGGGTTTTCTCAATTGGGTCTGGCAGGCGGGAGGAGATTTTGAGCGGGAAGAGAACGGCGTCTGGCAGGCTGTTTTCGCTAGCAAAGAGGCAGTGGAAGCTTTGGAGCTCATCCAAGACTTGCGCTGGCAGCACGATGTACTGCAAGCTATGCTTTTGTCCACATTCTCAGAACTGGAGGGCCGCTTTGCCAGCGCTCAAATTGGGATGATGTTTGCGGCGCAAGACAGAATTTCTAATCTGGTTAATCAATACGGCATGAAGTTGGAAGACATCGGCGTAGCGCTTCTGCCTGCCGGTCCCGCAGGCCGTGCCAACCAGATGGGCGGCAACTATTACATTCTCAACCCTAAGAGTTCGGTCGAAGTGCAGGAAGCAGCCTTCAAGTGGATCAGCTGGAAGATCTTAGGCAGCATGGATCCGCAGCGGATGCAAGAGCGAGGCGAGGATCTTCGCAAACAGGGACAGATTAGCACGCTCACAGCCCTGCCGATTTTTGAGGGAGAAATCGACAGTAAAGCCAGAGAAGCGGCCACTCCCTATAAAGATGTGTTGGTGGATTTTCCGGACGTCTGGAGGGAAGCAGCCAAATATATGCGACCTGAGCCGCCGTTTTACTGCCAGCAGCTTTATTCGGAATATTTGGCGCCTGCCATCCAGGCAGTGTTGACGAAGAGGGACGCCGATCCTAAGGCGCTCTTGACCCAAGCTGCCCGTGGTTTTCAGGAACGATTTTTAGACAAAGTAGCTCAATGACGTTGCCTTGAGGATCAAGCCTGCGAACAATACGAAAAGGGAGGTCAATGCGAGTTATGGGGAGGAGAATGCTTTTTAGTTACGTCGCTGCAGTCTTCATGTTTTTAAGCTGCACGGCCGCAAGTTATGCCGCAGAGTCCATGGAACCGCGCAACGGCTTGCAGCTAGAATTGGTAAAGGGAGGCGATCTTTGGGGTTACGCAGGGCAGCATTGCCATCTTTACCAGAACTGGGATGGCAGCGGCTTTATCATTGAGACAAAGGTATATTTTCCCACTGAAGGCAAGCCAGGAAGCTTTCCCCGGGAGAGCTGGTACGGTATTTACGTGCAGGATACCAATCATGGTTACCGGTATACATATGGGCCCCTTAACCGTGGGAGGAATATGAGTCCCGACACTATTTCATTGGGGGCTGTTAGATACGAGAAACGTTCTCGCTTTCAACCGCTATCCGACTTCTTTTATGTTCCCAAAGAGAAGTGCTTCGTTTTTTTGCGGCTGCAATTCATTCCCGCTAAAGGAACCGACGAGAAAGGCAGGCTTGTGGGCTGGGCTGCGGCGCCGGGAGAAGATTGGGTTAAAGTTTGGGATTACAAAGTAGCGGAGGAGTTCGCGCCCAACCGGATTGGCCTGAGCGTGGAATCATATCATCCGACAAATAGTTTTGGCCCGGTTACTTTTGAATACTTCCTGATTGACGGCGCTTTTCCCACCCGTTCTAGTTATTTTGGCGAATATTGGAGCCTGGACGGCTGGGAATTCGATTTAGGCAAACGCGTTAAGTTGCAATTTAAAGAAGAAGCTGACGGGTTGAAGAGGTAAGAAGAAAACGCTATTGAGAGCAAATCTGTAGATGCCGGTTAGGTTAGCGTCGGCGGCATCTTTGCCGATTGGGACGCCATAAAAACGCTGCCTGTGGAGCGCTTTGTGAATCTGGAGCCTGCTCTGCAGATGTGTCTCACCTAGGCAAGTTCCGCCTGGGATCAGCACAATCTTTATTTCAAGATCAATTATCTGGAAGAGCCGAGCACAGATTTGTTGCAGGGAAAGAAGAACGGCGATCTTGATTGGTAGGACGACGATGCAGTGCAAATAGTGCTCGCCGCCCTAAGCGGGAAGAAAAGCAACTATGTTTTTAATTTGGCAGATCGGCGTTTTACAATTTTCGTCTCCGACGTTTCAGATTTTGAGTATGCGGTGGCAACTGAAATTCAGCCTACTACCTGGAGCGCGGAAGTGGCGATCCCACCTAGCAATGGAGAGCTGCCGAAGCCGGAAGCGGGAGACGAGTGGCAAATACAAATATTTCGTTACTATCTCACCGCCCTGGCGACTATGAAGTGACCGGCGGCAGAGACGCAAGGCTGGGGGAAGGTCATCTTCTATTAACGTCGTAAACGAGAAAAGGAGGAAATTCAGATGGTAAAGTTTTATCGAAAAATCAATCTCTTGTTTAGTTTGCTTTGTTGCCTCGGTAGTTTCGCGGCTTGGGCCGAAGATCCGGTTCCGGGTGCGGGTCCGGGTCCGGGACTGCAGCTGAAGCTCGTTAATGGCGATAACTCGATATCATATTATAATGATTTGGGCTTTGTGCAACGATGGAATGGCGCAGCGTTCGTAATTGAAACGAAGCTTTATTTTTCTCAGGCTGGCAAGTTTAACAACAGCAATTACGACTCAGGCTATAGTTTCCCCCGTGAAAGCTATTGTGGTTTTTTTCTGAAAGACACCGTGAACAAGCATAAATATATATTTGGACCATATAATATGGGCTGGGCGATGGACCCAAAAAACATCCAGCTGGGAATAGTTTTCTATGAAAAAGGGAGCAACTGGAAAAAGCAACCTTTTATGGATCCGGATTCGCCTGATCCCGATAAGCCTCAATACTTGACCGTGCCTAAAGCGGACGGGTACGTTAGATTGCGCGTCGAATACATGCCAGGTGGAAAGCTTGCCGTCAGTTATGCCCGCCCCGGTGGAGGGTGGCATCAGATTTACGATCGCTATAAAGATCCCGCTTTTCCTCTCCCAGACAAACCGATCTCGATAGATCGAATCGGCTTCACCGTGGATGCCTACGGTGTGGCATCCGGTTTGGGGCCAGTATCGTTCTCTTATTTTAAGGTCTCTGGCAACGGTCCCGCAACTACTACTTATTTTACTCCCACTTGCGATCTCTCCGGTTGGGAAGTTATTGGTAATCCACTGCGCGTCGAATATTTCCTGGATGGGGATCCGCTACCCGCGCCCACCTCGCTTTCTGTGGGAGTGCGGCTAGAGAAAAACGATTGGGCCACGCAATTGACTTGGACGAAGCCGGACAGCGATGAGACGGTAGGAAGCTATAAAATCGTGCGGAAAGCGCCAGGAGACGCTTGGCAGACGATAGCTTCGGTCCCCAGCAACGTTACAAGCTATGTGGACTCAGGGGCCAACAAACAAATAGCTTATGTTTATCGCATCTCCGCGGTTTATGATCTTGACGGAGATCCTGCGGTGGGAAGCTTTTCCAATGAGGTTTCTGCCTTACCTGCAGCTCAATGAGCGCTGTCTTGAGGATCAAGCATGAGAACAAAAAGAAAAAGGAAGGAAAATGAGAGTTATAGGGATGAGAACACTTTGTAGTTATGTCGCTGTAGTTTTCATGTTTTTGAGTTGCGCGGCCGCAATTTACGCCGCGCAACGGCTTGCAGCTTGAATTATTAATGGCAAATACAAATATTTTGTTATTATCCCAACGCCCTGGCGACTATGAAGTGGCCGGCGACAGAGAGGCAAGGCTGGGGGGGAAGCTCATCTTCTATTAACGTCGTAAACGAGAAAAGGAGGAAATCCAGATGGCAAAGTTTTATCAAAAAATCACTCTCTTGTTCAGTTTGCTTTGTTGCCTCGGCATTGTCGCGGCTTGGGCCGAGAATCCGTTTTCGGTTTCGGGTCCGGGACTGCAGCTGAAGCTCGTTAGTGGCGATAACTCGATATCATATTATAATGATTTGGGCTTTGTGCAACGATGGAATGGCGCAGCGTTCGTAATTGAAACGAAGCTTTATTTTTCTCAGGCTGGCAAGTTTAACAACAGCAATTACGACTCAGGCTATAGTTTCCCCCGTGAAAGCTATTGTGGTTTTTTTCTGAAAGACACCGTGAACAAGCATAAATATATATTTGGACCATATAATATGGGCTGGGCGATGGACCCAAAAAACATCCAGCTGGGAATAGTTTTCTATGAAAAAGGGAGCAACTGGAAAAAGCAACCTTTTATGGATCCGGATTCGCCTGATCCCGATAAGCCTCAATACTTGACCGTGCCTAAAGCGGACGGGTACGTTAGATTGCGCGTCGAATACATGCCAGGTGGAAAGCTTGCCGTCAGTTATGCCCGCCCCGGTGGAGGGTGGCATCAGATTTACGATCGCTATAAAGATCCCGCTTTTCCTCTCCCAGACAAACCGATCTCGATAGATCGAATCGGCTTCACCGTGGATGCCTACGGTGTGGCATCCGGTTTGGGGCCAGTATCGTTCTCTTATTTTAAGGTCTCTGGCAACGGTCCCGCAACTACTACTTATTTTACTCCCACTTGCGATCTCTCCGGTTGGGAAGTTATTGGTAATCCACTGCGCGTCGAATATTTCCTGGATGGGGATCCGCTACCCGCGCCCACCTCGCTTTCTGTGGGAGTGCGGCTAGAGAAAAACGATTGGGCCACGCAATTGACTTGGACGAAGCCGGACAGCGATGAGACGGTAGGAAGCTATAAAATCGTGCGGAAAGCGCCAGGAGACGCTTGGCAGACGATAGCTTCGGTCCCCGGCAACGTTACAAGCTATGTGGACTCAGGGGCCAACAAACAAATCGCTTATGTTTATCGCGTCTCCGCGGTCTATGATCTTGACAGAGATCCTGTAGTGGGAAGCTTTTCCAATGAGGTATCTGTCGTACCTGCAGCTCAATGAGGGCCGTCTTGAGGATCAAACATGAGAACAAAAAGAAAAAGGAAGGTAAATGAGAGTTATAGGGATGAGAACGCTTTGTAGTTATGTCGCTGTAGTTTTCATGTTTTTGAGTTGTGCCGCCGCAATTTACGCCGCGCAACGGCTTGCAGCTTGAATTACTAAAGGAAGAAGATCTTTGGGGTTACGCAGGGCAGCAGTGGCATCTTTATCAGAACTGGGATGGCAGCGGCTTTACCATTGAGACAAAGGTATATTTTCCCACTGAAGGCAAGCCAGGAAGCTTTTCCTGGGAGAGCAGGTACGACATTTAAGTACAGGATACCAATCATGGCTACCAGTATACATATGGGCCCGTTAACCTCACGTGGGATAATAGCCCTGCCGCTATCTCATTGGGAGCTGTCAGATACGAGAAAAGCTATCACTTTCAACTGCTCTCCAACTTTTCTTCTCTCACTAAAGGGAAAGGCTTCTTTTTCTTGCGGCTGCAATTTATTCCCGCCGAGGGAACCGGCGATGACGGTAGGCTCGTGGGCTGGACTGCGGTTCTAGGAGAAGATTGGGATTACAAAGTGGCTGCGGAGTTCGCACCCAACTGGATTGGCCTTAGCGTGGAATCATATCATCCGACAAATAGTTTTGGCCTGGTTACCTTTGAATATTTCTTGATTGACGGTGCTTTTTCCGCCCGTTCCAGTTATTTTGGTGAATATTGGAGCCTGGACGGCTAGGAATTCACTTTGGGCAAACGCCTTAAGTTGCTATTTAATGAGGAAGCTAGTGAGGTGGAGTAAGACGGAAACTCCAGCGAACGCATTCACGTCGGTTTCGTTTGGGAGCGGGGGAAAACACTATTTCCGGATCAATCGGCATCTTTGGTTGTTGATTCCCTGGATCTCTGGCGGGAAGCGGCAAATCTAAGTTGCCGTTTTCCTTCCGCGGCTTCAGGAAAGATTGTCCAGGGCCTGACTCCGCATTTTTTGAGATAAAGTAAACGAAAGATGGAGGTAAAAATGTTATGGGGAGGAGAACGCTTTGTAGTTACGTCGCTGCAGTCTTCATTTTTTTTAGCTGCGCGGCCGCAAGTTATGCCGCAGAGTCCATGGAACCGCGCAACGGCTTGCAGTTTGAATTGCGGTCTGGAGGCAGTCTTTGGGCTTACGACGGGCAGCATTGCTATATTTATCAGAACTGGGATGGTAGCGGCTTTACCATTGAGACAAAAGTGTATTTTTCCACTGAAGGCAAGCCGGGACGGTTTCCCCGGGAGAGCTGGTATGGTATATACGTGCAGGATACCAACCATGGCTATCGATATACGTTTGGCCCCGTTAATGCCGGGTGGAACAATAGTCCCGACCCTATTTCAGTGGGAGTTATCAAATACGAGAAACGCTCTCACTTTCAACCGCTATCCGGCTTCTATTCTATCTTCCAAGAGAAGGGTTTCGTTTTTTTGCGGCTGCAGTTCATCCCTGCCAAGAGAACCGGCGATGACGGCAGACTCGTGGGCTGGGCTGCGGCGCCGGGAGAAGATTGGGTTAAGGTTTGGGATTACAAAGTGGCGGCGGAATTTGCGCCTAACCTGATTGGCTTGAGCGTGGATTCATATCATCCAGTTAGCTTTGGCCCGGTTATTTTTGAATATTTCCTGATTGACGGCGCGTTTCCCGCCCGTTCCAGTTATTTCGGCGAATATTGGAGCCTGGACGGCTGGGAATTCGCTTTGGGCAAACGTATTAAGTTACAATATAAAGAAGAAGCTGGCGGGCTAAAGAGGCAAGACGAAAACGCCATAGAGAGCAAATTGGTAGACGCTGGGCAGGTTCGCGTTGACGGCATCTTCGCCGATTGGGACGCCATAAAAATGCTGCCTGCGGAGGGCTTCGTGAATCTGGAGCCCGGTCAGCGGCCGTATCTCACCCGAGTCAGTTCAGCCCGGGATCAGCACAATCTCTATTTCAAGATCAACTGTCTGGAGGAGCCGAGCACAGATTTGCTGCAGGGAAAGAAGAACGGCGATCTAGATTGGCAGGAAGACGATGCAGTGCAAATAGTGCTCACCGCCCCAAGCGGGAAGAAAAGCAGCTATGTTTTCAATTCGGCAGGTCAGCGTTTTACAATTTTCGTACCCGACGCTTCAGATCGTGAGTATGCGGTGGCAACTGAAATCCAGCCTACTGCCTGGAGTGCGGAAGTAGCGATCCCCCTCGGCAATGGAGAGCTGCCGAAGCCGGAAGCGGGAGACGAGTGGCAAATACAAGTATTTCGTTACTATCCTAACGCCTTGGCGACTATGAAATGGCCGGCGGCAGAGACGCAAGGCTGGGGGAAGCTCATCTTCGATTAATGTCGTAAATGAGAAAAGGAGGAAATCCAGATGGTAAAGGTTTATCGAAAAATCACTCTCTTATTTAGTTTGCTTTGTTGCCTCGGCAGTTTCGCGGCTTGGGCCGAAGATCCGGTTCCGGGTGCGGGTCCGGGACTGCAGCTGAAGTGCACTCGTGGCGAAAACTCGATATCATACAATAATACTATGGGCCTTGTGCAAGAGTGGGATGGCACAGCGTTCGCAATTGAAACGAAGCTTTATTTTTCTCAGGCCGGCATGCGTGATAAAGGTGATTACAACTCAAACTGTAGTTTCCCCTTTGAAGGGCATTGTGGTTTTTTGCTGCAAGATTCCGTGAACAAGCATAAATATATAATTGGACCCTATAATTTTAATCCGCCTAATACTTCATGGTCTAATAACCCAACAAACATCCCGCTGGGAATAGTTTTCTATGAAAAAGGGAGCGACTGGAAAAAGCAACCTTTTATGGATCCCGATTCGCCTGATCCCGCGAACCCTCAATACTTGACCGTGCCTAAAGCGGACGGGTATGTCAGATTGCGCGTCGAATACGTACCAGGTGAAAAGCTTGCCATCAGCTATGCCCGTCCCGGCGGAGAGTGGAAGCAGATTTACGATCGCTATCAGGATCTCGCATTTCCTCTCCCAGACACAGCGATCTCCTTCAATAGAATCGGCTTCACCGTGGATATCTATGGTGTGAACCATGGTTATGGGCCAGTATCGTTCTCTTATTTTAAGGTCACTGGCAACGGTCCCGCAACCACTACTTATTTTAGACCCACTTGCGATTTTGACGTTTGGCAATTTATTGGTTATGCACCGCGCGCCGAATATTTTCTGGATGGGGATGCGCTACCCGCGCCTACTTTGCTTTCCGTAGAAGAGCGGCTGGAAGAAAACGACTGGGCTACGCAATTGACTTGGACTAAGCCAGAGAGCGATGAGACGGTAGGAAGCTATAAAATCGTGCGGAAAGCGCCAGAAGGCACTTGGCAGACGATAGCTTCGGTCCCTGGCACCGTTACAAGCTATATGGACGAAGCGGCCAACAATTTTCCAGGCAAACAAATAGCTTATGTTTATCGCGTCTCCGCGGTCTATGATCTTGACGGAGACCCCGCGGTGGGAAGCTTTTCCAATGAGGAGTCTGCCGTGCCTGCAGCTAAGGGCAGCTTGGTGGGAACGGTGATGAATGAGCAAAATGAACCGCTGGCAAACGTAAAGCTCGTCTTGAGCGACGCGGCAGGTGATCACCTTACAGCTTTGAGCGATGATGCAGGCGCTTTTCAATTGATGGACGTACCTTACGGCACTTATGCGCTGCGTGCCTTTGCGTCGGGTTATGTTCTACAAACGAGAACAGTTAAGAGCAAAGACGGTGCAGAACCCGAGTTCTTCAGTTTGGTTGCGGACATCAACGCGCCCCAAAAGCCGAACTTGAAATCCGCAGTGGGCGTCTCGCCGGGCGTGATCCAGCTGAGCTTTGAAATTTTCGACGATGACATCACCCAGGTTAAAATTTACAGGACGGGCCCAGACGGAGGTAAGATCTTCACCATGGTGGAGGACAATCTCTTCTTAATCAGCGAGCTCACCTTTGACGACATTACAGTCGCGGACGATCAGCAATATTCATATCGCGTGCAAGCGATCGACGCCGCACTTTGGGAATCTCCTCTGAGCGACGCGGTGTCCGGCAGCACCACGGCCGTGCCTGTGCCGCAGCTAGCGTTGCCTGTGGACGGAGAGGTAATTCTGGAGGATCTAGTAATTTTTTCCTGGGCAGAGGTGGATGATGCTAAGATTTACATCTTAGAGCTCTCCCAGGATAAGAGCTTCGCAAAAGGAGTCAAAAGCTATGAGATTCTGGCACAGGCAACGGAAAAAGATCTGAGCACGACACTACTGGCCCAGGGCGCCTGGTTCTGGAGAGTTAGGGTGATTCTGGAAAGCGGAGCGCAGAGTGCCTTCTCTCCAGCCAGAAGCATCACGATTGTTAACGTCAATCAGGGTGCTTCCGGTGCAGCTTTTGTGGGCCTGGTGAACAACCGGATCGCCCCCAAAACCACAGGCGAGCCTCTGGGAATCAACATCGTCTTAAATAAAGAGGCGTATGTGACTGTGAGAGCTTTCACCGCAGGTGGCAGACTCATTGCTACTATTTTGGAGCGGGAACTGTGGCCGGCGAAAACCGAGCAGCGGTTGGACTGGCAGATTCCGGATTTAGATAACGGCTTATATCTGATCGTGGTCAGTATTGAGAACGAAGGCGAGGCCAAAAGACAGGTCATTAAACAGTTTGTGGTCCTTGATTAGGCAAGGAAATTTAGCAAAGGAGGAAATGGATGATGCGCTTGAAAAATACAGTACCGATGTTCTTGCTTGTTTTTTTCTTGACAATTGTTGGCTGTCACGCGGCGTTTGATTTAGAGTTGCTCGCAGGCGGCGCCCGGGGCACTGGTTTCGGCGATGCCATCATGGCTTTTGCCGACGATGCCACGGCCATGTGCTATAATCCCGCGGGACTGGCGGTGAACAGTGATCGGGAGCTGTTATATCAAAACCAAAATTGGTATGACGGGACTATGAGGCAAGATCAAGTTTATTTCAAATACGGCGTCCTAGGTGCGGGCAGGATCCAATTTGTCAGTTCGGAGCTGGAATATACGGAAACAGCTTACCTGCTATCCGCAGCCCACAGATTCGGACCGCATTTCCTGTTGGGCCTCAACCTGCGGCCGTTGAGTTTCAAGTGTCAGGAAGTAACGGGTAAAGGTTTGGCCGCGGATTTAGGACTCATGTATGAGGCCGAGAAGTTTACAGTTGGTTTCACGGTGCAGGACGCATATAAGAATCTGCGATATTCTACAGATGTCATCGAAGGCCCTAAGCCCACCTTCACAGTGGGCGGCTCCTATTGCAAAGCGCCGGTGCGGTTGGCAGGCAGCGTTGATTCGTTCGGACGGCTAGCCGTGGGCGTCGAAACATACTTAGCAAAGGGCCTGGCCGCGCGGGCCGGAAGAAGCGGCGATCAAAATAGTATGGGGTTCAGTTTCAGCAAGGGAAAGCTGGGTGTGGATTACAGTTATAGCGTTGGTTTGATTGGGGTGGCGAATCACGCTTTGAGTCTGAAGCTGAATTTTTAAGAGCTAGAGGAGGAGCAACATGCGTTTTTGCGAAAAGGAAGGAATCGTCGTTTTATTATCTTGTTTGATCTTGCTTTCAATGTTCCAGCCCGGCAAAGCGGCCCCCTTGAATGTAACAGGCTCGATGAACGGCTACGTGTGGTATACGCCGGAGAGATTTGTGGAATCGGGAATTCGTCTTTGGCTGGAGCCAAAACTGATGTCCTCCGCTGATATCAGGGCTGGGCTTAGCTTTGGGGGGCTTAGAGATTATACGTGGTCCGCTGCCACCAGCAGCGGCCCATGGACAAAGAGTCTCGGGTTTTCCTTGGCGGATTTATATTTTTACGTGAATAACGATTCCCTGCTGGCAGATGGCAGGGGCCGCTTTGCTTGGAATATCGGCAATAACCTCGGTGCCAACTGGTCTGCCTACACCATCCAAACGGATTACATGTGGACTGGCAGACGTTTTCCCGGCCTTTCATTTACGACGTTTTTGCCGGGCAGCACGGTTGATGGTTTTTTATATTGGCGAGAAAATGATCGCACAAAGCCACTGGTGGGACTGCAATATAAGACCCCAGATTTATGGAATACAAATGTGAAATTGATCTATGTGGCAGCCAATAGCTACGCGGCGGTCGAGACGGACGATACCTTCAGGTTGGGCGCCAGAAAAGAGCAGGATGATGTCTGGAGCATGGAATTAAGAAGGAATCTTTCGGGCGGCAATATGACATTAATCGCCGCCAATGGGATTAAAAGTACTCAGCTCAGCAAAAAAGAGGGCGGAATCCTTGATTTTAGCTATCAGCGAAATCTGCTGGACAACATCACGCTGGATTTAGGGCTCTTCAGTTACGATAAAGATTTCGATCCCAAGTATAGAAGCAAAAATTTCTATATAGATGAAGACGGCGTTGCTGTCGTCAATAACCCGGTTGATTTGTATGCCGGCAAGACGGGCTATCGCATCGGCTTTCGCGGCAGAAATACGGTGCCCAATATCGACTGGGCTTACATTGAAAAATATGAAGACCGCTTGACACACGAACTGAAAAAAAACAACTATATTGCTCTCTCACAGTCGTTGGGAGACTATCGGCTCACGCTAAGCTATTTGGACGAACAATCGCAAATGCAAAAAGATCCTTATGCTTTCGGAGAAGTGCAAGCAAATAGCCGTACCCAACTGAGGATAGCGAAAAATTTTCAGCTAGGGAAGCTGAGATTGGTCACCAATTACGATTACATTTCACGTTATCGGCTCAAACCCAAAGACGATTTTAAAATGGGAAGGGTGCAAACGCATACGGTTTCGACAAATTTCACGCTTCCCGCGGGGGCATTTAAAGGAGCAAATATCAGGTTCAGCCTAAGTAGCTACGTGGAGCCAGACGGTAGAAGGTGGAATAAGACTAAGTTTAATTTCAGATATCGCACTTTGAACGGTACGGACATCAGAATAGGTTGGGCAGATCCGTCCGATCATAAGAGATTTAGCGAGGAATATTGGCAGGGACCGGATGTAATGACCTCGGCGGGGTATTCGGATACGCATTTTTACATTGGCAGATCTGTTTCGTTTTAAGCGGACACATTTGGGCTTGATGAATTTCAGCGTTTTCATCAAGCCCCGACTATTCTAATTTGCTTGGGGGGTCAGCTCCCGAATTCTATCTCGACAAACCTTACGTCCGGTTCTGTGAGGGGGATGACAAATTCCTCACACTAGAGATTAAGTAGTGAAAGGATGAATTTGTACATGTCTACTCGACAACATAAAATGGATCGCCTGCAACGCCTTGTGCCGCTTATTTTGCTGGTTTTCAGTTGTCTTGCTGCGCAGGCTGCTCAGTGGCAGACATGCCTAAACATACAAGTGACGGCTGGACTGGCCGAGCAGGGTTACGGTAATGAGGACGCGCAAGCCGGATATTATCTGCCGTGGGGCGGAGGCAGTTTCACCGCTGAAACGCAGTTGATCTCTCAGCAGGCGGCGAAAGAAAGCTGGCAGGGGATCTATCTTGCAGATACCGCTCATGGGCATCGCTATACCGTGGGAGTCGTGACAGATCATAGCGGCCGATCTCAGCTGGGCGCGGTAAGCTTTCAGAATATGTCCAATGCCCGGGTGTTAAAGTTCGGAGACATAAACGATAAAGAACTCCTGACCTTGCGGGTGCAATTTACAAAGAGCCAGGAAAATCCAGACCAAGTCAACGCGCTGGCGATTTGGGCGCAAGATGCCGGGGGAAACTGGACGCTGCTGCGGAAGCTAACATTGCTGGACAATATCAGTATCAACAGGGTGGGGCTGAGCGTGGATTCTTTCGCAAGCCGCGCGCCGGACCCTGCAGTTTTCAAGTATTTTAATCTAACAGGTGACGGTAAACAACAGTATTACAATTTTGTAGACAATGGTAAGCTTGAGGCGTGGAAGCCTAGCAATGACAGAGTTCAGATCAAGGTAAATTTTATGAGTTCGTTAGAGCTCCCTAAAGAGGAAAACGTTTTCGACGCCGGCGGCCCTATTGCCTTAACTGTGAAGTTGGGCACAGTTTTGCTGCAGGGGCAAGAGGTAACCTTGAAAACGCAGGTTTTGGACACAGCGGGCTTAGAGGTCTACAGTAAGGATACACCGGTTGTTTTTTCGCAAAACGAAGTAACGCAAGTGGTGGACATTTCAGAGTGGGACGAAGAAAAAGGGATCTTTACCGTGCTAGCCGGCGTCGAATACGACGGGAAAATTTTGGCGCAAAGAAGCAAAAGAATAGCCGTCATTACGCCGCAGCCCGGTCCTTATGAGCTGGAACTAGACTCCCCCTTTGGCATGTGCTGGGTCGTAACGCAGCCCGGTTATTATTCTTCTTTGGACAAGGTAATGCCTTTGGCGGCTAGGCTGGGCATCAAATGGAATCGCGTTTCTTGGTTTGACTGGGAAAGAAAAAAAGTGAACGGAATCTGGGATTTAAGCCGTTATTATAGAATTATTGATAGTGGCCTGCAATATGGGATTATGACATTGCCAATCTTGGAGATCGCCAGTGATTTCACCAGTCTGATTGAAACAAGCCAAAAGGCGTACGGAGAGAAGCTGCCGGTCTACGAGCTTCTCAATGAACCTGAGGGCCGCCCGTTAGAAGTAGCTGCCAAAACTAACGCGGAGACAACCGCCTTTATCAGAGAACATTATCCGTCCGTGCGCACTACTTCCTCGGGCACAACACATGTCAATTTGGGGCTGCTTGGTACAATTATGGATTACGCATCCGATCCGTTTGACATCGCTAATGTTCACTTTTACCGTACGCCGTGCGCACCGGAGTTGCTGATGAAAGACGACGTGAAGGCTGTGCGAGAGATAACTGGTAACAAGCCAATCTGGATTAGCGAGGCCTCATGGTTCACAAGCAATCAGCCGCTGGGAGTAAGCGAGGCCACGCAAGCTAGCTACCTGGCCCGAACGTATCTGTGGGGAATGAAAGAAGGAATAGAGAAGATTTTCTGGTATAGACTGAGCGACAATGATCATGGACTGTTTTATTGGAACGGAGAACCTAAACCCTCGCTGGTGGCTTATAATGCTATGACAGCTATTTTGGGAAGTACGCCCGTCTATTTGGAGGAGATCACAAAATTTGGCCCGGAGTTGAAAATTTTGCGTTTCAAAGCCAAAACAGGGGATGTCACCGCCATGTGGAGCTTAAACGAGGAGTACGATTTAAGTGTAGAGACCGAACTTGACAGCTATTTTGATCTCTATGGGAACCGGAGGAATATTGCTTCGCAAAAGGGGAAAAAGACGCTGCGGATTACGGAAGCTCCCATCTATTTGCCCGGGGCTCTCGCCGCGGAGCAGCTGTTGACTGCCATCGTCGTCGAAGAGCGCCCTGAATTTCCGCAAGGTTTGGAAATTCGGATCTTGCCGCATGTTCTCTCCATGGAGGAGAGCCAGCTCTGCGTTTATTTGAAAAATCACAGCTCCCGCTCTCTAGAAGGCGCCGTTGCTCTTGATTTTGCCAACGCGGGGACGAGGAAGGTTGAGATCCCCGAGGATTGGAAGCTTGAGCCGGTAGCTCAGCCGGACTTTAACCTAGCCCCCGGCCAGGAGGCGGAAATCTATTTTGCACCCCAGGCTGCAGGATTTGATCCTTATCATCCGGACAAAGGATATCTGCTGCTTTGGTGGGTGGAAGGTTACTATTTCACGGCCACAGCGCGCTTAAAGGACGGAAGCAAGATCGAATATAATAACGGCATGAGTCAAGCGGGGCTGTCTTTACGCGGTATTTCTAAGGTCGACTCTCCTTTGACTATTGATACAGACTGGGAGAAGTGGAAGGATGTGCCAGGCTTTGACCTGTCACAGAAAGTACGCGCGAATGTGGGCGCAGTCAAAACTTATCGGGAAGTGGAGGGCTTTCTTCCCATATTCAAGGTGCAGTGGGACGATGAATATCTATATCTAATGGCCAGAGTGCAGGATGATCGCCACCATCAGCCCTATGCAGACGACAGAATGTGGTGGGTTGATTCTTTCGATTTAGCCATCGACGTGGAGCCGGAAAATAAGGATCCCCTCAGTTATTACTACTTTACGGTGGGGCTATCTGAAAACGGCTGCAATGTTTACCGGCGTCTAAACTCCTATGGTCATCCCGAAGCTAAACTTGAGGATGTAAAAGCGGCGGGAAAAAGGGACGACGGCTTCACCTACTATGAGCTGGCCATTCCTTGGCGGCAGCTGGCGCCGTTCACGCCGGAGAAAGGCAAATATCTTAAACTGGGTATTCAGTTCAATGAAAGCGACGGCCAATATAGATTGGGCTGGACCGGCTGGTTTGTCAATATGGGCGGACACTTAGTAGATAAGAATTTCTTGGGCGATCTCACGCTGGTAGACTAAGCGGAGCTACCTCATTAGGAGGCGATTTCCTATGAAGAAAAGATGGTTTCTGATTTTTCTGGTGCTCTTGATCGGCTTTTGTTTGCAGGCGGGCGCGCAATTCAAAGCCGGGGTGGTTTATTTCGCCCTGAACAAAGATGAAGCAACCTTGGATCATGATTTGGCGAGAATTAAAGAGCTGGGTTACGATAACATCAAACTTCCCACTTGGCCTTGGACGACGCCCACTCTGGGCTCAAAGTTAGTGCCCTGGACAGGGATGTTCCTGGAAAAATTGGAGCAATACGATTTGACGTTCACTTTACTCCATAATATCCAATACAATACGGTCATCAATGCTTATGATGCGTACTTATCCACGCAAATTGGCAAAGATGTCGAACCAGAGCAAAGGAGAGACAATTGTTTTTTAGGCAAATCTCTGTCGACTACCATCAGACCCTGGGTGCAGCTATTGCGGCAGACCGATCGCCTGGATGGCATAATTTTAGGCAACGAGGTTGGCCCTGAGCGCCGGATTAAACAGCCGGAGATGCTGCTGGATGTGTATCACGATTATTGTCTTACCGTGCACGGGAACCTTGAGGGAATTAACGAAGCTTGGGGCACTTCTTATACAAAAGTGTCAGAGATTGAGTTTCCGCAACATAACCCTGATCCCTATGGAAGGTCGACTCTTTTCTGGCCATGGCAGCTTCCGGAAAACGATGCCGGCTTTATTGATTTCATCCGTTTCTCCGACAAACTATTTGTCGATTTTTATAATAACATGTTTACCAAGCACATATTCCCGATCAGGGACGATGTGGACTACAGCCTAAAAACCGACACCAACCCCTTCGTTCAGAAATCGCTTACAGCATGTAACCTGGCTGGGTGGGATGGCGGTGCGTCTTTATATCCACAGTGGAGATTGAAAGCGATGACCGATATTAGCGGTAAGGTCGGCTATAACTCGGAACAACATCTCTATGGTGATTTCTACTATTATAGAGGGACGCCTGAGATAGTTCACTATCGCTATTTTATGGATACGCTCAATGGCATCTTGCAGACTGCGAATTACACTTATGACGATTGGACTAAGGAGTATACCGATAATGGTTATAAAACGGAGGTGATGCTGGAGGCTAACCGGCAAGTGATTTCGGATCTCAGGCGAACCGCCGACTATGTGATTTCATTGTACGAGACTGCTCCTTTGATTTCGGCTGTTTTGACAGAAGAGAATTATTATCTGGAGCCACAGGTTTATAACAAGGAAAATTTTCGTCCGGCTTTGCTCTATTGCGCCCTGGCAGCTAGGGGTCTACCTTGGCAGTATATTTCTGAAGACCAGATTGCAAACGTGAAAACTCCTTATCTACTGCTTTGGACAAATAGGATTACGGCAGACGCGATGGATGCTTTGGCCAACCTGCCATTATCAACCCAGATTATTTGCCTTGAGCAAGTGCCGGAGCTGAACGAATACGGTTTGCCGTTAGCTAAGGAGTTAGTGGATGTTGTGCGGAGCAGAAGCTCGGTGATCGCTGCCTCCCGGGAGCCGGCAGAGCTGATTTCGCAGTTGATGGTGATAGCCCCTGAATATGGCTCGCGAGACGGTGTTTTCCTAGAGAGCGGCATTCAAAAAATGAATTTTTGGGGTGATAAAATAACCCATTATGACCTTGAGTGTCCCTATCCAGTGATTGAGGTTCGGCAAAAGAAAACTGCGGACGGATACTTCTTTGCCGTAATCAACCATATGAATAAAGAACGGATCATTCCTTTGCCGGTGGTTTTGGATCTCACTGCGCCCGGGATCACACGGGTAATCGATCTGCTGACTAATGAGGAAGTTGATATTACGCTGGACATGAAGGCATATGAGGTTAAGCTTTTGCTTTATAAAATTGATTGAATTTACAGGGGCTTGCATGGGATTTAAACATCTGAGAGCCGTAAACCTGGGTCACCCGCCTTTTCATAAATAAAAAAAGCTATAATAGGACTGCTGAATAACTAATCTTATTGCGGTATTTATGATTACATTTATATGGAGTATCGCCAATCAAGGCATTCTGGATTCGTCGCGGGGCTGCTAGTGGTGCTCTATTGTCCGGATATCGAATACGGCACGGACGCTGCAACTAAAGTCTTCGCCTTCCTTGGAGTTTATCCCGTCGTCATCCTGCCGTGGGTTGCGGCCGCCGTCATGACTTGTTAGGTTGGAGCCGATGGCGACTGGCAGCGTCATCTTACAGGTGAAAGGAGTCGTCTTCTTTGGCCTTTTCTTGGAGAGTGAAGAGCAATTCATCCAGATTGGTGCGGCTGGGAGTTAGGTCGTGGCAAAGCGAATGAGCAAAAGCGGGATCAAAAAGAATTACCTGCTCACTAGCGGTGCGGTGGCCTTTCCGCCGCTTCCCTAACCGCAGATTTCGTTTCAAAATAATTCTTTGGTTTAAAACCTGTTCTGGATTTTATGGTTGTACGCAGCGAGGTTGTGTCCCATCAAAGAAGCAGAGCCTCCTGATTAAATATGGTGGGCCATGGAGAAGTGGCGGGGAGTAGGTATTTTGCTGGTTTGGTTTTATTGTGCTGGAAATCCTGTGGTAGTAAAATGACTAGCGTATTGGGGAACCTTAGATGGAAAGCATTGCAACCAAACCTGCGGATCCCAAGAGTTGAGCGCTGGCAACGGGACAAAGAGGCTTGTTAGGAAGCTGCCAAACACCTCTGCCTAGTTTTTGTTAAAAGCTTTTATTTAGAAAAATTTGGACTTACAGTATCGACTTTGCTTACCTAGAATAATGCTATCCTAAGAATCTAGGAAAATGATTTGCTCCCTCTAGGCTTCTCGGCCTAGAGGGAATTTAAACCCGGGAGGGACGCAGATGGTTGAAGATATTAAGGCAGCAAATATGTCTACACACGCGCGCAAGAAGTTGATGGGTTACCTGTTCTTGCTTCCTGCTGTAGTCTCGTTTCTATATTTTGTCTGGTATCCTGTTGTGTTAACTTTTATCATGAGCTTCCAGAGTGTAAACCTTGCAGGGGCAACCTCATTTGTAGGGATTGCTAATTTTAAAACTCTGTTTGCTGATCCGGTCTTTGCTAAGGCCTGGGCCAATGCAGGTCAGTTTACGCTCCTCTCACTTTTGATAGGCTATCTTGTGCCTGTGGTCGTTGCGATCTTAATTAATGAGGTGCGCTTTGGTCAGGCCTTCTTTCGGATCAGCGTCTATTTACCAACGGTTGCGCCCTCAGTTGCTGTGAGCATTCTCTGGTTGTGGCTGTTTGATCCTAGCTTGGGTCTACTGAATAAGATTTTAGGTTGGTTTAATCTGCCAGCGTCCCAATGGTTACTATCATCTCAGAGTGCCTTGCCTAGTCTGGTGTTGATGGCAACCTGGTCAGGTTTTGGTGGAACCGCTATTATCTATCTCGCGGGCCTACAGGGAGTGCCAGAGGAGCTCTATGAAGCAGCGGAGATCGATGGGGCTGGGATCTGGCAGCGAGCTTGGAATATCACGATTCCGCAGCTGAAACCGGTGATGATGGTGATGTTTATTATGCAGATCCTAGGCACCATGCAGGTTTTCGCGGAACCCTTCATTATGACCGGTGGTGGGCCTAATAATGCGACCATGACGATTTTGCTCCTCATCTATCGCTATGCTTACACTTACATGGATATGGGAGTGGCCAGCGCTGCCTCGCTGCTGTTATTTATCGTTTTGTCCATCCTCTCCTTTATTTATTTTAAGCTTGAGAATCGCGCAGCGTAAGGAGGAGAAAAAATGGCTGAAAAAGGAAGAGCATTAGTCGGTAAACTTGATCTGAAAAGGCCTATGGTACGAGCGGGCTATTTAATCATGATGATTCTATTGGTGGTTGTAGCTCTGGCTACACTTTTTCCCCTGTTGTGGGTTTTTATCAGCTCGGTAAAAAGCAGTGTTGAGATTTTCCAGGTTCCACCTTCAATCTGGCCTCAAGAGTTTAATTGGAGTAGCTATGCTAATGTCTGGAGCAAGTTTAACTTCCTCCACTATTTTGGGAATACAGTTGTTTTTATTTTGGGGATCTGGATTATACAAATGCTGGTTATCACCTTGGCTGCTTATTCGCTTTCCAAGTTGAAGCCACCAGGCCATCAGCTGATTATGTTTGGGTTTTTAGCGGCGCTGATGGTACCCGGCCTTGCCATGATGGTTCCTAAGTATGTGATTTTGCAAGATCTGCCGTTGTTTGGCTGGAATCTTTTAGATAGCTACTGGGCTTTTTGGTTGCCTGCAGGTGCTAATGCATTTAACATTCTGCTACTTAAGACATTTTTTGATGGAATCCCAGATGATCTGATTGATGCTGCCACAATCGACGGGGCTACGGAACTGAGAACTTTTTGGCAGATCCTACTGCCACTTTCAAAGCCCATTTTAGCTACCCTGACAATCTTTATTTTTCTTGGAGCTTGGAATAATTTTATGTGGCCTTATATTGTGATCTCAACCACGGAAAAACAACCCTTGATGGTAGCTATTTACGACAGTGTCTTCAAGAGTGCGGTTTTCGCCCAGAACGATATTATGGCAGCCATTACCATCGCCATTATTCCGCCAATTGTTGTTTTCTTTGTGCTCCAAAAGTATATTACCCAAGGAATAACATTGACAGGAATCAAAGGTTAAATTTGGAAAAGAAGCTCTGACTATGGAATTGACAATGGGCTTTGGCTCTGAGGGCAATCTTGATTGAGGGTCATTTCTAATATTTTAGTTCAGGGCAAATAGTTACCTGCAGAGTCTGTTTGCCGTTGGTTTAATTAAGGGGAGGAGGGTATTTTCGATGAAGGCGAGGATGGTTCAGTTAACGCTTTTGGTTTACGTGTTAATGTTCATCATTCCCACAGTAGGGGCAGAGGTTACTTTAGATTTAAACGCTTTTTCAAAAGATGATAACTTGGTTTATTCAGATGGCGTGCTAAGCTTAAAAACTAATGGTAGCTCTAGTAAAACCTACAGTTTTGATCAGTCGGGAGACTTTGAGAAATTTACTCAAGTCGTACCTGATAGTGGGGGTTATTGGGATGTCGTAGGTGGAAAAGCTAAGGTGTCTCCAGACCCCGGAACTAGTCGCATTGGCGATGAAAAAGAATACGCGCTAAAGATTACTCCGGATGTAGAGGCTGACACGATAACAATCAAATACAAAGTTAATTCCGAGGAAGATTACGATTGGTTCATGGTGAAGTGTGGAACTGAAATTGTCCATCGGAATAGTGGGTTTTTTGAAGGTGAAAAGGTGATCACGGATCTTCCATCTGGGAAGCATACATTCACGTTTCTTTATAAAAAAGACGAGTGCGGGCGTTCAGGAGATGATACAGTCTATCTTGAGTCCATTACTTTTAGCGGCGGTACAACAAAGACTGCTACTTCCAAGAGTGTATACTAACAAGGAGCAGATAGTCATAAGTTCATAAATAGGACGGTAACCGGGGTTGATAAGGTTGGTAATGTTATCACTAAATTTGTGGTTAGTAACAATACAAACGGGCCTACAACGGGTTGGAAGGAATATGAAGGCGGCACACTATCCCTCGCCAATGGTCAATACCTTTACACCTAGCTGTTCTTTTCATCTAGTGGTGGAGCTGCCGAGGTAAATAAGATCAAAGTAAAGGCGGAACCGGTGCCATCTATTAAGGGCTTTAGCGGCCTTGTAAGGGTGAAAGAAAAATCTGAGTTAACCTGGAAAGTATTCCAAGAAGGGCAGGATGTTACATCCCAGGCCACAGAAATCTAGGTCAGGGCAAGTAAGAATAACAATATGATAGATGCTATATCTAAGACTGTAACAAATGGTTCATTCATATGGATCGATGTGCTAACTGATGGCGAATGGTATTTTCCGGTTACAGGCGAAGGTAGGCACTGTCGAGACCGGCTGGAGCGACAGTGTGAAGGTCATTATAGATGCAACGGCACCTACCGTAGACTTTTTCGCTGTTAAGTCGAAGTATCCTTCCAGCTCCACCCTAACGGTAAAACTAAAAGATGATCTAAGCGAGATAAAAACCGATACAGATGGCCTGAAGGTTGAACTTTATAAGGGCGACATCAATCAAAACAAAGACTTTACCACCGGCGGTAGGGTAAAATAGTAACATTTGCAGGTTCCAATCTTGGCCTCCTAGATCGCGGATATTATAAAATTAATGTTACTGCTATTGATGAACTTGGTGACAGCAAAAGTGCCGAATATGAATTCTTCCTTAGCGACAATCTTACAATTATGCTTTCCCATGTAGTAGTACCGAAAGACGCTAATGATGCCCAAGGCTTTCAATTCTATGTGAAAGTTGGTAGCTAAGAGAAACAGCTTGTAGCAACCAGTAGTTTCGATGCGAGGCCTACAGGCTCAACATTTTATTTTAACCCAAATAATAAAGATGGAACCGGCACTTTAGTTGCAAAAGTAGAAGGGAGGGATGACTGCGGAGGCAATGGGAGACATGTAATTTTAAACCAAAACCCCAAGCTTGCTATGCTCTTTGAGCCTGATGGCTGGA
>ENA-UOOK01001665-UOOK01001665.1-fermentation-metagenome-genome-assembly--contig:-NODE-1665-length-28784-cov-6.550559_pt1 | contig 28784 bp, 19 predicted proteins | sample MGYA00245777_ERZ724023 | MGnify/ENA primary metagenome ERZ724023 (study PRJEB28704, sample SAMN03018312) | fermentation metagenome | biome: anthropogenic terrestrial biome; feature: soil; material... | reverse complement strand
CAAGTACATGGATTACAGGCTGATTGAAGTGAAATACAAAAAAGACATACCCAAGGATGCCATAAAAATAGCCAAAATGGCAGGCATCAAACAGGAAATAATAAAAGAAGCGGAAAAAACAATGGAAGAACAATAGAGAATTGTGCAAGGAGGTAATATATTGGAAAGTAAGTTGAACCTAAACCCGGAGCTAATCCGCAGTGCCCGTTCTGCTGCATCCAGCATAGCAGAGCAGACACAGGAATTTATCAATAAAAACACAACTGTCACTGTTGAGAGAACTGTTGCAAGGCTTTTGGGAGTAGATGGAGTAGACGAAATCGATAAACCCCTTCCAAACGTCCTTATAGACAGCATTAAAGAGAGCGGCGGACTTTCAAGAGGAGCAGCATTCTGGATTGGCAACGCAATGGTGCAGACAGGTAAAACTCCCCAGGAAATAGCAGAAGCAGTAAGTTCCGGTGAATTGGAAATTACAAAGCTTCCAGTTGCAGATGAAAAGAAAATCCAGGAAGTAGTTTACGAAACAGCAAAGAAAACAGTAGAAAGAATTAAAAATAACAGAGAAAAAAGAAATAATTATTTAAATACAATCGGAGAAGGCAGTCAGCCATATCTTTATGTTATTGTTGCAACAGGAAACATATACGAGGATGTTATCCAGGCTCAGGCAGCCGCAAGACAAGGCGCTGATATAATTGCCGTTATCAGGACAACAGCACAAAGCTTGCTTGACTATGTTCCCTACGGACCCACAACAGAAGGATTTGGAGGAACCTACGCAACTCAGGAAAACTTTAGAATAATGAGAAAGGCCTTGGACCAGGTAGGAGAAGAAGTAGGCAGGTATATACGCCTCTGCAACTACTGTTCAGGACTCTGTATGCCAGAAATAGCCGCAATGGGAGCAATGGAAAGACTGGATGTCATGCTTAATGACGCTCTATACGGAATACTTTTCAGAGATATCAACATGCAGAGAACATTGGTCGACCAATATTTTTCAAGAATTATAAACGGTTTTGCGGGAGTAATAATAAATACGGGAGAAGATAACTACCTTACAACTGCTGACGCATATGAAGAAGCTTACACCGTATTGGCATCTCAATTTATAAATGAACAATTTGCGTTAAAAGCAGGACTTCCGGAAGAACAAATGGGATTAGGCCATGCATTTGAGATGAATCCTATGATAGAAAACGGGTTCTTGTATGAGCTGGCACAGGCTCAGATGGCAAGAGAAATATTCCCCAAGGCTCCCCTTAAATACATGCCCCCCACAAAATATATGACAGGAAATATATTCAGAGGACATTTGCAGGATGCTATGTTTAATTTTATTTCCGTATGGACTCACCAAGGATTGCAGCTGTTGGGAATGCCTACTGAGGCAATACACACTCCTCATCTTCAGGACAGAATGCTTTCAATAGAAAATGCACAGTATATTTTCAACAATGCACGTGACATAGGTGATGAAGTTGAATATAAAAAAGATGGAATTATCCAGAGAAGAGCACAGGATGTATTGACAAAAGCCGAAGAGTTATTAAAGGAAATTGAAAAAGAAGGAATGTTTGACACAATTGAAAAAGGCAAGTTCGGGGGAGTAAAGAGAAGCTACACCGGAGGCAAAGGCTTAGCAGGTGTTGTTGAAAAGGATGAAAAATACTTTAACCCATTTATTGATTTGATGTTGGGGGGTGCAAAATAATGGAAAATATCCAGAAGGTTGATTTAACAAAAATAAAACCATATGGCGACACATTGAATGACGGAATGGTTCAAATGAGTTTTACACTGCCTGTTCCTTACGGTGATGAAGCAAGTGAAGCAGCAAAGCAATTAGCTGAGAAAATGGGATTTGATGACCCTGCGGTTGTATTTTCCAAAGACTTGGGAGTTGGCTACACATATTTTGTAATGTATGGAAAATGCACTCACACAGTTGATTATACCAACATTGAGGTTCCTAAGGTTGATATGGAATTCATGGATAGAGAAGAAGTTGAAGAATATATCAAGGAAAATATTAAAAGAGATGTAGTGATTGTAGGAGCATGTACAGGTACGGATGCCCACACTGTCGGAATAGATGCAATTATGAATATGAAGGGATTCGACGGTAACTACGGGCTTGAAAGATATAAGGGAATTGAAGCTATTAACATGGGCAGCCAGGTACTGAATGAAGAGCTTATTGCAAAGGCAATTGAAGTAAAAGCAGATGCAATTTTGGTATCTCAGGTAGTTACACAAAAAGATGTTCATATTGCCAACTTGACACAATTAGTTGAAATGATGGAAGCGGAAGGACTGAGGGACAAAATGATTTTGATTTGCGGAGGTCCCCGAATAAACCACGAGCTTGCACAGGAATTAGGATATGATGCAGGTTTCGGCTCCGGAAGCTACGCAAACCATGTTGCAACATTTGTTGTAAAACAAATTGTTGAAAGAAATTTAATTTAAAAATAAAAATGAGATTCTTCGGGTCATATTTTCGGAATGACGGGCATGTCATACTGAGAAAATGAGATTGAAGAATCTCTTTTTATGCTTATTACCGCGATGAGGAATAAACTTTTTTAAAGCTCTGCGGAAAATTTATAGTAATCTTGAGGATGTATTTTTTATATTTATTATTGACGTTTTTAAGAAATTTTAATGTAAGGGGAATAATATCATCTTTGCGTTCCTTTAAAGGAGTAGTAGAAAATATGTAATACTCTTTTTAAAACTTATAAAAATTGCAGAGCATGTATATTTGAAATTTTAATATACATGCTTGCTTATATAATAAATTTTAGTATATCATATGTAATAAGACAATAGCAAAAAAAATCTTGCAATTTTGTCCGCAGAGATATATAACAATGAAGTATTTATGTAAAAGTTTTGCTAAACTAAAGCAGCTTTCAAATATATTTACATAAAAGTAGGAGGTACAAATACTTGGAATGGTATAACAAAAGTAAAGAGGAAGCGCTTAAGGAATTAAGCAGTGATGAACTTAAGGGACTCAGCGATCAAGAAGCAGTCCAGAGAATTGAAGAGTATGGCAAAAATGAATTAAAAGCACAGGCAAAGAAAACTTTCGCACAGAAACTCATCGAACAGTTCAAAGATTTCTTGGTTATCATCTTGATAGTTGCAGCTATAGTTTCGGCTGCAGTAGGTGAAGTACAGGACTCAATCGTAATTTTAGCAATTGTTGTTATGAATGCAATATTAGGTATTTATCAGGAAGGACAGGCAGAAAAATCTGTTGAAGCACTGCAGAAAATGAGTGCTCCGGAAGCTAAATTAATAAGAAACGGAAAACAAATTCAGGTTCCGTCATCAGACGTTGTTCCCGGAGACATAGTAGTTCTTGAAGCAGGAGATATAATTCCTGCAGACGTAAGACTCATCGAAAGCTCCAACATGAAGGTTGAAGAAGCATCGTTGACAGGTGAATCAGTTCCGGTTGACAAAGACGCTTATGAAGTTCTCGAAGGTGCGGCAGGCATAGGCGACAGACACAACATGGGCTTCTCAAGCACGGTAGTTACTTACGGAAGAGGGAAAGGTCTGGTTGTTGAAACAGGTGAAAAGACTGAGATAGGGCATATTGCAACTACAATTCAGTCATATGAAGAAGAACTGACACCACTTCAGATTAAATTGAACCAGTTGGGAAAAATTTTAGGAAACGCATGTATATTAATTTGTATCGTGGTTTTCGTAGTTGGTCTTATACAGGGAAGAGGGGTATTGAACATGCTTCTTACTTCTATAAGCTTGGCCGTTGCAGCAATACCGGAAGGACTTCCCGCAATAGTTACAATAGTACTGTCAATCGGTATGAACAGAATGGCTACAAGAAATGCCATAGTTAAGAAGCTCTTGGCAGTTGAGACATTGGGGGCTACACAAGTAATATGTTCAGATAAAACAGGTACATTGACACAGAACCAAATGACGGTTGTCAAAGCATACGTTGATGACAAAATCATCGATGTTGAAGGCGGAGGATATGAACCTACAGGTGCTGTAAAGCTGGACGGAAAAGAAATCAATATAGATTCACTTCCTGACTTAAAAATATTTGCATGCGGCGGAACATTGGCAAACGATGCTCACCTTGACAATTCTTCAGGTGTATGGAAGATGGTCGGTGACCCTACAGAAGGCGCAATCGTAACATTCACAGGAAAATTGGGAAAGACAAAAGAAGATTTGAACAAAGATTTTCCGCGTATAGAAGAACTTCCTTTCGACTCAGAAAGAAAGATGATGTCTACATTCCACAATAACTATATACCCGGAAAGGTAGTATCATTTACAAAAGGTGCTCCTGACGTTGTAATAAAGAGATGTACAAAGATAGCACTTAACGGAGAAGTAGTAGACTTTACAGATGAGCTTAAAGCAAGAGTGCTTTCAGTAAACAGCCAGTTTGCAAAATCAGCGCTGAGAGTATTGTCGGCAGCGTACAAGGTATGGGATTCAGTTCCTTCTGATAACGTATCAGAAGTGGTAGAAACCGAAATGATATTCCTGGGACTTGTCGGAATGATAGACCCTGCAAGACCTGAAGTTAAAGCAGCAATCAAAGAATGTAAAGAAGCCGGAATCACGGCAGTAATGATTACAGGCGACTACAAAGAAACAGCATTTGCAATTGCAAAAGACTTGGGAATGGCAGAAAGAGAAGACGAAGCAATGATGGGTGCAGAACTTGACAGCCTGTCAGATGCAGAAGTAAGAGAAGTGGTTAAGAAGACAAAAGTATATGCCAGAGTATCACCTGACCACAAGGTTAAGATAGTAACAGCATTGAAGGGAAATGGAAATATCACAGCTATGACAGGCGACGGAGTAAACGACGCAATGGCGCTGAAGAAAGCCGACATAGGTATAGCCATGGGTATAACAGGAACGGATGTCGCAAAGAACACAGCAGATGTTATATTGACAGATGACAACTTCGCAACAATAGTAAATGCTGTTGAAGAAGGAAGAATCATATTCAGCAACATCAAGAAGTTCGTATTCTTCCTGTTAAGCTGCAACATCGGTGAAATCCTCATCGTATTTGCAAGTATATTGGTAGGCTGGGAAATGCCCCTTGTTCCGATTCAATTGTTGTGGCTGAACCTTGTAACAGACAGTTTCCCTGCATTGGCACTTGGTGTTGAACCTGCAGAACCAAACATAATGAATCTGCCTCCGAGAAATACAAAAGAAGGAATTCTTGACAAGGGCATGTACGGCGGAATCGTGTTCCAGGCAATAGCAATATCAGGTACAACATTGATTGCATTTTATTGGGCAATGCAAAGATACGGTGTTGCTACACACATGGCTCATATCAGAACAATTGTAATGGTAACATTGATCACCGCAGAACTTTTGAGAGCATTCTCATCAAGATCACAGGACTTCACTTTATTCAAAATCGGATTCTTCACAAACAAGACAATGAACCTTTCAGTTATAGGAGCATTCCTTTTGACTGTAGCTGTAGTTTATGTTCCGGTAGCAGCTGATCTGTTCAACTTGGTACCATTGACATTTAACGATTGGGAAATAGTAATAATGTTCGCATTCATTCCACTTGTAGCAGGCGAATTATATAAAGTAATATTTAAAAAAAATAAATAATTGACATAAAAAATATGGCGCCTTGAATTTCAGGCGCCATATTTAGGTGAAAAGTATTTTTCAAAGAACATTTGCGAATTCAGGAATTCTCTTTTATGCTTAATAAAATATCATTGCAAAAATACAAAAATATGGTAAAATATACTGAATAGGTAGTAACAGGGTATAGCTGAACCATCCTACTGAAAGGAGGAAATACTCTTTCAATAAGGAGGTGAAGTTAATGTCAACATATGAAGCTATTTCACTAATGATTGCATTTGCAATTTTAGTAGTAGCATTAGTTAAAAGACAAAAATAAATTACCCTGTAAACGGCAGGGTAATTAACAATTAAAAGTTTTCAATTCATCAGCTATAGCCGACTACCTATTTATCTTATACAAATGATACCATATTTATACATATAAATCAACAAGAATTTTATGGGGTTTTAATAAGGTGATAAAAAATAAAAAGCTTTTATATACTATTAAAATAACAGTATTATTGATATTATTTTTTTCTTCCCTATATTTTGAAAATGCTCATCAGCAAAGACTGATAATGCTCATTATTATTTTTATACTTTTTTTAGCCTGTAATACAGCTAAATATTATATAAAATCCCAAAATAAACTTTTCCTATTATTTTTAATTGATATAGCTTTGATATATGGTCTGGAATCTAATTCAAGATTATTAATAAACTACTTTTTTCATTCTTTTTATGTAATAATTTTTCTTGAAGCATCTCTTACATTGCAGCTTAAAAAAGGAATTACAATCGGAGTCATTACATTAATCATATCCATGATAAAGTACGCATATTTAATTTATTATAAATTCAACCTATCCAATGTATCACAGATGCTTTTCTTTCTCATGGTCAATATGTTGATTTTAATAATTGCGGCATTTGCACAGCATTCAAAGGAAGAAAAAGAAAAAAAAGATATTTTATACAGGGAGCTTTTGGATACTCATAAAAAACTTAAGGAATATACCGATGAGTTGAACAGGCTTTCTGTAATAGAAGAAAGAAACAGAATTGCACGAGACATACACGATACTTTAGGGCACAATATGACAGCATTGATTATGCAGCTTCAGATGGCAGAGCATTACGCAAAAACCAATGTGGAAAAATCAACCGAAGTGCTTAATAATTCTCTTAAGACAGCAAGAGACAGCCTGTCTGCCATAAGAGAGGTTGTTGAAACATTGAGAGGAAAAGAATCATTTTCAGAAAAAATAAAAATAAAAACTTTAATTGACGAATTCTCTGAAAAAACCGGAACAGAAATAGACTTAAAAATAAGCGGTGAAATTACAGACGATAATCCGGCTAATTCAGCAATATACCATATATTGCAGGAGGGAATGACAAATGCAATAAGGCATGGCAATGCATCTAAAATCCGGATTAACCTTACATACTCCAAGGAATATATAAAATTTAACATAAAGGATAACGGAGCGGGAGCTTTGGCTATGGTTGAAGGCTTTGGCATGAGGGGAATGAGAGAAAGGGTAGAATCCTTTGGGGGTAAGATTGAATTCAAAACACAAGAGGGTTTCATTATAGACGGAATTATAAATTTAGTCAGGAGGAAACAATGATTAAAATACTTTTGGCGGATGATCAGGATATTTTGACGGAAGGGCTTAAATTAATACTCGGAGCGGAAGAAGATATTGAAATTGCGGGAATTGCGAATAACGGCAAAAAAACATATGATTTATGCAGGCTGAGGCATCCCGATGTTGTTCTTATGGATATACAAATGCCTGAAGTAAACGGTGTTGAAGCGACAGCAATGATTAAAAAGGATTTTCCCCAGATAAAAATAATAGTGCTTACTACCTTCAACGATGACGAGTATATTTATGATGCATTGAAAAACGGGGCATCGGGATATTTATTGAAGGATACATCCCCAACGGAAATTTTAAGGGCAGTACGTACCGTCTATAACGGAGGGGCATTGATTCAATCGGAGGTAGCAGTTAAAGTAATAGATCAATTTTCACGGTTGGCAAATGAAACCGCGGATAAACACATAGACCCAAGGGCAAAATTACTGACGGACAGAGAAACAGAAATATGCCGCTTGATTGCCGAAGGAAAAAATAATCAGGAAATAGGGGAGGAATTGTTTTTAAGCACGGGTACCGTAAAAAATCATATTTCAAGAGTGCTGATAAAGCTTGACTTAAGGGACAGAACTCAATTAGCCGTTTTCACAATTAAAAATGATTTGTAAAACAAAAATTTCTATACACCACTTTGGCGTATAATTTTTTTGCATCCTTAAAATATAGTGCCAAAAGTCATATTGAATTTAAAAATTAAGTGATTTAAGATACTATTATTTTTTTCTTAATATCAATACAATGGTATCATAGGTAGAAAGACACACCTTTTCTTTAGGGATAGACTCTGAGGTCAAAGGATTGTCCACCAAATCTATAAAAATATGCATTGTGATTATAACATGGTTTATGTTAAAGGGAGGAATAATAATGAAAAGAAAAGTATCATTGATATTGGTATTGACGGTAATATTACTTACAGCCTGCAATACAAATAATTTAGCGGAATACAAAAAGGCGGCGGAAAAAACAGATCAAATTATCAGAGGTCAGACTACGGGAGAATTTTCGCTGATAACTGAATTTGACAGGGAAGGATTAACCCCTGAGGAAATAAGGGAGCTTAATTATATTAAGGATATGAGCGGAAGCTTCAATGTAGTATATGATGACGAAGAAGAAAGATCCATTATCAGAAACTATTTAAACTTCGGAGGCTTGGGATACGATTTTGAAGTATATATCAACGGAGAAGAAATGTTTATGAAACTTCCCGTTGTAGGAAAGTATATAAAAATTGATGATATGTCCTCGCTTAGTGACGAAATGTATCATACGGAGGATGAGATAGTATCGGAAGATACAATTGCCGAATTTTCGAAAAAATGGATTAGCCTGATGAATGAAGAGGATGTTTTCAAAGGAAAGGATATAGTCGTTACAACTCCGGACGGAGAGGTTAAAACAAAGGAGTATGTAATTAAATTAAACGATGAGCAAATAAAAATATTGCTTAAGGACAGTGTTGAAATATTTTCTAAAGATAATGATTTAAAAAAATTATATGAAGAAAATATTCGTACAATGGCAGAGCCTTTAAAAGACAAAACATTTGAAGAATTGTTATTGGATATTAAGAATAATACCGATAAATATTATGTTGAAAATTTCACCTTCACAGCATATGTGGATATTGACGGATATATTGTAAATCAAATTATTGAAGTGTTTTTAAAAGCAAAGGATGTTGACAAAGGCGGTGTAGAGAGTTTCAGATACAGCCTGAATATAAAAAACTGGGATATCAATAAAAAACAAAGCTTTGATTTTCCTGTATTAACAGATGAAAATACAATGAATATTGAAGATATGGATGGAGATATGCCGGCTTCGATGAAAGATTTCTTCGGCAATAAAAATTAGGGGTGCAATATGTTAAATGTTAAAAATTTATATAAGAATTTTGGAAATATAACAGCAGTGGACGGAATAAGCTTTGAAGTAAATAAAGAAGAAGTGTTCGGACTTTTAGGTCCCAACGGAGCAGGAAAATCCACAACAATTTCAATAATATCCACACTTCTCAAACCCACAGGAGGCGAAGTATTATTTGAGGGGGAAAGTATCTTTTCAAATCCTAAATTCATAAGACGGAAATTAGGTGTGGTTCCGCAGGATATAGCACTTTATCCAACACTTACCGGCTATGAAAATTTAAGATTTTGGGGTAATTTATACGGACTCAGGGGTCATGAGCTTAAAACGAGAATTGATGAGGTAGCTGAAATCATAGGATTGAACGGACGCTTAAAGGATAAGGTTGAAAAGTATTCCGGCGGTATGAAAAGAAGATTGAATATCGGAGCGGCTTTGCTTCATAAGCCGGAGTTTCTCATAATGGATGAACCAACAGTCGGTATTGACCCTCAGTCGAGGTCTCATATATTAGATACGGTGCTTAAGCTGAAGGACGAAGGTCTTACGATAATTTATACTACTCACTATATGGAAGAGGCTGAAAATTTATGCAATCGTATCTGTATAATGGATGAGGGCAAGATTATTGCATCGGGTACCCGGCAGGAATTAGTGGAATTGGTAAAGGAAAAGACCCAAATAAGCATAAAGCTTGACAGCGTGAATGAAAGTATCTTAAATAGTTTGAAAAATATGCCCGGCGTTAACGATGCAAAATTAGATGAAGATACAATAAATTTATACGGTGAAAACGGCGATATATTATTGGCTGAAATAATTGCCAAGGTTTCTGAGCATAAAAGGCGTATTCAGTCAATTGATGTTAAGAAACCGAATCTCGAAGCGGTGTTTCTTCATTTAACCGGAAAGGCTTTGAGGGATGTGTAATTATGAAGGTGCTTAGTATAATAATCAAGGATTTTAAAACTATTTTAAGTGATAAACAAGCAATTATTCTTACAATGCTCATGCCCATAATTTTAATGACCATTTTAAGTTTGGCATTAAAAGGTTCTTTCATTAGCTCAAACAGTTTGGAAATTGAAAGAATAAATATTGCCGTAGTAAAAAAATATAATGAAAACAGCGATAATATAATGTTTGAGAAAACCTTAAAAAAAGTTATGGATATAACTCCTGATAATGTTGAGATTAATCCGGATAAAATATTTTTTGAGGACTTTCTTGAAAGCAAGGAAGTATCGAAATTATTGAAATATACTGTCGCAGAAGAAAAGGATGCATTGGAATTATTAAATAAGGGGGAGGTTGCGGCAGTTATAGTTCTGCCTGACAAGTTTTTATATAATATGAAAATCAACCTTATAACACCTTTCAGAAACAATGTGGATATTAAGGTGCTGACTCATGCAGATAAAAGTATGGCAGGTGAAATTGTAACCTCTGTAATGGAAGCATATGCAGATTCTATGTCATCCGTAATCATAGGAAAAAATGTACTCATTGAATCTGTGTCCGCCAATGATTTAGGGCAAAGCGGATATGACAATATGGAAGAAATAATGGAAGGTATGAGCTCCTTGATGAAAGGAATAAGCATCAACATTGAAAATACTGTAGTGGAAGGCAGGGAAAGTGTAACCAGTTCAGAATATTATGCAGTTGCAATGATGAGCATGTTTATTCTTTTTGCTGCCGGACAGGGGGGCAGAATGCTTTTGGAAGAAAAGGATAATCAAACTTATCAAAGGATGGTTATTGCGGATATATCCAAGACACACATATTGGCAGGCAAGTTTTTTACGGTATTTTTAATTGCTTCGGTACAGATTTTAATTATGATTGCTTTTTCGTATTTTGCTTTAAAGGTTAAGTGGAAGGATTTCAGCTCGATTTTTATTATAAGCATTACTTCAGCCTTTGCGGTTGCAGGACTCGGAATTTTCATAGGCTCCTTAACATACAGCATGGGCAATTATAAATTAGCAAACACTTTTGAAAATGTTATAATTCAGATAATGGCTCTTTTGGGAGGAAGCTTCTTCCCTTTAGATTTGCTGCCTGATGCAATACAAAAGCTCGGCTTCTTATCTCTTAACGGGGTAGCTCTCAAAGCATTTCTAAAAATTATATTAGGCTACAGTATCCGGGATATTTCAAAGAATATTTTAACATTGGCCATTACAGGCACAATCTTTACAATTTTAGCTTTAATAATATTTAATAAGGAGGAGTCTGTAGATGTTAAGCATAATAAAATTACGTCTGTTAAGGCTTAAGGATGAATACCTGATATTTATAATCATGACTGCCATGGCTCTTGGGCTGACATTCATATTCGGATTTTCCTTCAACAGCTACAGACCTTCCGCAGTGATAGTTGACGAGGATAAAAGCTCATATTCGGAGGATTTCATAGAAGAGCTGAAACAAATTCAGACCTTCAGGTTTATTGATGCGGATTTAGATTCTGCCTCAAAACAGGTGGAGGAAGGAGATGCAATAGTTGCATTGATAATTAAAGAAGGCTTTCAAAATAATATTCAAAAAGGCAATAATATAACTATGGGACAAATTAAAGTCAAGGATGATGCCTACATCCTTACATTGCAGGAAACCGTGAGAAGTCTTATTGTGAAAATGGCAGGAAGCAAAAGAATTGCGGAAGTAACGGCTGACTTTATTTCTTCTCAAAAGCCTGTCAGCGAAGAAGAAATTGAAGACTCGGCATATAAAAATGTAATGGATTCGTGGAAATACAAAAATCCCCTAAGGGTTACATCTTTCGTTGCCAATACAAACACCGATTCCGGTTATGATGCAATGAAGCATTCAATGATTGGGTTTACAATATTTTTCTCAATGTATACCATGGTTTTTTCCATAGGTACCGTACTGAGCGACAAACAGTATAAAACATGGGGAAGAATGTTAATATCCCCTGTTTCCATGACCTCCATATTAGGCGGAACCATGGCAGTATCCTTCTTGGTTGGAATTATTCAAATGGCAGTGCTAATATTGGGAGGGAAATATTTGATTGGAATAGATTGGGGTGAAAGTACAGCAGGAATTATGATGATTACAATAGTATTTGTATTTACCGTAACCTCCATGGGTTTAATGCTTTCCGGTATTGTTAAAACCCAAGCCCAGTTAGGAGCAATGACTCCGGTGATTTTGACCAGCACCTCAATGCTTGGAGGCTGCATGTGGCCGTTAGAAATAGTAAACAATAAAGTTTTGCTATTTTTGGCTGAGCTTACACCTCAAAAATGGGCATTACAAGGAATGGAATCCATCGCGGCAAAGGGAATGGGCTTTGAGGCAGCAATAATGCCGACAATTGTGCTTCTGGCAATGGGAATAATTTTCTTTGGAATCGGAATAAAAACAGTGAAGCAATAATATTTTGGTTTAGTGCATATTCAGCAGGGTATATTAAAACTAAAGGGGACATTCCTTTTGTCTGTTAATACAACCCTGCAGTAAAGGTGTGTCCCCATACCTATAAACTAAATAGGAGGACAATTATGACTACGGATAGAAGTAACCTTGATAAATACAAAGTGTCTGCGGATAAATTAAGAAAAAACTGCAGCATATGCGAAAATTTAAATTTTTGCCGAACATCAAGAGATGTAAATGTTTTAGAGGGTGTAATCGGGCAGGACAGGGCTGTAAAATCCATGGAGTTTGGTCTTTCCATGGGAGCCTCGGGCTACAATATTTTTGTTTTGGGTCCTCAGGGAACAGGCAAGACCACCTATGCACAGACTGTTGTTTCCAAAGCTGCATCAAAGCGTGATGTACCTGATGATTGGTGTTATATCAATAACTTCAGCGAGTGGGATAAGCCACTTGCTATTTCACTTCCCGCAGGTCAGGGTAAGGTTTTTCAAAAGGATATGGAAAAACTTATCACCAATCTTGTGGTTTATATTCCAAAAGCATTTGAAGGCAGCAACTTTCAGCAGCAAAAGGATTCTATAATACAAAAAACAAATAAACAAATGACCGAAATTCTGAGAAATATAGATAAATTGGCTCGGAATGCAGGATTCGGCATACAGCAGGCAGGTCAAAGAATTCTTCTTATACCGATGATTGAAGACAGGCTGATTACACCTGAAGAATTTAATAAGCTTACCGATGAACAGCGTGATGCAATTGATGAAAAAAGAAATAAAACCGCAAAGGAAATTGATGAAAAAATCAGAGACGGTCAAATGGTACAAAGATTTGCAGAAGAAAAAGCCGTTGAAGTCGAAAAGCAAACTGCAAAAGAAGCCGCAGAGCCCTTTATTGAACAGTTAAAAGAAAAATATGCAAATATTCCAGCAATTGTTGATTATTTTGATAAGGTACTGAAGGATGCCGCAGAAAACCATGAAATTTTTAGCAGTGTGCGTCACAGCCTAAACGAAAATATCATTACAAAGCTCCAGGATGCAGAGAACTTAGACGGAGAAGAAAAAAATCTGTTTGAAAAAGCAGCAGCTAAGGACAGCAAGGACCCCTTTACGAGATATAAGGTAAATTTGTTCATAAACAATGAGGACACAAAAGGAGCACCAGTCATAACGGAAAGCAGCCCCTATTATTATAATTTATTCGGAAAAATAGAATATAAATCCCAAATGATGACCACAACGACGGATTTTACCATGATAAAGGCAGGTGCTATTCAAAAGGCAAACGGAGGATACCTGATACTTCAGGCAAAGGATATGTTAATGGACCCATATGCTTGGGATACCTTGAAAAAAGCTCTGAAGTACAAGCAGGCAGTTGTGGAAAATATAGGCGAGCAAAGCCGTTTTGTTCCTACGGTAACACTAAAGCCTCAACCCATTCCTTTAAATATAAAGGTTATTTTAATAGGCAGTTATTTCTTCTATAGTTTTTTAGCTGCTGATGAGGATTTCAGAAAGCTTTTTAAGGTAAATGTGGATTTTGACGTGGAAATGGACAGAACAAATGAAAATATACAGCATTATGTATCCTTTGTAGCATCCATGTGCGAAAATGAAAACCTGAGACACTTTAACTGCGAGGCATTGTCCAAGGTTGTTGAATACGGTTCAAGGCTTGCCGACAATCAAAACAAGCTGTCAACACGCTTCAATATAGTAAGTGAAATTGTTTACGAGGCATCTGCATTGGCGGAAACGGATAATTCGGAATTTGTGGATGCAAAGCATGTTAATGCGGCAATTCAAAACAAAAAATACCGCTCCAACAGAATTGAGGAAAAAATGCAGGAGCAAATATTTAGCAAAAAAGTCCTTATCGACACGGAAGGAAAAGTTGTAGGTCAGGTGAACGGTCTGTCCGTAATGGGAATATCCGATTATTCCTTTGGTCTTCCCTCCCGCATTACCGCAAGGACCTATACAGGCAGAGAAGGTATAATAAATATAGAAAGAGAAACTAAAATGAGCGGCAACATCCATTCAAAAGGAGTTTTAACCTTAAACGGATATTTGGGAGGCAAGTTTGCTCAGGAAAAACAATTGGGTCTAACCGCACAGGTTACATTTGAACAGCTTTACGGGGGAGTTGAAGGAGACAGCGCTTCAAGTGCGGAGCTGTACGCAATATTGTCAAGCCTGTCTGACGTGCCCATTAAGCAAAGCTTGGCAGTAACAGGCTCAGTGAATCAAATGGGAGAAATTCAGCCAATAGGCGGAGTCAATGAAAAAATTGAAGGCTTCTTTGACATTTGCTCATTAAAAGGTTTAACAGGAGAACAGGGGGTAATAATACCGGACAGCAATATCGACAATCTAATGCTGAAGGATGAAGTAATAGAAGCCGTTAAAAACAATCAATTCCACATTTACGCCGTTAAAAAAATAGAAGAAGGTATTAATATTTTAACGGGAGTTAAAGCAGGAGAAAAGGACAAATTTGACGAATATGAAAAAGACAGCATATTCTATCTTGCAAACAATAAAATAAATGAATTCAACAAAGTTTTGACCACGTCTGAAGAAGGGGCATAGCCTCTGATACGCTGTTTTGGGGATGGTATTTTTCGTTTTATTTTTTAATGAAAAGAACCATCCCCAAAACCACTTTATAAAGACAATACGTGAAAGAATTCGTACAAACAAATGTTCGAAAAGTATATTGAAATCTATTAAGTTATATGTTATAATGATTAGACAAATAAGAATTAGGAGTTTTTAAAATAATTTTCAAAATTTGTAGAAATGTTTTGATATCTTTAGTATAATATCTCAAAACAGGACAACCCTATAAGAAAATTATGGGAAGATAACATTTTATCTATTGTTAGGAGGTTCAACATGATAGCTATTAAAGAACTGCTATCAACAGAATCAAATGGTATAAATGTCAAATTATTTGAATATGATGTTGATGATGAGCAGAGTTTTAATGAATTAAAGGAATACCTTATTTCAAAAATAAGAACCTCTAAAGTACATAATGAAGAAAATTATGATTTGAACTATTATGGTTCCAAGAATTTAAATCCTGAATTTATAAAGAAATTTAATGAACAAGCCCTTAGAATAAGCATTCCCTTAAAATCTAAAATTCCACAATTTGATGTTCGTAGGGAAAGAGTAACAGAATGGATGGCACAACTTCTGTTAGAGAAAAAATACAATTGTAAATTTCATGGAGAAGCCGATAAGCGAATGAATATGGAGCCTGTGAACATTGACAAGCATACATCCGGTATTGATGTACCCGGAATTAGGATAGATAATGGTCAGGCTAAATTTGTTGTTTGTGAAGTTAAAGCTTCGGAGGATAAGAAAATACCTTGCAGTTCGGCTGTATCATTGCAGGAAGATATACAAAAATCAATAGATAATAAAGAAAAAAGAGTTACAAAAGAAATTTTGCAATATATGTTTGATATCCGTAGCATTAAGATGAAGGATGAAGAGTTATTGATGATTATAGATTTTCTAGCTAAACTGATTGTTAATGCCGAAAATAGTTTGGTTGATAATATTATGTTTTTTCCTGTTATTATTAGGAATAATGAGGAAATAATTAAGAATAAGAATGCAGGTGATTATAGAGATTTTGATGTTAAAGGTGTGTGTAGTAGAAATATTGAAAACATTGTAATTGCATTTCAAAGGTCTATAAATGAATTTAGTAATTATATTTATACTGAGGCGATAGGGAATGAGTAACATTGATGCTATTATAAATTCTATTAAAGAAATTTTTAATATGAGTGAAGAAAATATTTCTTCACTTAGTGTCATGCTCAATAATATTGATTCAAATCATATATTTAATAAGTTTGGATTAGAATCAGAAGAATATAGTTTTTCTAAAGATGAATTAATATCAAGAACGAATCTTCTTAATGCCTTAATGGAAATTATCTTAGAAAATCCTAATTTAGATATAATTAAAAAAGATGAAAGAAAAAAAATATTAATTACATTGTATGGAACAACTGCATCTTTGTATGAGCAACTGTTAGAACAATACAATAATAATATATTTGAAGATATTACTTATCTCGTCATGTACAGTATGCTCTCTTATTTAGCTGATAAACAAACAATATCAAATTTAGTAATAGAAGAATATAATGAAAAGTTACTAAAAAATAAATATATGTTACATAATATGGATACTATAAAGAAATTAGAGTTTAATACATATTATTTAATCATTTTAATGGTAAGCAATATTAAAAATTATGATGGATTAGTCAATTTGAATTCTAATATTAATAATGCACAGAAGTTGCTGGATGAGGCTCAAGAAATAGAATTGAGCAAGGATGAAATTAATATTGAAAATGGAATGAAGATAAGTTCCTTTGGAAACATCATATACCTTACGGTTCTATTAAAGGAATATTTGTTTGCCGGGAAAATTACAAGTGAAGAAAATCAGGATATTTATAGTTTAATTGATATATATTCATATAATGCATTTCATTTGCTTGGGATGGAAGATATAGAATTAAAGATAGTTGGACATTTACTTAAATACACCTATGAACAGATAGCTGATAATTCTATATGGAATATAGCTGAAAAATCCCCTATGATACGACAGTTTATTGAAAATAATTTATCTGATAAGAATAAGTATATTTATTCTTTGCTCCCATCACAACGTGATGTGATTTCAGAAGTGTTGACACCCAAGAAGAGTATAATAGTTGGAATGCCTACAAGTTCAGGCAAGTCTTTATTGGCAGAGATGCAAATTCTATTTAGCCTGCATAATTATAAAACGGAAGATTATAAACCGACAGTATGCTATGTTGTTCCAACAAATGCATTAATAGATCAAGTTAAAAGAGATTTGAAGGAAGATTTTAAAGGGTTTGAATTCAACATTGAAACAGCATTGCCTTTTTATGATGTAGATGAAATAGAAGAAGAAATATTAACCAGAAAACATATTGACATATTAATTAGTACTCCTGAGAAATTGGAGTCATTAATTAGACAAGAACATTCTTCTATATCAAATATGAGACTGGTTATTATGGATGAAGCTCATAATTTAGGCGATAAATCAAGAGGTTCCAAATTTGAATTGTTGCTGGCAGCTGTAAAGCATAAAATGAATGATGTTAATTTCATGTTATTAAGTCCTTTCATATCAAATGGCAATCAAATTGGAGAGTGGTTGGCTGACTCAGAAAAAAACTCTGCTGTAATTTCTATGGAATGGACTCCAACCAGACAGTATATTGGATGTAATTTGTTAAAAAAGCATAAATTTGTTTCAGTGCTGGAATTTTATAAGTCATCAAGAAATCAATTGTCTTCTGAAAATATAGAAATAAAGTTAAGGAGCAATCCTTTTGATGTTAAAGAGGAATTAGGTGAAAGTAGTTTAAATACTGCCGTTAAATTATGCATTATTCTTAATGATTTTATTGAGCAGGATGGAAACATTTTAATATTATGCGAAGGACCTGGAACAAGTAAAAATTTAGCTAACCAAATAGCTAAATACTACATAGATAATGGTAAATTAAAAGATATAAGTTCGAAACCGGAAATCAATAAAGCATTAGAAATTATTAAATTGGAAAGCAATGAAGAAGATGTTCTGTTGGAGTGTATAAAATACGGAGTCTGTTATCATAATTCAGGTTTGTCAAGTTTAGTTAAAGGAACAATCGAAGAACTGATTCGTAATAATCATGTAAAACTAATATTTGCTACAACCACATTAGCACAAGGAATGAATTTCCCTATAAATACTGTAATATTTCAAACGGTTAAATTTAGGGGACATGAGGGACGGGATTTTACTAATGCTGAATTTTGGAATATAGCAGGTAGAGCCGGAAGGGCGTACAAGGACAAAGAAGGATACATTATTTTGTCTTATGCAAATTCACAAAAAGAAACTAGAAATAAAGTTAAACGATATATAAAGGCAGACCTGGAAGAAGTTATTTCCTCTCTAAATGTATTTTTTTTCGGCGATAATCAGATTAGTTTTGATTATAACTTTTTAAAGAATACTGATAATGCTCCGGTTTTAAATCTAATGCAATATATTAATCATGTTTTGAATATTGGCTATGACTATAATATTAATCCAATGGATATGGCAAAAATTAGAACTATTTTAAATGATTCATTCTTATATCATAGCTTAAGTAAAGAGGAAGGTTACATAAATGCACAGAGAAAATTGAATACTTTTGTAACTCAATATGTGCGACATATTAATGATAAAAAGAAGGATGATTTATTAAAAGCAGACAAATTAGGCATTAGTGATGTTAGCTATTCAAAAGTTAAATCGATAGTTGGTGCTTTTATAAGCGGGCTGAAGGAACAGGGAGATAATGAATATAAGGCATCAGAAGTCATTTTGCAAACGAAAAATCTTGATAGATTGGCGAAGATTATTGAAATTATTGATAGGATTCCTGAAATCAAAATTGAAATGTCGTCATATGGCAAGTTTGATCCGTCAAGCATCGCAAAGCTATTACTTGGTTGGGTAAATGGTGAGAAGATTGGAGATATTGCCGCAAGGGTTAGAAGGGAAGACCAATCATTGCAAGATGCAATAGAAGTATGTAATAGATATTTAAATAGTCAGATGAAATCGTATATGCCATGGGGAATTAATATTTATCAAGAATTAAGTTATGACTTGAATACTGATAATGCGAAGATGCTACCTTCATATATTTATTATGGTGTATCAGACAAGGAAGCTGTTATAATCTCTAAAGCCGGTGTTCCGCGCTTTGCAGCAAAGAATGTTTTGCATGTTTTAAAGAGTGAGCACTCAGAAGTTGAAATTAGTGTTAAAAATTTGGAGACACTAAGAGAATTGATTCGAGAAATTGAACCGAATAGTTATCACATTGAAAATGTTTCAGGTAATATCATTAAAGAAATTGTAGATAATATGGTTTAGAAATTGCACTGTGATAAAAAACCAGATAACCCTAATAGTTATCTGGTTTCATTTATTCTGTACCATTAGTATTTACATTTAAAAATTATTTAAACCAGAAATCCGTTTACACGTAATATGAGACACTCCCTATGCAAACTGCAATTCGCTTTTAACCAAACCATCCTTATTAAGTGTCATCCTTAGATGCAGCTGAAGGATCCCGGGAAACTAAAACTATTGCTCACTGAAGCGAAGCCCTTGTTGTAATCCTAAGCGCAATCGAAGAACTTATCTTTTCTCAATACATCTTCTCACCAAATCAAGAACCGTGTTAGCAGACCTCTCCCTTATTGTATCACGGGTTCCGGTGGCATGAATATTTTTAACCTCATATTTTCCGTCATAATAAACACACACATACACCAAGCCTACGGGTTTTTCTTTGCTTCCTCCGTCAGGACCCGCAATTCCGGTTGTAGATACACCTATATCACTGCCTGAAACTTTAGCTGCGCCGTATGCCATTTCCTTAGCGGTTTGCTCACTGACCGCTCCATATTTTTCTATTGTTTCTTTATTTACATTCAATGCCCTGATTTTTGATTCATTGCTGTATGTAACAAAGCCTTCCAAAAAAGATTTGGAAATGCCCGGATAACATATTAGCTTTGAAGCAACAAGACCTCCGGTCAGAGACTCCGCAACGGAAATGGTCAGTTTCTTCTTTAGCAATAACTCGGCAACCTTATCTTCAATCTTGCCGCTGTCAACAATATAAGCATTTTCTTTTCCGAAACGCTTGATTAATTCTTCTGTTACCGGTTGAATGAGAGTTTTGCATCTTTCTTTACTTTCAGCCTTTGCCGTAACTCTGAAAATTACTTTGCCTGCACTGGCAAATGTTGCAATTGTAGGATTCGTTTGATTTTTTATAATATCAAGAGCCATTTCCTCAGCGGCAGATTCACCTATATTTACAACAATTAATTTTTCACCGTAAACAACCAAATTTGAAAACTGCTTAAGATAAGATATTACCTCTGAATCCATAAGAGGCTCCATTTCTTTCGGAGGTCCCGGCAGCAATATTCCTATTTTGTAATTCCCCTCACTGTCCTTTCCCCTATAAATACATGCATTGGCGGTTCCGTTCGGGTTATTCAGTATTATAGAGCCTTTAGGAAAGTATGCTTGCCTAATATTGTTTTGAGGAATGTTCCTCCTAAACCTCGTATACATTTCTATAACATGCTGATAGCTGTTTTCGTCATAAACCATTTCAACACCGAAATATTCAGCCAATGCCTCCTTTGTTATATCATCCTGAGTAGGTCCGAGACCTCCCGTGCATATAACAATATCGGCTCTAAAAAAACAAATTCCAAAGGCATTCTTCATTCTGTCCGTGTTGTCGCCCACAACAGTTTGATAATGCACATCAATGGCTATTTCAGCTAACTTTTTAGAAATATATTGGGCATTTGTATTGACAATATCTCCATGCAAAAGCTCACTACCTATACAAAGAATTTCAGCGTTCATATTTTCCTCCAAAATTAAATTATAAATCTATTATTTAAAATATTTCATTTGTGTAATTCCAAGGCGACGGCTTTTCACTCCGAGCCGAAGGCGAAGCTGCACAATTCCTCACTCCGTCAAAGCAGCATACTTTTCTGCGTCACCGTTTATTTCATTATAAACCTCATTTGCCTTTTCTGCAAAAAATAATCCTGTACTTTTTCCATGCTGCCATACCAACTCCTCAAACATATAATCGGGGTGCTGTATTCCCCCTCCGGTAAAGGGTGATAATTCTATGCAGAATGCAGGTCTTTTCATTCTTTTTCTAAACCAGTTTTCAAAGCCGCAGCCATAAATTTCAGGGTCGGCACTCACCTTTGTTTTTCTGTAAATAAACCTGTCATTCAGCTCATCCATTATTTTTTCATCCAAACCGTTAAACATATGATGTGTTCCGCTGTCAGCCCAAAAAGTGCAATTCCCGGAGCAATGGTAAGAAACCATCAATGAAAAATTATTTTCATTGCAAAAATTAACCAATGCTTTAGTTTCCGGCTCACTGTCTGCCTCATAACCTTTAAATCTTTCGGAACACGGTACATCGGTTCCCGGCACACAGGTTCTTATATCCCAGTTTCCGTCATCAAAATTTTTGTTTAAATCAACTCCGTTGGCATTTGCCTTCCAATAAGTATAATCCTCACCCCATATTTTCATAGCCTCTAATTTTTCATAATTGGAAGATGCCTTTATTCCGTTATGAACAATATTAAGACCGTCAGGATTTGCAGCGGGAACAAAATACATATCCGTATTGTCAATTATATTCATAACATCAAAACCGTCAAATACTTTACCTTCACAATAATAATAACAATATTGCTCAATCATTTTCATACACAGCATAACGGAAAAATCCTCCCGTGCATGTATTCCCCCAATAAATAAAACGGAGGGTTTATTGTCATTCTGAGCGCAGCGAAGAATCTCATCCCTTTTCCCCGCGATTTTCAATGCAACAATATCCCTTCCTTCGACCGACCTGCCTATAACCTTTTTACTCAGAATACTATTGTATCTCACGCACAGCTTATCCATATCATCATATATTTTATCTAAAAAATAAGTATCGGAAGTATCAACTATAAACATATTCACCCTCATCATTTGTAATATATTTATTATAATATAATAGCTTTCAATTATTCAACAATTTTGTCGCAATAAGTCGAGGTATATCGCCTATTAAAGCAACATTTGCTATCCCATGGCTTAAGGCTTATCTTTTTATTGCTTACAATTTTTTTTAATGCTATAATAAAATCAACAAACAAAAGGGGATGGTTGTATGCTTTCAAATTTAAATATTCAATCAAAAACACTGAAAATACTAAGCTTGATTCTTACGGTAACAGGAATCATATTTATTTTGGCATCAAAGTATATTGGAAGTATCGCCATTCGTCTGTCAATGATTCTGCTTGTGATATTCTGTATTGTAAATTTTAAAATGACATATAAATATTTATCCATGAAAGAAAAGATAACTCACTTAGCAGCCGTAACAGCAGCCTTTATAGGCATTTACAAACCGGAATCAACCATGCTGATTTTAGGGATATTCTTGCTGTACTTAAGCCTTCCCGCCTATATTAAGTCAATCAAAAATAAAGATTTTTCGGACATATTAACACTCATTATATCCGGTACGGGCATATTATTTGCCGTGCTTTGTCTTTTAAATTCCAAAGCAGCCCTTCAGACAATAATAATTATAATAGGAATAGCTTTCACGATATTAGGCTGCATATCCCTGTATCAGGTTTTGATTTCAAGTAAAAACAACATATCCGACTATAATACGGAAGATAAAATATTCACAATTGAAGATAACAAGTAATTAATACAACCCCCAACCCCTATTCAATTCGCAATAATGCTCAACAGCAATCTATAAATAGATACAAACCTGTAATATTAATGTAATATTAACCCTAACATCTTGTGGTATATTATAACCATAGCACGCTGGCACTCATTATGTGAATATTACAAAAACATTACAATCAACCCCAAAATGTTGACTACATAATATCACGGTGATATAATGTTATAGTCGTTGTGCTAACACAATGAAGGTATTGGGGACCTAAAAACCCACAAAAACAAATTTCATAGGAGGAAATATATGAAAAAAGTATTATCACTTGTCTTGGTAATCGCAATGGTATTATCCAGCATGAGCTTTGCTTTCGCAGGCACATTTACAGACGTAGAAGGCGATTACGAAAAAGCAATTGAAATGTTAGTTGCTTTGGGTATTGTTGATGGTTATGAAGACGGAACTTACAGACCGGAAAGAGTAGTTACAAGAGCTGAAATGGCTAAATTAATGGTTGTTGCTCTTGGTTACAGTGACTTAGTAACTGGTTCAAAAAGTAACTTTTCAGATACTCAAGGTCACTGGGCAGATGCTTATATAGCATTAGCTGCTGGAAAAGGAATAGTTATAGGTGATGGAGATGGTAGATTCAGACCTGATTCTACAGTATCTTATGACGAAGCTATAACAATGTTAGTTAGAGGCTTGGGATACACTGATAACTGTAATGAATTAAAAGGTATGACTTGGCCAACAAACTTCAAAGTAAAAGCAGCTGACTTAAAAATCACTAAAGATGTTAAGTTAACTTCTGCTGGAGCAGACAGAGGTGGAGTAGCTCAATTAATAGCTAATGCCTTAGAAGCTACTTTAGTAACAGTTACAGTTGATGGCGATGTAACCTTATTACAAGATACAGTTGATGGTGAAAAAATCGACAGAATTCTTTTAACAAGAGTTGCAACTCCTGATTACGACTATGATGTAACACCTGAAAGATTAGATTCATCCAATAAGAATTATGGTGGAAAGATTGTTGATTTAGGCGAATACATGTTCCAAAACTTGAAAGTTTTCTTAAATGATGATGATGAAGTTGTTTATGTAAAATCTTCTAATTCATTAGTAATTGAAGGAACATATGATGACTTTGATGAAGACTCAAAAGTTTTATCAATTGAAGATGCAAACGAAAAAATTAAAAAAGCTACTTTAGAAGATGAAGAAATTGATTCTTCAGTAGTTTTCGAAAACGGTGCAATTAAAGAAACAGATATTGATGCTACGAATCTTGAAGATACAGATTCAATTAAAATTGTAGCTAAAGATGCTAATAAGAATGGAAAAATAGACGAAAAAGAAGTTGTAGGATTTGTTACAACAATTCAAACTGGTGTAATAAGAGTTCAGCAAGAATATGTAGCTGGAAAAGCTAAATTAGAAGGACTTCTTTTACCGACTGATGATGATGATAAAGTTGATTTAGCAAACATTACTGTAAAAGGTGATGCTACATCATTAGAAGATATTGAAGAAGATGATATAGTAGCTGAATACTTATCAGAAGATGAAACTGTAACTACTTTAGTTGTTACAAGAGATACTGTTGAAGGTAAAGTTACAAGAATTGATGATGATACTTACTATATCGATGGTAAAGATTATGATTTAGCAGGCAAAGCTTTAATAACTGATTTAGAACTTGGTAATGAAGGAGTATTCTTCTTAGACCATAACGGAGAATTAGTAGACTTTGACGGTTCAGGAGTAGGTCCTACAAATTACGCGGTAGTTTTAGGCGTTGAAGAAGGAACTGTAACTGAAAAATTCGGAAAAACATCTGTAGATGATTATCCTCAAGTTAAACTTGCTACTCAAGATGATGAAACTGTTGTTCTTGATATTTATGTAAAAATAAATTCTGATGGAGAAGTTACAAACTCCGCTAAAATAGGTTCAGACAACATAGTTACTGTATATGAAGAAGGAGAAGATACGAAATTAGCGATAGATTCTCGTCTTGATGAAAATGTTCTAATTAAGTACAGCTTAAATAAAGACGGAAAAATCAATAAAGTTACAATTGTAAGGAATTTAGAAGCTGCTAATACTTTTGCAAATGTTGATTTAGAGAAATCTACAAATAAATTAGCTGCTGATGTTGTAGTATTTGACCAAACTGAAGATTACGATGTAGTTGATGCAGATGTATTACCTTCTGACTTAGATGCTTATGTTGTAAGAAACAGCAGCGGACAAATAATAGTTTTAGTAGCAAAAGATGGACAGATTTCAAGTAAAGCTAAAACTTCATTCGTTTTTATAACAAAAGTAAATGAATCATCCAATGCTGATGATGAAATAGTACAGACTGTAGTAGCATATACAGATGGAGCTAAGAAAACTATAGTGACAACTGCTGATGATACTGTAGACTACGATGGACACGCTGTATATAAAGTTAAATATGACGGTGAATTACTTGATGAAGCTACTGAACAAACTCGTGCAGCAGTAACAACTGCATCTTCAATTAATGCAAGAGAAGGCATGGTTAAGATAGGCGAAGACTGGTTAGCAATGTCAGATCATGGAACAGTAATTGGCGTTAAAGGTACTACAGTAAAGGTTAGAGATCTATTTGATATTACAAAGGGTGTAACAGAATTTGAATATTATGCAACTGAAGGTGAAATTGATTTAATAATCATTCACGAATAATAAAGAATTTTCTAAAATTACACTTAATGTAAATGTCATCGGGTTAATGAAGATTAATTAAGTAGATGATTTAAAGAGAAGAAAAATAGTTTAAGACTAATTTTTCTTCTCTTTTCTTTTGTTATTTGTTTAGTAAATATTAGTGGGGACGAAATATCAGTGGGGACGTGTATCAGTGGGGACGGGGTTGTTGTCATCTTTTGAAATATAAATTAAACATATTCCTCACTACTGATTGCTTCTATTCCGTTTTCTATTAGAAGTTTTGCGGTATTCCCTGTCCGCAAATTGGTGTGTGAGAGAAGGCTCCGTCATAAATGTAATTGCTCCCGCATTAGGGGCTTTTTTTTGATCTTTTACACCATAGAAAAGGCTAAAAAAATGCTGTTATTTGGTTGACAATGTATAGTGATGGTATTATTATGATAATAATAGACAGCGATAAGATAAGACATAAAAATTGGAGGGAAAAAATGAAAAGGGCAATAGCCATTTTTTTAATTCTTTTAATGGTTTTTACTTTTGTATCATGCACACAAAAACCATCTGAAACACAAACTCCTCAGCAAGGAGAGCAGAATGGAACACCAAAACAAGAAGCGTTATTTAAACCTGGTACCTATAAAGCAAGTGAATATGGTAACAATGATTATATTGAAGTTGAAGTAACAGTTGATGAAAATAAAATATTATCTGTGAATGTTACGAATCATGCAGAAACTAAATTTATTGGTGATAAGGCAATAGAAGTTATTACTAAGCAAGTTGTAGATTATCAAACATTATCAGTTGATTCTATATCCGGTGCAACAGTAACAAGTGCTGCATTAAAAAAAGCAATATCGGATTGCATTGAACATGCCGGTGCAGATACTTCATTGTTAAATGCCAAGGTACCCGCTGCGGGAGAGAAAAAATCGGAAGTTACGAAGATTGATGCAGATGTCATTATTATAGGTGCAGGTGGTGCAGGCTTATCGGCAGCCGCAACCGTTGCAGAAAAAGGTGATAAGGTTATAGTGATTGAGAAAATGCCATTAATCGGCGGTAATACTGCCAGATGTGCAAGTGCTTACAATACTTCGGATTTAGATAGACAATCTGCGTTGCCAATGACAGATACACTAAAGGAAGCAGTAGAAAAAGCTTTGGCTACAACTCCGGTTAATGATGATCATAAACAATTAATAGCGGACGTTAAGGAAAAATATGACGATTACTTAAATTCTGGTTCTACAACGTTATTTGATTGCCCGGAGTGGCATGCACTTCAAACATATCTTGGCGTATGTCAAGGGGACGTATGTCAAGGGGACGGGGTTGTTGTCATCTTTTAAAGGGAAGAGAAAGATGTAATTGTCAACAACAATACACTCTCGCACTGTAAAAAAGGCTAAGAAAAATGCTGTTATATAGTTGAGGCTTATCAGCAGCTGTAACTGTTGCATAAAAAGGTGATAAGGTTATAGTAATTGAGAAAATGCCATTAATCGGCAGTAATACTGCCAGATGTGCAAGTGCTTACAATTCTTCGGATTTAGACAGGCAATCTTCGTTGCCAATGACAGATACACTAAAGGAAGCAGTTGAAAAAGCTTTGGGCACAACTCCGGTTAATGGTGATCATAAACAATTAATAGCGGACGTTAAGGAAAAATGTGACGATTACATATCATCAGGTTCTACAACGTTATTTGATTTCCCGGAGTGGCATGCACTTCAAACATATCTTGGCGGATACTATGTGGGAGATGTTAAAGTTATTCGTAGATATGCCGAAAATACATTGCCGACTCTTAATTGACTAATGGAGCCGGGATGTCTTGTTACAAATGAAATTAATCACACATATATAAGTATAAATATGCAAGATGCTATCATAATATAAAATATTGCATTTCCAATTAAAAAGCTTATAACTTTATCGAGTAATCTTAAAATTTTGCCTCATACGTATGAAAAGTGTCGGTTAGATGAATTTGATATTTATACTAATTGTATAAGTATGCATATCTTGATTAATAACTTTCAATTTTTTGACTGTTAAATACAACATTAATTTTACTATGCAATGAATTTTACGTAAAAAGATGTTTACCTTGAGAAACTTCTAAGAGTTTAAAAAGTTCTTTTTTATAAGAGGAATATCATCTAATGTACAAACTATATTATACTATGTATTAATTATATTTTTGTTACTACACCAATATGGATTAGGGGATATGATGTTAATATTGCGCCAAATTTGAGACTATGGGCGATTTTTATGTTGCATATTTGAATATTTAATGCTATAATTTAATAAAAATTGAAGGGGAGTTATTACATGAAAAGCAATAATGTTATATACGGTATGTTAGTCATACTTGTCGTTATATTATTAGTAGGCGTATTCTCTCCATTTATAGCTGAATATTTAAATAATTCAATGGGAACCGATATAAGTATAAATAGTTTTGACAGCAACTATCTGCTTACTGTAATTTCATCTGTAAGTACATTGGCAGGGGTATTTTTTGTTATTTATGGCTGGTATACAATAAAGGAGTTGCCTAATACAATTGAAAATACAGTTAATGAGAGGTTATATAAAGAAATAAAAAGGTTCGATGAAAAAATATGTGCAATTAATGAAGCAAGTCAGAAGATGGGTGCTGTTTACGGAATAAAGGATGCAGACCAAAAAATAAGTTTGCTGAATGATATTATACAATTGTACCCTGACACATATAATGCAAGAATAACCTTGGGATATGTATATTGGTACGATAAGAAAGATTATGAAAAAGCTGAGCGGTACTTTGAAGAAGAGTTAAGGGCAAATCCTTCCAATATAAATGCAATGTGTGATTTAGTTGCTTTATATGATTCAATTGGTGAAAATAGAAATGCCATAAAATATGCAAGGCAAGCTATAGAGACTGATTTAAGTACTAAAGATTATATGCTAAATGATGAAAGATTGACTGAGGATTTAAAGAGAAAAATAATAGAAATAAATTAAACAAAGTCCTCATCACTGATTACTTCTATTCCGTTTTCCATCAGAAGTTTTGCGGTTATTCCCTGTCCCGTAATTAATGTTTTTGTGAAGGTTC